>Ga0209542_10003670_pt1 | contig 32548 bp, 29 predicted proteins | sample RifCSPhighO2_01_FD_184028 | JGI IMG/M metagenome (GOLD analysis project Ga0209542, IMG submission 184028) | Soil microbial communities from Rifle, Colorado - Rifle CSP2_plank highO2_0.1 (SPAdes) (version 2) | ecosystem: Environmental > Terrestrial > Deep subsurface > Rock core/Sediment ... | reverse complement strand
TGCAGGCCTAAGGGCAGATTCTGCCACAATATGCGCTGCCCTGCTGCATGACTGCGTAGAGGATGAATGTGTCTCTCTTTCTGAGGTCAAAAAAGAGTTCGGCGAGGAGATAGCCTCCCTTGTCGAGGGAGTTACAAAGATAACCGGCGTGAAGTTCGAGACAAAGGAGGAGTACAAAGCACAGAACCTCAGGAAAGTGCTGTTTGCCACAGCAAAGGACATCAGGGTCATGCTCATAAAGCTCGCTGACAGGCTCCATAACATGCAGACACTGAAGCATTTCAGGGAGGACAAGCAGAAGAGGATTGCGCAGGATACGCTTGACATCTATGCGCCTATTGCGCACAAGCTCGGCATGTGGGCAATGAAAGGCCAGCTTGAGGACCTTGCGCTGAAATCTCTTGATCCAGATGCATACCACCAGCTTAGGGGGAAGATCTCCTCCAAGAGGCATGAGAGGGAGGAGAAGGCAAAGGAATTCCTGAAACTGATCAAGGACAAGCTGAAAGAAAGAGGCATTGATGCGACAGTTGAGGGAAGGGCAAAATACTTCTATTCCATCTACCTCAAGATGAAGGAGGAGAAAAAGGATTTCAATGAGATCTATGACCTTATAGCAGTAAGGATAATAACCAACACAATACCTGAGTGCTATGCTGCGCTTGGAGTCATCCATGAGCTGTACAAGCCGATGCCAGGCAGATTCAAGGACTATATCTCTGTGCCAAAGGCAAACGGATACCAGTCCCTCCACACTTCTGTAGTCGGAGGCTATGGAAGGATCATCGAGGTGCAGATAAGGACATGGGACATGCACCACATGGCAGAAGAGGGGATTGCAGCGCACTGGAGATACAAGGGCGAGGAGAAGGACAAGAAGTTTGACAGGAGGATAAGCTGGCTGAAGCAGCTGCTTGACTGGAAGAGGGATTCCAAGACAGCAGAGGAGTTTGTCGAGACACTCAAGATTGACCTGTTCGAGAATGAGATAGTCGTGTTCACCCCTAAAGGCGACCCGATATCCCTGCCAGAGGGATCCACGCCAGTAGACTTTGCTTATGCAGTGCACACCAACATAGGCAACCAGTGCGCGCAGGCAGACGTCAACAGGAGCATAGTCCCTCTTGACTACAAGCTGAAGAATGGCGACATTGTGAATATAATCACAAAGAAGAACGCAGTGCCTTCAAGGAACTGGCTGAACTTTGTCAAGTCATCAAAGGCAAGGAGCAAGATAAAGGGCATACTCAACATCTCCACAGACGTGAAGGAGAGGGAGGAGATTGCCGAGCAGGATCCGTCAAAACGCATCGAGATACTGAGCAAGAAAGCGCCTGTGAAATTCTCAAAATGCTGCGCTCCAAGATACGGGGACCCCATAATCGCATTCTACACAAAGGACGGCAAGATCACAGTGCACAAGAAGGACTGCAGGACCCTTGGAGGCCTTCCTGACAAGAAGCCTGCTGCCCTCAAATGGAAAGAGGAGGTCAAGGGCACTGTCAAGGTGAGGATTGTTGTGAATGACAGGGTCGGGATGCTGGCAGAGATACTCAACCTTATTGCGTTTGAGAAAATAAACATACAGTCAATCTACACAAGATCCAAGAAAGATAAGGTTGTGATAACGCTGAAGATGGCTCTGCCTGAGAAAACCGAGATAGGAGATATCCTCAGCAAGATAAAGGGGCTGAAGGACATCATAGATGTCAAGAGAGCAGACTAAACATAAATTTTATAAAGCCGGTTATTTAACCAATTTATATATCGGGTGGTATATTGGAAAAGCATAAGATTTACAAGACAAAGAGCGTTATGCTCAGCAGGAAGCCAAGGGCGAATGAAGATGACGAGTTCAAGACAGCCCTGATAGCGCTCTACAAGGTGAACAACCCGCACAAGACAGGCGATGTTCCTACAGAGGTCCTTGAGTTCACCAATATGGAGAAAGTCAGGATAAGGGACCTCAATGTCTCATATTATCTTGAAGGCAATGACCTCGTGATAAATGACCTTAAGTCCATTGACCTTGGGGTAGATGAGGAGAATCACAAGATAGTCCTCAGGGCAGAGCAGGAGAAGGTTGAGAGCAGGTCAGGGAAGAAAAAGAAATAATTATTCTATCTCTGTTTTTTAATATAATCTTTTATAAGACTATAAACATCAGATTCTCCAGATCGCTTTACCTTTGTGATGCACTGCCCTTACCCTGTGGATAGGGATGAAGGTCTCTTTTCCTCTTTCATGTATTGAAAGGATGTTCTTCTCTATCTTCTTTATCTTATGGGCAGGCACAACAATCTCTTTTTTCTGCAGATGGTCGTAATATGTGATTGTGAAATCCTTTTTTTCAGGGTGGGTATGGACATTATGAAGGATTTTTAGTGCCCCCTTTTCCATGCCTCCAAGAGGGTCAAATTCCCTGAATATAAGGCCAGATAGAGTCAGTATAGTCAATCCCAAGAACATGCTCAATGCAGGAGTAGCCACCCATTCCCAGCCAGGTATCTCCCACATTATATCTATGCCAGCCCATATCCCTCTCCAGAACAAGACTATACCTATTGCCCCTAGCAATGACCAAAGAAAATGCTTGTCTGACTCCCTCAATAGCATGCTGCACCTCTGTTTTGCTGTTGAGATGCATAAACTGCAGCCATTTAAATACTTTTGCATGGGACTGATATTTGCAATTTATTTATTTGATTATAGTGCTAATTTTTCCTAGCCTGGCCATACATTCGCAGAACCGCTCGATATTGGCCAGGTGACGCTTCTCTGCCTTTCCAAAATAGCAGAAAGGCACTGCTTCGACACCTCGCCACTGCAGATTTGAAGCGTGACAGGCGAGGCTAGGAAAAGAGTGTTCCATCAAAAGAAAATCAAGTTAGAATACAGAAGAATATCGCGGCCCTGCAGACCCCGATTTTCTGCAGGACCTTTTTGCTAAAAAAAACAATATCAGACTTCTCAGTTTCCTTGTGACATCTCCTCCTTCAGATCAGGGTGGATGTAAACACCCTCTTCATAGAACTCATCAAAGAAGCTGTCTTCTTCAAGTTTTATCAGTTTTATTTTTCTCATCCCAACCACCACTTTTAATGTTTTATGATATATCTAATAGAAACATTTATTAATATATAACTTATCTATATATTATATATAACATATAATAAGTATATATCTGACTGTAAATCTGGTGGGGGTGTGGTATATGGAGACAAGGAAGATAATCTCATTTGGCAATTCTTCATATGTTATCTCCCTGCCCAAGGGATGGGTCAGAGAGAACAAGCTCAATAAAGGAGACCTGCTGCATCTTGAGGAGAAGAATGACGAGATAACGATCTATGTGGGGGATGGCAGCCACAAGAAGATAGAGCCCAAGACAGTTGTCATTGACATAAACAACAAGAGCATCGAAATGATAAGGACAGAGGTTATCTCTGCATACCTGAACAATTATGATATAATAGAAGTGAAGGGAAAGCTGACAAAGGACCTCGCTGTGCAGATAAAATCCATACTGCGAAACCTCACAGGCATGGAGATCATAACGCAGGACGCAGAGAAGATAATAGCAAAAGACCTTCTCAATATCACAGAGATCTCGATAGAGACCCTTATAAGGAGGATGGACAATATTGTCAGGTCAATGCTCATTGACTCGATAAAGAGTATCCACAACAACATGTATGAGGAGATCTATGAGAGGGACCAGGACGTGAACAGGCTTGTGTTCCTTGCCTACAGGGTGATCAGGGCAGGGATGATTGACTCAAGGATAGCCAAGAGCCTTGGAAAGGCGAACATAGAGCTGCTGTACAACCAGATACTGATAGAGAAGCTTGAGAAAGTCGCTGACAAGGCAAAGAGGGTTGCAAGATTCCTCGGTCCGGCAAACCTGAAGGAATCAGAGAAGAAAGAGCTTGAGGATATATACTGTTCAATAAAGGAATGCTTCTTCAATGTGATGAAAGCCTATTACAAGAAGGACCTTGACCTGGCATTCAGGATAGAGACCGCAGGTGCAGAGAAGATAGCAAGGCTCAATGAGTTCTTGAAGGAGAGGCAGAATGCGCCTGCCCACGTTGTCATAGAGCAGATGAAATCAATGACGATCTCAGTCAAGAACATCGCAAGGGCAGTCATCGGCATGGAGAAGAATGTGTGGTGAAAGGACAAATAAAGATATCTAACCTATTCTATATCAGTTATTGATTAATGCAGAATTTGATTCATGATATCTTCTCTGACAATGATATCACTGTGCTCAGCCCCTATGCCCATCATGGCCATCTTTCTGTGCAGCAGGTCTTCGATGCATTCAACATACCTTGCTGCATTTGGTGTCAATGTCTTCCCATCCTTTTCCACTGTCTGGTCCCATGGATCCATCTCCTGGTAGATTGGTTTTGCTCTCCAGAGGGTATCTCTTCTGTCAAAAGAGACATCCCACTCATCAAAACGTCTGCCATCAACCTCATAGGCAACGCATATCTTTAATTTCTTTCCAAGCCTGGCTATAGATTCAAGTCTGTCAAAGCATGTTCCTGCAATGTAATCCATGTGCGCGCAGTCTGCTGTATATCTTCCAGCCAGTGCGTCAAACCAGCCAATATGCCTTGCTTTTCCTGTGGTTGTGCCAAATTCTCCCCATTCTGGAACAAGGATGCTGCTTGATTCCTTGTCCATCTCAGTAACAAAAGGCCTGTCCTTTATGCCAACACTGCTGACATACATCTTATATACTCCAATGACTCTGTCCGGCCTATGCGGAGGAAGGCCTGGGTTTGATGATGTTATCCCGGGATACTGGCCGTCGTCAACACTAAGCAGCATTCCCTGGGCGCCTTCTGCCAGCCAGAAATCGAAAGCTGGATCATTGAACAGCTTGTGCTCCTGCGCGAGGAAAGGTGCAAGGAAACTTCTTTCTGCTGCGTATGATGCAACAAATTCATCCAGTGTTCCTAACTCCTTTGGGAATCCCAAAGGAAATTTCCATTGCCTTAATATGGTCCTGGTTAGGTCCTCATCAAGGAACTCAACAAAACGGACACCGACCCTGTCATATTTGTCCCTTGCTGTCTGCTTTATTCCGCTTCCTGTTGATGAATGTTCTTCAAGATTGAAATTTGCCTGATCTTCTCCAGTATGATAATCAAATGTGATATGCGCTTTTGATGAGATGCCCAGGTTATCTGGAGTTACTTTAAAGCCTCTTGACCACAGCCCCTCTATCTCCTTAACAAGTTTTCTTGGATGGATAAACGTGCCTGTTCCCAGAAGGCTGTATGCATTATCTATCACAATCGAACTACAGATCTGGTGCAGTTTCACTGTCTTATCCTTTACTTTAAGATAGTCAAGAACCAATGTATGCCCTGCATTTGCGCCGCCCTGAAAGCGCAATGAAAGAATCTTTCCTTTTATAAGGCTTAATACATACTCAACAATCTTTCCCTTTCCTTCATCGCCATCCTGTGCGCCTATTATAGCAATATAATGAGCCATATTATTTTACACCCTATCAAACACTACATTCAGCTTATCTATTCGCCTCTTTTCTGCTATAATTGTTTATTGGTTTAGCTGTATATGTTTTGTTGTCTTTAATGCACTTTCCGCAAATAGCCGCCCTCCAGTCAGGTTCAAGCACATTCCAGAAGGATTCCATGACATTCTCAACAACACCTCTGATGGGAACGATAAAAGGCTCTCCTTCAAAAGAGTCTAGCTTAGAACTGCCTGGCCTGTATGTTGTGATGCAGTATCCATAACCAGGGGTCAGAGTAAGGTCAAATGTGAGTCTTGTCGTGGGAAATCTGTATGCATCAATGCCAACAATTCTGCCAACCGCATCATTGAACGATTTTGTGACATCAGCTTCTTTAATGCCTTCTTTTCTGAAATTCCTCCTGTTCAGGCCGCTTTTCTCAAGAAGGCTCAGCCACTTTTCTTTCTCAGCAGCGTCAGCCTTCAGCATTGAGATAAAGACCTGGGGTTGAGTGAAAGGCACGTATCCTGTGATCTTTGGAGTGAATACTGGCGCATCAGGCTCGCAATATAATCTGCTAAGCTCTCCAAAAAAACAGCCTGGACCAGGGCCTGAGAAATCTTTCATTGATTCATAGAGCATCTGTGTCTGGAACGCGTTGCCTGCAATAACCCCCCCTTTAATGTCAATCATGGCCGTATGCATCTCAGGAAGAGGATCCATCCCGCTAACCTGATCTGCAATCTCTGTCCTGACTGCACCATCACTGACTGCATAGATCATGTTTCTGCTGTTCTCTCTTCTTTCACTTACCCATGTCACAGCTATTCTGCCCCCATCATTATTCATGCCAATAGCAAAACCTCTGCAAGGGTTGTCTCTGAACCTTTGCTCCATATTCCTCTGTGCTTCTTCTTCAAGCCCCATATTGATTAATGTTGCCTCATTTGTTTGGCTCTTCTGGCACAATCACATCATGGGGAGCTGATTCAGCCCTGCCAGAAGATGTTACCATCATAAATCTTGCTATATGGTAAAGCGCAGGCAGATTGAGTGCGCCATTAAGGCTCATTCCGCTTCTGATTCCGCCGTCAATCTCTCCTGCTATCTTCCTTACCTTATCACCTTTGAATCTTATGTAAGACAAAACCCCCTGCTCAACAAGAACATCAAGATCAGCAAGAGTGTATTTCTCAATGCTCTGCAGGAATTTCTGCATCTCTCCCCTATAACCCATGCCCTTGTATATTTTGTATTGTTCTCCTCTTATTGGCGCGATTACTCCTGGACTCTCCTCAGCAGCTGCATAAACGCTTCCTGCTGTCACGCTCTGGGCTCCGACTGCAAGAGCCTTTACATAATCACCTGAATAACGGGCGCCTCCATCTGCGCTTACAGGAACCTCAAAATTAACTGCCCTGACAACATCTGCAACAGCATATATCTGGGGAGTTCCAGAGCCTGAGACAAGCCTTGTCTTGCATATTGATCCAGGGCCTATTCCCACGACAATGCCATCTACGCCTGCATCCAGAAGATGCGGCACCCCCTCTGCATTATCAATATTTCCGGCAACAACGTCAACATCAGGGTAATTCTTCTTTATGTACATGACTGTATCAATTCCTATCCTTGTGGCAACATTCGCCTGCTTGACTTCAATGACATCAACACCTGCTTTCACCAGAAGGTCTATCCTCTCCTCAGTGCCTTTGTCTGCAAGCACACCCACTGAAGCGCCTGCAAAAAGCCTTCCATAAGAGTCTGTATTTGGCTTTACTGTCCTGTTTCCATTCTCATCACTGTTAAGGATCCTGTTTATATCTTTTATAGAGTACAATCCACGGAGTCTGCCATCTTTGTAAACTACGCACAATGTTGTAACGCTGGATTGCTTAATGATGTCATAAGCCCTTTCTATGTCTGTTTCCTCAGGTGCTGTGACAACCTGCCCTTCACTCACTTTTCTCATAACATCTCCAAGCCTGATGTTCTTTTTTGGATGCCATATCTTATACAATGTTTCATCAAAGAATCCAAGCAGAGTAGAATCCTCAGTGACAATAGGGAACTCCCTGAATCTCCAGCCTTTTCTCTGCATCTTCTCCTGCATATCTCCTATGGTCACATTAGGGCCGAAAGTGATCGGCCTTTCAATGAAAGCATGAAGATGATGCTTAACAGCGCTTACCTCATCAGCCTGATCTCTTGCTGTCTGGTTGACATGTATTATGCCTAAACCTCCTGCATTTCCCATCTCGACAGCAGTGTCCTTTCCAGTGACATCGCTCATAGCAGCGCTCACCTGCGGAGTCAGGAGCCTGACCCTTCTTGAGAAGAATGTGCCCAGATCAGCTTCTGACGGGCTGACCTCAGAATACCCTGCTCTAAGCGTGATATCATCAAATGTTATGCCGGTTCCGTCCCTATCGCATCTCTGCAGGAGAGTCTCAAGATGAGGGCTCATAGGTTTTTCTCTATACATCTCTCTCATCTTGTCGAACGTCACTACTTCTGATATCCTATGCGTCATCTTGTATATCCTCTATTATTTCAAGCAGACTTCTCATATCTTTCAAGCATCTCCTGCGTCTGCTTTGCGTTCAGTATCATCAATTCCGTGTCTTCTACAGCTGTTCCGAGCAGATAGCACCTTGATTCTATGTCGCTATTGACTCTTGTAAGGTCAGCAACAGCAGCATCTACCTCTTCTCCACTGATTGCTTTCATGAGATTCCGTCTATTATTTTTAGTGTCTATCACTCCTTTTATCATGAACCAGATATGATCTGCCTGGCTGCCATCTATCCTGCCACCGCCGTGCAGACTCAATATGTATGCTCTGACTTCATCCGGCTCAACATAAGGCTTCATCACAATATGTTTTATCCTATCATAAGAATCCTCAACCCCATGGGCTTTAAGGTATGTCTGCACTGCAGATGATGCTATCTTCGGCCCCATCTTGTATATTGCATCCTCGATCTCAACTATGCTGGGCACATAATTGTTTATCTCCTCAACAAGCCTCTCAATTGATATTATTGACAGCATTATTGGATGGAATGCCTCTCTTTTTGTTATTGATCTCCTAAGGTCTCCCTGCTCCCTATATGCAATGACCATATCCTTTATTGGCTGGATCATCCCTCTCATGATGTGCTGGAGCGCCTCTGCGCCTTCTGCAAGGAATGGATTTGCCTTCTGCGGCATTGCAGATGACCCAGACTCTCCTTTCTCAGTCTTCTTCGCAAGCACTCCTCTTGAAGCATAGAGCCATGTGTCTGTTGCTGCTTTCTCAACAACCATGCCTACATTGACCATTGTATCAAGCATTCTTGCAAAGGCTGCATTGGAGTGGTCCTGGTCATTTCCAAGACAGGCATATTCAAGGCCGAACACATCCCCTACAATCCTCCTGTACATATCCTTAATATTTCTGTGCGGTATAACAGGCAGCGCTGCTTTGATATCAACATCAGTTCCTATTGCCCCTGCAATCTTTCCTTCAAGCCTGAACATCTCCTCCCTGAGCAAAGGCTCTGCATGCAGCCTTATCTGCTCTGCAAGATTTGCATATATATGGCCTAAAGTAGTGAGCTGGGCAGCCTGTCCATGGGTTTCAGCAATGCATGTCACATTAATGTATTCTCTTGCTTTAGACTCAAGCGTTGAAACAAGCTTTGACAATGATTCTGTCCACTTGCCCAGGGCTTTCATGTAAAGCTCTCCCTTCACATTGGCATCATTGTCTTCAGAAGTCCTTGCAAAATGGACAACCTTTCTCATCAGCACAGGATCAATCCCTAGCTCATCAGCCCTGAGAGTAACCCACGTGTTTGCTGCAACAACATCATGCTTTGTCCTCTTCTCAATCATCTGCACTGCAGAATAATCCCTTATGCTGTAATCCCCATAGATTGACCTGAGCTTGCTCTTTTCTTCTTCTGTGAATGGCCTGTCAATGAATTTACCATATTGGGGATATCCGCTCACAAGGTCAGTTAGCCCTATGACATATTCAACAGCAAACTTCATCCTTCCCTGAACAAGAGTCTGCTCTGAGCTTATATCCTTAAAGTCCTGGACATATCTTTCGTATCTTCCTGTCGTTATCTCCTGCCCGTCTCCTCTCTCAATTGTCCTTTCCAGCAGGGATTTCTTCCTTTTCTCTGCAAAGGTCTGCTTTGGCAGGCTGAGAGCATCAAGAAAGTCAGAGACTTTGTATCTCTTCTGGTCTTCCAGAAGGCCCTTGTCCTGCATCAGGGCTATGCTTGCATCTGAGAAATTGAAATCTGCTTTCAGCTTCCCTGTTATTTCTTCTAGTGTTTGCATTTTCAGGCTGCCAGTCTCTCAACAATAGTCTCTAATCCTGAGACCACTCTTTCTTCTCTTGGCCTCATGTCAGGCTTGAATGGGATATTGAGCAGATGCTGTATCCCCATTATATACCTGACAGCAATAAGCGCCCTCTCTTCATCGGAATAAGGATTATCGCCTGTTGAATATCCTCTTGCAAATTCTTTTGAATAAGATCTTGGAGTTATCACAACCTGGCCGCTGAGTTTGTACTCTTTCTCGTTTATTCCAGGCTGAGTATCCCTGATATACTCTTCCAGCTCTTTGAATCTTCCCTCCAAGAACAATGTCAACTGGGTTTTATAATCCTCCTTGAGCCAGAACCTTGAAGAGTCCATTGTGAACAGCTCATCCTGGGAGACAACATGCCCAAATCTGTCTCTGCCATGCTCTATTTTTGTGTCTACAAGAATGATGCCGCTTGAATCAAGGAGATCTGAAACTCTCCTAAACGCACTTTTAGCTCCGCTCATAGTATACTCAAGCTCTTTTTCTGTGCAGATCCCATTGTCAATAAGCCATTGCGGACTGACAGTCATATCACTCTCTCCTTTTGTTGAGGGAGTCTCCCACAATAGGGGCAGTTTGCAGTTTGGAAATAATCCCGGAGGTATTGGCCGGCCTGCAAATTCTTTTTCTCCATTCTGCCAGGCATAAAAGAGAGATGTCTTTGTTGTTGTCCTTGCCATATATTCCCTGAGCACATTCTCAAACTTCACAGGAGTCAGGTTTTCTGCTGCAATGACCACTGCATTGCTGTCCAGCCCTGCAATATCATACTGCGAGGACCCAATATCTCTTCTCACAAGCTCTCTCATGAAGTTATGGTTCATTGCAAGAATCTGGTCTTTGAACGGGATGATCCCTCTGCCCACATCATGCGTTGAGATCCTTTCAGATCTGACCATTATCCTCAGGGGCACTCCGGACCTGTCATACAATTCAGGATTCTCAAACTCAACCCTTACATTCTGCACCTCTTTGCCTTTTTCTATGTCGGTAAATTCAGTGACTGTGTAATCTTTTCTCTGTATATTCTGTATGTAATTCTCCCATGTTTTCTTCTTCATCACAAAGCTTCCTTTGCCGCCATAGATCGAGTCAGAGACCTTTCCTGGCTGGACAATAAAGCCTTTAAGCTTTGGGACAACTCCGCTGTCAAGAATCTCCTGTGTTGTTCTGGTAACACCTTCATTCCTCATATAATCATCAATGATATTCCTTACCTTCACTTCAGATAGATACACTACATCTCCCATCTCATAACACCCCGCTCTGCAGTTCTTTCAGCTCCTCGCAATTCATGAAAAAGCCTAGAAAATCCAATACCTTTACCACGCATTACTGGAGCCCCCATAAATAAGGTATTTCATATCTGATTTATATTTGTTTCTGTTTTATTTATTATTCAATAGTGAAAGAAACAGCAGTTTTTGTCTCAGTTCGGTGGAGAATCATCCTATATAATCCTTATGCTCCTTCTTGGGCTTCATTATCTCATTGATGTCCTTTACCTTCTTTGCGAGCTCTTCCTCAATGTCCTCAATCTCTCTGTTGATTGACTGCACATCAAGATCAAGCGAAAGCTTCTTGTTGAGTATCCTCAGGACCTCCTTGCTTCCTTTCACGCCAAGGTAAAGGGGATGGCCATATGTCTCTGCGAGGAGGCACACGCCTTCAACATTCTTCTCTTTTGCAAGCCCTATCAATAATCCTGTAACGCCCACAATCGGGCCGACTACGCCAAAAAGGTTCCTGCTGATCTTCTCCCCTTTCCTGTACTTCTCAATCATCTTCTTTGATGTACCTGTGCAGTACACCCTAGGCTTCTCTGGTATGTCAGGAAGGCCGATGCCTCCCAGTGTGATGAGTTCGCTGCCATTCAGCTCCTTAAGTATATCAAGCACCTTGTGCGAGAACTCATAAGAGGACTCCTCATCAAGAGGCTGGATGTCTCCTGCAAGGAATATGAGATCCCTCTTGCCCTTTCTCTTCTTGTAGAACAGCTCAACAGTAGGAAGTTCAACAAGATTGTCCTCATTCACAAAGACAGAATGGGGGAAGGAATGCGAGTATATCTCCATTATCTTCTTTGCATTGAGCCTGTCGACCATGAAATCAACAGCCACCTTGCCCACATTGCCTATGCCCGGCAGTCCCTCTATGAGTATGGGATTCTGGAGATGGGGCATCTTCTGGAGAAATTTCTTTATTCTCAAAGTCATTCAAACCACATAAAAAAAGAAAAGAAGGTTGTTTAAATAGTTTGCTGTCAATATAGGCCGGAAAATCCACGGAAATAACACCACAAGGCTTAAATATCACTTTGTATTACAATGGATTACTATGGAGACAGCCACAGTCAAGTTTCAGGAAGATGTTCTAAAGAAAGCGGACAAGTTTGCAGGCTTAAGCAGGGCTGAGCTTATAAAAGAGTTCATGAAGTTCAGGGGATCTGCAAAGACAAAAACAAGCGACAAGAGATTGAGAGAGATAAGAGAGGAGGTAGGCAGGGAGATAATAGCAGAATTTGAAAATAGATCTAAATGATGTCCTGCGGTCTGGCTGTCTTTACAATATCTGATAGAAAATTATGAAAATGCTGGTCCTGAGAGACAAGCACTGCATCATTATCTCTTGCTATTATAGCATTTAAGCAGTCTACAAATGGCAGGTTTCGGTCATTTGATATCTTTCTTGCCTCATCATATTCCTTTACACTCATTTCTACCCTTATTAAAGTGCCAGTATGAAACAGCAAATTTAGCATGTCATTTATCTCTCTTTCATTGAGAGATTTACTCAATTCCCATATAAGATATTTGCAAAATATGATGCGATCATTATTGCTTATCATCTTAAAAAATAATTTAGCAGCATGGCTCCCAAGGGGATTCCCTGACCTGCTGAACCTGTTTTCAAAGAAATCCCTCCAGATGCATGTGTCCAGATAATATTTTTGCATGAATCCTGCTGATTTCTGCCTTTAATAAGCCTTATCCCAGAATTTCCGGAGATTTTATGTCAGAAGCAGAAATCTTTCAGATTTTCAAATGTAAAAGCAGAAGTATTGCGGGAAATAAGATTAAAAAGAATTAAAAAAGGCGGCGTACAGTTTGCTGTCGCAGATCAGCCGAGAGGCTTGTCTGTATATTTATGCCTCAATACGAGCGGATCTTTCTGCTGTGTTGAGTCAAGACATCTTGAGGTGACACATACTTCCTGGTAGTCTGTTGTCACTCCTGCAACCTTTGCATTGATGCCGTTTGCCTGGTAATAACCTTTTACAGTATCTGGGTCTGTCGTCCCTATTACTGCGCCCTGGCCACAGCCCCATGTGTAATAAGCTACTTCATCAGGAACAACCCCTCCTCCTGTCTGGCTTGCCATCTGAAGCAACAGCACAAGGCTTGGAGCTTCAAACAGATTGAAATAGTTTGCTCCGACATCAAACGGCTGAAGAAGCCTCCTTGTTTTTCCGATCAGTCCTCCGCTTGACACGTTTATCCTGCATCTCACTGTATCCATAATATCTTTTGGCATCATGGAATCAGTCCTGAAATAAGGAGTTGATGCCTTTGCTACAAGCTCTCCAAGTGTCCTTTCTTCTTTCTCCAGGGGAAGGCCTGAGTATTTTCCTCCAAGCTTGTCATTCAGCTTCCTGAAAGCATCTAAAGTCTTTACTTTATACCACTCTTTTCCGAACGCATCCTCAAATATCCTTCTCTGCAGCGTTATGCCGTTTGATCTCTGCTCTTCATAAAGAACAACAAGACCCAGTCCAGGTGTTATTATCTTTCCAACCTGCGCTGATTCCTCTCTAACCTGGCTGAAAATCACGCCGTTCATTGTGTAAGTGTTCACATCTGGAGAGACATGATGTACTGATCCTACCAATGGGAGCATATGCTTATCTCCTGATCTCTTCATATTTGCTATCTGTTCATCTACACCCCTTTGGTCTTCTGAATGCATCCCTATACTGGCAGCTATTGGAAATGCGCCGTCTCTTGTCGCATCATCAGCACCCATAGCTATTGTGTCTTCATCATCAGTTCTATGGTCAACCTGATAACATACAATTGACTTTGAGCCTGTGCCGTCTGCTGTCATTATGAATTTCCCTTTCTCCTTTATATGTATCATTGGCGCGCCATTGATTTTCACTATCTCAAAACTGGATTTATCAGCTATTGACTTGAAGGTTCCCTGTAATATATGGTCCATTCTTTCCGAATATTCAAAATCAGATTCTGGTTTTGAAGAGCCATTATACCTGCTCAGTAAGGTGAACATCCAGCTCATGCCTTTCTGCCTGACCTGGTCGCCAAGGTTCGCTGTCTCTCCTCCTGTAAGAATAAGCTTATTCTCAATGCATTCATCTATGACAGCCTTCCTGAGGAATACATTTGCTCCGATATCCTTTGCATATTTAGAATCCCAGTCGCACACATTTGAGCACGCTATCGGAACGCAGCCAAGGCTCTCTGCTTTCTTGAACATATCATTGATGAGGCTGGAACAAAGATCTCCTATATTTCCTTTTTCTGGTGATATATCTTTTGTTGACACAATCCCTGATGCAAGATGGTAGAACCCAGGTTCAAGCTCCATCACAACAACCTTGTTGAAGGACTCACCCTCCTCTATCTTTATTCCATGCTCTTCAGCAGCAGCATAAGTATCCTTCTTTCTTTTTCCCCATGCTTTTGACAGTTCTTCTTTCACATCTTCAGGAACTTCATCCAGATATGTCCTTATCTTTTGTCCATCTCCACCCATCACACCCACCTCATAAGACCTTTTTCAAAGTGATACCATGATGTTTTATATACCTTTGCTGTCAACGTTCGGTTAGGAATATTTGCATTTTAATTATTTTATAATCTTATTAATATTTCCAAGCCTCACCTGCCGCGCTTCTAACTTTATGTGGCGAGGTGACGAAGCAATGCCTTGCTGAAGTTCTGGAAAGGCAAAGAAGCCTCACCTCGCCACATCAGAGGTTTGTTCCCAGACAGGCGAGGCTAGGAAAAAGTGCACTATAAACTTTATTATCAGGTGCATGACATTGTTTAATCACAAAACTTTATATACAACCAATATATAAAATGCCAATAGCAGTAGCTTTTATTATCAAAAGAGGTATCTGATGGAATTCGGCTTTCCGCTTGGAGCTTGGGCATTCGTATCGCTTGCTGTTCTTGTAATAATATACCTCATCAGGCCAAGGCCAAAGGATCTCACAATCCCTTCTCTGATGTTCATAATAAAAGACACAGGCAAGACCATAAAGAGCTCTTTCCTTGAGAAGCTCCTCAGGAATCTCATATTCCTTCTTCAGCTCATTGCTCTTGGAGTGCTGGCGCTCGCATTCATGCAGCCCATAATGAATATCGCCTATGACTCTGCTGCAGCAAACACAGTCGTAGTGCTTGATGCATCAGCAAGCATGGCAAGCCAGGACAGGTTCCAGGATGCAGTAGGCATAGCAAAGGACTCAATGAAAGGAGATGTCAGCATAGTGCTTGCAGAGGACTTTCCTGTGCTGCTTCTCACAAAGGGAAGTGAGATGAAGGCAAAAGGCCTTCTATCAGACATAAAGCCTAAAGATGTGGGCACAAATCTCGGGGATTCCATGCTCCTGGCAAAGGACCTTCTGGAAGGGGAAGAGGGCAGGGTGCTTGTGCTCAGCGACTTTGTGTACACCACAGGCCCTGATCCGGATGTCGTGAAGAAGATACTTGAGGCAGATGGCGCTACAGTTGACTTCGTGAACCTTGCAGAGAAGGGAGACAATGCAGGGATAATAGATCTCATGATCACAAGGCATTTCACAGAGGTATTCATAAAGAATTATAACGAGAATGACAAGCAGCTCACAGTAAGTGTCGTGAATGACAACAAGGAGATAAAGAAGGTTTCCATGGCAATAGGGGCAGGCTCTGTGGGCTCATTTGCATTCGATACCCCTGAAGGCCAGACAGAGATCAGGATCAATGAGAAAGACGACCTCATGGCAGACAATACGGTATATCTCAGCGCTCCTGAGATGGTCAGGATAAATGTGCTTCTTATCACCAACAACGTCAACATATACCTCAAGAATGCGCTTGAGGCATCAAAGGACATAGACCTTGACATTGCTGAGCCGCCCATATTGCCGAAGTTTGACAGATATGATATCATAATCCTGGGTGATTTCGACAGCACAAAGCTGCTCACAGGGACTCTTGAAGACCTGAAGAAATGGATTGAGGGGGGAAAGAGCATCATAATCACGGCAAACACAAAATCCAATGAGGTGAACTTCAAGGGGCTCATTCCTGTTGCCCTAAAGGAACGGGTTGACCAGGTCTCATCAAAGATATATTCATATTCAGAGTCAAGGGAGGAGAAATATGATTTCACTGAGGAAGATGATCTCGAGTTCGGCTCCACAAACCAGTACTTCCTTGCAAAGGCTGAGAACGGCTCTGTGATCTATGCAATGACTGCTGACTCAACACCAATAATCGTCTCCTCAAAAAGGGGAGAGGGCAATGTAGTGTATTACGGCATAATAGACCGCCTTGCCACATTCAAGGCATCAACATCTTATCCTGTCTTCTGGAACGATCTTGTCAATTCCCTTGTAGGCACAGAGGACATACTGAGCTTCAATTACCCCACAGGAAAGATACTTCTTCTCGGCGAAGAGACAAGAGTGAGGACTCCTTCAGGCACTCTTAATACAGACAGGCTGCTCCTTGACAGGGCAGGATTCTACACATTCAGTGAGCGCACAATTGCCGCCAATCTCCTGAATGAGATGGAATCTGACATAAACAAGGAGACTGAGTTCAAGACAGTCACCAGCAAGGATTACTCTGCAGGAAATGTTGAAAGGAGGAAGGACATCAACATAGAGAACTATCTTGCGCTCATTGCCCTTGCTGCAATCCTCGCAGAGCTGTTCATTGTCAAATACCGGGGTGACCTATGACTATAGGAGATATAATGATCAATCTGCTGGCCAGGGTGCCCACGCTTGAGCAGCTCTCCCAGATTACCCACTTAAGGTACCCTTATGTCCTGCCTATCTTCATAGTGTTTGCGATAGCTGCCATAATCCTCATATACAGGAATTTCATAAAATTCAGCAGCAGGGATGAGCAGGCAGCTTATCTAAAGAGCAAGAGATGGATGAGGATATTTGTTGTCTTCTCAAGGATAATCATACTCCTGTGCCTGTTCTTTGCCCTTGCCTCCCCATTCACTTTTGAGGAGAAGGTTGTCTCAGGCGACCTGTCTATTGTCATCATGGCTGACAATTCCACATCATTTGAGCTCTTTGACACAAACCTTGCCAATGATCTGAAGAAAGACCTTGAACTGAGCTTCCCTGCATACATGAAGTATGTCGCGACAGGAGACAGGTCCCCTATAGCAGACGGGATGCTGGGCGGGCTGAGGGGCAATGACAACATACTTCTTGTGAGCGACGGCAACAACAACTATGGCAAGAGCCTGAGGGATGTTGCTTTGTTTGTCGCCAGCCTGAACTCAACGATCAATGCAGTGCGGCCAGAGCCAGTGCATGACGATACAAGCATTGTGATAAGGGGGCTTGACAAGGCAGTGAGAGGCACTGAGCTCACATTCGTGGCAAGAGTCACTCAGGTAGGCTCTGAGAAACCTTACCACATAAAGGTCACGCTCGGCAACAAAGTGGTGATCGAAGAGGACGGAATAGGTTCGCAGACATACACATTCACAAGAAAGCTCGGGGAGGGCTACCATAAGATTGAGGCAGAGGTAGCATTGAATGACGGATCAGAGGATTACTTCCCTGACAACAATCTGTATTACAGGACAATAGAGATCCTTGAGAGGCCTAAGATGTTCCTCTGGTCAAAGAAGGAATCATACTTCTATAGTTTCATGACCGAGCTGTTCAACTTCGGAAGAGAGGACACTCTTCCGGATGACCTCAGCGAATATGTCGCTGTGATAATGAACGACATAAGCATAAATGAGATCAGCCCTGCAGAGTATGAGAGGCTGGTTGACTTTGTGCTCAATGGCTCAGGCCTGATAGTGTATGGAGGCACAAACTCGTATGACCGAGGAGGCTACAGGAATTCACTGTTCGAGACAATACTTCCTGTGAACACAAAGAGCTCAGAGCCTGATGAGACCCAGAAAGAGAAGGTGAATGTAATACTTGTGATTGACATATCAGAGAGCACAGGAGGGCTCTTCAGCGCAGGAGGGGACAAGAAGGTTGATGTTGAGAAGTCCCTTGCAATAGGCATGCTTGACTTCATAAAGGAGGACAGCCAGGTCGGAGCAGTTGCATTCAATGCAGAGGCATTCCAGATATGGCCTCTCTCCCCGCTTACATCAAGATATGACCTTGAGGACAGGATAGGAAGACTGAGAGACGGCGGAGGGACAAACATCGCAAAGGGAATTGAGAAGGCAGCCGAGATGTTCCAGGGAGTGAGCGGAAGCAACAACATCATAGTCATATCAGACGGAGTGACAAGCTCTCCTCCAGAAGCTCTTGCTGCTGCTGAGAGGGCAAAGAGAAAGGGCATAACAGTGTTCACTGTCGGAGTGGGAGGAGACACATCAGAGATAACCATGAAGAACATAGCATATGCAGGAGGAGGCCATTACTACAGGCCCGCGCAGTCCCAGAGGCTTAAGATAATCTTCGGAGAGCCTGAAGAGGACGAGACATGCAATGACAATAAGAAAAAGGTAGTGGTGCTTGAGCCCAACCATTTTGTCACAGAGGGCATTGAGGTTGAAGCAGTCCTTACAGGCCATAATTATGCGTCTCCAAAGTCAACAGGCACAGTGCTCCTGTCAACATGCGACGGAAAGCCTATAATGACCACATGGAGGTACGGCCTTGGAAGGGTTGTCTCAATGTCTACTGATGACGGAAGCAGCTGGAGCGGAGAGCTTCTGAGCGCAGAGAATTCAGAGGTCCTCACAAGGATGATCAACTGGGCGATTGGCGACCCCACAAAGAACAGGGACTTTGATGTTGATGTGAGCGACGGCAACATAGGGGATCCTATAAAAGTCATTGTCAAATCCAAAGACAGGCCTGAGTCAGACCTTGTTGACTTCACGCAGGTCGACAGCATGCATTATGAAGGATGGTTCACGCCCCAGAGCACAGGGTTCTTTGACTTCTTCGGCTCCACAGTTGCTGTGAACTACAAGAAAGAGCTTGAGAAGACAGGATTCAACAACGAGCTTATCGAGCTCGTCAAGGCAACAGGCGGAGAGGTGTTTGAGCCTGATGACCTAAAAGGCATGATAAACAAGACAAAATCATTGTCAAGAAGGACAGAGACCAGGGAGAAGGACATCAGAGGGCCTTTCCTGATAGCTGCTCTTGCTGTCTTCCTGCTGGAAATAATAGTCAGGAGAATAGCAGAGATGATATGAACATGGTGCAATTCACATAGGCTGGAATAAATAGGCCTTTATATAATATACTCGCATACTGCATAAACAAGGGCCAGACCCGCAAAATATTTAAAAACAGAGCCTGATAAAACAATAGGAAGGCAATAAAAGAGGTTAAAATGGCGTATATAAAAAAGAACGTGAACCTGTTCCTGCTTTTTGTCATAGTCCTGATTGTGGTAGCTCTTGCAGGCCTTACCTCTTATTATCATTCCACATACCAGAATCTTTCAACATCCTATGATGTGAAGCTCAGCGAGATAACCAACCTTCTTGATGACCTGAACGAGCAGAGATCCAGGCTCAACCAGACAACATACGAGCTTAACATAAAGGAGGAGAGAGAATCAGAGCTGTCAGGCCAGTATCTTGACATAAGGGAGGATTATGATAAGGTGCGCGACGATCTTGACAAAACAAAATCTGACCTTAAGGATACACAGGATTCTCTGGCAGCAACCGAACTCAGCCTCATAAGCTCCCAGAACCAGATAAGCGCCCTCACTGCAACAGTCGGAGAGCTCCAGTCGCAGATAAATTCTCTTGAGGATGACAAGGCAGACCTCTATAACCAGATAGATGACATATGCGATTATATCCAGAGCCACAACCTGAGCCAGCCAGGAGAGTGCAACTGATGAGGCAGTTCATTGATGTTGTCAGAGAAATAAGGGGGACTCTTGCGACCATCATAATATTCTTCATATTGCTTGACTCAATAATAGTGTTCCTCATAGTGTTCCTTGTGCTGTCAATACTTGACCTATACCCCCTGACAGCCATCATACCTGCAGTCTTTTACATGATCATGTCTTTCTACAGGGAGACAAAGCTTAACAAGATAAGGATTGTTGAGAAATATTATCCTGAGCTCAATGAGAAGCTCAGGACAGCAGCAGACTATGCCTCAGTTGACAATGAGGTTGTCAATGAGCTGCACAGGGAGGTCATAGATGAGCTTAAGAAGGTGAGCGCCTCATCATTCTTCAACAGGAAGGAGACAATAACAAAGATAGCGTCAGTTGTCCTGATATGCTTTGTTATCATATTCATAACGACGCTGAACCTGAACCTTGGGGCGTACAAGACAAAGCTCTTTGACAAGATAAAGGACAAGATGTCTGAGCTGGAAGGCGGAAGCGACAGCAACGGAGTGCTTGGGGTACCTCTTGGAGGCACAGGAGGCAACCAGGACATCTATGGCCAGAGATCAATAGCATTCCTTGGCGAGGATGAGATCGAGGTGCAGCTGAAGCCCTCTTCATACGAATTCATAATACGCGATTCAGGCGAGGTAGAGGAGCAGGAGGAGTTCATGTCTGACCTGCCCCCCGATATCACTGCTGTGGAATCAAGGAATTACAGGGAGAGCATCCCTGACGAGAAGGACAAGCAGCAGCTGATAAAGAACTATTTCAAAAAACTTGCGGAGGGATAATATGAGAAACTATAAAGAGGTTTTTGACACTCTCTTCAATTCAGTGGGGAAGGTAGTCATAGGGCAGCATGAGGTCGTTGAGCAGATATCTGCAGCAGTGCTTTGCGATGCAAATGCCCTGCTTGAGGGCTATCCCGGTCTTGCGAAGACCCTTCTTGTGAAGACTGTCGCAGACCTCATGGACCTCAGGTTCAGCAGGATCCAGAACACGCCTGACCTGATGCCGTCTGATGTCACAGGGACATACATCATTGAGGAAAGGAATGGTAGGAGAGAATTCAAGTTCCAGCAGGGCCCGGTCTTTGCGAACATTGTCCTTGCTGATGAGATAAACAGGGCAACACCCAAGACGCAGTCTGCGCTACTTGAGGCAATGCAGGAGAAGCAGGTCACAGTAGGAAACAACACATTCAAGCTTGATCTTCCTTTCTTTGTTCTTGCAACGCAGAACCCGATAGAGCAGGAGGGAACATATCCGCTTCCTGAGGCCCAGGCAGACAGGTTCCTTTTCAAGATAAAGGTGGGTTACCCGACTCCTGAGGAGGAGCTCAGGATAGTTGACATGTACACTGCAGAGGAGCCTGAGCACAAGCCAAAGGTAGTGATAGACAAGAAAAGCCTCATTGCGCTCCAGAAGATAACCAGGCAGATCCCAATAGCGCATGACCTAAAACAGAGGGTCGTGAAGATAGTGACAGAGACAAGGAAGCAGAAGGATCTCATTGAGTACGGAGCATCGCCAAGAGCATCAATAGGCCTTGTCCTGGCAGCAAAGGCAAGGGCGCTCATAAACGGAAGGAACCATGTGAGCTCAGAGGACATAAACTCAATGGCTTTCCCTGTCATGAGGCACAGGATAATACTCAACTTTGAGGCAGAGAGAAAAGGAATGAATCAGGACGATGCGATAAAGCAGATACTTGATAAAGTCAAGTGAGGTATTTGCAGTCTTTAGAAGGATTGCTGCACTTCATTTAACTGGTTATTGTGCTAATCTTTCCAAGCCTCGCCTTGGAAATGTCTGCACTTGATAAAAATGGTTATGGTGCATTTTCCTCCAAGCCTCACCTGATTCGCTGCAATTTCAATGTGGCGAGGTTGGATGTGTGCCTTGAATCAATAATAATAGCAAGACGCCGCCCTGACGCAGACGAGGCGAGGGTCGGCTCCTACGGAGTGCCGAGTAGGGCAAAGCCGAAGGCTTTGACCGTCTGCTGTCAGGAGGGCGGCGTCTTTAAGAATCATTTGCTGCCATAATCATTGTTGCCAACATAATAATAAAGACCCCAACTAAGATTTAAAATGATAACCACAGAATTCCTTGACCAGCTTGACAAGTTCCAGCTGATTGTGAACAAGAGAGTGACCTCCAATTATTCCGGAGAGAAGAGATCAGTGGCAGCGGGAAGGGGGCTCGTGTTCAAGGACCACAGGATGTATGCGCCAGGAGATGACATCAGGGCCATTGACTGGAGGGTCTATGCAAGGACAGATGACCTCTATGTCAGGAGGTATGAGGAGGAGAGGAACCTTTCTGTGCACATAATCCTTGACGCTTCTGCAAGCATGGGCTTCGGCAAGCACCTGAAGAAGTTCGACTATGCCTCAATGCTCGGCGTAGGCTTCGGCTACCTTGCGATGAAGAGCAATGAGAAGTTCCAGTTCTCCACATTCTCAGAGGACCTTGTGCTCTTCAGGCCAAAGAGGGGCATGAACCAGCTTGCCAGCATGGTGCACTATCTCAATAATGTGAAGATAGGCGGAAACTCTAAGTTCGCTGAGTCAATATTCAAGTACAAGAAGATGATCAGCTCAAGATCCCTCATAGTGATAATCTCTGATTTCCTCTTCAATCTTGATGACATCAATAGGTCGCTTTACTTCCTTGGAGACCATGAGATAAAGGTGATCCAGGTGATTGACCCTATTGAGAAGGACTTCATAATCTCAGGGGACCTCAAGCTCCATGATTCTGAGACAATGGAGATGCTGAAGACGCACATAAGCCCAAGGCTCAGGATGGAATACATGGACAGCCTCAGGCGCCATCTTCTGGAGATAGAGAAGACATGCGACACTTTAGGGATAGATTTCTTCTCAATAACAACTGACACGCCGATATTCGATGCTTTCTATGCAATACTGAGATAATTCTTGCATAAATTTTATATAATCGTATTCAAACCTATGTCAAAAAAGAGGTTCTGGGGTTTGGCACTCCTTTATTCATAAACTGGTTGATAATATGATACCTCCATTGGACATAATCGCAGGAAATCTCGAGGCAAAGGAAGAAACAATCATCTTCAATATCCTCAACAGGGCGCAGTACAGGCACAACCCTGCTGTTTATGATCCTGGAAAGAGCGGTTTTGCAGGCTTTGCAGGCAGCCTGTTCGACAAGAGGCTCATGGACCAGGAGATGCTCGATGCAGGATACGGAAGGTTCACAAGCCCTGAAGAGAGGCCTTTCAACAGGAATCTTGCGTCTGCTGAGAGAGATTTTGAGGTTATTCCCACAGGAATAATTCTGGCTGACCTGAATCAGGTCAACCTCACAGCAGAGATCAGAGCTGCCTATCTTTCTTTAGTTCCGCGCATCTGCGGACAGGGTGAAGACAAGCATTTCGGCTCAAGCGCAGAGCATGATGTGGCTGCTTTCAGGGCAATATCAGAGAGAATACATTATGGCGTATTCTATGTTGCTGAGAGGAAATTCCTGGATCACCCTGAAAAATATACTCCATTGATAGAATCATGCAATCCTAAAGGATTGACTGCGCTTCTCACGCGGTCTGAAGTAGAAGAAAGGATCCTCAGGAGAGTGATGGAGAAAGTGAACCTTTACCAGAGCGGAGCCAATCCAAAGACAAGGAAACTTGTTGATCCTGATGTCATTGCTGCATTCTACAGAGAGCACATAATCCCGCTCACAAAGAAAGGAGAGGTCCAGTATCTTTTAAGCAGGAAGCTTCATCAATAAAAGCCTATTCTGGTGTGAAAAGGTGCATCAAAGACTATAAATACTATATAGAACTGTCCAAAACCTTCTATCCTGCCTCTGAAAGCAGTTTATAGCCATTTAAGCCCTTTTAAATCAAAATATTTATATACTAAACTGTATTCTAGTATACACATTATGGCAAAAAGGCCAGGAACCTCTGAAGAAGGCGGCATAGACTATACTATGGCCAAATTCAGGCTCAGATATAAGGGCGTGTTTGACTGGGAAGGCCTCTATAAGACAATGAGAGAATGGTTCAAGGAGAGGGAATATGACTTTCTTGAGACAAGGTACAAGCACAAGATGAGGTCTGGCGGATTAGCAGAGCTTGAGATAAACTGGAAATGCTGGAGAGAGGAGACAGAGTATGTCAAGAACTGGATAACTGTCTATTTCCACATATGGGACTTCAAAGAGGTTGATGTCATCAAGAACGGCAAGAAGATGAAGCTCTCAAAAGCAAGGATGCTCATTGAGATTGAGCCGTGGATTGAGCTTGACTATGAGGGAAGATGGGCAGGCTCACTTCTGAAAAGGAAGCTTAGGGATTTCTACAACAGGTTCCTCTACAGGGTTGAGATAGAGTCGCTGTGGGAGGACAAGCTGTGGTACAACAGCAACAAGCTCCTCCAGCTTGCAAAAAGATACCTCGAGATAGAATCAGAGAGCGAGGCATTTGACGATTACTGGTGACTGAAAGATGGGCGAGAAACAGAAGCTTTACGGCAAATCCTTCAGCTATGAGGGGATATTCGTGTTCAAGCACATGTTCTATGAGATGGACAGCTGGCTCAGGGAGCACTGGTATGACAAGTTCGAGAAATGGAACGAGCAGCAGGTCAAGCCAGACGGAACAAAGCAGGTGGCCTTTGAGTTTGTGCCATGGAAGAAGTTCACTGATTATTTCAAGGGAACCATAAAGATCGAGGTGATGTGCACCAATCTCAGGGATGTTGAGGTTGAGTATGACGGCCAGAAGATAAAGGCCCAGCAGGGAAAAGTTGATGTGAAGCTTACAGGGTATCTTATTGTTGATTATGCATGGTTCTATGGCAGCAGATGGACAACCCCCATGCTGTACTTCCTCAGAGACCTTTTTGACAAGTTTGTGAACATAAGATACACAAGGAAATACAGGAGGGTCATCGTTGACAATGTGGATGAGATATCTGCAGTCATGCAGTCATATCTCAACACCCAGCAGTACAAGCTCATGAGGCGCTCTGAGCACAAGCACCTCGGCTATGTGAAATAGCGCGGAGAAATCAAGATGACAGAGAAAGAAGTCCTTGAGGATATGGAGAAAGAGCTTCTTGTAGACAGGTATGGCCTTGATTATGAGGGCGTGTTTGACTTTGAAGGCCTGCTCAAGAGGATTGATGATTGGTGCAGGGACAATGACTTCCATCTTGAGATACTCTCAAGGAAGGACAAAGTGACTTCTGAAGGCAGGAAAATAAGCATAGGCTACAACATTTACAGGAAATGGAAGAAGATGTATTTTACGGTAATAGGATTTGATCTTTCGATAGAAGACATGAAGGACATCGAGGTTGAGGTTGACGGCAGGATGAGGAACCTCAACAAGGGAAAGGTCGATGCCATATTCCACAGCTTCCTCATGACAAGCATAAAGGCAAGATGGGAGACAAAGGGCTACCTCTATTTTCTGAGGGGAATCGTGGACAAGTTCATCTACAAAGTTGACAAGCCTGCCTATAGGGGGATTGTCGTTGAAGATACATATAACCTGATAAATGAGGTCAAGGGATCCCTTAACATCTATGCCCACATCGGAGGAGGAAAGCCTCCAACAGGAAGGCTGAAGGGCGGATGGGTCTGAATTCTGGAGTATATCGCACATAACAACCTTTTTATATATAACTAAACCAGCCCATAAAAGACCTGGCACAGTGCGAGGGTAGCAAAGCCTGGTCAAATGCGCAGGACTCAGAATAAAGCTGCGGTGCGACACTTAAGACCGGCTTCAGGTGAGATATCCTGTTCCTTAGTGGATTCGGGGGTTCGAATCCCCTCCCTCGCATTTATTTCTAGGAGATTATTTCTGACTACGCCGCCCTCCTGGCAGCAGACGGCCATGCTCACTACGTTCGCATGTCCTACTCGGCATCCCGTAGGGAGCAACCCCTGCCTCGCCTGCGCCAGGGCGGCGTTTTGCTATCCCTACCGTTTCAAGGCATCACATCCACCCTCGCCACGTCATATCTGCATAGAACCGGGCGAGGCTAGGAAAAAGCACAATAATCAAGAAATTATTCAAATCCAAACATCTCTTACAGAATTAATCAAGCTGCTTTGCTTTTTACTTCTGCATTCCTCTGCATCTGCTCTCTCATGTAATCTCCTGCTGCTTTGAAAAGCAGGTAAGTGGGCTCAAAGATGCCTTCTGTTGTGGCAAGCAGTGCCCTGTCTGGCCTCTGGACATTGTGATGCAGCCTCTCAAAGTGCGGGAAGAGCACAAGATTGTTTGCCCATGCGAATCCTGCAATGTTGTCAACAGATCCGTTTGGATTGTACCTGTCTCCTCTTGATGATTCCTCAAGGCTGCAGATGCGGCCCTGAGTGTATGTGAGCGCGACAAGATTCTCCTCATGCGCTGTCTCCAGATGGCCTGAAGGCACTATTATCCTTCCTTCTCCATGTGATATCGGCGCAAAGATTGGACCCTTGTAATGTTTAAGATACTTAAGCCATACGCTGTTATTGCCATGATTGATTTTCATGTCCCAGCACTGTGTCTCGTGCTTTCCAGAGTCATTGAATGTTGTTCCTACCTGGATAGGGAACAAGTCCAGCTTTGCCATTATCTGCAATGAGTTGCACACGCTGTATATCGGGAAGCGCGGATCCTCAAGCTTCTCTCTCAGCTGTTCATAGATCCCTGTCCTTGAATGCTTTATCCTGTTGGCAAGCGACTGGCCGGCTCCAAGATGGTCGCCCATAGCAAATCCGCCAGCAAGGCCCATACCTTGGTACCAATCCAGTATATGCGGATTGCTTATCAGGTCATTCCATAATATCAGATCAACCTGGGCTCCTGCAAATCTCTCAAAGACATACTTCAGCTCTCTCTCAGAGTTTATCCCAAGCCCTGTCGGGATTATGACTCTTGGCATTTTTACTGCAGGATGTTCAGGGACTATCACCTTGTTCTCAATCACCTCTATCCTGCTTCTTGCTGATTTATGATCAGTCTTGTGATATGCTGAGAGCATGTCAGTTATTGGCTCTGAAAGCAGCTCTTTTCCTTCATATTGCATCTCTAGCCTGTCTCCTGCCACCTCGCCGATCCTGCTGAACTTTCCTGCAAACAGCTTCTCAAATCTCTCCTTGTTCTCTCTCTTGACTGTCACAACAAACCTTCCCTCTGTCTCCCCATACATCAGCTCATGCAGCTCCATCTCTTCTGCTGTGTGGACTGCGTCAAGATCCATTTTTATTCCGAGCTCTCCTGCCATTGCAGTGTCTTTCACTGCGTTCGCAAGGCCGCCTGCCTCGACATATTTTGCTGACTGGAGCAGCCTGTCCTTGTTTGCGATATTCATCCTGTCAAAAGTGTCAAATACATCATCAATGCTTTCATCACTGACCTGGCCCACATGGAATTCTATCCCTGCCCTCTCTCCATACATGTTGACGAATTCAGAGCCTCCCATGTCTGCCTTTGTCCTTGAGCCCACAACATATACAATGTCTCCTTCCTGTTTTGCGTCAATCGTAACAAGGTCATTAACATCATCAATCTTGGCAAGAGTCGTCATGAGTATTGTCGGGAACACACCCTTCTTCACAGCATTCCCGTCCTTATCATAGATCAAAGCCTGGTTGTACATTGAATCCTTGCCTGATATCACTGGAATCAAACATCCTTCAATGACCTTTGACACTCCTCTGAATCCCTCAATCAGCATCTGCTGGTATTTTCCGTCATCAGAGCTCTGCCACAATGCCTGGTCTGTGGCAACCATGTGGTCAAGCCTTCCTCCCATTGCCACGTTGTTTCCTATTGACCTCAGGAATGCATTCTTTCCCATCTTCTCAGAATCAATATAAGTCTGCCTCTCTGTATGGCCATATGACTGGATAAGGCCTTCTTTTGAGCCTGTCTCTGGCGTTATGCAGCTTGCCCTTGAGGTGACCCTTCCTCTTCCCTGGATGCAGTGCTGCACAGCAAGGCCCTGCACTGTGCTGTCCATCTTGTCTGTGAACGGTGCAACAGAGCTGAGGTTAGGCCTCTCGAGCATCTCCAAGAATTCTGACCTCATATAACTCTTGATATCCTCTTCTATCTTATCTTCATCTCCAGAAACATAATCCATCCATCTCAGGTTTATTGCCTCTTCCAGCTTTATCTCAAGCTCTGCTTGCTCTTCTCCAGAAAGCCTGTACTCCTCAGGATGCAATGACCTCTTTGGATAGCCATTGTGGATGAAATCCATGTCAAGGTTGACGACTTCATCTCCATTGTACTGTATGACTGCCCTGCCTGAATCAGTGAACTTTCCTATGACAGAGAACTCAACCTCATGCCTGTCAAATATCTCCTGTATCTCTTTCAGGTGTCTTGGATCAAAAGCAATGGCCATCCTCTCCTGCGATTCATTCATCAATACCTCTGTTGCAGTCATTCCAGGATATTTTATGAGCAGCTTGTCAAGGTCTGCCTCAAGGCCGTTTGTCTCTTCTGCCATCTCAAGAGCTGCGCATGACACTCCGCCTGCGCCGAGGTCTGTGATGTACTTGATATATCCCCTGTTACGCAGCTCAAGGATCGCATCAGCAAGCTTTTTCTGAGTATAGGCATCTCCGACCTGCACAGCTCCCATTGGCGAGCCTGAATGAAGGCCTTCTGATGAGAATGTCGCGCCATGTATTCCGTCTCTTCCTGCTCTTCCTCCTGCAATGAGCAGATGGTCTCCGACATCAATATGCTTCTCCCACGAATTCTCTCCATTGATCTCCAATGGCATCTTTCCTATTGTCCCTACGCCAACAATGGGCTTGCCGTAATACCTGTCATGATAGACCACATTTGCCTGGTTGAGCGCAATGCCTGACTGGTTTGCTCCGTCCTGCACTCCTTTGTTTACTCCGCCATAGATCTGCTTTGGATTGAGGAGAAGCTCTTCAAGAGTGAAGTGCTCAGAGCCGTCCTCAGCAGCCACTTTTCTTTTCCAGTATCTCCTGCTATCCCCGGGATGGCCGAAATAATAGAAGAGGAAGTTTGAGATGTTCTCTCCGCCTTTTCCTGTGCCCATGGGATCCCTGTTCACTCCTACAATGCCTGTTATGGCGCCTCCATAAGGGTCAAGCGCAGAAGGAGAGTTATGCGTCTCATTCTTTATCAGGATCGCAATCCTGTCATTGAACTTGAAGACTCCTGAATTATCCTTGTAGATTGATAATCCTAAATCTGGCCTTCCTTTGTATTTCGGCCTTTTCTCCAGAACCCTTAAAGTGGGCTGTTTGATGTAAAGATCAAAGATTCCTTTCTCTGACCCAGGGATTGCAGCATTGAACAATGAGTGCCTGCAGTGCTCGCTCCACATCTGGGCAAGGACCTCAAGCTCGGTGTCAGTGAGGATTCCTTTATTCCTTCCTGGCACTTCATTCTTCTCGCCCATTGAATATTTCTGGATCTCAAGCATATAATCAAGAGCCAATGATAACGGGCCTCCGCGAATGGCATCCTTGTCCTTCTCGCTCATGCCTTCAGTCACATAATCGAGATTCAGCGTGCCTTTCTTTCCTGTCTTCACAAGCTCTTTCTCATCCATGCTTCCCACATCAACAGGAAACACATTCGGCCTTTCAGGAAGATGGACAGGATGAATCACCCTCTCAAAACCTCCTTTTTCCTTGAATTCCTCTCTTTTCAGTATCTTGATGTCATGCAGCAATGGGTTTGATGCTACACGCTCAAGCAGGTCCTTCAGATCCTGATTGAACTCTCCCCTGACATAGTGCACAGCAGAGGTATAGACTTCGCCTCCTTCAACTCCAATCAGCCCTAAGTCTTTCTTCAGGACCCTTGCTGCATTGTCTGTCACGCCAGGCTTGTAATCTATCTTAATCGCAAAATCCCATGAATCATCATCAGCCACAGGCAATGGCTCATTGAGATGCGCTTCCTGCGTCACATGGTGGTGCACAAGATCTCCGACCCTTACAAGCTCATCATCTGAAACATCTTTTCCTGCAATTGTGTAGAACTGTGTGCTGAATGCCCTTGCATTCTCTATGCCGATATCCCTCAAAGCAATCTCAAGCGCAGAAAGAGTCTCTGATTCTGGAAGCGGTTTTGCAGCAACCTCAATAGTGCTTATATTCTTTATATCATCTTCTGTTGCTGCAGTTGCCGAGACTATAGATATCCCCTCAAACTTTTTCCAGAGTATACTCGACAGTAATATAAACCTTGTGATTGTGCGGTGCAACTGATATGGGACAAACTGCTTATTTTCAATAATATTTTTATATAACAAGAAAATTCTATGCTTATGAAGCTCGGAATTGCAGCAAAATCATTCATCCTGAATGATAAAAAGGAACTTCTTCTCATAAAGAGGTCAGAGAACGATGTTCACAAGCCAGGGGCATGGGAGGTACCTGGAGGCAGGCTCAGCCGCGGAGAGGATTTTGCCATTGGCCTCAGAAGGGAGACCAGGGAGGAGACAGGGCTTGATATTGAGGTTATAAGCCCTATAAAGGTCCACAGTTTCGCAAGAGAGGATGGCGAGAAGATAACCATGACCACATTCCTCTGCAGGCTTGCATCAGCAAACCAGCAGGTCATGCTGAGCAAGGAGCATTCAGAATACTGCTGGCTGGGGATTGAGAGCGCGCTTTCAAGGATCGTGGGTGATTTCCACGAGGATATCCTGATACTCAAGAAGAATTTCATGATAAAATAATCAATAGATTTAAAAATAACCCTATTAAAAGAGCTGTTTATGAAAAAAGAGATACATGAGCCAGCCCACTTCTCAAGAAAAGACTTCTTTAAGGCGCTGTTCGGCTCTTTTGTCATTGGCCTTACATTCCTGTTCAAGGGATCCCTTGTGAGCTATGCAATAAAGATGGGATGGTACAATGTTATCCTTGTCTTATTCACCACTTTCCTTGTAGTTTCGCTTGAGATCTATGCGCTGAGCTACAAGTTTGTTGTGCACAGGAAAGAGAGGCCTTTCTATGAATTCTGGTCAAAGAGGTTCTTTGCGATAACAATATCCACTTTCATCGCAATCTATTTCAGCATCTACATCTATGGCATCAACAGCTTCCTGACGCAAATCGAGATATTGAAGGTAACATCTGCAGTATTCATGCCTGCTGCAATAACAGGCGCAGCAGTTGAAGTGCTCAAAGAATTCTGATGACATAATATTCCAGACACTTTATTTGTTGATTTCAGAACCAGACTTAATCAAAGGATGATCTTCCCTATCTCTGACGAGCAGTAAGGGCATGCCTGCGGCCTTCTAGCTGCCCTGTCATAGATGAAATTATACTTGCATTTTGGGCACTGGTATTTCACCCTTGAATCATCAACCCTCTCAACCTTCACAGAAGTCTTCATCTTCATCTTGTGCATCCTTTCAAGATAATCATCCTCTTTGTCCCATCCAGCAGGCTTCTCTTTCTCCTGCGCTTTCTGCTTCTTTCTATCCTCTTCCATCTTCTTTACTTCAGCATGCACCATCTCGGACGTCTTCCTCTCCTTGACGCAGAGCGGGCAGACCATCATCCTGTAGACATGGTCCAAGGCAAACTCATTAGACATAGCTCTCCGTCCGCACTTCTTGCAGATGACTTTTATTCCCTCTTCTTTTGCCATAATTGGCTTTTTATAGCAACATATATTTAAATTTGATGATTTTTTAGGTGATATATCGCTGAAAAATGGCTGATAAATGTTAAAGCCTTTCCTTATGCCTTATGGCAGCATAACATTTAAAAAAGGGCACAATCTCTTTGTCTGTATGCCCTGGTAGCTCAGCCGGTGGAGCACGCCCTTGGTATGGACAGCAAAATCATAGCAAGATCCCAGAGAGGGCGAGGTCGCGAGTTCAAATCTCGCCCAGGGCTTATGGGACTCCGGTTGCGCAGCAACTAGGAGTCGCATTTTGCACCCGAGGGTTGCGTAACACGCTCGTTCCAAATCTCGCCCAGGGCTTTTATGACTCTGAGAGGAACTGTTATTTCTGTCTGCAGTGATTATCATAAAATGTATCAAGTGATTTCTTACAGACGCCGCCCTCCTGACAGCAGACGGTCAAATCTCGCTACGCTCGATTTGCCCTACTCGGGTTTCCCGTAGGGAGCAACCCCTCCCTCGTCTGCGTCAGGGCGGCGTCTGCTGTTACACATCATCATCACCGCCCCGCGTGTTATAAGTAATCCAAGTGCAAATATCAAAGTTATCATTCTCAAGTAAAATATTTAAACAACTGCCAACTTTCTGTCTGCTGTGGGGAAGATGAAAGGAAAAATTTTGCTTGTTTCATTGCTCTTGCTTAGCCTGCTCCCTATGCTTGTCCATGCTCAGGGAAAGGATGCGAATGTGAGCGTGAGCGTAGTGAAGATGGAGAGAGCAACCCCTTTGCTGACAATAATAATCCTCGCTGCTGTGTTCATAATCCTCCTTGTTGTTGTGATGTATCTCCTGAAATACATCGTGAGAGAGCAGAGGAAAAAGAGGGCTCTGAAAGAGAAGCTCGGGATCGATGTGCATGAAAAGGAATACAAAGAAGAGCAC
>Ga0209542_10003668_pt1 | contig 32558 bp, 25 predicted proteins | sample RifCSPhighO2_01_FD_184028 | JGI IMG/M metagenome (GOLD analysis project Ga0209542, IMG submission 184028) | Soil microbial communities from Rifle, Colorado - Rifle CSP2_plank highO2_0.1 (SPAdes) (version 2) | ecosystem: Environmental > Terrestrial > Deep subsurface > Rock core/Sediment ... | reverse complement strand
TTTTATTCAGGATTCCTGTGCATATAGATTGCCCTTCCCTTTTCTATTTGCACAGGAATCCTGAATAAAAGTTTTATCAAAAACTGGTTCAATAACTCTTACCAAAGCATGATGGACAATCCTATCTACAAAATCGGACTTTGAAATTTTACGGGTTTTTGGATCTCGTAAAATGAATGTCTTCAAAGGTTTAGGTGAATAAGTCTGATTTATAAGCGAATCTCTTAATTCTAAAAGGTTTTCCCTTACATTTTTATCAAACTCAAGAATATAGGCTTTCTTTGTCTTCCCTTTTCTTGCATTAATCCAGGCGTTTGCTAGATTATTCATAGAGCAAATCTCTTCATACAAATTGTTATGTGTCTTCATTATAAGACCTAGCCATTGGGCCATTCGACCATTATCATTGGAATTAGCCAGGTTATCATTGTTGGAGTTAAGATTCAAGTTCCTGTTGAGATACAACCTAGACAGACTCAAAGATATAGCCAATTTATCATTTCAAAAGGAGTTAACCTTTCACCATCACTTCATATTTCATTACAAACAATTACTTACTCGCAACTAATCTTTTCCCGTAGAAAAAAATTAGCCTTACTTAATGTTGTGATTGAATTTTATGACTTAAAATAATTAAATAATGTGCTAATAAACTGGCGTGTGGCCCAGCAACACTCGATCAAGCTAAACAAAAACTTAATTTAGTTTAACTTTAGAGCATGGCTAGGAATCTTGTAAAATATTATGTGTTTTTAAAATTAGTTGTAATATAAAATATGGTTTCAAAAAAAGTTTGCGTGGCTTCGCCACTACTTCAAAAAAACCACCCGACCACTATCACTGGAATCAGCCAGGGCACCATAGTCGGAGCCAAGAGCCAAGCCCCCGTAGAGATACAACCCAGACAGACCATCTTTTTTAGCATACCAAGTTCTATTTCCACTTCTCTTAAATATTGGAAGACCTGATCCATCTACTTCTGAAAAACTTTCTCCGTTATGTCCAAGAAGCCTCTCATCTTGAGTTACTTTAAAGTCTGGTTGTGCGACAATTTTCAATCCGTATTTGTTATTGCTATCAGAATCTGGAGCAAAAGTATAGTTTTCAATCATGAAACCATCTTTAACGCTTCCTTCCTTTTGTTCTGCTAGTTCATAAATTTGTGTAAGTAACGGATTATTCTTCTCCCAACTTGAATCACTTCTTGATCTAACAACTAAATTTCTTGAATCAATATAATGTTTATCTTTAGCAATCCTCATAACTTCAGGCCTGCTTAAATCTCTTAAGTTTGGTGTTCTAGCTCCATATTTTTGTGCTTCAACATCAAGTATTGCAGAAGCAAAAGGTGTAGAACCAATAACTGACATAGACTTTTCATCGTATCTTAGGCCAACTCTTGCTTGTTCTGGAAGTGAGTTATATAGCATCTGTGCGTCTGCACCACTAATCAAAGTAGGCGTTACTCCTTGTGTTTGCCAAGCAAGATCTAATGTTTTTGTCATTTTGGTCTATTCCTGTTCATAATTTTTTGAGCTTCAGCATAATCAGCACCCATTTGTGCAATCTTTTCATCATTAATTCTTCCAAGTTCTGCCATTTTTTGAGCAAAAAATTCTTGTGCACCGCCTTCGGCGGTAGAGACTAAAACCACCCGACCATTACCATAGGAATCAGCCAGGTCACCAAAGTAGGAGCCAAGACCCAAGAACCTGTCGAGATACAACCTAGACAGACCAGAATCTCTAGTGTAAAGAGTCCTGTTTCCTTCACCTAATTCTTTAGGCAATCCACTAAGTTCGTCAGTTTTTGAAAACCTTTTTCCATGGTTTTCCCCAGATAACATAGGAGCAAGCGTAAGTTCAGCGTCTTCTTTTAGCTTAAATGACAACCCATGAGGTGAATCTGAATCTTTTGCAAGTTCCAACTCATAAAGAGGAATCATTATTGGTCCTTTAATTTTTGCATTTTTTCCAAGCCTATCTTGAACTTGAGTCATCAAGTTTCCTGCTAAATATGAGTTAGGATTGTCATCTGATCTTAAAACCAAACCAGTGTCTTCATAAGTCCCTCTAAAATCATAAACTCCAAACTTCATTGCTTTTTCTAAATCCCTTTGTGATGCAACTCTAACACCAGCAGGAAGTCTATTTTGAACAGCCACAGCATAAAGAGGGTTTGAACCATTTACGATACCGTTAGAATATTTTCCAACTTGTAAAGCACTATTGCCTTTGTAATCTTTTCTAATAGAATCATTTATTTCACCGCCAGCATTTCCACCAAGGAATCCAATTTGAGGAATTTCTTTTGGAATTTCAATTAAAGGTCTTGCTTCACTTACTGGAAACGTACTTTTAGCCATGGACTCTACAAAAATCCATACTTTTTAAACCTTTCTATATTGTTACTACTTAGTAATTAACATTATTACCTCTTTAAGGCAAGCTTTCGATAGTACGTCTACATAGAAAAATTTATAAATATGTAGACACACATACTTCTATGACATATACTGAGATAAAGAAAAGAAATAGCAAAACATATTATTATAGAGTTAAATCTGTCAGAAATGGAGAGAAAATACAAAAAGAAAGAAAATATCTCGGTGTTAACTTGAATAAGGATGGCCTAAACTTAAAAGAAAAACAAGCCGATCAACAACTCAACATAAAAAAGAAACCTAATGGAATAAGCAGATTAATTCCAACAATAGTTTCAATTCTTAAAAGGAATAATATAAGGAAGGCAGGTATATTTGGAAGCTATGCGAGAGGAGATTTTAAAAAAAACAGCGATATTGATATTTTAATAATGCCCTCTAAAACCATGAGCTTACTGGACCTTTCAGGATTAAAAATCGAGTTAGAGGAAACTCTAGGCAAAAAAGTAGACTTAGTTAGCTATAACTACATCCATCCTTACTTAAAAGACAAAATTTTAGAAAGCGAGGTAAAAATAATATGAAAATAAACCTTTTAGAAAAAGGTTTCCAAAAACGAATAACTTTACAAGTAAACTTTTGGAAAGGTTTCCAAACCAGAACTTAAAATGAAAAGAGATATAAATTTCTTTATTGAGGATATTTTAACAAGCATTAATGCAATAGAAGACTACACCCAAGACATAGACAGGGAAGGGCTGGAGAAAAGCAGACTGAAACAAAGCGCAATTATAAGGGAAATTGAAATCATTGGTGAAGCAGTCAAAAACATTCCCGAACAAGTAAAAGCCAAGCACAAGGAAATTGAATGGAGAAAAATCGCTGGCATGAGAGATGTCATAATCCATGGATATTTTATGGTTGACCTAGATGCTGTCTGGAATGTAATTGAAAAAGATCTTCCAATACTGAAGAAGCAAATAGAAAACGTGAAAGTCAAAGGAATGTAGCAAACTTCATCTCCTCAAGGTGCCAAGAGAGCCCCTTCTTCGGTTGGGGCGTACTATTATTCTGAGATATTAAGGAATGTTCTAGTTTAATTTTGTGATGACTTATATGAAGATTCTTACCGATTCCTAGAATTATAATTTCAACTTTTCAGCATAATTTCCAATAAAAGGCACTTTCTTCATGTTGCCACTTAATGCATAAACCCAGCTAAAGATCCAGAAGACAAGTGTTGCAAGATATATTATTGGCCCTAAAATGGAGCCGATTAAGGGTAGCATTTCTACTGCCACAGCGATTACATAAACAATGAATATTATTAGTGATTGCTTTGCATAGAACATTACATACTTATTTTCTTTCTTAGCCATGAGTGCAATCACAAAACCAACTATACTTAGGAAAGTTGCAAGAAATGCATAAATCTTTGTATCATCCTCTTTCTTTTTAGCCATGTTTGATATATGTTCTTCTCTTTTTTAAATGTTTATGAGCCTGCACGGATTTGAACCGTGGACCCCTGCCTTTCTTAGATGGATCTAAAAAAATTTAGCCCTAACGGACTAAGCTCCTATAAGAGCAGTGCTCTGGACCAGGCTGAGCTACAGGCTCACACACCTAATTGAGCATATTTTTCTTTTTAAAGTTTGTTAATACCATTTTAATTAATCATGAATTTACATAATTCTCTTTTCCCATTGATAAATAATAATCTTTATATAGTTACCCTACCGTATTTTATAGATAATAAAGGGGGTTTTGTTCGGATTCATCAGAGGCAATAGAATGTCCGAGTGGTTGGAGATAGAACGAGGTTTTTTATCTGAATCAATCGGAGGCAAAGAGAAGATTCGGTTGGATGCTGGATGAAAACCCGCAGGAGGTTTTCAATGGTTTATAAAAAGTATATAAAGAGGGGTGGGAAGACTTATGGTCCTTACTTGTATCATAGTGTTAAGAAAGATGGTAAGGTAACTACAAACTATCTTGGAAGACAAGAAGGCTCAAGTGAAAATAAAAACAAAGGAAAAAATTTTCTTAAATCTAATAAATTCTTAATTATGTTCTTGTCTATTGTTGCGGTTGCCCTGCTTTTAAATTTGGCGCTGGATATTAATCTTTTTCCAACAGGAAAAGTTTCTTCAGATATTCAAGGTGTTTATGTTGAAGGGCAGAATTTGAAAGGACAAGTGAATTTAATTTTGAAACAAGGTGAGCTTTTTCCTGCAGATTCTCAAGTTATAATCGATAATGCTGGAAAAATTGAGCCGTATTTATTGAGCAGTATGATTTTTAATGAAAAAGTTACAGGAAATTTTTATATTGAAGGGAAAAATCTTTCAGGTTCTGGTGATGGATATGGTATTCCTGGGCAAAAGGAAGTATTTCCTAATGTTTTATTCTCTTTTAGACTAGTTCCTAGTGTAAGTTTGGATAATGTTTCTGAAGGAAATATTTCTGGAGGGGTTGGGGGAGTTGGAGATGTGGGTGAGGATGGAACTTCAGTCAAACCAATTGTTAATGATACTCCTTCCGAACCAAGAGTAAATGAAAGCGTTTCTTCTAATGAAACTACTGTTGAACCAGAACAACCTCCAGCAAATGAAACGCCTATTGAGGAACCGGAACAAACTCAAGAGTCTCCCGTCACAGAGCCAGCTGAAGAAATTCCTCCTGAAAACCCTGCAGAAGAACAAGTGCCTTCTGAAGAATCCAGTTCTGTTAAAGAGTCAGTATCTGAACCAGAGCCAAGTGCCGAAGAACCTGCTTCTGAGCCAAGTTCTATAACAGGAGAAGTAGTTGGACAAGAGATAATTGAGGGAATTGTTTCAAAGAATTCTCCTTATGAATATATTTTACCTGAAGGAGTTGATGTTGAAGTTGTAAATAGTTTTCAGTTGGTTAATTTTGATATAATTGACAATAAAGCAATCTTTACAACAGACTATTCTGAGTTTGAAGAAGGGTTTGGACAGGAATTTACAGGTGAAGATATTTTAACAATTCCAATTAGCTTGAATAATTTAAGTATAAAAGCCAAGCAAGGCACACTAAAAATTTCTTTTAACTATCTTGAATCAGAATTAACTTCTTCAAGCAAGGAAATAACAGTTACAGCACAAAATATTACCAATCAAACAATTATGAATGTTACTAATTTAACAAAACAGGAAAAGATAAATAAGCTTCTTGAAAAGAAAATTAAATTTGAGAAGAAAGCTCTTGATGAATTGTTAGTTAAAGATAAGATAAGAGTAATAATAAAAACTAAGCCTGGAGCAATTTCCGTTGGTGAAAAACTTGAGGGGTTAGAAGACTATGAGTTTGTTGAACTAGATGAATTTAACCTTGAGCTATTGGATGAGAATGAAATTGATGAAATTGTTATTGACCAGCCTGTAAGTGCATTGATAAGTGAGTCTGAAAGTATTATTAGAAGTTTGGACGTGAGAAACGAGTTTGGTCTTAGTGGGCTGGGAAAGAAAATTTGCATTATTGATACTGGAGTTGATGGTAGTGTAACTCCTTATACTCTTGGCTGGGATTTTGTAAATAATGATTCCGATGCAAGTGATGATAATGGGCATGGAACTCAAGTTGCTTATATTGCAAAGAGTGTTGCTCCGGGTGCTGAGTTGCTTGTTGCAAAGGTTTTGGATTCAAATGGGTTGGGATATGAGAGCCAAGTTCTTGAAGGATTGCAATGGTGTGTTGATAATGGTGCGAATATAATTAGCTTTTCAATTGGAAGCGGGGATTATAATGGCTTTTGTGATGTGAATGTTGTTGCTGGCTTAGCAAATATTGCTGTTGATAATGGAATTTTTGTTGCTGCAGCGACAGGAAATGATGGGACAAGTAATTTAAAATCTCCTGCATGCGCTTCAAGTGTTACAAGAGTTTCTGCGTCAGACAAACAAGATGCAATCGCTTCATTTTCAAATGTTAATGAAGCTTTGGATGTTTTTGCGCCAGGAAAAGATATTTCAACACAAACTATTGGAGGTAGTGTAACCAGCATTTCAGGAACTTCCGCTTCTGTGCTTTTTGTTTCTGGAGCTGCTGCTTTAGTTTTGGAGAATGAAACCATTGCCCCCTTGGATTTAAGATATAGATTTGCAAGTACAGGAAAGCCAATATTGCATTCTCTTGGAGAAAATTTAACAATTAACATTTCAAGATTAGATGTTTACAACGCAATAATAAATAATGTGACTATGGTGCCTTATAATGTGACATTGAATCAAGCTAACGAGACAAATGTGACGAATTTTACGGGACTTGCTACTACCTATACATTGGGACCGAATTTGGGAGTTTATGATACTACTGGTGGAGGATGTCTTTTGTTAGGGCAGCTTAATGTTAATGAAATCGGAACTTTTTTTCAATCTACCTTTTCATATAGTGCCTGCTTTGGTACTGGGAGTTGCATTGGTGGTGGTACTTTTGATTGGTGTAGTGGAATAATATGCAAGAGTGGATTTTTTTCAGATAGTAACTGTTACGAGAATTTTGATTTGGCGTTTGCAAGTGGATATTTTTCTTCCTCAACTGATGTCGTTAATGCTGTTGTAGGAAGCAATGGTGTTTATGATGTTTATATATGTGGTAGAGCATCTAGTGGTTTACAAAATCCTTCAGCAAATCCCTGTTGTTATGGTGTTGCAACTTCTTATGCTTGTAATGAAAATATAGGAGGAACAGTTGGTTGTTGGGATGGGCAAGCTAATTGTGATAGTGATAGTACATGTCATATTGGGGTAGGTTCTTGTAGAGCCAATAGTGCAACACTAAATGTTTACACATGTGATAATACTGATTTAGATGCATATCAGACTCAATGTGTGACTCCTTGTGGCAATATTTGGACAGGGAATGGGGGGCAAAATAATTGCTGCGGTGATGATCTAAGTGAGCCAGCTAATCCTCAGGCAACTGAAACAAGTTGCTGGGATGGGACTGATAATGATTGTGATGGATTTACTGATAGTGCTGATACTAACTGCCAGTGCACGACAGGATCAGCCCCAGGATGTTCTGGAGGAGTATGTGTCAATGGAATATGCAGGGCTTCTTGTGAGGGTTATAGCGGATATGCTTGCAGTGCTGGTGCGGGTTTGCTATCTTCTGGGACGTGCGCTGATGATTTTGGTTGTCTTACAACTCCTTTTGTGAATATGGATTGTAGTGCCACTGGAACCACAGCATGTGAAAAGGGCACTGATTATTCTTATTATACTTGCGATTACTATTCTAACGATTCTTGCGATTCTTCTATAGGGGGGGATTTTGTGCAAAATGGTATATCAGCTCTAGTTGGTGTAGATTGTGGTTGTGGTACGAGTTGTGTTTATGATGCTGGGAGTTTTCTTGCAAATTGTAGTTTTAATCCTACAAACGGGCCTCAATGTGATGATGGAAATCAAGGAAGTTTTTTGAATCACGGGGATTTTAATGCCGGAACTCAGAGATATGATTCAAATGATACAATTTGTGATGAGTGTAATAACGGATTTTTAGGAGAAGATTCAACATGTGAAAAGGTTTGCGGGGCGTCTGCATCATGTGATGAGAAACTTCCTAATGCAGATACTGGAGCATGCACTTATGGGGTTTCTCAAAGAGAAGACTTTTGTTCTTCAATATGCGGGGCTTCTGATGGAACTTGTGAGTCTGCTTGCGGGGCTTCTACCCAATGCGATGAGAAAAATCCTGGATATGATTTGACTTATTGTGGAAACGATCCTTTTGCCGATGAATGTTCAAGCATTTGTGGAACAGTAAATATAGGAGATAATATCTGCAGGTCATCGGCCTTTAATTCAAGCTGCACTGCAAATGCAAATTGTAATTCTAATCCTACACTAACATGCCCATCCCCATCTGGCAGTTTTATTTGCACAAGTTCTTGTGGTTATGTTGATAGAGACACGGATTCAACTTATTGTACAGATAATAGCGGATGTACTCCTTACAATTGGATTTCAGGAGATCTTGGAAGCACTTATCCTTGTTGTGGAGACGATGGAAATCTTGATGATTGGGATAGAAATAATACTGCTGCAGTAAGTGGTGCATGTTATAATGGAGCATTGCAAAGTAGTGGATATATTCTTGGGAGGGGACTGGTTTATGATGGTTATATATATGAATGTGGGGGGGATGCAGGAGATGATGGTGGAGCTGCTCAGTTCATTAATGATTGTGGCCAGGCAGGAACTTATTATTGTGACGCAGATGCAAGCACCAGCCCTGGAAATTATTGGATAAATAATTTAAGACCTAATGATTGTGCAGGATGCACTTTGGGAACAAATTGTGTTTCTGGAATTTGTATAGATAATGTGGGGACAGGATATTGCAGGGCTAGTTGTACAGGCTATACAAGTTCTGTGAATAAATGCAGTGATGATGGAACAAATATATTTACTAATGACGGGATATGCACTAAAACAACAACTACTGGATTAGGCGATTGTGATGAAACTGCTGCAGTCTATAATACTTTAGATTATCTTTATCAATGTTCAGATAGTGCAGTAGGTTATGGAAATACTTGCGATCCTAATTCTTTAGCTGGAGGTTATGTTGTTGGAGGAATTTGCGGAGATAATGGCGGAGCTACTTGTTTGACTGGGGCTGCATGCAAAGACTCTGAAAGCGGCAACGGAATAAAATCAGTCTGCACATGTGCGGCAACAGCAGCTGATTGGGACCCTTATGATTCAAGTGTTTCAAATGGGGTATTTAGCGCAAATGGAATATGCATTGGTACAACACCCGACACAATAGGAGAAGCGTGTCTTGATGGAACAACTTATCGGGACGATTGCACAAGCTGTGGAAAAACAGCAATAACTGATAATGATGCGTGTGATTCAAGCATAATTGATGGGGCTTATGCTTCAAATGGAATGTGCGTTGAGGCAGGAGCTGACGATGCCTGTGACATTGATGGTGGGGTGTGTTCTATTACAGGCACTACTGGAACATTATATGGAAGCTGTGCAAGCTGTGGCCAAACCACTTCTAATAATGATGCATGCATGAGTGGTCCAGGAATATCGTATGCTCCAAATGGTATGTGTGTTTCAGGGGGAGCTTGCGACACTGATCAAGTCTGCGATAATGAGGGAACAATATTGAATGGTTGTTTAGGAGGCTGTTCTGTTACATCAGCAGATGTGGATAGATGTGATTCAAATGGAGGCACTTCTTTTGGTGGTAATGGCTATTGCACTGCAGGAGGAATCTGTGCTACAGGACCTGTTTATGAAGATGTGGTTGGAACGCTTCGTAGCGGATGTGCTTATGATTCAGGAAATAATAGATGCGATTTAATTGCCGAAGGTACGGAAGATGGTTCATGGAGTAGTTATGCCGAGGGGGTTTGTGTCTCGGGAAATACTTGCGATATTGGTGATGTCTGCTTGAATTCTGGAGTTTATTATGGGGCAATGAGCAGTTGTGTGAATACAAATCAATGTGATAGTGACATTGTTTCTGGATATTACACAAGAGATGGTTATGTTTGCAGCTCCCAATGTGTTGTTGATGGAAGTGTTGCAGGAGGAGGAACTTGTTGCCAAAGTGCAAATTGCGCTGTTGGATTTGCTAACTGTGTTGACGGTGGGGCTGTTGATGGAGTAACATATAATATTTGTTGTGATCAGGCAACAGATTGTGCTGGACCAGGAGGATGTTATGATAATACAAACATTTATCCTGGAACTTTAAATAGTTATTATTGCAATGCAGGAAGCTGGGTTAATAAAACACAATATAATACATGCACTCCAATAGAAACTCCCACAAATGATTTTGTTGATTTAGTGATAAATCAGCCAAGTGTAAGTTGTGGTGGTGTTACAATAAATGTAAATTCCCTAACAATTAAGCCAACAGGAGAATTAACTTTAGATGGAACAATCCTTATAACAAAAAACACAACCGTGGAGAATGAAGGAAGTTTATTTATAAAAAACTCTAAAAACACAATATGGCAGAATGGAAACCTTACAATTAGTGGAAATTATGTATTGCAAAATTCTACACTAAGAATGAATGGGACCTCTCCCAATGGAGCTATTGGAATTAATGTCACATCTACTGGAAATATGAAAATAAATGAAAGCAGTAATATAACTAATGGGCAGGATTCTGCTTATAGGTATGCTTTTATAGTCAATAGTGGGGCTAATTTTTCACTTGTTGATTCTTCTTTGAGTTATTTTGGGTGGGATAATAATGTACCTGGCAGAAGGGGTCTTGAGATAAATGAAACAGTTAAAAACTTCTCTAAAAACAATATAAGCAACTTTCTGAGTATTGTTATCTATTCAAACAATAATTATATTTCTTCAAATAACATACAACTTTCAGGATTTGATGCTTTCCAAATACTAGATTCTACAAACAACACTTTAGTTAATAATATCGTGAATAACAGCATTGGTGGCTTTTCTTTATCCAATGCAAACTCGTCTAATATTTCTTATAACAACTTAAGCCAGTTTTTATTCGGCAGTATTCGCTTATCCAGTTCTTTCTACAATAATATCTCAAATAATCTTGCATATAATGCGGCTTCATCTCATTTATCCCTTACTTCTTTTTCTAGTTATAATTATATTAAAGATAATATTTTTAATTATACTAGGCTGCTATCGGAGTCTGTGGTTTATTTAGCGTCTTCATCAATTAATAATACTTTCTTGAATAATTATCTCGGCTATAGCTCCTATGATGGCGTTGGTATTTATACCGGATCTGGAAATAACACTTTTGTGAATACAACCCTTTTTAACAATTCAAAATCTGTTTTTGTTTCTTCTTCAGATGGAAATGTTTTCATTGATTCTAGGATTAATTCTTCCAGAAAAGCCGATATTCATCTAGAAACAGGCACTTTTACAACTACTCTTATTAGTACAATCTTCAATAAGAGTAATGTTTCTATAATTGGAAGTGGGATAAATCTTAAGGTTAAATGGTATTTAGATGTTAATGTTACAAATCAAACGGGTGAAGCTTTGAATGGTGCCAATGTAACGGCTTGGAATGTTTCTTATCCTGGAGTTGTTTCTACATTTTCTACCCTGACTGATACTTCAGGGTTTATTACGAGGCAGAATGTTACAGAATACCTTCAAACTTCGTCTGGAAAGTATTTTGAAACTAATTATACCTTAAATGTTTCGGCACTAGGATTCCTTAATGCGTCTTTGAAGGTAAACTTAACAAAGAGCACACAGTTGGATATTTCATTGGTCGATCTATGTTCGCCTCCTAACGGTGATTGGAACCTCTCTTGGTCTTGTGTTATTCAGAATAGAATTATAATTCTAGCCCAGAATAAAAAACTTAACATACTGTCTGGAGGGAGCTTAACACTTAGAAATGTGACGCTTCTTCTTAATTCGACTGCAGATGGGAACTCGGGAATAAGGGTTTGGAGCGGTGGGAGCATGAATATAACTGACAATGATGGTGCTGGCTCTTTGATTAATTCAACAAATGCAAACAATGAATATTTCTTTATTGTTGATTCAGGAAGCAATTTTTCAATGATGAATTCTCGTTTGGAAGAATCTGGATTTGGTAGCGGTCTCGGGCAAAAATTTGAAATTTACACTACAATGGCCAATTTCAGTGGAAACTTTTTGCAGAATAATTATGTTACGAGTATTTACTCTGAAAATAATTTAGTATATAACAATACGATAGTAAAAAATAAACCTTTTTCTGGCACTACCTTCGGATTGCAGCTTGAAGGCTCAAACAATAAAGTTATTGGCAATAATATTTCAGATATTACTGGCGATGGTATCTATGTTAGTTCTACAAATAATCTAATTCAAGATAATTTCATTTCTTATAATTTAAAGTCGGGAATCTCTATTTTTTCCAATGATCATAATCTCCTAAACAATAATATTATTTTTAACAACTCTCAAAATGGAATTTATCTAGTTGATGTAACGAATACTTCTATAATGAATACTAACATAAGCAACAATTCTATCGGGGTTGAGGTCGATTTGTCAGTTTCTGGAGGCATAAATAAGATAATTGACAGTGTCTTCGCTAATAACAAAAACGAGTTAGTCTTAGGAGTTATTGGTTCTTCAAGTTCAAAGTTAGTTTTATTGAACTCAACTTTCAACAAAAGCAGAATTGTTTTCTCGGAGTCTTCTCTTGATCAGTTAATTGTTCAATGGTATTTTGATGTTAATGTGAAAAATGGAACAGGGACAAACTTTGAAGGGGCCAATGTCAGCGCTTGGAATGTTTCTGGAAGCCTGAACTTCACAGAGTTGACTAATTCTACTGGAAGTATCTCAAGAAAAAACTTAACTGAATATATTCAATACTTTGATCAAGATTTGTTTGAGGTTGTCAAGGTACCAGGCACTAATTACACTGTTAATGTTACTGGACTCGAACAGCTCAATTACAGGCCTTACTCCAAGCAACTAAATTTAACTAATAGCACCCTTCTTAATGTTGTGTTAGTAAGCAATATTTTCCCATCTATTCCTTCGGTTTTGTTAAACTCTACTTCAGGATATAACGTGACTAAAGATAATCTTACTGCGTATTATTCGAGTTCTGATACGGAGGGCGATCCTATAACAAACATAACTGATTGGAGAGTCAATGGAAGTTCTATATTGGTATTGAACATGCCTTTTAACACAAGAAATGACAATGCAAGTAAAACTGTTAGGGACTATTCGATGTATGGGAATAATGGAACTCTAGGAAGTGGGGTTTCGAACTCAATGCCAAATTGGACTTCTAATGGAAAGATTGGGGGAGCGTATGTGTTTGATGGAGTGAATGATAATATTTCTATACTAAAATCGAGTAGTTTGAATAATCTTAACGGTATCACTTTTGAAGCGTGGATAAAACCAAGAGTTCAATCTGGAGTCGGGTATGTCTTTTCTAATTTTCCCGGGGGAAGTGTTACGGGAGGCAGTTTATTGGTTTATTATTCGAGTTCTAAGATTACTGTTTATTTGGACGGTTCTGCAAATTCAATAACCTCTGCAGCATCGCTTTCGGCAGGCCAATGGTATCATGTTGTTCTGTCTGCAAATTCAACTATAATGAATTTGTATATTAATGGTCAATTTAATGGTACGAATACTCTCTTTTTTGACATTTTTTTAGATAACACCCAAAACTTTTCAATCGGCAGCACTCTTTCTGGAATAAACTTTTTTAACGGAACTATTGACGAAGTGCGAGTTTACAACAGGTCATTATCTCCTCAGCAAATATACCAGAATTATATTGATGGATTGGCAAATAGATCTATGGATGTCATAACTGACAACGAAACTAAATATGGAGACATATGGTCTGTGGCTGTAACTCCTAACGATGCTTATGGTGACTGGGTTAGCGTTATGAGCAATCCATTAACTGTGCTAAATTATTTACCTAATGTGACTCTGATTTCTCCTTCTGCAAATAATACTTCCAATAATAGGTATCCTGTTTTTGTTTGGGATGGGTTTGATGCAGATTCTGATGGAGACATAATTGATTATACACTTAACATAACCTTATATTCCACTGGCGCTGGAGCCTCTTGCTCAGATCCTCAAAGAATAATATCTGTTACCCAAGAAACTTATACTCTTACAGAACCTTTAAGGTGTCTAAGCGATGATAACTATTATTATAACTGGACTGTAAGGGGAAGAGATCAATTTGGTTACGGCTCGTGGGCTCCAGTAAGAATGCTGAATGTTTCCTCACTAATCTCAATAAATCTTACAAACAAATTCATTAATTTCAGCTCCATGATTAAAAATGAGGAAAATGACACAACTGACGATAATCCTTTGCCGTTTGTTATAGAAAATGATGGGAATGATTTTGTTAATGTGACTGTTAACGCGACTAACCTTTGGAACACTGTTCTTAATCCTTCAACTTACTATCAATATAGTGTCAATAATACCCCTGAACTTTATAGTTTCAATTGGACTTTAAGCAAGACTTCATGGACGTTTGTTCCTGATATCTTAACACTCGAGAGGGCAGTTGTTCACCTTAATTGGAGCAATGAGACAGATAGCGCTGAAGTAGATATATATGTTAAGGCTCCTATTGATGAGGGAGCAGGCACTAAGTCATCACTTATAACATTTACTGCGTCGAGGAGCGGAGCAATATGATAAAGAATATGATGAGTAATAGGGGGATTGGTAAGTACGAAAGAATATTTATGATAGTCTCTGCTGTGTTTGTTATTGGTGCTCTATTCTATATGTATGTTTCATCGTCACCAAAGACAATATCTCCAATTTCAGGTCAGACAATATTTAATCCAGACTTTGTTTTTGAAATTGAAAATGGAGAGGAGCTTGTTATTTCTACAAGCCTAGACTTCACGAGCCCAATTATTCTCAACGAAGGATCTGAAACGGACTTGCCTCCAGGCACCTATTATTGGAAAGTTAGGAACTGGCTGAGAGAGAGTGAGGTAGGGAGCTTTACGATAGAAAGCAGTGTTGGATTGAATCTAAGAAAGGGAAACGAAAAAGACTTACTTGAGAATTCTGGAAATGTTCCTGTTGATGTTACAAAGAAAAAAGGAGGAATAACTACTCAAATTCCTGTAGATGTCGGCAAGTCTTTGGAAGTGGAAAAGGATAATTCAAGTTATGAAGGGAGGCAAAATGGATAAAATGATAAAAGATAAATCTAATTTTGGAAATAGGAATAATCCTTACTTATTCCCGTCCAACTCGCACCCTGATTTTGATAGCGATAATCATAAATTAGCCAAAGTCAGAATGCTCGCCCATCCAAGGTCAATTGATAAAGATAATCTTAATGCAAATTATGGTATAAATCTTAAAATTGTCTTAGTACTTATTAGCCTTTTAGCAATAACTTTTTTGCAAATCTCTCAAACGTCTGCAATAGGCATTACTCCCGGGAGAACAACCATTAACTTTGAACCTGATTTGGCACAAGAAGTTCAATTCTCCATCGTGAATACCGAACATAAAGACATGAATGTTGTGTTTTATGTTCAGGGAGAGTTAAATGGCAGTGTGGGTTTCGTACAACTGTCTGCCAAGCTTTCGGCGTCAGAAGAATCGAAATCCTTTTCGTATAGTGTTAGTCTACCTCATAAATTCGATAAGCCTGGATTATATAGTGCAGACATTGTTGCTTTGGAAATGCCTGAGGACTTGGAGAAACAAGGAACTTATGTTGGGGCGAGGGTTGCCGTTGTTAGTCAGCTCCATGTTTATGTTCCTTATCCTAATAAGTATCTTGATGGGGAGTTAAGTGTTATTTCAGATGATTCGGGGAAGATTATGTTCCTTTCATCAGTATATAATAGAGGCAAGTTAGATATTGTAAATGCTAAGACTGTAATAGACATATATACTCCTTTGAATGAGAAGGTGGCAACTATAGAGTCTGATTCTATTCCTGTCAAGAGTTTGGAAAGAAAAGAGATAGTTTCTGAATGGCAACCCGGCGTCAACTCAGGGAGATATCTCGCCAGCGTATCTATCATCTATGATAATGAAATTTTTAGCATAACTAAAGAGTTTAGTGTCGGAGAGGCTTTGCTTGAGATTCAAGATCTGTATGTCAAAGACTTCTCGCTTGGAGAGATTGCTAAGTTCAATGCTCTTGTTGAGAATAAATGGGGAAATTCTATCCCTGATTCTTTCTTGAACATACTTGTCTTCAATAACGAAGGAGAGATAATGGCTGACTTCAAATCTCCTAATTATGATTTGAAGCCTTTGTCAAAGACAGAGATGGTTGCGTTTTGGGATACTGGCGGAGTCTTCCAGGGAAATTATGAGGGAAAGGTTCTCTTGAAATATGGAGAAAAATCTGTTGAAAGAAACATTAATCTGAAAATATCAGAATCGAATATAGAAATTTCTGGCATTACTGGAAAAGTTTTGGTTAGAGGAAAGAGATCTTCTGTAAACATCAATAATCTGCTTGTGATTGCCATCGTGGTTTTGATATTATTTAATGCGGTATGGTTTTTAGTTGTGAGAAGATACATGAAAAAAAAGAAATAGGTTTTTATTATTTAATCTATTAATACCGAGGTTAATGTTTACTAGATTTTTCCGTGAGATTATCTTCTATATTTTTTCTTTATCACCATTTCTACACGCTAGTCATAGCTTTTATTAATTTTAAGTGTTTTCTTCAAACTACTTTTACTATCGAGTCTCCGAAGAGATCTTACACCTAATCTAACCATAGCTTTAGATCAACAAAAAGTTTATAAAGGGTTTTTCCATAGATTGTATATTGAGGTGAGGATAAGATGAAAGGTTAAGCCTTAAGTTTTATTTTTTTCTCAAGAATCAAAGAGGTTTAAAATGGTTGAACAGGATAAAGTTGTTGTGATCTTATTGCTTATTACTATAATACTTTCAGTTCTAAGTGTTGTCTTGGTTTTTGGCGCTGATTCTCCTGGTATTAGAGAAATAACTAAAAAAGAGACCGTTACAGTTGGTCCTCCTTCTCAAGGAAGTATAGAGTTGGTTGTTGAGCCACCTGCGGGAGGGGTTTCAGGATGAAGCTCACAAGTTTCTTAATGGTTATTGCTGTGTTGGCTGTTGTTGTTTCTGCCGTTAATTTGTTTAGTAATTTGGCTTTGTTTAGTACGGGATATGCACTTACAGATCAAGGTAATGTCACTTTGGATATTGTGTCTATTCTTGATATAAATTTCACTTATAACATAATCAATTGGGGTAGCGGGAGTGTAAATACTTCGGCTCTTGATGCAATAACTCTTGGTAACTGGGCTTATATGTCTACGGATACTGTTGCTAACACTTTTAATCTTAGGGGGAGTACTGTTCCGGGTTGGGTTAATCAATCTAGAGGTCTTGTTCTTGAGACTAACTCTACCGAAAGAGTAAATATCACGCTTAATGTTAATAGGGACGCTTTTAGGTTCCTAGACAATAGTCAGGGTGTTTCTCCTGCTTCGAATTTCTTGTGGAGAGCAAATCAAGTTAATACTGATGATACTGGAAGTGGTTCGTCAGATGGTGAATCTGGAACTTGTACTGGGGTTGGAACTCTTAATATGACTACTTACATTGCTGTTCCTTATGTCCCTACTCCTGGCCCTACCACTAGCATTGTCTTATGTAACTCTACTGACTTTGCTCAAGTTTCCAATGAGCTTGAGATTGATTTTGCAGTAAATATCTCAAGAAACGCGCCTACGGGTCCCAAGAATGTTACGATAACAGCGACCGTGGCTAAAGTCAATCCTTAAATTATTTTGTTTTCTTACATTTTTAGCAAGATATAAAAACTATTTTTTCATTCTGTTATGATGTTAAAAAAGACGGTGGTATATGGGATGTTATTTGTATTTCTACTCTTTGCTTTTGAGTCTGTTTCTTCGTTACGAGTGAGTCCATCTGGAAGAGAATATAATTTTGCACCGGGCTTAGAGGCCAGTGTAAAATTTAATGTTATTGGAAACCTCCAAACCGAGTTAAGTATTTCAGCAGAGGGGGATCTTGCAAAATACATTACTTTTGACAGAACTTCGGTTCAAGGAGAGGGCGAGTTTGTTGCGACATTAAAACTTCCTGATACTATTGATGTCCCCGGTTTTCATAGAATTTGGATTGTGATTGCCGAGAAGGTCGATGACGAACTTATCTCTCAAGGAATGATTACTACAAGTGTAGCTGTAAGGCCGGCGATAGATATATATGTTCCGTATCCGGGAAGATATCTTGATATTAGCCTTAAGGGACATGATGTAAATGTGGGAGAGAGTGTTAACTTCGATCTCTCTTTATCCAGCAAGGGAACGGAGACGCTTATTGTAACTCCTCGGCTTGATATACATTCCAATAACGGCATTTTCGAGACTTTATATTATACTACAAGAACAATTGAAAGCCAGGAAGCTATTTCGTTGAGAAAGACTGTTGACACTTCAAATTACACTGCTGGAAACTATAAGGCTGTTGTTTACGTTGATTATGGGACTTTAGCGAGCTCGGAATATGATTTTAGAATTGGCCAGCTTTCGATAAGCATCTTAGGATATACAAATAAGATACCAATTCAAGACAAGAATCAGGCCTTTGATGTTGAGATAGAGAGTGGCTGGAATGATCTTATAGATGGGGCTTATGCTGATGTCACTTTCTTCAATAGCTCAGGAAAGATCTTAGACTTTAGGACAATCTCGACCACTTTAACTCCTTGGGAAAAGAAAAAAATTACGGGATATTTTAACTCTGTTAATTTTACAGAGGGATTTTATGACGCCAACATATCTGTTACTTATTTTGGGAGATCTCAGGGCAAGAGTACAAGCCAGCTTGTTAAGGTTGAGTTCTTCAAAGTAAAATCTTCTAAGTTATGGTACCTTATCGGAGGAATTGCCTTATTAATAATAATGGCTCTTATACTCATTAAAATATTACGTAAAAATGGCTCAAACAAAAAATCAATCAAGAAAAAGTAATTACCTCTACCTTGTTATTTTGTTTTTAATAATAAGTGTTGTTTTGTTAGTTGGCGCTTTCTATTTTAGATCATGGATCGTTCTTGATAGGATGAGTATTCCTGTCGCCTTACAGATTTCTGATCATGCCGCATTCAAAGTTGAGAATACGAGCCTGGACTTTGGGACAATTCCTTATAGTTCCGCCGCTCAAAAATCCATTAACCTTGCCAATAACTATGATTTTCCGGTTAAGGTTTATTTTGAGTGTATTGGACAGGCTTGTGATTTTCTTAATTTTGAGGGTGTTGTGACACTCATTCCTTACGAGGAGAGGAAAGTGGTTTTCTCAACAATTGAGTTTTCAAACGAACCTTATGGCCAATACTCTGGAGAGATGAAGGTTACCTTTGTAAGAGACATAATATGAGCTTCCTCTAGTTCTAGTTCTATCTAATCTTTACCACAATAATTTTTATAAGCTGCTTCAATTACGTCTAAATATGGATATTTTTAAGAAACTGGAATATGTTTTGATTTTTATAATACTTATTTCAATACTTTTTCTATTCTTTTCGGCTTATAATTCTGGAGCCATATCTGGTTTTTTTGTAGAAGATAGAAGTTTGCCTTCTCCTTCTGATTTTGTTAAAGATGGCAATATCGAAGTTGAGAAAGATGGAGTTTTAATTAAGATTGATAGGCCGGTATTAACTAAATTTGAAAATTCAGGAAGCATGGCTCCTTTTTTGGGAGAGGGTGCCACTGGAATAGAAAAAAAACCTTCTCACGAGGATGAACTTTACGTTGGAGATGTTGTGACTTTTGCTCAAGATGGGGTTTTGGTTGTTCATAGAATTGTTGAGAAAGGTGTTGATGAACAAGGAGTTTATTTTATTACAAAAGGGGATAACAATAACATTAGGGACGAAAAGATAAGATTTAGTCAAATACAGTCTGTTCTTGTTGGTGTTATTTACTAGTTAATTTTATTAAGGACATTCTCTTTTTTATCTTGCATATTAATCTCAAAACAAAGAGGTAATAGAGGGAAAAAGAGTTATGAGGAAAATAGAGAAAAAAAAGAGAGAAAATAGCCATTCTTTGACTATTAAGGTTGCTATTGTTTCATTGTTTATGCTTGCACTCGTGTTCAATGTTTATTCTTTCTTCTTTAAGGAAGTTGTTAAGCACACTGGCTGGGATGTTTCTTCTACCGGCTTTATTTCATTGTTTATTGAGGGGGGGCCTACCCTTAATCTGAGTTCTCCTCTTAACATAACATATAATTTTTCTATTGCCCAGCCTCTATTGCTAGACTTAAATGTAAGCTCTGACATGCCAATAGCTACATGGAACTATAGAATATATGATAATAAACATAATGATTGGTTTAATAATTGGACCGCCTTCAACCCAAACATAAACATAAATGTTGCCAGATGGAGTAATACTCTTTATGTTGTGGCCTATACTCCAACGGACAGTATTGGGAGGGCTAATGTGACTTATTATGTTTTTGTTCCTAATGCCGCTCCAATAATATATGATCTAAATGCTTCAATACAAATCTGTGAAAACATGAGCATGTTCTATCCATTTTATGCAATCGATGTAGATGAAGACGAGAATCTTGCATACCCTCTTTTGTATCAAATGAACCCTCAAAATCCTTTCTTTTCAGATTACAACGGTAATTATAGGCAAAGATATAACTACAGCATTTATTCAGGTAGATTGGATAAGGATGATTTTCTCGGAGTAAATACCGGTTCTAGGTCTTATCTAACAAATTTCTCTATTAGCGACGGAAATTCCTCCGATTTTCGGATTACTAACATTACTCTCATTGAGAAAAATAATGCTCCGATAATAGAAGATACTTCTGCAAAAACGGTCTGGACTCAGGGAGAAAATTCAACTTTATATGAAGAGATTTATGTTTACGATGAAGAGTTTTGGAGAGGATATTGGAATTTAAGCATGAATATTTCTATAAAAAATTCGAGTGGTGATAGTGTTAATCTCTTCGGTGTTAGTTTTAATGGAACTCTGGGAGTGGTTAATTTTACTGCCAATCCTTTAATTCCCCTTGGAGGGTATGATGTTCTTATCTGTGTTAATGACACTGGCTTGACAAATCAACATTCAAATATAAGCCTTGTATGCGGTCAGAATGGGAACTCAAATGTTATTTGCGATTATTTCAGCCTGGCAATTACTGATCTAAATAGGCGTCCGACAATTATAGCCCATTATCCGGACAATTTAACCTTCAACAGTTCAAGTGTAAATCCTATTTATTTTAATATCACCAAGTATGATCCAGACGGAGGAATTCCTGATGGCTATTGGTATGTTGATGGTATTTTGAGAGCCTATCAAGAAGGAAATATTACTGATGAATTTACACACGTCTTTGGATGCGGTGTTTCAGGATTGCATGCAGTTACTGCTGAAATCAGCGATGGTGAGTTGAATGATTCCTTGACATGGAATGTTACCGTTGAATTAGTGGCTTGTTCAACGCCTGGAGGAAGTGGTGGCGGTGGAGGTGGAGGATCTTCACTGCCTAGCTGTATCTCTCAATGGGGATGTGATTCTTGGGCAACATGCCAGAATTATGAAGTTTCATTAGAAAAAGGAGTTCTATCTGGAGATGATTATAGAGTTATTAGAGGGGCTTGTGATATTGATGGATATGACGCGAGTACGTGTGGGTTCCAAATACGAACGTGTAGAGATGTACGGGAGTGTGTGCTTTCTTCTCTAACTCAGCCTAGTCAGATACAATACTGTTATTATACCGAGAATCCAAGCTGTAGAGATGGTTTGACGAATTGCCATGGCGACTCTTGCGAGCTTTTAGTTGACTGCGGAGGCCCTTGCAATGCTTGCGCTACTTGTACAGACAAGAAGAAGAACCAAGGAGAAGAAGGTGTTGACTGCGGAGGCCCTTGTCCTTGGAGGTGTGTGCCTAGTGTCCCTCTTCTTAAAAGAAAAGAGCTAATTTACGGATTTTTGATACTTTTATTGCTTTTGATAATCTTGATAATAATCAAGCTGATAAGAGTTCTTAGGTATAAGAAGACCCTGACTGAGCAGACGAGGACTAATTAGTAAGATTTATATAGTTACTTTTGGTTATTTCTAGTAATTATTGGTAATTAATAGTAACTAAGATGGTGACGAGAGGCAAAGAGGGAGGGTCTGTAGTCAAGATAGATTCCGATCTATTGGGAAAGGTTGAGGAATTCATTTCTGAAGAAGGAAATAGGCTCAAGTTCGTTAATAAGAAACAATTTGTTGATTTAGCTGTTAATGAATATTTATCCAGGCTAAAGGGAGGTAAAAGATGAGATTCACCAAATTAGGAATTGGGCTTGTTATTCTTGCAATTATCTATTTCTTTGGAGCTTTTACTTTAGAGTTAGTTCTTGCTTCTACACAATTTAATGACAGTTCATTTAGTCCGTATTATCTTAATGAGGACACTTTTTATATTCACAATTTTACCGTTAATTTAAGCACGTCTGAACCGCCTAATACTTTTACTATAAACACTATAAATTGGTCTCAAGATCTAAGTGAAACTAATTTCTCTTGGATAACTCTTTCTAGTAGTTCTCAGGGATTGTTAGACTTTAATGCTACCCTTAACAATCAAACGGGTAGGTTTAATATAACTATGAGTGTTGTAAATGGAACAGGATCTGGAGATGTAGACACTTTCTATTTTATAATAAACGCATCCAACGATGCTCCTACCTTTACAAATATAAATTCAACTTATAACTTAAGTGAAAACCAGAATTTTTTAGCGTACCTAAATGGAACTGACGAGGAATCTCATTATCCTCTGAACTTTACTGTGACTTTTTTAAATAATTGTACTCATGCTACTTGGAGCGGGAGAAATACGGGAGAGAATTGTTCTTTATACAACTTCAACTTTACAGTTACCAACACTTCAAATATAACTGGTTTGATGAATTTTACCCCTGTTAGAAATGATGTTGGAACGTATTGGGCTGATATCTCTGTTACTGATTACGGAGCAAACTATTCATGCCCTCATCAGTTTTGCGATAATTCAACTTACAAAGTTAATCAGACAACTAACTATTCAACAACTGTTTTATTTAATATATTGTCAACCTTAGTGATTAATACAACTGAATGCGACAATAAGGTTTTCCAAGAAAACCAGGTGGGAACTTGCAACATTGCTATTAACACAAAGGGTGAAACTGATAATCTTAGCATATCAACTTACTCCATATTAAGGAATTATGCATCTGGACAGGGTGGAGTTTCAAACACAAGCTGGTTTTTCTCTAACCTTTCTACACTAGCCTCAAACTTTCAAAAGAACATTACAATAAATGTGACTCCGGGAAAGACAGAAATTGGGAACTGGACAATTAATTTTACTGTAAATGATTTTTCTTACAATCAGAATTCTACTTCTCAGATTTATGTTTATGTAAACAAAACAACGGATGATGTTCCGGATTTATTGAGTGTAAATGCTGTAACAACATCCATAAATCTTGAAACTGTTATTAATTTAACTGTTCATGATGATGATCTCTTAATTCCTGACAAAAACCAAAGTTACGGAGGATATAATGAATCAACAAATTTTTCTAGGACAATACTTAATAGGTCTAACTTATCTCAGCAGCTTTCTCTATCTAATTTCAGCATTAGAGTGCTGCAGATGCCTGCCTCAGGGACTAACAGGACTAGTGCAGAAATAAGGTTTAGTGCCAATACCAGTGATGTGGGAAATTATACTGTTAATGTAAGTATTGTAGACAACGCAAATGCTAGTGACAATGTTCTTTTTAATCTGTCTATTATAAACAACACAGCACCACAATGGAACACTTCTATGAACGCAACTATAATTGGGGCTGAAGACGCTAACATCTATCTAAATCTCTCTCAAAATGTCAGCGATCCTGAAAATGACAGTTTAACTTATTCATATACCAGTGATACTGCATTTTCGTCATTTTCATTAAATTCTTCAAATGGAGTTATCGATTTTACTCCTCTAGATGTAGATGTTGGGCAGCATATAGTTAATATAACTGTTAGTGATGGGTATTTGTCTAATTTAACTTCTTTTAATTTTACAATTACAAATATAAATGACAACCCCCTGATAAAGCCACTTGATGCTACCAATGCTTCTCCAACATCAAATATAGCGAATGGTTCTACTATCAATGTAACTGAGGATAATTTAACTACTCTTACACTATGGATCGAAGATAATGATTTAAGGATTCCTAGCGTTCAAAAGTCTTATTACAACGAAAACTTTACTCTAAATCTTGCTATTCAAGGAGTAAATACTAGTTTATTCACATTTTCTAGAGATAGTTCTTGGTGGCCACAACCAGATTCTGTGCCTGCCTTTCCCAACAGGACTAAATATGATGCAATATTCACACCTAGAAAGCCGAGCAATGGAAATTATAATGTAACTTTAAATGCCACTGATTCTAATAATGCTTCTTATGTATTTATTTTCTATTTGAGTATTTCTTCAATTGAGCACAATCCATCTATTACCACTCTTTCAAATCAAACATCTGCTGTAAATAGGTCTTTCTACTATGATGCCAATGTTAGTGACACTGAAGATGGAAACGATACATCTGGAACGAATAATAACTTTACATTTAGATACAGTTTTCTTAACGATGGGATAAATGTGAGCTTTCTTAACTCGAGCGTATTTAATTCGACAACAGGCGTTATCAATTTGACCTTCAATTCAACTCAGGATGGGGAGTATCACTTAAATATGACTGTAAATGACTCTTCAGGTAGGGAATCCTCAAGTGACTTTTGGCTTAGTGTTTATGGATTGCCTAATGTTTCGTTTCCTGCTTCTAGCAGCGAGATAAATCTTACCGAGAATGTAACTTCGGTATTGAATTTCACCGTTAATCATTCTGTAGCAGATAATCTAACTTATATGTTTTACATAGATTCTATTTCTTATAGCGGGGGATATGTTTACGGGAGTTCTGTTATGAGATATAATACTTCTTATTATGGAAATGGCACGAGCTTAAATTGGAGCTTTATGCCGAACATGACTGACGAGACTTATGGCCAGCTTAAAAACTTAACATTGGTTGTTTATCCCAACTCAAGTTCACTTGCAAACGCTTCGAGCCTTAATACAACTATTGTTTTTAAGCTTAATATCACACATACTAACTCCCCTATCTCTTTTACGGGGCATATATCTGATCCGGCTTCTGTAACCCATGATAATGATATCGCTTTAACTATGACTGATTATTTCACAGATTCAGATCTTTCTGATAATTACTATAATCAGTCTATAACCTGGACTGTTTCAATAAACTCGTCATCTGTTACCGGGACTTTTAGTGGGAGTAGACTAAATCTCTCTGCTAGCATTGCTACTTCTGCTCTTATTAACGTTACCGGGGAGGATTCCGGAACTACCAATGCTACAAGTAACTCTTTTGTTGTTGTTTTCACGGAGCCAACCTCTTCCACAAGCACAACTTCTGGAGGTGGGGGTGGTGGTAGAATTACTGAGGTGCCAGTTTCATTAAAGATATTGTTGCCAGATCCGATTTCAGCCTATCAGCAAGATAGAATTGAGCTCCCAATATCTTTATTTAATGATGGCAAGAAGGACTTGAAAGAAATAACTCTTAATGCCACAATTGTAAAAAATGGCACTATTTTAGATGATATTAAACTTTCATTTAGCGAGAACTACTTCGCCTCTCTTGAAGTTGGTCAGAAAAAAAATATCACTCTTGTTGCTGAAATAAATACGAGCGAGATGGGTTTATTTGAAATAACTATCAATGCAGATGTCAAAAATCCAAAATACAACGATTGGGGAAAGCTCTACCTAACAATTAAAGAAGGAGTCGATATCCGGGAGAAAATTTTATTTACAGAAGAGTTTATTGTCCAAAATCCTGAATGTGTTGAGTTAAGGGAACTTGTTAATGAGGCTAAGAAGTTGTATGGGCAGGGAAATACTGAATTGGCTTTGAAGAAATCAGAACAGGCGATTGACTCGTGCAAAAATTTGATTTCACAAGCAGCAAAACCCAAGATTAAACAGATAGTTGAGAATAAGTTATTCAAGTATTTAATAATAAGTACTATTTCTGCATTTGTTTTAGGGATTGCATTTTATTCTTACAAGAGAATGAAATTGAGGAGGAGACAGGGTTATTTTACACAGCAAGGTATAAAAAACAGAAGTTATTCATCTTATCATAATCGACCAGGGGTGAATTATGGAACATAAATTAGAGGCGTGGCTAAGAGAGGTTACGGAGCAAGGAGTTAGTGATTTAGATATATCTTCATCATTAAAAGAAAGCGGATATAATGCTCATGAAATACAAGAAGCTCTCGCATTTAAGAAAAAGATAGAGAAGCCTATCGTTAAGGACTTTAAAGATAAAACGAAAACTGGAAAGGATGATTACAAGATTTCTGATAAAATTCCTCAAGAAATAAGAGAAGCTTACATTCTTTTGTCTAAAACTAGGGAAGAGGTTGCCAAGTCTGTTGTCGGTCAGAAAAAAGTTGTTGACGCTTTTATGGCCGCTCTTCTTTGTGATGGACATGTTTTATTGGAGGGAGTTCCTGGCTTGGCAAAAACCCTTCTTGTTAAGACTCTCGCCGAAGCTTCGGGATGCTCTTCAAAGAGAATTCAGTTCACTGTAGATCTTCTTCCTAGTGATATTCTAGGAATTACGACATATACCCCTCAAAAAGGATTTGAGACAATTAAAGGACCGATATTTGCTAATTTTATTATTGCTGATGAAATAAATAGAAGCCCCCCTAAAACTCAGTCTGCTTTAATTGAAGCGATGCAGGAGAAACAAGTAACTATTTCTAAGCAAACTCTTCCTCTGCCTAAGCCTTTTTTTGTGATGGCGAACAATAATCCGTTGGAGAGCAGTGGGGTGTATAATTTGCCTGAAGCCCAAGTTGATAGGTTTTTATTTAAGGTGGTAATTGGATATCCCGACAAGGATGAAGAGGTAAAGATTATGGAGAATAATGCGACTCTTAGTTCCTTTGAAAGTTTTCATGTTAAGCCAATTTTGTCTCCCCAGAAAATTCTTGAAATGCAAAAGATTACTAAAGGGGTGTATATGGGTGATAAAATCAAGGAATATATTGTTAAGATTATTGAAAAAACAAGAAAAAAAGATTTCAAGCTGGGACAATACCTCGAGTGGGGAGGTTCTCCTAGAGCAAGTATAGGGCTTTTTATAGCATCAAAGGCGTGGGCAGTCATTAACGGCAGAAATTATGTTTTGCCTCAGGACGTTAAGGACGTTTCCCACATGGTTTTAAGACACAGATTAATCTTGAATTATAAGGCCAGGGCTGAAGGCATCACTTCGGATGATATTATTGATGAAATTCTGGGGATAATCCAGGTTTGATATAGACATAAAAAAATGAAATGGAAAAAGATTTTGATAGCATTATTTATTCTTGCATTGATAACGCTTGTTATAGCTTTTTGGGACAAATTTATCATTAGAGAAGAGTTTATAATTAGTGCTGATTATTGCGAAGTTAATGGAGATTGTGTGCTTGCTGTTAATCCTTATAATTGCTGCGTTGTTCCTGCTGCATTAAACAAAGAGGTTGTTGAGATTGACGAGGATTTTATTGTTTATGAAGAAGGTGTAGATTACTCTGGACATGAAAAGAGAGATGATTGTAGCAGAATTGAATGTTCCCCTATTTTTCTTGAAAATTATCTTTTAAGATGTAATGAGAATAAATGTAATATCCATGTTCCTCTGAATTAAAATGCAAATCCAAAAAAAGCTAAACTCTAGAAGGCTCAATCTAAATGTTGCTGATGCAATCTCTGAATTCGAGGCAATGATGAAAGAGTTTAGGTTGAAGAAAGACATTTACAGGATTCTTTTTAGGGGAAAAGGATTAGAGTTCGAGTCTTATCGGGACTATGCTCCTGATGATGATGCTACAGATATTGATTGGAAGGCTAGTGCTAGAACAGAGAAGCTTCTTGTTAAGCAGTACAAAGAAGAGAGAGATCTTAAAATAATGTTCTTAGTCGATGTTGGAGAAAACATGGTTTTCGGATCGTCAAAGAAACTCAAATGTGAGTACATTGCCGAGTTAGTTTCTGCCTTTGCGAGGGTCATAATGGACAATAATGACCGGGTTGGATTTATTTTTTTTAGTGATGGAATCAAACATTTTATTGACCCTCGAGGAGGAGATAAACATTTTCAGTTGCTAGTTGACATGCTCTCTAGGGCAGAGAATTATGGCGGGGTAACCAATATAAACGAGTCTATTGATTATGCTATGAGATACCTTGATCGGTCCATTAATTCTGTGATTGTTGTTTCTGATTTTCTTAGAGCCACTCCTGATACTGAAAAGAAATTAAGCTTACTTTCCCATAGATTTGAGACAATGATTATAAGAGTTAGAGACTTGCTTGATATTACTCTACCTGATGTTGAAGGAGAGGTAGTTGTTCAAAACTCTCAAACTGATGAGCAGATTATTATAAATCCTAAAATAGCGAAGAAGGTTTATGAAAGATATGCTCAGGAACAGGCTAAGTTTGTTGAAGATATGTTCAAGAAGGTGGAGGCCGACTATTTAGATTTAATCACCAATGTTTCTTTCTCTCTGCCTTTGGCGTTATTTCTAAAAGAAAGGGTAGAAAGAGGTTTCGCATGATGGAATTTTCTTTCTTACATCCCCAGTATATGTATCTTCTTTTTTTAGTCCCTCTATTGTTTTTTATACACTTTCTCGCTTTAGGAAATAAAAAGAAAAAGGCGCTTAAATTTGCAAACTTCGATGCAATTTCCAAAATTCAAGGCGTTGATTTCTTCTCAAAGAATTTAGTAATACTTTTTATGAACATTATCGTTATAGTTTTGGTTATATTTGCTGTGTCTGGGCTCACTTACCATACAACTAAAGAATCTAGTTCGTTTTCCTATGTTATTGCAATTGATTCCTCTCAGAGCATGGAGGCTAATGACTTGCCCCCCAATAGGATTTCTGCTGCAAAGGAAGTTGCCAGTAGTTTTGTAGATTCTCTTCCAGTCGATGTCAAGCTGGGAGTTATCTCTTTTTCAGGAGGGTCTAAAATTGAGATAGACATTAGTGGAAGGAAGGATGAAATAAGGAATGCCATTGATGGAATAGAAATAAGTGGATATGGGGGTACGGACTTATATGAAGCTATTTTAACCTCTACAAATATCTTAAAAAAAGAGAGTTTTAAGTCAATTATTGTTCTTAGTGACGGGCAAGTAAATGTCGGAAATATAGACGATGCCATAGATTATGCTAATGATAATAATGTTGTTGTAAACACAATTGGCATTGGGACTCTTGAAGGTGGTGAAACTGAATATGGCTTTTCTAGGATTGATGAGGATTCTTTGAGAAGTGTTGCTTATTTAACTAAGGGTTCTTATTTCAACTCTCAAAATAAAGAAAATCTATCAAACGCTTTCATTGAAATCTTTAAGTTAACAAAAAGAAAAGTTTCTATTGCCCTTGCGGATAATTTGTTGCTATTGGCAATTGCGATAATTGTCCTTGAATTTTTTCTTTCAAACACTAGGTATATCAATCTGCCTTAGACATATATTAGTTATCTAAATATGTGATAAACCACTTTCATTACAATCCCACAGGGTGTTTTATTATACAGCTTAAGAACTCTGTCTCGGGTTTTCCTTTTTTGTGAGCCTGATTTGATGAGTTTGCAGTAGTCATCTACTTTTGACTCCCATAGGCCCTTTACTAGCCCGTAATTGTCAAAATACGCTTGAAAGCTCTTATTAAACTCCTTTCTTCCCACCGTCATTTCAAGTATCTTAATTATTGGTATTTCGACGGGACTTGCCCAGTTTATAAGTATCTTTTCTATAACACTCGGTTCAGCATGAGCTTTTAACATTCATTAAATCTATTTCTTCTTTTTATAAACTTTCTACCTCTTTCTCTTTAAGAAATTAATCTTCTTTAAGGCACTTGGTTTTTTTGGATTTTTAAGAAGACTCAGCTTGTCCAGTTCTTTTTGTTCATCTTTCGTGAGTATTCTATTGCTGGCAATTATTTCTGCGTAAAGTCTAATCAGCATTTGAACGTCTTTTTTAGTGGCTTCAAGGTTTGAGTATAAGAACTTATTCATTTCCTGACAGAATTCAAGGGCTTTCTTGTTATTTCTTTTTGCGAACATTTCTTCTAGTTCGGAATAATCTGGCGAGCCTTTAATATGAAAGGCCTCTCTGAAAAAAGCCTTAGTCAGACTATCTAGAACCTTCATAGCTTCCTTTGGTTTTTTAATATTTATTTGAGATAGTTTGATTAGATAAATTTGGTTAGGAGTGTACCTAGTTTGTACTATCTTAATATGTAGGCGCTTTTCTATGGCTGACAATAAGATTAGGAACATTGTTATTATTACAACAAATCCTGCAAGTATTAGACCGATGTTTCCTATGAATGACATTGTAAAAACCTACCTTTTTTTGGGAATCTTTTTGAAAGGTTCACCCTCAAGCGACTTTTTTTCATTGTCTCCAATGAAAGTCTTGATAAAATTTATTTTCCATTCTCTTTTTATTATATTCCTTATTGATGAAAGTATAAAAAGGTTACGAGGAAAGAGTTTTAAACAATTATTTCTCATTTAATTCATGCTAATCGGTCTCATAGGAAAGCCTTCAGTTGGAAAGTCAACTTTCTTCAAAGCTGCGACTCTGGCTGAGGTTGAGATTGCTTCCTACCCATTTACAACAATAAAACCCAACCACGGAGTTGGCTATGTTAAGGTTGATTGTATTGAAAGAGAGCTTAATGCTAAGTGCAATCCTAATCACGGATTTTGCATTCAAGGACAGAGATTTGTTCCTATTGACTTAATGGATGTTGCTGGCTTAGTTCCTGGTGCTTCAGAAGGTAAGGGATTGGGAAATCAATTTCTTGATGATTTAAGACAGGCTAATGCATTTATTCAGATAGTTGACCTAAGTGGCATGACTGATGCTGAAGGAAAAGATCTTGAAGGAAAGTATTATGATGTTTGCAATGATGTTAGATTTCTTGAGGATGAACTTAATAAGTGGTATTTTAATATACTTGCGAAAGTTTGGAAGACATTTTCAAAACAATTAGAGACTGGAAAGGAAGTTAATTATGCCCGGGCTATTGCAAAGCAATTTTCTGGATTGGGAGTTAAGGAAGAACACACTAAGAGTGTTTTTAGGAATCTTAATTTTGAGGAAGGTATAAGTAGATGGAGTCCTGAACAGATTATGGAATTTGCTTCCTTACTTAGAAAAGAAAGTAAGCCCATGATAATTGCAGCAAACAAAGTTGATACAGAGAAAGGGGCGGAAAATTTAGATAGATTAAAGAAAGAATTTCCAAATTCTATTATTATCCCTTGTTCTGCTGATTCTGAGCTTGCTTTAAGGGAGGCTGCAAAACACGGACTTATAGAGTATATTCCTGGAGAGAAAGATTTTAAGGTTATAAAAGACTTAACTGAAAAGCAAAAACAAGCCCTAGATAAAATAAAGAAAGGAGTTTTGGGTGTTTATGGGGGAACTGGGGTTCAGGAAATATTAAACTTGGCAGTGTTTGAGCTTCTTGGATATCTTGCAATATTTCCGGCAAGCGCTAATAGGCTTGCGGATTCAAAGGGAAACATACTTCCCGATTGTTTTTTACTTCCGCCTGGCAGTACGGCTTTGGATTTTGCTTTCTTTTTGCATACAGACTTTGGAAAAAACTTCAAAAAAGCCATAGATGCAAAGACAAAAAGGGCTTTGGGTAAAGAATACGCTTTGAAGAATAGAGATGCGCTGGAAATCGTAACACGATAATAAGGTTTCTTTATTTCTTAAGACTATTTAAATAACTTTCTATAATAATAGAAACATTTATAAATGAGGATTCTTTTTTTAGAAAGATTAAATGGAGTTAAAATGAAGAAGACAGAATCTGTTTACAGGGAAATTTTATATGGGATAATAGAAAAAAAAGAAACGAGTTTTACTCAGCTAGGGCTATCTAAAAAACTTAGTGTTTCTTTAAGCATAGTTAATCTTGCTGTCAAAAAACTCGAATCTTTTGGCGCAGTTAAAATAATGCAAAGAAGCTTTAAAGTTTTGGACATTAGGAAAATTATATTTTTCTGGGCTTCTATAAGAAATCTTTGGAAGGATGTTCTCTTCAAGATAAGGGTTGAGGCTCCTGTAAGAGAGATAGAAAGAATTATGCCTGATATAATCTTTACAGCTTATTCCGCCTATAAACTAAAGTTTAAAGATGTGCCAGCAGATTATTCTGAAGTTTATATTTACGCAGATAATGAAGAAACTGAAGAAATTAAAAAAAGGCTGGCAAAATTTAAAACGTCTGAAAAAAACCCTAATTTATTCATTTTAAAAAAAGATCAGGCTTTGTCTTCCTGCAAAAGCATCCCTAATGCTCAATTATTTGTGGACTTGTGGAATTTAAAAGAATGGTACTCAAAAGAGTTTATTAATGCGCTAGAAAAGAGGATTGGGATTTAAGATGGCAAGATTTTCCTCGGAGGCA
>Ga0209542_10003666_pt1 | contig 32560 bp, 38 predicted proteins | sample RifCSPhighO2_01_FD_184028 | JGI IMG/M metagenome (GOLD analysis project Ga0209542, IMG submission 184028) | Soil microbial communities from Rifle, Colorado - Rifle CSP2_plank highO2_0.1 (SPAdes) (version 2) | ecosystem: Environmental > Terrestrial > Deep subsurface > Rock core/Sediment ... | reverse complement strand
CTCCGATGCCGGTAGAGCTCCTTTTCCACCATCAAAACGGTATCCAGCCGCGGGTAACGGGATATGTTGTGCTCAAAGGCTGCAGGCTTATGTTTGCTTTTATTCATATGTATCAATTGATACATATCTCGCTCGTTATATATAACCTTTTCTGCCGGTTGATGAGGCGTAAAATAAGCCATAATTAGGATTCAATCATGAGGCTTTTAACCGGTTTGAGGGGTGGGTTCGGGTGGCCCGGAATTTGGTCAATAAACTTTATCGTGATGGGCAAAATCCAATAATCTTACAATATTTTGATCCTTATCGAATTCATATGTTAAAACAAACGGGTCCAGAACATGCACCCTGCGCCGATTGGCCTTTGGAGCATGCAGCGGCTTGAAATGTTCGGGGTAATCTGCAATCTGCGCCAACTTTTTATTTAGCGCTTCCTTTAGGGGATTGTTCTTCCTAAGCGCTTTTCTTAAAATCCGCTGCACCGTTTCAGAATACACTATTTTGCATGGCAAGGTTCCTCACTTAATGAGATCGTCAAGATCCCTTGCCTCCACGAACTTACCTTTTGAGATGCGCTTCAATCTTTTAATATACGAATGTTTGACGGGTTTTTCATCAACCGGATGCCAGTCGAATTTTTCCATCCATTCCTCCTCGGATTTCGTGAATGGGATCTTGCTTTCGTATTTTTGGATAAGCTGCATTTTCACCGCGGTTTCCTCCCCCTCCCTTTCCTTTCGCTCATATTCGGATGCCAATTTCTCAATCGCATCAGACTTATCCTGAAGGTCGTATTTCGCCTTGACCAAATTAAGCACCCGGTTCGCCCGGTCTGAAATGTCGATTATCGCCTGAACCATATTAACACCGAATTAATATTGTGTTAACATTAGATTAATATGCCTTCTCTATCGGCCCCAAATCAATGCAACACGTGAGGCAACCGAACATCGGCATTGCATCACCGCAAAATGAAAGACGAGCCCGGTTTCCGGATTGAATGCCGCTGGGGCGATTTCGCGGAAAACGGAAAAAACGGGTGATTTGATATTCCTTAAATAGCCGAAACGCCCTATTCCTTTATGCAATTATCCGATTTCAAGCCAAATAAGTATAATTTAACGGTAATGGCTATTGTTATTTTATTATACGCATCTACTGTGTTCTACCTCCGCAACGTAAATCCAACTCAAGAAATCTATTGGTTAAATTATTATTTTACATTCTTTTTCGCAATTATTTCATTGGCAATTATTTTTCCATTAATTATAATTGGAGATAATGTTTCTTTTCCCTTCAAAATTTATTTCCCAATCGTATTCTTTATTTCATTTTTACCCCTTTACATCATGTCTTCATTATTTGCAATTTTCCTATCCAAACGACAAGCACTTTCAAATATTTTGTTCAGAATAACAATTGCCATCATAGTTCTTATGCCTCTAATTGCCATAGTCAGTAAGGGCGTTACTACCGAATGCGATTTGATTCAACAGGAAGGAGCAACAGTTCCAAAGTACTTGGATTCATTTTATAGCAATACACGCCGATATCCCGAGGATCTGAATGCCATACCTCTAAAATATCGAAATAATATGGACTACAATGTGCATACAACCGAATGGGACAGTAGCTTAAATCCTCCGAGAATGGTGAACAAAACCGACTTCATGAGGGACGACTATTACTTTGGCGTCTGGTGTTATTCTAGTGGCTTTAACAGATTCAAATACGATAAAAATGAAGGAAAGTTTATTCCGTGTTCTTCATGCTAGGGAATATAGTATTGCCTAGGTCAAGTGAATTAATCTATGAGTGAACAAATGGCGGATATTTCCATAATTCTCCTACTAATTGCGACTATATTTGTAATTTGGTTTATAGCGGCTGTATCGATAGTTCGGCTTGGAAGAAGTATAGATAAAATGATAAACTATCTCAAAAAAAATAGATTATATCGATTCGATGAAATTAGTCAAACTCACTTATTTTTGCCATACCTTCAGGGGCATAGTGTACGAGTATGGGCATACATATACGGAGATAAAGATAATTCTGATCGGAATATATTAAGCATGAAAAACAATGTAAAAAGATACACCAAACTTCTTCTTGTTTCTTTGGTTCTATTTTTTTTAAGTATGTTCGTCATGGCACTATACTCAGATAACAATAGTACCATTATCAGCAATATAATTTTGGGAATTGGTCAGATAGAGATATCAAACCTAGTTTTCCCCACGATGTCTATATCAATTCTGATTTCAATTGGATTTTTTTCTTTAGTAACTATCGATTCCGATAAGTTAAGGGAATATCTAAATAAAAAAAGGAATACGCAACAAAGGGAAATTAATGCTGAGAATTCTGAAAAACGAACAGATTTCGAGAATGAAATCAGAAATTTTCAACTTATATTTACCAAATACGAAGATGACGATTTTATTATTAGAAAATATAAGACAAAAATAAAGATACGATTATTTGTTGCAATTACCTTTTCTATTGCGTCTTTAATTTTATGGTATTATCACCCATAATTTTCAAAAAAGGACTATGCCGCTGGGGGGAAGCTCAAAAAAGAGACAAAAAGGTGTGGCACCAATAGTTGAAAAGGAGTGAAGCCTAAATCCCTCCGAAAACGTTCCTTTTCCAACCCCCTAGGCTTTCGAGGGTTCGGATATACCCTCCCCTTTTTCAAAAAATTTGAGATGAAATAATAGCTGGTATATTTACTTCATATGCAATTCCACAACATCCTCATCCCGCATCTCATAATTGCCGGAGACCTGCTGGCCCTTGAACTTCGAGCTCCCCCACAACCTGGCGTACTTGAGGTTCAGGTAGAACTCCTTGTGGATCTGCTTGGCAAGATCCGAAACCGTGCTTCCCTTGACCATCACGAAGGGCTTTAGGTAATCTGTTTCCCCGCGGGGATTTTTGGTGTAGACGCGTATCAGATCCAAATTCTTGACGAGCATCCGCTTCAGCTCATAAATGCTGCTCTCAAGGTTGACATCGTACTGGAAATCCGTGCCATGGACGTCAAGATAGGCCTTTTTCGAGATTATGAATATTTTCTTCGCGGAAAGCTCCTCGAAATATTTTTTCTGCTCATCCAGGTCCCGGAAAGGGTCGAGTATGATTAGCACCAAATCCGCCAGCCGTGCAATACCGAAAAGCTTGTTTCGGTTCTGGTCAATTATCGATGGAGTATCAAGAAGTTGCAGCTGGATTTTTTCGAATTCGAGCATCCCGGGAGACACCATGCCAGATTCGTATGCAACATCGGTCGAGGGGTGGTGCATCCCGCAAAGCTTGTTCAGGAGAGCAGTCTTCCCGGAATTCACAAAACCCATAAGGGCGATCTGCGCTGCACCCTGTTTTTTGATGAAATCCCCGCCTCCGCGCTTCCCAGCCTTCTTTTTCCTTTCGACAAGCACCTCGTCCTTCAAAGCGGAGATTTTCTTCTTGATTTCCATCAAAATTGATTGGGAGCCCTTATGCTTGGGCGCAAGGCCCAGCATCTGCTTCAATGCCGCGATCTTGTCCTCAGTGGTCTTTGCCTGCCGGTAGCGCTCCTCAGCTGCGTAATATTCCGGTGTTGCGTTCAAAGATGCCATATTATCACAAAGCAATTCACGAATAAATTCTCAATCCGCCCCATGGAACATGAACCAGTAATGGTAATCGTCTTGGTGCCTATCGATCTCCCTTAGCTGACTCTTGGCTGCCTTGATTGTTTCCTCCCATATCCACAGCGTTGAATTAAGCCGGGGCAGGTCGGGATGATGTGGATCCTGACGCCTCAATGCCGCAATTTCCCCCTTCACTTGGTGGATGATTAGGGGCACCTCGACCAAATCGCCCCTCAAGCGTTCCACTTGCTGAAGGCGGGCAAGGGTTTCAATATGCGGATTGTCGCGCTTGTGGGTGACTATCGGGGCAAGGATGGTTGTATGATGCCAATAATCATTTGTCTTGCCGAAGTTCGATGTAACGCAATAGCCATTTATCCCTTCAAACCCCGCATCCACCAACTTTTTCAAATGCGGGGGGGAGTAGAATTTGGGCTCGTCAGAATAGTAGGTGAAAACACCATTCTCCGACAGGAGCCTTTTCGCCCATGGGAAGAAGGGGATGTGGTTTGCGTGCAATTCGATCTCGTCTTCCCTTCTAAGCGGAAATGTATCAAAAAGGATGCCGTCGAATTTTTTTCCCGCATCCACCAGTTTGCGGACAGCTACCTTCCAATCACCCCTGATCAATGTGACGCGCCCGGAATGGATCTCATCAGCCAATTCCCTTTTTGCGCGGCTAAACACCCCCTTGTTCAGCTCAATTATGGTATGGTTCATCACTCGGGGGTTGCTTAGGATGAATTTCGCTGAAATGCCCCGGCCATACCCAACTTCCAAGGTATTCCCCCCAGCAATAGTAGCTGTGCGGGCAAGGTGCCTCATGTATTCCCGTTCTTCCCCGCGCATTACGTGCATGCCTGCGATTTCGAGCATTCCATGCGGACCAAAATGGGGCCGCTCAACCTGCCATTCCGCAACAGTCTTCAATTTGGGTTCCCTCTTAGTGACTGTTTCGGCGGTTCTTGAAATACCAGAAAGAGTAGGCCTTGAGACGGACCTGAAATGGATATTTGAAAGAGGATCTGGCGTAATAATTGGCCGCGAGCTGTAATCCCGGGGGAAATACCCGGCAAAAACCGGCATATTAAATTTTTTTCTGGGTTCTGCTTCAGCCATGACGAATAGATCAGGTTTGAAAAATTTAAACCTATCATTCAAAGGGAAATCAGGAAGATCCCAAGGATGATCGTTGCAACGGACGCAAGCTGGTAGCGTCTAAGAGTTTCCTTGAGGAATATCATGGAGAGCAGGATGGCAAAAACAGGGTAAGTGGAGGAGATGGGCGCAAGCAGGGAAGTCTGGAGGGTGTAAACCGCCAAAAAGTATGCAAGCAGGCCGCCGCCATCAACAATCCCGGTAACTAGCGGGGGAAGGAGATTCGATGGTTTTGATGGGAGAAGCTTATTCCCGTAAGCAATGGTGAAAATCAGCGCGATTATGGAGGAAAAGAAAATTTCGGACTGGAAGGCAACCATCGGGGGCACGCCCTTCGAATAAACCGCAAGGAAGATGTATGCGATGCCCCAGCAAACCGCAGCTACCATTACCATCAGCGCATTCCGGTCAAAGGAAATCACCTTGAGGCTGAATTTGGGGAGGGATGCCACGAAAACCCCGGAAACCACGAGTATGGCACCAAGGATCTGAACCATCGAGGGGCTCTCTCCCAGGAAAATTATCGCTAAAATCAGGGTTATCAGGCCGAATGAAGAGCCGATCGGCGTTTGTATTGAAACCTTCCCTTCCCGAAGCGAGAGCCAGAAGAGGATCCATCCAATGCTCATGAAAAAGCTTACGAAAAACATGCTCGGGATGATCTGGAGGAACGAATAGCCGGGGATGGGGTAGAAAAAAATATAGGCGGTTATCAAGAAAAGGCCCACCAAATTTGAGATGTGCAGGGGCACGAATTTCTTTTCCCTTGTTACCGATATTTTTGCAAAAAAATCAGCAGTGCCCCAGCCTGCGGCTGCGAGGAGGCCGAGCATTATGCCTTCGGAAACCATATGGGAAACACTCTATAATTTGTAAATTATCAAAACAAGCGCATTCAATTCCTTTCAGGGGGTCGGGGGCGATCCAATTCAACCAATTTCATTTAAGCACGCCGGACCTATAGGGCACGTAATTGATCTTGTGAATCGTGACATACGAGCCGGTCTCGATCTCCTTGATGATGTCGGCGAATTTTTCCTTGATTTCCTTCTGCAGAACATAGAAATGGCTAAGGTCCCTTGCGAAGAACTCGATCCCAAAATCCCAGGACCCAAGGGTGCTGTGCGCAAAGACCACATAGGGATCCTTTACGACGAAATCAATTAGTTCCTTTTCCCTCTTCACCGTCAAATCCTTGAAGGAAAGATGCATGAACCCGAAAATGGAATAGCCGAGCTTAGGAAAATTCGTAAGGGTTAGGAAGTGGGAAATCACCTTCTCATCGATGAGCCGCTTGAGCCGGTATTTTACCACATCCCTGGGAAGCCCGGATTTCCTTGAAATTGCGCTTATGGGCATCCGGGCGTTTTTTGAGAGCAGCCGCAGTATCTCCCAATCCTTCTCATCCAATTTTGCAGGCTTGCCATAATCAAGGCTCACGCCGGCCGCGTTCAGCTTCATATTTACTATTTGGGCAAAATTCTTTATAAATTTATCTATTTTGGGTAAAATTTTAGGTAAAAATACTTATATGCGATAAATTATAATTCATGGGGGGTGGAAGGCATGGAAACAATAGTCCTTATCGCAGGGTTCGTCCTTGCATCGTGGTTCTTCGGGAGCGGTGAGACGGACGGGATGCCGATGTACCCGTGAGGAGGAATAAATAAAAGATTAATAAATGTCGCAACCATAGGTCGAATATGAGAATCCCATTCGCAGCCAAGCTGAACCATTTGAGGGATGTCCGAAGGAAAATCGAATCCGGAAAGCCGGTTAATATCACGGTATTCTGTTCTGGAAACGGCGACCGCTCACCCCTTGCTGAGGCGGCGATGAGGGAGGCATTTGAAAACGCGGGTTATGCAAATGTAAGGGTAACCTCGTTTGGCACAAGCGTCAAGGCAAAGGACCAGGGCCAGCCGGCATCCTTGGCAACCCGCAATTATGCCGCAAAGATGGGCTTGAACCTGAATCTGCACGAGAGGAGGCACATGGGGGACGAGGATGTAAAGAAGGAAATTGCTGAGGCGGACATTATTTTTGCGATAAGCCCTGCGCATAGGTTGATGGCAGCCGAATACAGTTCGGATGCGCCGGAGGCGCCTGCAAAAAGCTTCCTTCTGCGCAGCTGGTCTCTTAAGGGATTTGCAAACCGGTCGCAATGGCTGGAGCCCTTGTTGCTGGGAAGGCAGAGCCGGCTGCATCGCATCCCGTCAAGGTTGAGGCTTCCGGATCCATTTTTCAATTTTGGCAAGGGCAGGATTACGGAGGGCGAAGGGGATTTGAATATGACCCGCATTGCGGCTGAAAAAGCGGCGGCAAGGCTGATGGGAAGGAAATATGCAGGTGAAAGATGATGCAAATTGTTTTGAGGGGAATAGGCGCCTCTGAAGGCAAGGCGAAGGGAAAGGTGCGCATCATTGAAAGCGCGGAGGACCATTTCAAGTTCCGGGAGGGCGACATTCTTGTCACCAAGATCACTGACCCCACGATGACCGTCCTGATGAACCGCGCGGCCGCAATTGTCTGCGACATCGGCGGGATAACCTCGCATCCATCAATTGTGAGCCGGGAAATGGGGATCCCATGCGTTGTGAACACAAAGGAAGCAACGAGGAAGCTCAGGGACGGCATGGAAGTTCTCGTGGATGGGAAAAAGGGAGCGGTCTATTTGATGTGAAAGATGACGGCTATGGCCATTTTGCAAGCCTGAAATTACAACTCCCAAATAGTGCAATAAAAAATGAAAAATAATGATTGGCTGGACGAGTGGGTAAAAAGCACCGCCATCGGCCAGGGGAACATGCGCGTTGCCGATTGGCAGCCATTCAACATCTGGCTTCTTGAGCCGTTCGTCGGCGATTTCTGGGTGGACAAGTGGCTGGGGGCGATAAAAAAAATCAATAGCGGGAAAATGGGCCTCAGGCGCCTCTCAAAAACCGTGAAGCCCAGCGTTTGGAGGAAGGAATTGCGGTTCCTTATGTGGAGCGCCAAAATCTGGGGGTACGATATTAACCAAAGGATGGAAATCGCATCTTTTTTCCACCAAATGCTCTGTGAAATATTCGAGGAGGACAAGTTCGGCCTCTACTCGAATAAGCCCGACCCCAAAAGTGCGTATGAAATAATGCAGTTGCCATTCAGGCAAGCGACGCCGGAACTTTCAAAGGAGTTGGGAAAGCTCTCATCCAGCTGCCCTGCAATAAGTTGGAGCCTGTTCACCGATTTCTACTATTCCAATTCCTACGATATTTACGGGCTTTATGATGCGAGGGATTTTTTTGGAAAAGGATCGGCCTTGGTGATAAAAAATTTCGGCCCATACGTATGCCCAGAACTGTGGCCGGAGAGCAGGAATTACAAATACAATAAAATAACAGTATATTCAATCCATAAAAAACTTGAGGGGCATTTCGACATCATCAACCATTATATGGGGAATGACAATTGGGCATCCAAAATGACCCATTGCCTCGCTTTTGTCGATGGCAAGGAAGTCGGCAGTGCAAAGGAATTGCATGGGATCCAGGACTACTTTGCAGAATTGGCTTCTGAGCAATTCGGGCGCTTTTCCGACCTGTCCTTTGAGGAGGTTAAGGTGAAGTGCACTGAAACCAAATGGTATCAATTCAAGGATTTCTTCGCGGCGCTTGGTGAGGATTGGCGGCCCCCCAAAAAAGCGCTGGATAGGTTCGGGGGGAAAGAACTCGCAAAATTCGAGTTCCCGGAATACAAAAATGAGCGGGAGAAAACGGGATATTTCATGAAGATCGTGGATCCAAGGAAGGAGCTTGATAGCAAAACGGCACAATTCTGGAGAGGCTGGAGGAAAGCCCTCCGATAGGCGGAAATCATGGCATCACATGCAAGGTATCCCAAGTGGATGGGCGAGTGGTTATCTGCATTGTCAATCGGGATGGGCGCGATGGACGAGGCCACATGGGCGCCTTTTGACATATTCAGGCTCTTCCCATATTTTTCTGATTTGGCAATCGAGAGGGCAAAGGAGGCATATGACCGGATTGAGGAGCGCAAGGTCGCTCCGATATCACTTGCAAAAAAGCTCAACTCCCCGCAAGTCACCCGCATAGAAGCCTACCTTGGCGCATTCGAGCTCAAGGCAAGCGGCCTCCATAAATCCGGGATCGGCCCGCAGCTATATGGCCTATATGACCGCATTCTGCGCAGCCAGTGCCAAAGGGATTTCTATGGAGTAAATTCATCATATGTGCATACAAATAAGGAATTGGGGGAATTGGCGCAGAAAACCCCATGGCAAAACGGCACGCCGGAGCACGGCAGGGAGATCGGAAGGCTCATAAATTCCCTCTCACAGCTCTCATGGTCCCTATACTCCGATTACTTCTACCCCAACAGCTACAAGAATTTGGGGCCTTATACGGTAAATTTAGAAGGAAAAAAGACTTTGATTGTCCGGGAATACACTGATTGCAAACCGGTAGATTTGTGGCCGGAATCGAGGCGCAATCCCGTCAAGCACGTGAAAATACTGACAGCCTATAATCCCAGGGTTGGGATAGGTATGGACTGGATAGAGCACATCTACAGCAAAGGGAGCCTTCCCCAGAATCTCTCGCACTTCGCCATTTGGGCGGATGGCAAATGGATCCCTATGGAGGAGGCAGTTGAATTGAGGCGCAAACTGGAGCAGATCGCCGGAGAGCAATTCGAAAGGTTTTCCAATCTCGGCTTCGAGGAAATCAAAAAGAAACTACTGGATGCAAGGTATTTCGAATTGAGGGGATTTTACTCCGAACTTGGTATGGATTGGAAGCCCAGCTCGGAAATGCTAGAAAGGGTTGGGGGAAAACCGCTGCTGCCGACACAATACCCAAAAAACATGGGCAACACGCAATGGAAGGCGTATTGGAGGAAATTCTTCGATCCGCGTAGCGATTTCTTTCCTGAAGGTTGGAAGACGGCAAAAGCGGTTCAGAATTTGTAGCCAAGGGCGGCCAAACTATGTGTGGAATTAAGAAAACCTAATATCAGAATTTGTAGCCAAATGCGGCCAAGCCGGAAAATGGGAAGCCTAATTTCAGAATTTGTAGCCAAGGGCGCGCAAATCCGCCTGCAGCTGCTCCATGTTCTTGAAAACAATAGTGTGCATCCCAATCTCCTTTGCGCCCGTGAGGTTTTCCGGCCGGTCGTCAATCATGACCGAATTGTGCGGGCTTGAGGAAAGGCCGGCGAGCACCAGCCGGTAGGCCTCCGCGTTTGGCTTTCTGGAGTGCACTAAACCTGACGAGAATTGGAAGTCGAAGAGCGTATCCAGCCCCAATTTCCTGCTAAATGCCATGTGCGCTTCCCAGGGATTGTTGGTGAAAATGGAGACCTTATTGCTCACCTTGAGCCTTTCAATTAGCTCGCGCATGCCGGGGCGGACGAAAATATTCCCGATGTAGTAATCCTCGTCGGTGCCCACATTCACAACCCCGACATAGTCGAAGATGACAGTCCTCCGGAAGAAGTATTTCTTGAAATACGGATGGATCCACACCGCAAGCAGGTAGGAAAGACCCAGCCAGATGAAATAGTCGCGCGGCTCTTGCAGGAACACCCAGCCGGAGAAGAACAGCAGCACAGCGGCAATTATGCCTAGCCGGATAGTCCAATAGTCCCAGCGGAAGAGGCCCATGGGATATTGATGGGATATGAGGAATAAAAAGGTTGGCGACAAGGCGAAATATCGAAGGATTGAAGCATGTTTTTATGCCGTTCTGCATGCGGAATGATATTGAAGCGCCGCATAGCTGTCCATTATATTAAGCTGGAATGGGAGTAATTTTCAGAGTAACATGAGATTCGAATTCCACGAGCAGAGATGGTATTTCCGGCTGGGGCTTCTAATCGTATTGATGTTCGCCTTTCCGGATTTCCTTTTGGATGATGCGGGAAAGCTCATCCTCATTCTGGTCGCATATTTCCTTGGGGCGCAGCTCTACAAGTTATACAAGCGCTTCTTCTTCAGCAAGGCGGTGGTTTTCGATTTCCACGGCGTTATGGCGAAAGGGGACTTGAGCCTTGATGACTTCACGGACATGCCGGGAATGCGGGAGCTAGTGAGGGCATTGCGGAAGAACTACAAGGTGGCGCTCCTGACAAATCTCAATCCCGAGCTTTTCAAATTCTATGCGCCCAGATTCGGCTTCGAGACGCTTTTTGATTTCGTGTTTTATTCTGGCAAAATCCGGGAAGTCAAGGGGCCAAAGCCGGATATTTTCAATTATGTGATGCGCAGGCTGGGGGTTTCGCCAAAAAACATGATTTTCATTGATGATAAGGCGGATTATTTAGTGGGGGCAAAAGCCGCCGGAATAATCACCATCCATTTCCAAAGCCCTGAGCAGGTCATGGCGGAATTACGGAAGATGGGGGTCAGATTCTAGGAATTAACGGCTAATTTTCCGTGCAAATCCCTTCCCAGCATCCAGCTCCACCAAATCGCCGGTCCTGAACACCTTAGTGGCATCCCTGGTGCCAATGAGGGCGGGGATGCCAAGCTCGCGCGAAACGATTGCGGCATGGGAAGTAATTCCGCCTTCATCGGTGATTATCGCAATGGCCTTCCTGCAAAGGTGCACTATTTGGGGGCGGGTCATTCCGGTAACAAGGATTTCGCCCCTCTTGAAATTGAGGATTTCCAAATGGTAATTTCTTGAGGCGAAACTGACAATGCGCACCTTCCCTGTGGCTTTTCCAGGGCTCGCGCATGAGCCACGCACTTCCGAAATGCCCAAGAAGCTTTCCTTGACCAAATTTTTGTATTTTTCAGCTCCCCTACCCGTAAGCAAAATGGGCTTCCCATTTCTGATTATTGCAACATATCCCAATTTTTTCCTCCTTGCAAGTTGGCTCCAATCAATTTTTCCGGTCTTCACGTAATCGTAAATTTCGGGGAGAGTGGCATATTCCAGAATTGGCTGCTTGTGCCTACGGCAGATTTCCATCACGCCCAATTTGATGCAATGCCGGAGGCTCATGAAAAGGAAGCGGCACCACATCCGGATGTTGGAGAGGCGGGCGATCAATCTGCCAAGTGCGAGCGCTTTAGGGGCAACCGGGATGCTCAATTTCCGCCGTTCTTTTGGAATATCCTCCAGAATAAGCGATTCGAAATATTCCGGCCCATAATCCTTCTCCCCTTCAATTCCACCGAACCAGCCGTATTTTTTTGCCAAGGAGGCGAGGGATTGGGTTTTTTGGCTTTTGCCCATTTTACTCCAAACCTTTCTTAATTTTGCAACCTCCAGGTGTTCGGCATCAAAGGGAAGCGGCATCTTGTCCACGGTTATTGTGGAAATGATGGCATCTGGATCGGGATAGGCCTCAAGCATTTTCCGCAACCTCCCCTCAAGCGGCTTCACGTGCTGCGGCTGGGAGAAGAAAATGAGCGCAAAGGGGATGGCAACCATTTTCTCGAGGTATTCCAAATTCCGGACGATTTCTGCTGCCTGCAGCCCTTTCCAGTCCAAAAGGCGGTATTTTTTCGCATCGGATTTAAGCTTTGGGAAATACTTGCCCACAAGCCCATAATATTTCCGAATATTCCGGGAGCCGGACCAATAGCGTTCAAAATGCACGGTGCCATTTTGCATTTCTTCCTCCGCATAATATGCGGCATTGGACGCATTCTTGTCCACCACATATATCTGTGATTTATATGAGAAGCCCGAGAATTTACGGAATGGCTCATTGGAACCGTAGACGTGGAAAAGCGCCCAGTAGGGCCTATGGCCCTTGTTCTCCCACATCCTCAAATATTTCCTATTGGAAGCCATATATGGGACCATGTATTTCTATTTGCTTACCTTTAGTACCCTCAATTCCTCGAAGAAAAAGCGTTGCGAGGAGAGGATCTTGATACTGAAGCCGGCTTCTTTGAGCCATTTTTCAGTTTTTCTTGAGTTGGTAACGGAGCTGTCCAAATACAGGAGAACTCCGCCTTTTTCCAGATGCTTTGGGAATTGGGCCAGAAAACGGTCTACCACTTTTCTTCCATCAATTCCTCCATCGAATGCGGCATTAATTTTCCCTTTCAACTTTTCCTCCTTGCTAGTTGGCAGGTAAGGCGGATTGAATAAAATCGTGTCAAATTTCTCGCCATTCAGATTGGCAAATAGGTCGCATTCAATGAATTTTGCCTTGCTTGCGCAGCCGCAGGGGAAGGATTTGTTCCGCTTGATGTTGCTCTTGGCGCATTCCAGGGCGGCTTTCGAAATGTCCGAAAAAACCAGCTCCTTCACGGCGCTGCTGCTGGCGGCATAAATGCCCGCAATCCCGCTCCCGCACCCAAAATCAAGCACCCGCCCGGTTGCATTTGCCTTTGCCGCATCTGCAAGCAGGAACGAATCCTCATGGGGGAAATATACCGATTTTGGAATAGTTAGGTTAAGCCCGTTCCATTTGCAAATATCGGCAGCCTCCGATGGCGCCACTGAAGGGAAGGGACTAATCGTGTTTCCTTCCGGTTTTTTTATCTTTTTTTGTTTTCCTGGGCTCGTCATAGTAATACCAAATCGCGACCGTATTTATTATTCGGAATAGGATGGGGATCGATTCCATCAATAATAGCCATCATCCTTACCTGGCTGACTTTGCCTTCTTTTTCCTTGGCTGGTCATAGTAATACCAAATGGCATAATAAGTGACAATTATCACGATGAGGAACATCCGAAAGAGGAAGTCGTGGAGGGCCGCCGACCACTCGAGCTCTCCGGCATCGAAATAATAGATCGTGGTCGATATGCGGATCGCGTTGAATAAAAGCATGACAGCCGCTCCAACCACGAATCCATATATCCGGTAATCCATTTTTTTTTCAAAACTGGCAAAAACGATGCCAAACAATACCGCAAGCTCGATCTTTCCGGAGCATAGATCCGTTATTTGCGCAGTCAGGTTGGGGGTTTGAAGAAGGGGAAATTGCTGGGAGATGGATAATATTGAATTGAGGCCGAAAAACAGCTTTAGCGCTAGCTGGGAGGAGAAGGCGGCAACCAGATTGGGGATATTTGTCAGGGAGAGGAGCAGATAGGAGATAGCGCCATACAATAAGAATAGCGAAACGAATTTAAACGTCAAAACCAGATTACTTACCCTTTTGCGGGAGTTAAACGCCAAATTAATCAACCCGGACTGGTTTAATATCGCAAACAATATTATAGTGATGCTATCCGAGGGAATAAAAATGAAAAATAGTAATCTGAGGGGTCGGGCGGCAAGGAGGGGCAGTGCGCCAAGCATTTCCCGCCTTAAAAAGGAAGAAGGGGCAGGCAGGGGCAAAATTGCAGCCGCACATCCGATAAATAAAAAGGAGAAAAATAAGCTCCTACTATTGCTTACAATAATCGCCGGCGGGGCGCTATTCTTCTGGATTGCAATGCTGCCAATGAGCGCCGCTTTAGCCCAATTATTGGGTATTTCTGAGAGCTCAAAAATACTGATTTTTGGCCTTCCGATGCTTGCAAACATCCTAAAGGGAATGCTGCTTCTTGCCATCCTTTATGCATCGGGGATGCTGATGGGCAGGTTTGGCGGCCTCGAAACCTACCATGGGATAATCATCCTGCGGGGGGAAAAGGGGTTTGGGGCGATGCATGCGCTCGCAAAGCACCCAAGAATAATGCGCTGGCTTGCGGATTTTGGCCTGAGCCTGGGTTTTGGTATGATTTACAGCTTCCTCATTTACAGGAAGGACGTGAAAAAATTCCTAACCCACCTCGTAATTGTTACGGCAATTTTCCTTGCACTGCTTACAGGCTCGAACATGACCATTTTCGGGGATGGCCTAAAGGCGTTCATCCTTCCGGCAATTGGGGTGCTGGGGGGCCTTCTCGCATTCGGGGTAGCATCACTGATCATCCAGGCGATGAACATCCTGACAGTACCAGGTTCAACTGCGGGCGCAGCATTGATAGTGCCGGGCGTAACCATCCCGTTCTGGGAGGGGCTCATTGCAATAATCGTTGCGGCAACCGTGCATGAGATCGCGCACGGGGTCCTTGCGATGGTGGAAAAATTGGAGGTAAAGAACAGCGGCGCAATCCTGTTCGGCGTACTTCCAATTGGCGCATTCGTTGAGCCAAACGAGCAGAAGCTGGCAAGGATGGAAATCCAGCAGAAGCGCCGCATCCTTATTGCAGGCACCACCTCGAACTTCCTTGTGTTCATGGTCGTTGGGATCCTGGCAAACTTCCTCTGGGCGCCTTTTGTTCTGGGGTTTGCCGATGGCGTGAAAATTACAGGCATAACCAAGGATGCCGCAGCAGCGGGAATCCTGATGGAAGGCGACCTGATCAAATCAATTGATGGGATTTCGGTAACCAACCTGGAAGAGCTCCGCAACCACCTCAAAGGGAAGGGGGAGGGCGATGCGATTTCCCTTTCAACGGCCGCGGGATTGAAAACGTTCACGCTTGGGAAAGATGGGAAGATGGGGGTCACGCTAGAAACCCACTACGCTGGGGACGGCGTATTGATTGGCATAATGCTCTTCTTCACCGGAGTGCTCGGATTCATCATTCTTATCAACCTCGCACTTGCAGTAATTAACCTGGTGCCTATTTTCCTAACCGACGGCTACCGGCTTGTTTTCGAAGAGGCAAGGGAACTGTTCCCAAGCAGGGAGGATAGCCTGGCAAAACGGATTGCGATAGTTGCCGGCGCGCTCTCGGTCCTGCTGCTTCTGGTGAATTTCCTCCCTAATTTCAGGTAGAATACTATATCCGCAAGCCTGGCTGAAAATCAGGCGGAAATCAAAGGGCGAAAGCGTGCTTGAAAATAAAATTCTTGGAAAATGGGCATGCAAAGGAAATTAGTCTGAAGGAACCAACCCCAATCCGCACATTAATCAATAATTTCCATCTCAATGACGAGACATTCCTGATCAAATTGAACGGGAAAATTGCGCACGAGGAAACGGAGCTGAAGGAGGGCGACGAGCTGGAGTTCCTGGATGTGATTTACGGCGGCTAGGATCGTGTGGAAAAATAATGAATGGGAACTCAATAATTATTTCGGGATTGGGCAACTTCCTAAAACAAGCTAATATTCCACAAGTACCTTCTGGGGTTTTAGTTTCAGGTTGGAAAGCGGCTCCGCATTGAAGCCCCTTTTCTTGAGCTCCCGCGCAAATTCCTTCTCGAAGCCATGGGTCGTTATGATGCGCCTTGGCGCGACCTGCTCTGCATACCAAATCAGCTCATTGAAATCGCAGTGGTCGGAAAGGCAGAAGGCGGCATCGACGGAGCGGTTGCCATCAAGGGCCCAGCCGGTGCAAACTGCGCTCCTGACATCCGTTGCGTAGAATTCCGAAAGCCTCCTTGCATAATTGAAATTCGCGAAATGGTGCGGGACAACTGCCACGAACTGCGTCCCCAGGATCTCCTTGGCATCCTGCGAGGTCTCATTCACCATCTGAAGGCTGGTGCCGTATTTACGGTAGACCTGGGAGATGCGGTGTATTTCCGAGCTGACAACGGGGCTGATCTGGCAATAATCATTGAGGACCTTGATTATTTCCTGCGCCTTACCCAGCGAGTAGCCGCCTATTATCACGGATGAACCCTTGATTAGCTGCTGGTTCACCCAATGCGCCATTTGCGTATAGACCTGCTCAAGCGGGGGGAAATTGTAGAACGGGAGGCCATAGGTGGTTTCCATCATCAAAAGGTCGGCGCTGCGTATTTCCGCGCCCCGGTTGGTCAGCGAATCTCGGGTCTTGAAATCGCCGGTATAGATGAAGGAAAAATTATCCGAGAGGTACAGCTGCTTTGAGCCCAGCACATGGCCAGCATCCAGCAGCTCATACTTGAATGGAAGGTTCCTTGCCAGCTTGGATCTGGTGGCAACTGCATCCGCATAATTCCTTGAATGCAAAAGGTCGACCGTCTCCTCTGAGGCGATGATGCGCCGGCTCGTCTTGATGCCTGCGGAATGGTCGGAATGCGCATGCGATATGAATACCAGTTCGCCCCTGCCGTCGAGGATGAGCTTCTCCTCCTCCAGCTGCAGGGCGACTCCGGAGGGTGTTGAAAGCAGCATGGAAGGGAAACAAGAAGCCCATTTAAATAATAATGGTTGAGGTTGATTCGGATGGGAGGAAATTGCCTGCAGAATGCAGGCTGGGGCCGCTTCGGATAAAATAACCCCAAAAGCCCATTCATCCGACCTAACCGGATTACTAAACAACTGGTTTTTTAAGTCGGGTAAAAATAACTGTTTATGGTCGTTGAGTCGATTATAGGCCCGCGGACCGCCGAAAGGAACCCATCCGAAATCATCGTGCTCGCATTCATCTTCGTTTCCATGGCAATTGGGGTTGTGGATTACCTCAAGATCGAGCCGCCGGGCATAATGCTGATCATGTTCACATTGATCCCCTCCATCCCGTTCCTCATAAACCTCTTCAAGCTCGAGGAGGAGGAGCTCGAGCATGAGACGGTGCTTGGCAGCCGGACGATCAGGAGGCATTTCCCGGTCATATTGGTGCTGCTCGCATTCTTTGTTGGCCTGACAATCGGTTACACGTTCTGGTACCTGTTCCTAGAGCAGACCGACCCGGCAAAAGCCGCAGCATTCTTCGATCCACAGCTCGATGAGCTCAAGCGGATCCAGGAACTGAGCAACCAACTTTCGGGGGATTTTGTTGCGGGCGGCGCTCAGCCCATTACTGCGAATGCAGTAAATGGGGGCAGCGTGATGGCATTCATATTCTTCCAGAACATGAGGGTGCTCGCACTCGTTATCCTGGGCTCGCTGATATATGGCGCAGGCTCGGTCTTCATAATAATATGGAACGCGTCCATAATTGGCGTATTTTTGGGGAATGTGGCAAGGAAATTCGTATTCCATGAAGCGCCGCAGTTTTCGCTCATACCCGGGCTCAGCTATGGGGTGCTGGGCCTTATCCCGCACGGGACATTCGAAGCGCTCGCATACCTTACCGGCGCGCTCGCGGGGGGGATATTAAGCTCCGCCCTTACGCGCAAAATCTGGGGGACCCAGGAGTTCAAGCCCATATTCATCGATGTCATGAAGCTGGTTGCGGTTTCCGTTGCATTCATTTTCGTTGGCGCCATGATCGAGGGAGCGACGTTTTAGCGGGAAAACAAATCCTAACTTATATAAATGGTTGAGATACTAAAAGTATGACGAGTAGAGTGGGGGTAATGAAGCCGAAAAGCATAGCAATAATTCCAGACGGAAATCGGAGGTTTGCCTCCAAGGGCAATTTAAGCGTGCAGAACGCCTATTCCGCCGGATTCCGCAAGGTAGAGGAGGTGCTCAAGTGGGCGAAGGGCGCAGGCATAAGCAACATTACCTTCTGGGCGCTTTCATTGGAAAACTACAATCGGAGGAGCAGGCTGGAGCTCAGGATCCTTTTCGCGCTAATGAGGAGGAAGCTAAGGCAGTCGATCCGCGACAAGACCTTCGAAAAGAGGAAGGTGAGGGTCGAATTCTTCGGCAAATTGGAGCTTTTACCAAAGGACCTGCAGGACATGTTCACGGAGCTTGAGGAAAGCACAAGCCGCTTCAAAAACACGCTTGGGATTGCCCTGGCATATTCCGGCCGCGAAGAGATCGTCACGGCAACCAAGAAAATACTGGTCGATTTTTATGGAAAGGGAAATACCGCGCAAAAGGTTGCGGGGCTAACAGAAAAGGATTTCGAAAAATACCTCTATTCCCCAGATTCGCCGGACCTGATAATTAGGACCGGCGGCGTCTCCAGGCTATCGGGTTTCCTGCCGTGGCAGACGGCCTATTCCGAATTGTACTTCAGCCAAAAGCTTTGGCCGGAATTTGATGAGAATGACTTCAAGGACGCCCTGGAATTCTACGAGCACACGGAAAGAAGGTTTGGGAGGTAAGGCCTTTATTTTTCTGATTAAGGAAGTGGGATATGGCTCGGATATTGCTGACGATCTAGGCAATCGTCCATGTTAATGGAGAACTGCGTAATTACAGCAACAAAATAATCGGCATTAGGCCAATTTTTACCTTAAGCCATTAATAAAAATAATAAAAATCAGTGCGAACCGGATGCCGATGCAGGCTGCTCCGCAGGTGCCGGCTCCCCGCCCTCCTCTTCCGTCTTCACATCCGCCTCCTCGCCCTTGTCGATCTCGGAAGCGTTCTGCACATCGAAAACTTCAGTCAGTACGGTCTTGCGCAGCTCCACCCTCTTGATGGGCGCAACCTTCTTCAATACCTTGAACACTTCCGCGGCGGACTTCCCATAAAGCGTATCATAGATGAATTGCCCGAAGTCCTTGCTTGCGGCCTTCTCCTTCAGTTCCTTCACGATCATGTTGCGAAGGATGGTCTTTTGCCTATCGGAGCATGAGATGCCGGTAACTGCAACCGCCTTGATTGTGAACTCAATGCCATCGCGCGACCTTGCCGGGAACACAATGTTGAGCGCATCATTCATCCTCCTGACCATTGCATGGATGAACTCGCGGGAGACCTCATGGCCGATGAATTTGGTGAACGCGGTCTTCCCCTTTATCTCAGTGATCCGGAGCTTGATGTTCACATAAGTGTGGGAGATGTCCTTGGTGACGTCCTTTAGCGGGATTATGATGATCCGGTTGAGCAGGTGCTCATCGTCGATTGCGATCACCTGCGCGACCTCGACCTCGCCTAGGAATTTTGGTGCGCGTACGGCATACCAGCTCTTGCTCTTCCAGTTGTCCACGATTTTCTTTGTTGCCATTTAGTTTTTCCCACCAAAATGAAAAATATTACAAAATGGGATTTGTTTGGAAATGCAATCTCGCTTTTCCAATAACAAACCTCGAACCTTCCTCCCTTTTTTTACTTCACCAATAATGCAGCTTGCGCTGGGTCATATTTCCAATCCTTGGGCAATTTCTTCCCGCGGTAATAGTTTGCGAGCCGTTTGATCTTCGCCTCAACGTGCACCAGCTGCTTCGAATTGAGCTTGTCCTTCTTGTTATTACCCATGTGCTTGCGCATCCTAACGGCCTTCCGGATAAGGTCAATGAGATCTGAGGGGTACTTTGGCTGCATCCCCTTTTCCTTGAGTAGCTGCGAAATCGTCTTCCCCGCAATCATTTTGATTGAAGGCACGCCGTGCTGGTCGCGAAGGATCAGCCCAATCTCGGCTTCCTTCCTGCCCTCCCTTGCCAGCTTTTCCACGATCGCTTCGATCTCGTCCTTGGAGACCGTAACCCACATCTGGGCGGTGCTCCGGACGGGCCGGTGGGACTTGCTCCTTCCCCTTCTGCGGGTATGCATTCTGGCCATTGAATCTTGTTACCTCAAGTGCTCCCTATCAGTCAAAATCAGCATTAATGCCTTATTGTCCTAAGCATAAGAAGCGTAATATGTTGCAAAGTAAAAGTATTTAAACGTAACTTTAGGAAGCGCGGGGGTTGGAAGCAAAAGGCTTGGATCCCGGGCCGGAAAATTCCCCGAGGGCCGGGTCGCGCACCTTGCTGCCATATTGATTGCATTGGAAAGGGAAGCTGCGCGGTGCTACAGCACGTTGCAATAATCTCCGCGAGCAATCGGGAATATGCCCCTTATCTCCCTTTGGGATATTTTCCAAGGGATATCCGCTTGCGCATTCCGCCAAATGCCACGAAAAGCGCCTGCAGCTCCTCTTCTGAAAGCCTGGCCCTCCCAAGCAAATTCGCAAATGCGCCCATCACCTTCCCCTTGTCACGGACCTCACCGAAGGAGCCGACGATCTCCGACATCATCTTTTCAAGGAATTTCACCTGCCCCCGTTTTGCCTGGCGGTAATGGCTCCAGGTGCGTTTTCCAGCGAACAGCTCGTATAAAAGGATTGCAACTGCATGTGAAAGGTTGAGGACAGAGTAGCGCTTGCTGGCAGGGATCGACACAACCGAATCGCAAAGCTTGAGGTCGGCAAGCGACAGCCCCGTCCCCTCGTTCCCGAATACAAGCGCGATTTTCTCCCTCTTATCCAGTTTTGCGGCAAGATCGCGGGGGGTAATGCAGCTTTTTAGTGCATACTTGAACCGCGGAACAACTCCAGTCGACCCTACCACATAATCTATACCTTGCAAGGCATCAGGAAGCGAGGACACGCGGCGCGCCTTCAAGAGGATATCCTGCGCGTGCTTTGCATATTTGACCGCCTCGTGGGAGATTTCCGTCTGGGGCCGGACCATCCAAAGCTCCCTTGCGCCAAAATTCCTCATCACCCGGCATACCGACCCTATGTTCACGGGGTACATCGGCTCGACAAGAACGATACGGATCATATTTTAATCCCTAAAAAGGACTGCGTTTCTGATAAATTCGCAGAACTAATTAAAAGGGGTAGAGGCGACAGGAGTAAGGATACTTCCCCCATAGGTGTCGGGTACATCGGCTCGACAAGAACGATACGGATCATGAAACCAACTTTCGCATACCATAAATAATCGGATAAAAAATCCCCAAATCCTGCGCTTTCCACCTCGTGGATCGAGCCCAGCGTCTAGTTTTTAAAGCGGCTTTGCCTATAGAAGATCAAATTAGAATCAATTGGATGCGAAGTAATAAAGGATGATGCGATGGGAGGAAACCTTCGGCTTTTCATACTAGCCGCGTTATTGTTGCTATTTCCGGTGCACGCCGCCGAATTTTCATCTGAAAACGTGAAGGAGATCGCCAAGGTCTACAGCGACCAGGACGAGGCATTCGTCATCCCCTCGCAGTTCAAGTCATTGCAGTACAACGGCGAGACCTTCTGGTTTGCGTATTTCACGCCGCAGGATTCCACATCGAAAAACCTCGTCCTCGTAATAAGGCAGGAGGGCAACAGCGGGGTTTTGGAGCTTCGGGAGGATGTGCTAAAGGTGCTCTATGCGGTCGATTACGACCTGGAAACACTTACCCGCCTCAAGGAGAACGGGATAGGTTTTGAGGACCTCAAGAACGTGATTGATTCGCTCAAGTTCCAAATCGACAATACGGAATTGCCCGTAATCGACAACATCAAGCGCCAGAGCACCGAGGACATGACCAGGGTGGACGATGCGCTCTTCGGGCTCCAAACCTCCACTGATGATGCCCTTAGCAGGATACAGGAAGGCATGGATTACTACGAAAATTTCCAGGCATCCGCGGCAATCCAGGATGTCATCATTGCCGACTTGGATTTGGTGATGCAGCGCTACACGGAAAGCCTCGACTACATCCACGCTTTTGCAGGCAAGGAGGACAATTACCAAAAGGCACTTTCTGAAAAACGCAAGGAGGTCACGGACCCATCGGTAGCAGCGGAGCTCTCAAAGCTTGGCAACCTCAAGGTCAAGGATGCAGTCGTAAAATCATATAACGCATCACTGGCGCAGAAGCGCAAGATTTTGCCGGAAAGGAAAGCCGCCAGGGAGAAGGCGATTGTGGACATGATAAACAGCCTCTTTTACAGGAAGGCGCGCAAGGATGCCCAGACCGCATATGAGGGGGCGCAGAAGGCGGGGATGATCGAAAGCCTGCTTTCCGCAAGGAATGAGCTTTCCCTCAAGGATTGCAGGCTAAGCAACTCGGATTTGAAGAAGCGCTGGGAGGCAATAAGGTCGGTCATGGATCCCACGCAGCCCGTTGGGGCCGAGGAATATGGGAGGGTCCCGGAAAAAGTGGCGCAAGCGGAGCAGGTTGCGCAAAACCTGAACACGAGGCTGAATTCGTGCCTTAATTCGACGCCAACCCCAACGCCCGAGCCGGAAGGCTCTGATTACCGGGGGGTCCTTGGGCCAATCATCCTTGTCATCATCGTGATTCTCGCAGCGTACTATCTAAACGGCTATATGAAAAGGAAGCCCGAGGACGCAGAAGAATAAGCATTATTAAATCGCCGCGAGTAATTTTTCCTTAAGGGAGCAGTGGTAATATGAACCTTCCGCCAGGGATAATCGTCAAAACAGGCATCGACACGGCCACCATCGATTTCGCAGCGCTGCTAAGGGAGCTCAAGGATAAGGTGTTCAACGGCTACCTCGCAATTACGGTCGAGGGCGCAAGCGCCATCGAGGAGGGCATCGTGGTCTTCGACAATGGGAAGGTAGTTGCCAGCTTTTACGAATACTTCAAGTATAACAAGCAGGTGCTCGGCGACCTCGCGTTCCAGCGGGTGATGAACGCTGCGGCAAGCAAGCACGGAGTGGCGGACATCTTCCAGCTCACAAACGACCAGGTTCAGCTCATACTAGCATTCAATGAGCAGGCGATCTGCCTTCCATCAGAGGGGGACATAAAGAAGCTGAGGAGCGAATCCTTCTCGCCGCTGTTCGAAGAGCAGATAAAGGATGGGGAGGGGACTGGCACCAAAACAGAACTGCTCAAGAAATTCAAGCTGGGGGACGTAGAGAAGAAGGAAAAGGTCGAGCAAGTGCAGGATGAGACGGAGGATTTCCTAAGGGACCTTTTCAAGGGCAAGCAATAGGCGGATGGCATGCGGATAATTGCGATTGCATCGGGCAAGGGCGGGGTTGGGAAGACCTCGATTGCGGTCAATTTGGGGATCGCACTAGTCCAGCTTGGGAGGCGCGTTGTGGTCGTGGACACCGACGTCTCAATGGCAAATGTAGGCATCATGCTCGGTATAGATCGGGCGCCCATAAGCCTCCACAATGTGCTGCTTGGCGAAACCAACATCCGCGACGCGGTCTACGAGGGCCCCGGAAAGATAAAATACGTCCCTTCGAGCCTTTCCCTTGAAAGGGTGAAGCGGCTGGTGCTTGAAAAATTGCCGGATGCAATCAAGGAACTGGAGCCGGTTGCGGATATCGTGCTTATCGACTGCCCGCCGGGGCTTGACAAGGTCGTGGAAATGGCGATTTCCTCGGCAACGGAGATAGTTGTTGTTGTTACCCCAAATCCAGCGAGCCTTGCGGATGCCCTGAAAGTCATAAATTATGCGGGAAAGAAGGGCGTGATCATTACCGGGATCATCGAGAACATGGTCCTTAACGACAAGACCGAGGTCAAGAAGGAGGAGATAGAAACCCTCCTGTCTGCAAAGATGCTGCACCAGATCCCCGATGATGCCGAGGTGCGGCGCGCAACTAGCCTGCAGGTCCCATTCTTGATCCGAAACCCATCATCCCCCGCGGCAAGGGAAATTAGGCTGCTTGCGGGCCAGCTTACCGGCGAAAAAGTCGTCATCGAGACAAAGGTTAAAAAGGGCATTTTGCAATCAATACTGGACCTGATCTTCGGGAGGAAAAAAACTTGAGTGGCGCAAGGAAATTATTTTATTTTAAATGGGGGGACGATACTTTTTCTGGTAAGCCTCATTCTCAGGCATAACAACTAACAACATTTTTGGTTTTTTTAAAAAAGAGGGGATGAAAATGGTGGAAAAAAGGCCGTTCGATGTGCTGAACAACGCTCTTAACCAGAACGTGCTCGTGAAGCTCAAGGGCGATGTGGAGATCAGGGGCACCCTGTCCAGCTTTGATGTCCACATGAACCTTGTCATCGAGAACGGCGAGGAGCTCAAGAACGGCGAGATGAAGCGCAAGCTCAACACTGTGCTTCTCCGGGGAGACACCGTCGTTTACATTTCACCGGCGAACCTGTGAGTTTTTCCCCAGATCAGAATATAAAGCATTAGCTGCCGCTTTAAAAAAATGGACTCGGCGGGATTTTCGCGAGTCTCCGAGCGAACTCGGAGAGCTCAATCGAACCCGCTGTCTCCTGCATGCCATGCAGGCGTGTTACCAGTCCACTACGAGCCCTGAAGTAAGAAATATATCCGCAACCGCAATAGAGGGGGAGCGCCCAATCCGGGCAATGTGAGGCCAACCAATAACCTCGCTTTGAGTTGACCTTTGGGTCAACGATAAGGGGGCACATCCCCCGATAATGATGGGCCCATAGGGAATTTTTCGCCTTGCCGATAATTTCGGCGGAGCCGCAAAAGCGCTTTCTTTGGCGGCGCCATCGCCTTTCTTTCTGGAAAGAAAGGCAAGGCATTGAACCCCACGTCTTTCGCACGTCAAGCGAACGTCTTACCGACCGACTCTGGGCCCGGAGGGAATCACTTTTAACGATGAAGCTATTTAATCGTTTCCAAGCCATATAGTTGGACGGGAACGGAATCGGGTATTGGCTAAAATGGGTTCGAGGTATGGAAAAAATCATCAGGCAATTCAGCCGGGATTTCTCGCTGTATGTATGCGAATGGTTAGTGGAGGGCTTGCGGGAAAACTTCAAGCGGGAAATAGGCGCGGGTTACGAGGACTACGTCATTCAGGGGGATGGGAAATCGATCACCACGCATTACATCAGCAGGGACCTGGAGGCCATCACCAGCGCATTGTTCAGGAAGCTGCGATCGGACAGGCGCTGGTATGGCCGGATGAGCGCAAAATTCAGGGAGGATTCGGTTGAAAGCAGGAAGATAATCGAAAAGTTCAGGAATGAGGGAAAGTTAACGCTAAAAGTGGTAAATGTCGCCCACGGGCGCCATTTGAAATTATTCCCCATGCTTCGCCTGTCAATTCTCGTGCCCTCCATCCTGGCTGATAAAATCCGGGAGGAATTCGGGAAGTACGGCGAAGAAGTCATCTCGCTGGCATACGGGGATAGGAAATCCAGCGACGGCGTGTTCGAGGCAAACGATTACATGCTGCGGGCGCTTGCAAGGAAAAAACTTATTGGGATGGGAAGGCCGGAAAATTACGCGAAAGTGCTAACAACGAAAGAGGTCATAAGCCTTGCAACGGATGGAAAAATGGATTTTGGGGAGATAGAGAAGCGTTCAAGGGGTTTCGTTTTCCTTAGCAATGAAATAGTTTCTTCGAGGGATTTCGGAAAAACCATCAAAAAATTCGGGTATTATCACGAGCCGGAAAAATTGGGAACGGAAATAAGGGGAGTGGTCGCATTCGATGGGGGCAAGGTTAGGGGCAAGGTTTGCAAGCTGGCAGCGCTCGAGGAGCTTTCGAAATTCAAATCCGGAAACGTGCTCGTGACGCCCATGACCGTGCCGGATTTCCTTCCCGCTATGCGGGCGGCATCTGCAATTGTGACCGACGAGGGCGGGATCACCTGCCATGCGGCAATTGTTGCAAGGGAGCTTGGGAAGCCGTGCGTGATTGGCACAAAAAATGCAACAAGAATTCTTAGGGATGGCGACCTGGTCGAGGTCGATTCACATTCTGGAAAAATCAGGAAAATCAATTGAATATAAATTAACCGGCTTAATTGCCCTATTCCGACAATTTCAAAACCGCCTCCAGCGCATCTGGTAGTTCCATGCAGCCCTCATACCCCGAGAAATGGCCCATCCCCTTCATTATTATCAATTCTGCCCCGAGTTCATTTTTGAAAATATCACCGTGCTTCAGGGGAACGTACCCATCATTGTCAGAATGGATGGCAATGAATTTATTGCAGTGCATTTTGATTGCCTTCCAATCCAACGGCTTATTGAAGAATGAATCGAAAAGGAACATCCCAAGGTTGTCTGAAAAACCAGCGACCAGTACGGCGCCTCCGATTCTTGTTTTTTGCGGCAGTGCTTCAACATAGCGCAGTATAGCGATGCAGCCAAGGGAGTGGCCAACGAAATAACAATCCTGGTCCGGCTCCCCAACAGCCCTCGATATTTTCCCAACCCATGCATCCCTTCTTGGCAATTTCGGATTGGGCATTTCAAGAACCGCCACCTCAAATCCTTCCCCCTCAAGTTCCCTTTTCAGCCAAGGCTTCCAGCCGTGATCCGGCCTGCTGTTCCAACCATGTATGACGAATGCGCGCTTTTTCATGGGAAAATTAACCTAGCAAGGGTAATAAATACAAAATATCTGATTTCACAGTATGGGCAGGCTAGGCAGGTTGGAAAAAGAAATCAGGGAAATCAAGCACAGGAACCTGCGCGTCGAGGCGGACAAGGCGTGGGAGACAAGCATTACAAGAAGAGTTCTGCTTGCTGTTTTCACCTATCTTGCAATCGGGGCTTACCTGCAGGCGATAATGTTGCCAGATCCATGGTTAAATGCGATCGTGCCATCAGTTGCATTCATGCTCTCGACGCTGACGCTGCCTTTTTTCAAGAAGCTCTGGCTGGATTGGAGAACTACCGATAAATAAGAAAGCTAATTTCAAATCGTCTGCCTTGCAAGCAGGAAAAATGCGAGCAGCACCAAAATTGCAATCACCACAAGCCTCCACGGGAACTCCTCAACCTGCTGGACGGTTTCGGGCGACATTGCAGGAAGCGTGATTGGCTTTCCCGTTGCGGCGCCATCCTCTGAAAATACCTTGAGCGTTATGTCCTTGCTTAAAAGCTCGCTTAGTGGCTGTATCTGCAGCCGGTATTCCTTGCTCTCGCCGGGCTGGATGTCCCCGATGGTGTTAAGCGGGATCAGGTTGAGGTTTTGCTCTTCGATCCTTGCGCCGATGTTTGAAATAGCGGTATTGCCCTTGTTCCTTATGATGAGGGTTACAAGCGCAGAACGCGTAACCGAGCCCTCCTTCATCGGCTTTAGCTCATAGGAATAGTCAATTTCCCGGATTGCCTTCTCGACCACAAGCTCGGAATCAAATTGCGACACTTCGGTGCCGGATTTAGCGGTGATCTTGACCTTATAGGAGCCAACTGCCGCTGGCTTTAATATGAGTGAAAACGGCGCGGCCTTTTCCGGCTTGATTGTGGTTTTAAGGGGAGGCTGCATTCTGATCCAGCTTGGTGGAATGCCAGTGATTGCAAGCGATGTGTCGGGCATGTCGACGGGCTGGGTGTTGAAGACGTTAATAATGAGCTTTTTCTCTGCGCCCTCGATTGCGGTCATTAGTGCGGGAGCATCGATTTCCAAAAGCCCTTTGCCGTCCTTGGGAAGCACTTCAAACGGCATTGTTGCGCTGAGCGCCAGGGCGTCCTTTGGCCTTATCACGATTGATGCAAGCTGCGTGCCAAGCGGTGTGTTGCAGCTGCTCTGGACAATGTAATTCACGATCTGGCTCTCACCCGGGGAAAGTGTAAATGTCTCGGGTTCGAGGAAGGGTTTTGCCTTCACCAGCGGCTTTGCCTCGATCGCATACTCATCCTCGAGGGTGCCGGTGTTCCGGACCTTGAATTTGAATGCGCCAGTCTCGCACCTGGTAATCCTGGCATCCTCCGGCTTTTCCAACTGCACGTTGCTTACCCCTTCAACCTCGTAGCAAATCTCCTTCTGGAACAGGAGGAAATTCAAGTAACGCGCCTCAAGCGTGAAATGGTAGGTGTCAATCGGGGTGAACTGCGAGGGGAAAATGGTAAGGTTGAAGTAATCCCTCTCGCCAGGCGAAAGCTCGAATTGGCGCAGGGGAAGCCTCACGTACTTCAGGGCCTCATCATCGCCATTCATTGAAAGCGTGAACGGGCCGGCCATTTCCCCGTCATTGCGCACCCCAAGTGCCACCTGTTCCCGTTCCCCGTGCTTGACTGAAATGCAGTCCAGGGGAGGATTGATCAGGCGCAGATCCGCTTTTTTGGAGATTGAGCGGATCTTGATTGGGAGCAGGAATTCCCTAACGCAGCATGAAGTTGTTGCCTGCACGCGCACAATAACATCATAATCGCCAGCTGGCGCGCCGGGCGGAAGGGTTACCGATGCCTTCACGACCTTCGTTACCCCGCCTGCGACCTTGAAATCCGTCTCGGAAAAGCTTGTGCCGGAATCGAATGGGTTCGATGGCGCATCAAGGCTGGCAACGATTTCCTCGCCAATGCCGTTCCTTATGACGATATCAAAGGCGGTTTTGGTCCCGGGGAATACCTGGATGAGGCCCTCGGGCGAAATTGTGGCGGTGATGTCAAAAGCGGGCACCGCGCTTGCCTGCGCGCCCTCGACATTCAAATGCAGGGAAATGCTTTCGCTGCAACTGCCTGCGCCCGAATCCGAAACGATCTCGAGCGGGAAGTCATAGCTGCCCGCGGGTGCAATTGCAAAGAAGGTGAATACTTTGCTCTCCGAAGGCGCAAGGCTCGATGCGCTTGAATCAAAATAGGTTTCCACTTCATCAAGGTAATTGTTGTATGCCGAAAGGTAGGCTGTCCGGATGCCGGGCGCATTGTTCTTGATGGCTATTGGGAAGGAGGCGAGCGTTCCCGCAGTGACATTCGCACCTGCAATTGGCTCCACCTGGAGAAAGGTGCATTCGGCTAGCACAGGGGTCAGAATCAGGGCGAACAATAGCGCCACCAGCCTTGGATTCATGAGTTTTTTATGGTATTTTCCCTATATAAAAGCATAGTCCGGAGGCAATATGCACCAAAGAGATCTGAGGGGAATCCGTTGGTTTTATATAATCGGGGGTGTTTTATTGCAAAAGTGGGCCTCATGGAACTCATCGAAATTATACTTTTCATATTCCCCGCATATATCGCAAACAGTGCGCCGGTTATTTTCTCAGGCGGAGGCCCATTGGACTTAAGCCTGAATTTGCCAGACAAGCGGCGCTTGCTTGGCGATAGCAAGACCGTCAGGGGGACAATTGGCGGGCTAGCTGCGGGATTTGCCATAGGCGCGCTGCTCTCATACTTTATCCCGGATTACTTGGCGTCTGTCACAACGCTTCCGCAAAAGCTGGAAATTTCCGCGTTGATGGTCAGCGGCGCCATCTTTGGCGACCTGCTCGGGAGCTTCTTCAAGCGAAGGCTCAACATCAGGCCGGGCGAGCCGCTGTTCGTCACCGACCAGCTGCTTTTCATCCTGACTGCCATCCTCTTCACATATCTCGCAAAGGGATTCTACCTGAGCCTTGGCGATTTGGGGACGATCATAATAATCACGCTGGTCATGCACATCCTTGCAAATGTGATTGCCCATAAGCTAAGCCTGAAGAAGGTGCCATGGTAGCTGATTAGTCAAACTTACGCGACCGGGGGGGAAATGAGGTTGGAAATTCTGCCCGCAACACATTCATATTCCAAATTGGATGGTAAACCACAGCAAGGATTGGCGAAAGGGCAATAATGCCGCAAAGTGGGGGATATGCTCAAGAAAGGCGAGATTGGCTTCCTGGCAAAATTCCTCGCGCTCATTTCAATTCTTTTCCTGCTCCTCAAGACCGTCCAAATGGGCTTTTTGCTTGAGTGGATCGCGAGCTGGGAATACGGCGCGCTGAGATTTTTGAATTTGCCGGCTATTTTGGATGGGGCAACGATCGCACTCCCTTCCGTAAAGATAAGGATAGTGCCGGAATGCTCGGGCCTTTTCATGCCCATCCTCCTTGCGGCGCTTTTGTGGTCGACGAAAATTGAGGCCGGAAAAAGAATAAGGTACATGCTCATATTCACCCCCCTGTTGTTCCTATTCAATCTCATCAGGCTATTTGCAACAATATTCACCCTGGCAGTTGCGCCCGGATTATTCGACCTCATGCACATAACGCTTTGGTTTGTGGATTCGGCAATTGTCCTCTTGATCTGGATGGACGCGCAAGGGATCAAAATTACGGAATTGCTTCCAGCAAGCGGGAAGGGGAAACGCTATGCGAAATAACATCGCAATTGCGATTGTTGCCATTTTTTTGGCAGTGTTCCTCCTAGGTTACAATGCGCCCTTGAGGACTTATGGAGCTAGGGAGGGATTGATGGAATACGGGCAAATCCAACCCAAACAATCCGCAATAATTGGCATTCCCGCAATTGATGGCACCGGAAATGGGGCAATTGCAAAGGTGGGCGCACATATTGTCCCGGGCAGCGGAAGGATGTTAATTTTGATCACAAACGGAACTCCGCTGATCAGCCCTGAAACGCAGGAGTCGATGCGAACTGGATTCGAATTGGCAAAAGGAATTGCAGGCAGCAAAGGAAGCGGCAAGGACGTATATTATGAATTCCAGGGCGCGTCCGAAATTGTGAGTGGAAGATCCGCAGGCGCAGCAATTGCAATATTAACCCTTGCACAATTTGAGGGCAAAAAGCTAAGGGCGGATACGCTCATTACAGGAAGCATCGATTCGAACGGAAGCATCGGCCGCGTTGGCTTCATACTTGAAAAGGCAAGGGCGCTTGCGGGAACGCAATATAGCACGCTTCTTGTGCCAATCGGGGAGTCCATTGAGATAAGGCCCCCTGAAACCTGCAAAAGACGGGATGGCTCGCTTATTGCCGGCTGCAAGCCCCCTGAAATGGAATACGATATCGGGAGGGAAACCGGAATTAACATCGTTGAGGTTGCAACTATTGCCGAAGCGTATTTGCTGATGACTGAATGAAGGATGAGAAGCGGGCATGGATGGGTTAGGCAATCGAATGTGACCGCATTCGAAAGCAATTGCTAAAAATCAGGTATCCGGTCAATTTCATCCGCACCCCATCATTTCTGCTGCTGAAGCTCAAACATCTCGAAAATCTCGGATTCGGTCATGGCATCCTCCGGCCGCTTGTCCTTCCGTATGGAAATCAGGCGGGGGAACCTTAGTGCAAAGCCCTCATCCCCGCCTTGCGCCCTCCCTGCGGTGTGCGTGGGGGACCTTGTAATCTCGTCGGCATTGACCTCGATTACGATTTTGGGCGTAACCCAAACATCCGGCGTCATCTCGCTGTCAACAGAGTTGGGCTTTTCCTTGATGGATAGCTTCTCCAACGCCTTTTGGAACTCGCCCATCTGCTCTTCAGAAAAGCCGGTGCCAACTTTTGCGATGCTCCTGAACTTTTGCATCTCCGGGTCATACACTGCAGTAAGGACGCCCCCGAACTCAAATTGCGCGCGCTTGCCCTTCCCAAAATAATACCCAATTATTACGACATCGTAGGTGTCTACGGACTTCCCGTAGCTGCGCTTGAGCTTTATCCAGGCGAATTTCCTTGCACCGGCGCCATATGGGGCGGATAGGTCCTTGGCAATGATCCCCTCAAGCCCCTCCTGCAGGCATTTTTCAAAAAAGGCTTGGAGCTGCGGGGCGTCTTTGCAGATTATGCGATCAGCGGGCGCTATAGTTGAGGCGCCTGCCCGTATCAATTTTTCCAGTTCCATGCGCCTTTCCTCATAGGGCACGTTTGTGTAATCTTTGCCATCCGCGTACAATAGCTCGAATGCAAAAAGCCTTAGGGGTATTTCCCGTGCCTTTTGGCCGATCCCGTGCTTGCGCTTGCGCTGGATCGTCACCTGGAAGGGGAGAAAACGGTTTTGGGGTTCGTCATATGCGATCGCTTCGCCCTCGAATATCGCATCCTTTGCGGAAAATTCATCCCCTACCGCTTCCACTATGTCCGGGAACATGTGCGTCATGGGCTCCTCTTTCCTCGAGAATATTTTCACTTCCCTGCCTTTCTTGTGGATCTGGAGCCGGAAGCCGTCATATTTGCCCTCGACCGAGCATTTGCCCAATTTCTCAATTATCTGCGCCGGAGAAAGGAGCCTTTCAGCAAGCGCGGGCCTGATGGGAGAAAAAACGCGGGGGGAAATGCCAGCAAGCGAATTGCCATCCCCGGAGCAGACAGTTTGCGCCACCTCCCCAAGGTCGGAGCGCATGCTATAGGCGCGCTCAAATCGCTCGCGATAAACCCTTTTTTCAGCCAAAATCTGCAGGGCTAGGGTGTATTTGCCCCCATTTTTTGTCAACCGCAGCAATTCGCCCTCAAGAGAGCCGGCCTTTGATTTCAAATCCAAAATGGCGCCCTTTTTTGCATCCTCGATTGCCGCAAGATCCCCTTCCAGTGACAATTCGATTGAGGATGCCTCGCCCTTCTTTTCAGCGGCCTCCTTGCGGAAAACAGGGGCGCAATTGCGGATTTCAAAGGTGCCCGCACC
>Ga0209542_10003665_pt1 | contig 32562 bp, 35 predicted proteins | sample RifCSPhighO2_01_FD_184028 | JGI IMG/M metagenome (GOLD analysis project Ga0209542, IMG submission 184028) | Soil microbial communities from Rifle, Colorado - Rifle CSP2_plank highO2_0.1 (SPAdes) (version 2) | ecosystem: Environmental > Terrestrial > Deep subsurface > Rock core/Sediment ... | reverse complement strand
TGCCGCACTTGAATATACTTATAATCGCTATTTTAAAGATAGGGAGAATATTGTTTCCAGAAAAGCCTGGATGGGAACGGATCCTCCCGGTTTTGGCAGATGGATTGCCCGGCTTGCCAGCATCTACTATGGAGGTGAGAAGGATGGCAACGAATCTTTTAGTACTTATTTTACCCGTTTCGCCGAAAATCTATATATGGCTTCCCAAGAAACCGGCCTTGATTTCGCTATTCTTGCCACCTCCCTTAAAGTCAGCTCTGAAAATTTATGGGATATACCTAATTACAAATCTGATGTTTTTCCGGTAGGTATTTTACAAATGTTGGGAACCCCTCTGGCCAACGAAATCGGAAAACGGTACGAGCTTCAGGATTTATTCCATGCTGAGGGACCAATAGAAACAAAAGTTTTTCCCTGGCTGTCAGAGCAATTAACGAAATTCGGACATCCTGCTTCACATCCCAAGGAAGGAGCCAGCTTTAATTCCACGATCAGGATTGCTTCTGAGATCACAACCGGCCTGATGGATTTTGAATCAAGTATCAGAGCCCAGGCACTATTTCTTTATGGAAGTGATAAAACCAGAGAAATATTTAAAACTCAATATCCAGAAATTACAAAACGTTATCAAGATATCTTAAGTGCACAAGGCATACCATTTACGCCCCTTATAGAAACAGGGTCGCCAAAATCGAAGGAAACCCTTGCTAGTACAAAACAAAGAATGGAAGAAATGGCAAATGACTATATTAAACGCTTTGGAACCAGTCTTGATGTCTTTGCCCTTAGTGATAATGCTTTAATCAAAATTGGTATTGGGTATCCGCCTGATCCCTGGCAAAAGTTAAATCGCACTGACCTTTGGTATCAACTGGTCAGACCAAGGGGGGAAATGACAAATGTTCACCAAGTCGAAGCTCAAGCTTTAAACGATGCAAAAGAGACTATGCACAACCGTTTTAAAAATAATAGGGCGGAATATTATAAACAATTAATGTCACAGCAAATATTAAACCCAAAATTCCTGGATTTTTTAATTGAGCAGGCAGAAGGAATAAATACGGCAGAGGTATATCAGCTAAAACATATACAAGAAGTCGTACGAATATACGAAGTACAAACCAGCGTTGTCAGAGAAACCTATCTTAAAGCTATTACAGCCGAGAGTCCACTTGAATATCATAGTAGGTTTCAAGCTCTAACAACCGCCATCACTACCCAAATGCTGTCCCGACTTGCTGGTCCTTTTAATTCAGCAGAAAGAGACAGTGTTTTCTGGAATGTATATAAAGTACTTTCTATTAGAGAGCTCTCTCATCCCAGAACCATGGTTGAAAATAAATTTGCCAATGATGTATTGGTTGATCCTCCATATGCTATGGAACAAACAATTACCTATATTAATGCCTTTGAAAAATTACTACTGACAAAAGGCATACTAAAACAATCTGCAGACAAAGATATTCTAGCCATGGATAAGGCTATCTGGTCGATCCGTTTCAATGATTTCTCAGCCTATCAGGACGTAGATTTAACTGATGCAGACAAAAAAATGCTCTATGAATTTTGCAAAAACTATATATCAGAAGGTAATGAAGTTGCAATTAATAGATCACATACTATTGTTGAGATCATTTAAAAAATGGAAGCAGCAGTAACCGCAGAACCAGTTAGTCAGGTAGCAGAACTAACTCCTTTAAGAGGAGATCCTTCTCAATTTTTAGAAAGATTAGAAGGTTTCGGCAAGATTGAGGACCCAAAAGTAAGAAAAGATATTCAAAAAACAGGTAGAGATGATTATATCTGGGAAGCTCATATGCAAAATATTCTTAATACTCATGAAGATAAAACCCTACCAGAAGATGAGAAAAAAAGCAGGTTGCAGGAAATGGTTGATACAGCGCTTATTTTAGGTATGAAGGAAAAAAAGAAAATTAATCAAGCCCTTGTATCTTTGGCTAATCATTACGGGCTTCAAATACTGGATGAAGGAGGAGCTGATCTTGGAAGAAGAAAGTTTCTTAAAAGGGGAGGCATCGTTGCAGCAAGTGTCATCGCTGCTGGATTTGTAGGGAAAACGGCTTTTGAGGCTGTCTTAGCCAGTGCCAAAAGTATGTCTGCAGATACTATAAAGCTAAAAAGTGCTGATGTATATGCAGGCTCACGCTTACCTGGTGGAGCAAAGCCAGAGGTTATCACACCTAAATCTACTGCTACACCTCAACCCACACCTGAAGTTACTCCTGAACCTACCCCTGAAGCCACAGCTGAGCCCACACCAGAGCCTGATCCTGAAGAAGTAGCTAAGAAGGAAATTGGTGAACAGACTCTAGCTGAATATTTTCTAGGGGATTTGATTAATATTTTTAAGGAAACAAGGAAGGCAAAATTTGATTCTGATCCAGCATATGCAGAAAGAGTGGCTAAAGAATACTTAGAATCAGACAACATGACAGTTTTAGTTATGGGGATTGATGAGACAAGAGAAAGACCAGAAAAAGGAGTTTGGAATGGAAATGGGTGGGGCAGGTCAGATGTATTTATGTTAATAAATTTTGATCCTGCAACTTTTAAAACAACAGTTATTTCCTTTCCAAGAGATCTTTTAGTACCTGAACTTAAAGATTTTGAAAAAGAATTATCTGATGGAATGAGAATAAATGAAATTACTCAAACTCCCTTTCTAAAGCCCGGCACAGACTCTTTTGAGCTGGCAAGGAGAGTAGCAGAAAGTGCTACAAGACTTCCTGTTGATATGTGTATGGAATTTAACATAGATTTTACTCAAGGTCATTCATATACAGATTCCACATCTGACGGCATGTTTAATAATTTATTCCCTGATGGCCTAGGAATTAATGTCCCAAGCAAGATAGTTGATAATGCTTATCCTGTTGGATATGGCACTAAGGTATTAACTATAAATCAAGGAAGACAGAAAATGGATGGAAGGCAATTGACTGAATATGCCAGGACCAGACATTCTGATTCTGCTTTTGGTAGGGAAGAGAGACAACGCCAGGTACTTATGGCTGCAACTAAAGTATTAGGACCAGCAATTTTAGCCGACGTAGCTAAAGGGGATAGCGATACTTTTGATAATATAATCTCCTCTTTAGAAGAGCAGGCTGATGATCATAACCTATTTTATGATGTTGATATTGCAGCCATTTTGGGAAATATAAAAGATAATATTGCTGATCTAAGATCTACCCCAAAAGGCTTGGCAATACTGGCACTTTTAGCCAGTAACAGCGCTCCTGCAATGACTTCTTTAAAAGATGGTAACGGCTTTACCAGCTTTGGCCCAAGCAGAGATAACGGCGTAGTAAGTAATGTAACCTCTCAAGATAAATATTATAAACCTGGTCAAAGCCTACTTAAAGTAGCTGGTTCACAACCAGGTGCAACTCCTACCAGATTTGGAAATCATTTATCTTATTGGGCAAATTTCAGAAAAAAAGTTTCAGATTTATTGTAATATAAATATATGGCAGGATTAGATAATGAGGTCACAACACAAGTAATAGCATCTACTCTCAAGGAGTTGGAAAATTCCAGCAGAGCTAATGATCCTGCTTCCTTTTTAAAAAAAATTCCCAGTTTATTAGAAATTAATGCTCCTCAAGAAACTCTTGATCAAGCCAGGAAATTAGGTGAAACAGCTCCTATCTGGAAACAGGCTATATTAGATATGACTACTCAAGATGAGGAAGGAGACGCAGATGCTGTTAGATTAAGTCTGAAGGTTGCAACTGTTTTAGGAATGGATCAAAGAGATGATATTCCTCTTGCCAAACAAAGAGTCGAATATCTTAAAAAGAAGTATTCTACCCCTATTGCACCAGTTCCTATAGCAGAACCTATTACTATGCCTGCTCCCATAATAGATACAGTTGTTACATCTACTCCAGTTCATACTGCAGAACCCACAGTAGCTCCTGCTGAAATTGTTCCCACACCTACAGAATTAAGTCCTGTTCGCCGTAAAGAATTATTAAAAGAAATAGCTGTTTATAAAAAAGCAACTGCATCCTTACCAGATGTTCGTTTGTTAGTAACAATGTATGAGGTTACTGCAAACCAAGCTCAAACCTTATTAGATGAAACAGAAGGAAAGAAACCTACCCACAAACCTGCAACACCCGTAGCTCCACCTCCTATACCAGCAGCTCCCACAGCAACTCCAGTTGTTCCAGCAGCTGAATCTACACCTGTAGTACCTTCTGCCCCTGAACCCGTTGCTGCCGCCCAACCAGCTGCAGCTGAACCTACAGAACCTGTTTCAGAAACTCTTCCCTTTGATTTTCTCACTAAAGAGGATCCCTCTAAGGTAGCGGATTTTCTAAAAAATGAACCTCCACAAAACATAGCAATAGTACTAAATCACCTTAATCCTGAACTTACTGCAAACTTAATAAGCAGACTTGAACCAAGTCTCCGGGCTGAAGTGGCCAGGAGAATGGCTACTATGGAACGGGATGGTCCAGATGTCCTCAATGAGCTTCAATACTTAATAAAAACCAGATTTGCTGTTAAAGACGTGCCAACAGTAACCGCTGCAGCCCCAGCTAGACTCTCTGAAGGAACCCCTCTCAATGAAGAAGTTCAAAACTTAGTTAGTGAAATAGAAGATGTCATGTTTAATCCTGATAGACATTTTGAGCCAGAAAATAAAATTGCAGATTTAAGGCAACAGCTTGCTAAAGTTTTACCCAATGAGAAACAAAGACCTTCCATATTATTGATAAGCACTGAGAAAGCACAAACTCCTAGGGATCTACTGGGAGATTTATTACATCAATTTATCGATAAACCCAATATTACAGATTCTGATTTTGCTGCCTTTGATGATTTATTTGCCCAATCATCCGTTAGAATAGCTACCTCATATAAAAGATTCCGTGAAATTCTGCTCAATTCAAGACCCAGAGAGAATATATCTGATATTGATCCAAGAAGATCGATTGAAGCAGAGCTGTTGGGGGTTTGGAAGGAGGAAATGAAAACGGATGCGCTTTATAATGGCTATGACCAGATGGATTCTGCTCAATCTGGAGGTGCTTTTAGAGCCTTACTAAGAGAAGGTGTACCTATCACCTTAGAAAAATTAACAGAGGCTTTTGATAGATGGACCAAGGATAGTGCTGAGTATCAAAGAAGAGTCAGGAATTATAGGGAAACAAATAATAGTAGGTTAAAAGAATTAGCAGAAAAAACTCCCGGACTAGAGGTGGTAGCGGCCGATGGAGGTGTCTTTCTAAGAAAAATAGTAGTACCTCCCACTCCAGAAGCCCCAGTCCCTGTTGCTGAACCTGCTGCAACTGAACCGATAGAAGATAATGCTGTCAGTGAGAGAGGATTGACAGAAGATAGAAAGCGAGAAGTCATACGTTTAGCAGAAGAAGCTACATTTCTCCTAAATACTATTGATGTTGATCCAAGCAAGGGTAATTTACAGGAACAGTTACCATACTTATTATATGGAAAAGATGCAGTTAGATTACAAGCAACACCTGGACAACTTCTGGAATACCTTGAGGGGACTCCATTCCCCAGGAAAATCTACCCCATTAAAAAAGGCCCCCTTAAGTTTGACGTTATAGTTGATCCAAGTCTAACTGATACCCATTATGATTGGGTAGGTGAAGGTGAAATATTAGCAATAAGTGGAGAGGCAGGTGCTCATGTAAAAGCGGGGAAATTTCCAACTGTTTATCACGGAGAGAAATTCTCTGTGGACCTTAGAAATAATGATGAGGAAACAGGGCTAATAGCTGAAAATGCAATTTATAATGTACCAAAAGTTCCTTATCTAGAAGACCAGACTGCAGCTTTAAGAAAGCAAATAGATGAAATGGTAACCGATTTAAATACAGTAATTAGCGAGAACCTTAATACAGAAGCTTCAACAGAAAGTTTTGTCAAAATTACAGGACAGCCATTCGAGGTAGCTGGATATAGATTAAGAGACGGTAAACTACAAGTAGATTTTAGAAAAAAAGTAGCCTGATCTTGTAGTATACTTGGCTGATGGAATTAGCTACCCCTTTAAAACATGTTTTGGGGATTGGGCCAAGTTTAGCTTTTAAGCTTTCCAGACTAAACCTTAACACTGTTGGAGATTTAATTTATCATTTTCCATTCCGGTATGATGATTTTTCTTCTATTAAGCCTGCTAGTGAAACTCAAATCGGGGAAGTCGTTACGCTTAAGGGTGAGATTTGGTCAATTAAAAATATCTACACCCGTTATGGAAAAGTTTTAACCCAGGCTCTTTTTAATGATGGAACTTCTCCAATTCAACTAACTTGGTTTAATCAATCTTACCTTACAAAACAGATTAAGGCAGGGGATAGACTACAAGTTTCAGGCAAACTTACAAAGTATCAGAGCAAACTTTCAATCATGGTTCCAAGATGGGAGAAGCTGTCTACGAACTCTGACTCCCGAAGGGAGGGCGTGTCACTCTTAACTCAAAGCTCCTTACATACCGGCCGATTAGTTCCGGTTTATCCTGAGACAGAAGGATTAACTTCCAAATGGATGGTAGCAAAAATCAATCAGCTTTTACCCTTAACTCTTAAAACAATTGTGGATCCATTACCAGAGGAAATAAAGGGAAATATGCTTTCTTTAGCAGATGCAATCTCTAAAATTCACTTACCGGAAAATTGGGAGGTGGCAGAAAAAGCTCGGGAGAGATTAGCTTTTGATGAACTATTTTATATCTCTTTAGCTACTCAAAAAACAAGACTAGCCTGGAGAGAAAAACCTCTAATTGAACCTCTAAAAATAGATTCTAAAAAGTTAGATGCTTTTATTAAGAAACTCCCGTTCAGCCTAACAAATGCTCAAAAAAGAGTAATTGACGAGGTTCTAGAAGACTTAAAAAGGAATCAGCCGATGAACAGGTTAATTCAAGGTGAAGTTGGCTCAGGCAAAACAGTAGTTGCAGCAATTATTATATATCTAATTCATTTAAATAAATTGAAAACTTTATTTATGGCTCCAACAGAAATTTTAGCTTCCCAGCATTACAATACTTTGACTAATTTACTAACCCCGTTTGGCATAACAGTTGGAATCTATACTGGCAATAAAAAATTTACTAAAACTAAACCCTATACCCTAAACCCTAAACCCTCAATAATCGTAGGTACTCATGCTCTTCTATCAGATAAATTATTAACAGAAGATGTAGGTCTAGTAATAATAGATGAGCAACAAAGATTTGGGGTGGAACAAAGAACAATTTTAAGATCAAGAGCGAAATTGCCTCATTTTTTAACTACTACAGCCACCCCAATACCAAGAACTGTTGCCTTAACTTTATATGGAGATCTAGATTTATCTATTATTGATGAACTTCCAAAAAACAGATTAAAGATTAAAACATTTGTTGTACCAAAAAAGAAAAGAAAAGATGCATACAAGTTTATTGAGAAACAAGTAAAAGCGGGGGATCAGGTTTACTTAATCACACCACTCATAGAAATATCCGAGACAATGAAATCAGTTAGGGCAGCAACTGTAGAATTTGAGAAACTGAAAAGGGAAGTTTTCCCGGATTTAAAATTAGGCCTCTTGCACGGAAGACTCAAAGGTAAAGAGAAAGATGAAATTATGAATAAGTTTAAGGTTGGCGAAATTGATATTTTAGTTTCAACGTCAGTAGTAGAAGTCGGTGTAGATGTTCCAAATGCTACTATTATGGTAATTGAATCCTCAGAAAGATTTGGACTTTCTCAACTCCATCAATTAAGGGGAAGAGTTGGGAGAGGGAACAAACAATCATATTGTTTATTGTTTTCTGAAATAGAAGAATCCTCTGTAATAAACAGATTAAAAAATTTAGAAAGGATAGATGATGGAATGAAACTATCAGAACTGGATTTAAAAATCAGAGGGTCCGGACAAATCTTTGGAACAGAACAGTCAGGCAGATTTGAACTTAAAATAGCTGATTTTTCAGATCTAGCGCTCGTAGAAAAAACGAGAAATATAGCATACGGGATTTTAAAAAATGACTCAAAGCTTGACAAATACCCCCTATTACAGGCAAAATTACAAAGTCTGGCTCCAAATGTGATGCCCGACTAGAAGAATAACCAAGATACAATAACCAATAATCAAACCTTTGGAAATTGTAATTTGGAATTTGAAGATTACGACTGAAAGGAGTCATTATGGCTGGAGAACCAAAAAGAAGACATAGTAGCGGAAGAAAAAATACAAGAAGAGCATCTATTAATTTAGCTGTTAATTTAACAGAGTGTAAAAATTGCAACAAGCCAACCAGATCTCACATGGTTTGCGCTAACTGCGGTTTTTACGGGGGCAAATCTTTGAAAAAAGAAAAAGTACAAGTAACAAAAGCCTGATTTTCTTTCTGCCATGAAAACTTCAAAAGACCCCAGACATTTAAAAAGAATTAAGATAGTTCAAGATCTATTTACCTGGAGTTTTAAAAAAACTAATAGATCTACAAATGATATTAAACCAATTGTTGCGAATTTAGATATTATTGACAAGCTAATCGAGAAAGCTGCTTCAGATAGGCCTTTATCACAAATTAATAGAATTGATTTAGCTATCTTGCGCAATTCTATTTTTGAGTTAATAATCGCACCGCGATTTCATCGCGATCACGTTATATCGCAACATAAAGGTCTTGAAGAAGATTGTGATTGCGATATAATTAAGAAAGACGCTCCTTTAAAGGTAGTTGTTGATGAGGCAGTAGAACTTGGAAAAGAGTTTGGATCTGATTCCACCCCTAGCTTTCTTAACGGAGCATTAGGTAAAATAATAGAAATGGAAGGAATTACAAAATAACATGCCGACAACTGCTGATATTTTAAAAGCAATTGCAGAACATCTAGGACTAAACCCTGAGGATTTAGACAGAGGAGCTCTGCTTCAAGATGAGCTTAATTTAGGCCCAATCGAATTAAATGATCTACTCATACATCTTTCCCGAAAATTTAGTATAAGTTTTATTCCGGAAGATGTCGAGAATTTGAAAAAAGTTGATGATTTGGTAAGTTTAGTTGAGGATAATTTACTAGATTGATGAATGTCGAGCAGTTTGCAAAACTTCTTAACGAAATAGGAATAAAATTTAAAAATCCAAAAATATTAGAACAGGTTTTCTATCACAGATCATATCTTAATGAAGTAAAGATGGATATTGAATCAAATGAAAGACTGGAATTTTTAGGGGATTCTGTTTTATCTTTAGTTATATCTTTTTATCTTTTCTCGGAAAGGAAAGGCGACAGCGAAGGGGATCTAACAAATTTAAGAGCCTATGTTGTAAAAACAAAATCGCTGGCACAAGCTTCTTTAAAACTCAATCTTGGAAGTTATCTTTATCTTTCTAAGGGTGAGGAGCAAGGCGGAGGTAGAGAAAATCCCCAGCTTTTAGCTAATACTTATGAGGCACTTCTTGGAGCAGTATATCTTGATCAAGGCCTAGAATCGGTAAAAGTTGTTATTGAAAAAACGTTGCTCCCTCTTTTTGAAAAAGAGATAAAATCTGGTCCGCCAAAAGATGCTAAATCCAATCTACAAGAAATTGTTCAGGAAAAATTTAAGATATCTCCTCAATATAAAATAATTGAGACAAAAGGACCAGATCATGCTAAGAAATTTCTAGTTGCTGTTTATATAAAAGGTAAAGAGTATGGTAGGGGAGTTGGTGCGAGCAAACAAGTAGCAGAAGAGCAGTCAGCTACACAAGCTCTTTCGCGATTGACTTAAAGCTATCCTTACCTTATACTTACTTCCATGCTCAAAATACGTTTGTCTAGAATAGGCGGAAAACAAAGACCTTTTTACAGGGTTGTTGTTGTGGAAGAAAGATCAAAGAGAACTGGTAGCTATGTTGAACTTTTGGGAACATATAATCCTTTATCTGAACCTAAGGAAATTAAATTAAAACAGGATAGAATTGATTATTGGATAAAACAGGGCGCTCAACCTTCTGTTGGATATTTAAGAATAATTGGTAAAGCTCCACAAAGACCTCCAAGAAAAGCAAAAAAGGAAAGGAAGGAAGAGCCGAAAGCAGCACCAATAGAAGCTCCAGTTCAGGAGGCTCCTGCAGAAGAAGTTAAATCAGAAGAACCTGCTACAGGAGAAACTTCTTTACAAGAAGGCGAAGTAAAGTCTGACGCAGATTCTCGACTGTCTGAGGCAGGCGAGGTCAGTAGTGAGAGCACAAGCATTGACGTGCACGAACCTGACCAAGCCGGTTCCGAGCAAAGCGAGGAAGCCGAGTTGGAGAATCAAGTCCAGACGAACGAGCCGAAAGTAAAAGCGGAGGAAATAAAAGATGAAGGATCTGCTTAATTTCATTATTACTAGTTTAGTTACCAAACCTAAGGCAGTTTTAATAGATGAACAATCAGAGGCAGGTAATGTAAGTCTAATTTTAACAGTAGACCCAACAGATATGGGCCTAATCATTGGAAAGGGCGGTCAAACTATTAGAGCAATCCGAAAACTTCTAACAGTCAGAGCTATTGCAGAAAATGTCAGGGTAAACCTACAGTTATCAGAACCAGCTGGATCAGAACCAACAACTGAGGAAGAAGCAATAAAAGAAGCACTCATAAAAGCAGAAACAGAAGAAAAAACCGAAGCAGAAACAGCACCAAAGGTAGACGAAGAAGCACAAGAGTAGTCATGACAATTTCCATCATAACCCTCTTTCCAGAGGTGTTTGAAACTTATCTTTCTACAAGCATTCTCGGAAGAGCTCAAAAAAAAGGTAAAGTAACTTTCAGACTTATTAATTTACGGGATTTTGGGGAGGGCAAACATCAAATTGTTGACGGCAGACCATACGGCGGTGGAGCAGGTATGCTACTACGAGCAGATATATTAAGTAAAGCTCTTTCGTCGGTCGTTAATCGTCATTCGCTAACGAAAAACGAAAAACGAAAAACGATTTTAATGTCAGCATCAGGTATCACATACAAGCAATCCAAGTCCAGAGAATTATCCAAGTTAGATCATATAATTATAGTTTGTGGTCATTATGAAGGAGTTGATCAAAGATTTATTGATAAATATGTTGACGACGAGATATCAATTGGAGATTTTGTTTTAACAGGCGGAGAAATTCCGGCTATGATAATCGCTGATTCAATAGTACGACTTATCCCAGGAGTTTTAAAAAAAGAAGAGGCAATTATTAATGAATCCTTTACAGAAAATTTATTGGAAGGTCCTCAATACACAAGACCTGATGCTTTTGAAGGCCTAAAAGTTCCAGAAGTTCTAACCTCAGGAAATCATGGTGAAGTGGATAAATGGAGAATAAAGGAATCTCTTCAAAAAACTAAAAAGATCCGCCCGGATCTGCTTACCTTTTTGACAAAGTCAAAATAGGCAAGGTTCTTGAGCGAAGCGAAAGGTTCTTATTCAAAAGGATTAGCTCTGCCTCTTGAAGTTGAAGTAGAAATTTGAGAAGTAACAGGGGCTACTCTAGCCAATTTTGTTAAAAGATCTTGTTCATCAGCGGTTATTTCCGGCAAAAGCGAATCAACTGAACCAAAATTTTCCGGTACTCCAGAATATAATGCTTCTACATTAAGAGACAGATTTAAAATCTTATCTTTACTAATCGTAGTTTCTATACTACTTATTCTTAAAAGCCTGCTTGAACTTTCCATATTTTTTAGTAAATCGGGCAGAAAATCCTCAGAACCTACTATTTCAAGCCTAATAGAATAACTTTTTATACCAGCATTTTCGACACTACCACCTCCTAGAGTTAATGATGTAATACTAAATCCAGATATTGTAGTTATTTCCTGAAGTAACCCTACAATAACCCCTAAATCTTTATCTACAGGATAGGAAAAGGTGGCCGCATCAACCTTAGTTTTGAGATCATTTTCATCATAACTCTCAAGAGCTTGAACTTTGCTTTGAAGGAAATCAACTTTTTTAACAATATCGGAAGCAATCTTTTGATTAACAAAAAGTTTAGAAGTTTGAGGATAAATCACAAATACCATTAAAATAATGGCAGAAAAAGCTACGATAGTAGAAAAAATGTAAACTTTATATTTTTGATAATACGACAGTATTTCTTTTTGCATATTACCCTTTAGTTGTAATTTTAAGACTCAGTCTAAAAACACCATCTCTTCCTCTGTTTAATCCTTCTATAGCCACATTAACAATTTTAGCTTGTGCTTCCTCACCTGTTGTTAAATTACTTATCAATTCATCTACAGAAGAGGAGTCTGGAGAATCTAATAACAGTGATATATCTCCTGATTTATTAACAGATATAGATGAGATATTCACAGAGGAAGGTAGAATTCTATTAATAAATTCATAAGTTAATACTTGTTTCGATGAAACCCCTAAAAATTGATTTATAGCAGTTAATCTATTCTTAAGTAGCAAAATAGATCCCTGAGTTGTTTTTAAATTTGTAATCTTTTCTTTCTCGGTATTTAATTTAGCTTGAACTTGCTTTATAGATTGACTCTGCAGTATTCTAAGAGCTATGGTTAATGTTGAAAGAAAAATAAACAACATGATAATACCAACTCCTATTGACTGAACCCTATAAAACCTAGCTTTTTTTAACTCCTCAAGTCTAAATTCTTCAGGAAGTAAATTAATCGTAATTTTTGGCATTTCTACTCCTCTCTTAAAGCAAGTCCAACAGCCACAGCATAAGTAGAACCATCTGCTGATAATTTAGAGATTAAGGACTTGTCTTTTTCAATCGAATACCATGGATCAGCTTCCTGAACTTCCAATCCTAAATTATTGGCAAAATAAATTACAATTCCCGGCATTTTTGCCCCTCCTCCGGATAAAACAACCCTTTTTATAGGATTTTGAGTATATTTAGTTTCAAATGCTTGTATAACCCTTTTTGCTTCAGATACTAAAATGTCCACTACGGGCTTTAAGGTCTCATAAACTTTTGCTTCAAGCTGATCTACAAGTAAACCATAAACTTTTTTATATTCTTCAGCTTGAGCTCCTTCAAAATTAAAATGCTGAGCCAAAGTTCTTGTTAAACCCATACCACCTGTAGAAATTGAGCGTGTTAGCCATATTAACCCCTTGGAAACTATTGCAAAATCCGTAGTAGTTGCTCCAAGCTGTACGATTAGAGTTGAGGGAGAAAAAGGATTATTTCCAACTAGGGAACGCGCTACAGCAATTATTTCTGTTTCCATTGCTTTTGGCCTAACTCCTGCCATTCCTAGCACCTTAACATATTTTTCTACTAATTTTTTCGGAGATGCCACAACTAAAACAACAGTTTTTGCTCCCTGCGATTTTTGATCTGAACGCGCAAGAACCTGCCAGTTTAAATTTACCTCTGTTAAGGGCATTGGTATAAATTCCTCAGCAGCATATTGAATAGCAGAAGGAAGTTCACTATCAGAAAGGAAAGGTAGATCATCTATAACTCTGGTAAATACTTTGGATTCAGGAAGAGCTGTTACTATATCCTTTTGTTCGATTTTTGTAGCTTCCATAAGTTTTTTTATAGCATTTCCAACAGCCTCCAGATCAGCATCTGATTCTGAAAGAAGTCCAGGTACAGGAGCAGAGATTGAACCGGAAGAAATCAGCTTAAAAGTTTTATCTCCTTTTGAAAGAGAGACTATTTTTATTGAAGAATATCCTATATCTAAACCAACAGAAATATTTGCCATGGCAGTTAAATTAATTGTATCAGATTCTCATTTAACTTGGTAAGTACCCTTCACTAAAGAATATGTCCCTGAAGGGCCAGATGTAAACAGGGTAGAGGATAAACCTTGTTCGTAATCAATTGTAGAATTATTTACAAGCCTTATTCCCCAAGCTGTAAGTTCTTTAAAGGTATTGCTTGTTCCAGGCTCAATAATACCCTTACTAGCATAATATACTCCTGTATTACCATTACTATTAACCGCAATTGCTGGCACACCATTAGTTCTGGAATCGTAATTTGAGAGTCCCATCAATAAACTTGAACCTATATCTGTACCATTTAAATGATTGTTACTATTCATGGAGATTTTTCCATCAACTATGATTACACCAGAAGATGAGCCATAACTTGAATCAAGAGTTAATTCATTACCACTATTCATTGTAAAATTACCTGTAATCCAAATCGGGCTTTTTATAATCATATCAGGACAACTATTAAGCGTAACGTTACCTACTATTTTCATGGGACCCAGAATGGCTGGACAAGTTGTAATATCACCAATTGTTGTAGTCTCAGGTTTATCAACTTGATTTTTCCAATCTGCTACATTAGCATCAGAGATTGGAAAAACTTTGGGAGGAGGATCTGCTGATCCAGGATGAGAAACTCCGGTAACATCTGAGGTAATAATAGTTTGATAATAGGCGTCTTTTTCTATAATTAAATTTTCAATAGTATTTGCATGAACCTCTCCTGTAGCCGTACTTTTATTATTATTACCCCTTACAGAAGTCGGTGCTCCTCCAAGATAGGACTTAAAAGATAAATCTCCGCTAAATGAATTCCAGACAGGATTACCCGTTGACCAGTTTTGAGACCAGGCCGGGGAACCTCTTGTATAGCTTTGAGCAAGATCATTTTGCCATGACCAGTAATTATTGTTATTTGAAGATGTATCAAACAGTAACCAATATGTAGTATCAGCAGTCACAGCAGGGGAGGTATTAAAAGTTATATCAATCCATCCATAAACTGTAGCCACTAAACTAGCATATAAAGTTCCTGACGTTAAAACAGCATTTTTATCGGGCTTACCGGAAGAATCCTGCATAACTCTAACTGTAATATCCGGAGGATTGCCAAATTTTTTAATATTCACTGAAATCTTATTTAAAACACCACTTGAACCGGGTTTAAAACTTTGCGCTACAGCTAATCTAGCTTCTCCATTAACACTCTTTCCAAACAAAAAATCTGTACAATTAACTCCACTGCAATCTGTTTGCTGATCAGCATTAGGCTGAGGGCCCCCAGCAACCCAAATATCTCCCTCTATATCATTAGCATTTCCTAAAATTATACTTCCATTTGAATATATAGATCCTTTAACTATATTACTGTTGCCTAACTGCAAGCCTCCTTCACCTATTTGAATCCCATAAATAAATGAGACTCCAACTCCTCTGGAAGAAGTAATTTTTATTGTTCTTTTTACTTTGGGATTTGTTTTGGAAGGAATATAGCCAGTTGCCTCAATAATTTTTGTAGCAGCATCTTTAGAAGTAATCAGCACAGAATATGAACCATTTCCTAAAATAGTTTCTGCTTCGCCGTTGTAACTACCTCCTGTTTTATTCAAGGAATTTATAGCTTTATCTACTCCTGCCTCTGCTAAGGCTGTTGCTTTTTCTGCGTCAGTAGAATAAACGGAATTTTGAAAATAAATCTGTGCTCCGGTTATTATGGAGAGAACTGTAAACAGAACAACTCCGAGAGTTATAAAAACAATTATTAATATTTGTCCCGCTTCGCGAGGCGAGCCTTTTTCATTCTTAATCATTTCTTAAATAAGCCTCTGAAGATACTGTAATAGTTTCATATTCTGCCCCTGCTTTTTGTTTTAAAGAAAGAGTAATTAAAACCTTCTTAGCAGATACAATAGGTACTTCAACCGGAGGTACAGATGCATCTAAATATTTAAATACTAAAGTATCCACCAGTGTTGTTAATATTTGATCCTGCGGTTTCCTACTACTTAAGACATCTGGAAAAATTCTAAATCTTAGCTTTCCTGCATCTAGAAAGAAGACATAATAATCATAGGTTGTAGAGATAATGTTATTTGAGGAATCAAAAGAAGGCACTTTTAAAACTAGTTGATTGATTTCTGAAGTATAAGTTGTACCTCCAGAAGAAAAGGATACCACCACACCACTCGATTCTTTTACATAGCTTCTGACTTTAGCCAAAGTATCATTAACATTTAATCCTTCCTGAAGTTTTGAGGATTCTTTATAGTATAGCCCTGTACTATTAACAATAATTACTGTAAGTAGAACCCCTGTAACTGCCGCCAATCCTAAAGCCATCAAAGCCTCAACTAGGGTCAGACCATTTTTTTTCAGCGCGCTAGCGCGAGCTTCGCTCATTGATTTAAGCCCCCTTCACCAATTAATGTTTTTAAAGTTATTGTCTGAACTTTGTTATTTTCCTTCCAATTTAAAGTCACTGTGACCTGTTTAATATGTTCTTCGTTTGGACAAACATCAACACTACAATCCTCAATCAAAACTGTACCGCTAGCATCTGCAACAGTGTTTAATCTTTGATCTGAAATAGCAACTGAGCCATTTGCTAAATTAGCATAGCTGATAGCTCTTTTATCTTCTATCTGTTTTGTGGCGATTTCTTTGATCAAACTTAAATTCTTGCTTTTGTTAACTAGATTCATTGCATTTGGCAAATTAGCCATTAAGATTACTATTATTCCAACCATAGCGACTATCATTAAGGATTCAATCAGGGAGAAACCAAGAACAGATTTGCGAATCATTTACTTATTTCCCCAATAGAAAAGAGGGCATAGTCAAAATATGGAGGCACCTCCTTAAAGCGCTGAAATACCTGAATCTTCCTTTGTGTATCACCTGAAACCCCTGTGGAAGTTACTATTCTGGCTTGAGGGGGTAGAGAACAGTCTTTACCACAGCTTCCAGTCGCCTGAACTGCTAAAGATTGACTGCCGTTATTATATAAAAGCCTTGCTCTAATAAGCATCAGTATATTCGGTGCCGTTACAGGCAAAGCAGTATTACCCACACCGCTACCATCTCCTAGTCTTTTGGAACATTGATATTGTATTGTTCCAGGTTTTTCATTAGCCCCGCCAAAACAAGAAACAGTATCAAAACTATTCGTAGGATTTCTAGATGCAGCTGAATGGTCTAAATACCATTTTCTTGTTTTATATTCCGTTCCATCCCAATATATTAAAGTTAATTCTATGGCGGCCTTATCTGAAGTAGAATTCCCCCAATAAACATCCAAGGTAGACTGTTTATAATATTCAACAAGAGGAGTTGCAGTAGAATCTAAATCTGCAAACCAGATTTGAGTAACTTCCTCTTTTGAAACAGGTGGGAACTCCAAGGCATACTGTCTATCTCCAGAAGGCGAGATAGGAGGTAGTAAACCAGAATCAGTAATATTTGTAATTTGAGCACCAGTGTCTGTAAAAGTTTGAGTGCTAGTATCATTATTTAAGGCTTTCTCAATACCTGCCTCAGCTGCTGAAAAGGCTCTGGAGGTTTCTTCCAACTTTGTGGAAGTTGAAACATCAATCAGACTTTTTTGAACAATAGAAAGTCCTATGGATAAGGATACTGTCATAATCAATATTAAAATAATAATTGTTTGTCCACGTTCGCTCATAATTACATATTATCTTAAATTTACAGTTGTCACAAAATTAACCGGGTCAATCTGACCTGTTAGAAGTGGCGATGCTAATACCCCTTGACTCACAAAAAATTCTATTTTTACCTGATTTTTAAATCCAGCAGATGGGTTTGGATTAGAGAAAATCCCACCAGCTGGTGCTGTAATAGAAACTCCTGTCTCTGGATCAGTATCTGTTAATGCTACACTAGGATCAGGATCAGATTCTGCACATATTTTATTTTTAAATGCAGGATCTGTATATTCATCATTAGTACTTGGATCTAGTCCAATAATATTTTTATCTTTAACAGGATTATCTATTACAATTTTTCCATTAATAGTTGGATTAACTACAGGAGCTGGAGGAATAAATTTATATCTTGTATAAATCCCATCTTTAACAACCACCAAAGTAGAATGATTGGGCGTGCTGATACAAACAAGATTGTCAGAATTCCTGATAGTTTTATCCATTGTATCCAAAACGTTCCTGCCATTTTTTTGGATGGAGGAAGAAATTTGTGCTTTATTACTTCCTCTTAAAGAATTAGTAAAAATTGTTAAAACAAGTAAGCCTGCTGTTGACAAAACAACGATAACAATTAACAGTTCAACCAGTGTAAAGCCCTCGCTTCGCTGCGATTTTGATTCTCTTCGAGAAATGAAACCTTTTGTTGTCATAGTTTCCTTAGGATAGTTGTCAGTCTTGATTCATGAGTTCCGGAAAAATCATTCCAGAGAACGATAACCGTAACTGTCTTTTTGCTTGAGAAGGTACTTTCATCTGATAATAAAACCATTCTGGAGAATACTCTTTTTGTTGAAGGGATACCTTCTGTTGTATCTAAAACAGTTTGTGAGGGCGGATAAGTAAAACCACCTAAATATTTTAGTTGACCATTAGGTGAAATATTAAAATAACATTGTTTATTCAAAGCTGTATCATTACAACGTCCGCTTCCAGTTATTTGATAACTCCATATATCTCCTATAGTTACGCAATCAGTATTTGAACCACTCCAGGAATAAACAGCAGGACTAGTATTTTCCATACCAGTTATACATTGATTTCTATCTCTTCCAGTTCTAACCCACTCAATCCCTTCCTGAGCCAATTTAGTGGCTTGAGCGTGATTTTTAGCAACCTGACTATTTCTAATTGAAGAAATAGTGGCAAAAGTTAAGGCTCCCACTATAATTACAATAACAGCCAAAGCTATAACAACCTCCAGTAAACTCTGGCCTGCCTGCCGGTAGGCAAACTCACTTCTATTCCGCATCTATTTTCCCTCCTGTGGAAATTGTGATCTTTTTTGTAAAAGTTGTAGAGCCTTGTGAATATTGAATCGTTACTATCATATCAGTTGTAGAAATACATTCTGAAGGGGGACCAGCGCCTCTTGCCATTACAATAGAAGGCTTTCCATATAAAGCACTGAAGGCTACGCTAGTTGAATATGTCGGAAAAGTAGAACCTATACAGGAAGTAGATATTCCGCCAATAGTCACATTTGCAGGCAATATTAAAGTCGATTTTATATGATCCTGATAATTTACTAAAACTGCTTCTTCACATATTAAGTCTATATTTTTACCATCTGTTCTAAATGTTGCTACCCAATTTTTACACGAGTAGTTAACACCTCCGCTAGTTAATGTCACTGCAGCAGTAGCATTGCTCTGAGCAACTCTTAAAAAACTTTGAACATCATTAACAGAGCTATTTAAGATCTGATTAGCGCTAAATGTTCTATATTCAATAAATCCTACTGTTGAAAGAATAGCAATAACAGATATTGAAACAAGCAGTTCAACAAGAGTAAATCCATGGACAGAAGTTTTTTTCATCTACTTTAAAATTAGCACAAAATCAGCTTTGAGTCACTAAGCAGAGCTTGGTGACTTCGCACTAAGCAGAGCTTGGTGACTTCGCACTAGGGAAGAGTCACTGCAAAATTATAAGTGTTCGGAGATAAAGTAGAATAAGCCGGACAATTGGATGGAGCAGTATTGCCAATATCAACTCCATTAGCTTTAAAGGACTCCATTTTTGCATAAATACAATAACTGGTACATTTAGTACCAGAATTATCACAAGGAGTAACAGGAAGCGCTACATAAAGATACGGTGTTGCTGTACCTGATGTTGGGTCTTTTGGAATTTCCTGAATATAGGTTTTAACAGAAGACGGAGCTGAAGGGGTGCCAATACTGCTAGTAAGAGAAACTGTGCTAGATAGAGTTAATCTGGGTGCATTCAGAGTACTATCAGAATAAGGATAAAAAAGCTGATCAGCAAAGTATTGTTCTAAGCCTGTTTGAATAGTCCTTAAATCAGATTGCCTTTTAGCATCCCTGCTGTTTTTTAAAACAACCTGATACGAAACAAACCCAATCGATGCCAAAACAGCTATTATGCTAATAACCACTAATAATTCAATGAGAGTGAATCCTTTTTTTTTAATCATTGTTGACTTTTCTTACAGTAAACATTATTAGGTGCTGTTCCCAACTCAAGTAAAGTACAGACAGTCCAGGAAGTAGCTGTTGCCGGGGGAATGGAGTTACCGGCAGTCCCACTAACTTCTCCTGCGCCATCAACACTCCAAGGCGATACAGGTGCCGTACCAGCCCAGGGGGGCGTAGCAAGTGTAGGACAAGCAGATGTATTAGCCCAGGCAGTAGGAACTGCAGGTGAAGTTGACCCTAAACTAACCTTATAAGCTACACAATACTTGGCAGAACCATTATTTGAATCTAGCGGAGTAGTCCCTGAAGCAAACATGGTATCTAATAATGCAGAGTAGGCAACTGCGTTAGATGCTTTATTAACTTCAAGAGCTTTAGCTATTTCTTGAATATTTTGCATTCTTCTTGAATCCCTAGCTGTTTTTTGAGCATTTGTATAAGTTGAAATACCCACGGTTGCTAAAATAGCTATTATGGAAATAACCACCATCAATTCAATTAATGTAAAACCACTTTTTTTGGGCATTAATTTAGTTTTGCATTCAGGATCAATTATGTCAAGAAGGGTCTTAGTAACTGCTAACACCACAGACAGGAGTCATGGTAGTAGGTCCTTCTAATCTAGTACAAATTCTCCAGTATTTAACTGCAGTAATTGCTGTACCATAAACTGAGGTGCTATTTACTAACGTACTCCAAGCTGAATAATCTGTTGATGCTGCATCAGTTGGACAATTATCAGTTGCAGCCCAAGCCGTTGGAACAGGAGGCATAGCAGGAGTTGCTCCCGAACTGGTTGCAAAACAATAGTAAGGCGCGGTGGTTGATTTTAGAGGATCTTTTGGTTTATTTTGAGGAAAATCAGCAGCATATTTTGTAGAATCATAGGAATAAGTACCTGCCGTAATATCTCTACCTCCCTCAATAGAATTTCTAAGAATAGCAATCTCTGCTCTTCTAATTCCATCCCTGGCAGTTTTTTGGACATTACCATAAACAGAAACCCCAATCACCGAAAGTATGGCAATAATTGAAATAACAACCATTAATTCAATTAAAGTGAAACCTGAAGATTTAAAACTGGGCAGTTTTTTCATTGCTAATAAGTATTGTCATAATCAAATTTTATTGTCAAGTACTGAATGATAAATACCAATTTATAATTTCATTTCCCCAAAAAAGGGCTATTAAACTGCCTAGAACTAGAAATGGACCGAAAGCAATATGTTGTCCAAAATGTTTTTTTCCAAAAAGAATTAAAAACAAAGAAACTACAGCTCCTGAAATGAAAGAGAGGATTAATGCCAAAAGTGCATTAGGAAAACCTAAAACCAATCCCATAAAGGCTCCTAATTTTACATCTCCTCCTCCCATACCTTTTCCTTTAGTTATAACAATCAAAAAATAAAAAAATCCAGCCAAAGCTAAAGCCATGCCAATACCGTAAATTAAAGGATCAGCTGTCATTAAAGCATGTCTAGCAAAATAATCAGAGTGGGGGGGTAAAAGATGCTTTCCGATAGCAGTTTGACCCAAATAATAATATAAAAATCCAATTTTAGAAACGGTTATTACAATTAAATAAACAATACTTATCTTAATAGCAGGAATTACAATCCTATCAGGAATAAACATCTTTCTAAAATCTGTAATAAAAAGAACACATAAAACAGTAATAAAGAAAGTCTTAAAAAGAATATCTGATATAAAGAATAAAAACTGAGGATTTGCAAAAGTCTGAAGATTTATTTTAGAAAAATCAACAATTTTAAAGCTATCAAAAAAAAGAAATCCTATTAAAAGACCTACCAAAATTTCAACCAATGGATATTCCAAACCAATCTTCTTCTTACAATACCGGCATTTTCCACGAAGAAATATGTAAGAAAAAATAGGAAAAAGGTCGATAGCTGATAATGTATGTTTACAATATCCGCATTTCGACCTTCCTCCAAAAGATTGGTTTTTAAGGCTTCTTTCAGCCAAAACTAAACCAAAACTTCCTAAAACCGATCCTAACAAAAACCCAACAACTTCTAACATCAATATGTACAAAGCGGAGTTCCTGTGCTTGAAATCAAACTTAATGTTGACCCAACTTCATATCTTGTAAGTTCATCTCCACCATCATTCACCATCTTATCGTCTTGTTGTTGAGATTCTAATGCCGCATTAATTTCCCATCCAGTACCATCAGAACAATAGGTATAATGTAATGCTGTACTATTAGTTGGATCAACCGGCAGGGTTGGAACAGAAACGCTTTGTTGAGCGCCTAAGTTAACCTTAACCCAACCAGAACCATCAGTGACTCTTTGATTTCCATCAGTACTTTTCCCAGTACAAGCTCCAGCGGTAAGACCACCAACGCAAAGGATATCAGTACCAGAACTAGTAGCTTCTTGAGCTGCTACGTTAATAGCATTCTGAAGGTTAGCTAAATCAGTAAGCCTTGCGGCATCTCTACCTCTCCTTGTAAGCTCCAATGGATTAATGATCAAAACAACAACAGCTGCCAATATGGCAATAATTGCAATAACAACCAAAAGCTCAACTAAAGTGAAACCTTTAGCTTGAGCTTGAGCAGTTTTTTTCAAAATTATTCACCTCCCTTCAATATATAATTCAATATATTCATTGTATTCACATCAGAAAGAAGTTGTCAATTTGTAGATGGGCAAAATGATTGAAATAACTAAGAATGCCACTCCAATACCCAAAATAATTAATACAATCGGTTCTATAGCTACTGTTAGATTTTTAACTAAATGATCAGATTCTGATTCAAAATAATCAGCCAGTTTAAAAAATATCTCATCAACCTTACCTGTTTCCTCTCCAACTTTTACCATATGCCCGACAATTTTTGGGAATATTTCCGAATTTAAAAGAGAAGATAAAGGCAAACCCTTTTCAACACCAGAATAAGATTCTTTTAACGCCTGCCTAAAAACAGGATTGTCCGTAAGTTCTGAAACTATCCCTATTGAATCTAAAAGAGGAATACCGGCAGAAGTTAAAAGACCAAAAGTTCTGCTAAAATTAGTTAGAGTTACATTAGTAATAATCGATCCTACCAAAGGGATCTTCAAAAGCAATCTTCCAAAAAAAAGATTACCTTCCTTAGTCTTATTCCATCTTCGTATACTGATAATACTACCTATCAAAAGAATCAGCATCAGCCACCAATAATTAACAAATAAGTTAGAGGTAAAAATAAGAATTTTTGTAGGTAAGGGTAGGTCAATTGTTGATTGAGAATATAAAGTAATAAGTTTTGGAATAACAAACACCATCATAATAATCATGACCACTATCATCATTGATATAACAACCATCGGATATACCATTGCACCCTTAACTCTAGCCTGAAACTCTTTATCTTTTTCCAAACCATCTGCCATTTGTAAAAGTACCTGATCAAGTTTTCCGGAGGCTTCTCCACTTTTTACTAAATTTATATACAGAGGCGGGAAAACATCAGGATGCTTACCCAAGCTTTGTGCCAAAGTTAATCCTCCTTTGATATTCTGTGAAACCTCCTCCAAAACCTTCTTTAAGGTCTTATTATTTTGCTGATCTTCCAATATATCTAAAGCATCAGATAGAACAAGTCCACTAGAAACCATGGTAGCTAGTTGTCTGGTAATAATAACCAAATCTGTAGCACTAACTCTGTCAAAAAACTTACTTAAAAATTTTGATCCAGGAGGTTCTTTTGATTTAATTGAGATAACAATTAAGCCTTTTTTACGTAAAGTTAACGCTGCAGCATGTTCATCTGGAGATTCTATATCTCCTCTGTGATCTATGCCCTGTATATCTTTTGATCGGTATGTATATTGCGGCATTTATTCAAGAAGTTTATTTAAAAGTTCAGGCCTTTGTGCATACAATAAGGCAACTTCTGTAGAAATTTTTCCATTTTTTACTAAATCAGATAATGATCTTTCAAGAATCTGCATTCCTGATTCTGCTGATGTTTCTATTAAATTATCCAATAAATGCAATTTTCCTTCTCTTATAATATTTCTGACTGCGGTATTAGCAAATAAAACCTCTGATGCCAAAGTTCTTCCAAGCTCAATTGTAGGAATAAGCCTTTGGGATATAATTGCCTCTATTGTAGATGCCAGCTGTAATCTGATTTGTGGTTGTTGATTTTCCGGAAAAACATCAATAATACGGTCAACCGATTGTGCAGCAGAATTAGTATGAAGGGTTGCAAAGACTAAATGACCTGTTTCAGCAATTGTCATAGCTGCTGTCATCGTCTCTAAATCTCTCATTTCTCCAACCAAAACAACATCAGGATCTTCCCGGAGAGCTGCACGCAGTGCATTGCCCCAAGATTTTGTATCTTTATACATTTCCCTTTGTTCAATAAAAGATTTACCTTTGGAATATACATATTCTATTGGATCCTCAACAGTAATAACATGTACAGCCCTCTCTACATTAATCTTTTGAATAAAAGAGGCCAGTGTTGTAGATTTTCCATGACCTGTTGGACCTGTTACTAAAATAAAACCCTGTTTTAATGTAGTTATCTTAGATACAATAGGAGGAAGACCTAGGCTTTCAAGATTTGGAATAACAAAAGGAATTAATCTTAAAGCAAGAGCATTGTGACCCTTTTGTTTATAGATATTTGCTCTAAATCTGGCTTTAGATTCAAAAGCAAAAGAAAAATCCAATTCATAATTCTGCTTATAAACATTTTTCTGTTCCTCAGATAAAAGAGGACTAATCAGCATATCTATTTCTGTATCTGCAATAACTTCTTCACCCGGTACTGGCATAAGTTCTCCGTGAATTCTAAGTAATGGTGGATATCCTACGGATAAATGCAGATCTGATGCATTCCTTTCAACTGTTAATCCTAAAAGTTGTTGTATATTCATAATTTTGTTCCTTCAAAATTTCAAGGTCCTGTGATTAGCAGGTTCTTATAAAATTTTAATCCTGAGCTACCCTTAATACCTCCTCAAGAGTTGTTACACCTTCTAGAACTTTAAGATAACCATCCTGTTTCATTGTTATCATTCCCGCCTCAACTGCTGCTTCCTCAATTGCAGAAGAAGAGGCATGCTCCAAAACTAATTCAGTAATTTGTTCAGTCATTATTAAAACCTCATATATTCCAACTCTTCCCAAATAACCCGTATTTGAACAAAATTTACAACCCTGACCTTTATATAGCCTTATATCAGTAGAGGCTGACTGGGGTACAAATTTTTTGAGGACATTTTTGATGCTTTCCATAACTTCAGGCACAGCATTAAATTCTGTTTTACAACTGGAACAAATTTTTCTCACAACCCTTTGTCCTATAACACAATTTAGAGCTGATGCAAGCAAAAACGGCTCAACCCCCATATCCAAAAGTCTTGGAGGCGCACCTGCTGCAGAATTAGTATGCACTGTTGAAAATACCTGATGGCCCGTAAGAGCTGCCTGTATTGCCAAATCCGCTGTTTCGCTATCACGAATCTCACCTACCATTATTACATTTGGATCTTGCCTTAAAAAACTCCTCAGTGCTGAAGCAAATGTTAATCCAACTGCAGGATTAGCCTGCACTTGATTTACTCCCGAAATCTGATATTCGACAGGATCTTCAATAGTTACAACATTAACCCTTGTTGTTGATATTTTGCTCAAAATTGAATAAAGAGTAGTGGTTTTTCCAGAACCGGTTGGCCCGCAGATTAAAATAATTCCGTGAGCTCTTAAAAGCTGTCCATCTAAAGCTTTTAGAGAGCCTCCTCTTAAACCCAACTCCAAAAATGTAGGTGCAGCGGTCGATTTAGGCAAGAGCCTCATAACCACCTTTTCCCCGAAGACAGTAGGAATAACAGACACCCTAAGATCAACAACATTTTGACCAAATGTAAAAGTAAAACGTCCATCCTGAGGCAATCTTTTCTCATCTATTTTTAGAACAGATAAAATCTTTACTCTTGAAACTAGAGCATCATGTACTCCTTTTGGAAGAAGAATTTTTTCCTGCAAAATTCCATCTATTCTATATCTAACCCTTGTTCTATCTTCCTGAGGCTCAATATGAATATCAGAAGCTCTTGTTTTTATAGCATATTCCAAAAGCTGATTGATGATATTGGAAACAGGAGCCTCTCTTATTATTTCAGGTCCTTCTATCGGCACCTCATTTACTGTTACTGATTGAACCTCTTTTAAAGCAGAAGTTACATCTGTTGTCAGGTTTTGAGAATATTGATCTCCAATTGCCTTCAAAATATCTTCAGGCAAGGATAAATACGGCTTTACACGCATACCTGATCTTTTTTCTACAAATTGTATAATTTGAATATCCAAAGGATCTTCCATAGCTACGAATAACTCTCCGTTGGATTTTTCAAAAGGAATAATTTTATATCTTCTGGCTGCAGGCTCCGGAATTAAATTCAAAACATCTGCAGGTATAGCCTTACCTTCCATCTTTACAAAAGGCACGTTTAAAATCTGAGCCTTAGCCTGTGTAAATTTATCAATAGAAACAAGGTTATGCTCTAACAACAGCTTATCAATATTCTGACCAGAATTTATACTCTCGAGCTTAATAGAAGAAAGCTGATCTGAAGTTAAAAGACCTTGCTTAAATAAAATATCCTCAATTGTATTTCCCTGAGCAGGCGCAGTGGGCATACTTTCATTATGTTAGAATTGGGCAGTGATTGCAAGACTTATAATTTCAACGTCGCTTAAAAGCAGACTTGATGAGATAAATGATAGTTTAACTACGGCAAATCTTACAATTTCTCATCCTGACGTATTATATTTTCCTGCTGATTCAAAACTTGGAATTATGGAAGCAAGAAAAGTTAAAGAACACTTTTCTTTAAAACCATATTCAGCTAAAGGCAGAGTGGTTGTTTTAGAAGATGCTTCAAAATTAACACCAGATGCTCAAAATGCGCTCTTAAAAACTCTGGAGGAGCTACCGGAAGAGGGGATCATTATTTTGGGAGCTGATTCGGAGTCTAAATTCCTGCCAACTGTTTTATCTCGTTGTCAAATTGAAATACTTACTACGAACTACGAACAACGAACTACGAACTTTTCAGAAGATATTGAGAGACTCCTAACTTCAAGTATTGGTGATAGATTTGAATATATTGAAAAACTAAAAGACAGACAGGAATTTTTAAAAGCCCTATTGAATTATTTTCATCAAAAGCTTCCAGTATATAATGATTTCACAAAAGAACTCCTCCAAGCAGAGGAGTGGGCAAAATCTAATGTTAATATCAGAGGTATTTTAGAATATTTAATGCTTGTAATGCCTAAATAATTATCCTATAATTCATTACCTATGGAACGTTTTCAATATTACGAAGGCTACGGCGCAATACAAGCTATGCCCGGAACCTATCAAAGAGTTGCAAATGCCGCATACAGTGCTTTCAATTCCTACTGGAGAATGGGTTATGATATTGGAGGAATAGGCTCAAATAAAGGCATCCTAAGTCAGCAAGCTGAGGAAAGATACAGACAATCTTTAGCTGCAGCCTTACCGGATTTAGCTCCTTTCTTACCAGAAAGCCTATTATTAAGAGATAGGAAAGGATCCAGCTTTGGTTTTAAGATGGGCCCAAATCCAGAGGAAACTATGGTAACTACAATTGTGGAGAATATCACTTATTTCCTTCCAAGAACTCAGGAGGTATATTCATTTACCCCTATGTGGCATTCTCTCAAGGGCTCTACACTACCAGCTGAAGCATTTAATCCAGAAAATCCCTCATTCATAGGGTTTGATAAGGCAAGAGAAGAAGAAAGTCACGCCTTAATATTTGGTAGGACAGATTTTTCACAAGATTGGGAATTAGCTAAAGTACTAGCAGAAATTGATAACCAGATCAGCGATGAAGGTAAGGAGGCACTTGATGAATTCCATAACAAAATTAAAACTATTGATGAGGAAACAGAAACAACAAGAGAGGCAAGAAGAATATATTATGGAAACCTTTTGCAGTTTTCAGTTAATGTTTTAAGAGATGCTATTCTAGATTGTGCTCTTTCTGAGCCCTCCAGAATACCCCTAGCTCTAAGACGAAGGTTTATAAATCTTAAAGCTATAACTTTAAGTGGAATGTATCACCCAGAAACCGGTCAATCTATTGTTAGTCAACGAAGACTCTTCTTTATACGAACTGGATCAATAGGGACACTGTCTGATAGGAATTTGGATCCAATGGAGTGGACTAGAAGCCATAACGCCGATCTTGCTATAAAAGGATTAATTGGGCTATTACCTAATGAGGAATATAGAGAAACCATAAGGGGTCTTTGGGAACCAGCCTGTCACCATGCTCAAGGTCAAATCCGGGAAGAAAATCCTTCTTGATATTGGCTAATGAATCTTGCTTCCCACTCGAAAAGTGGCAACGTAAACTTCATTAAAGAATTACTCCAAGCAGAAGAATGGGCAAAATCTAATGTTAATATCAGAGGAATATTAGAATACTTGATACTTAGAATGCCTAGTTGACTTAAAATAAAAAAGTAATAAGATTAGATTATGGCAGAACCTGTTGATGGACCCAGAATTTACGAACCAGTTGAGCAAGGACACCCTGTTGTTCCAGGAAAATTACCTGAATCAGGTTATAGACTTAAGAAAACATTAACTAAACCCTTAAATTCACCAAACCTTCAACCAATGGCTCAGGACCCAACCACCTCAGTTGGACAAGATGAGGTTGACGCTTATAGACAAAAAATAGATACACGATCTGGAGAACCGATAGCTCCTAAAGATCTTCTAGCTGAACTTAGGGATGCTCAAGAAAAAGCAGATAGAAAAAAGTAGATTTCAAACTACTCCTATGGATATCACTTATCCAATATGCTAAACTGAACAGTACTTTATGGTAAAAAACTCCAGTGATTACTCAGCAGAACAAATTCAGGTTTTAGAGGGCTTAGAGCCTGTTAGAAAACGCCCTGGAATGTACATTGGAAGTACCGATCAAAGAGGTCTTCATCATCTTATTAAAGAGGTTGTAGATAACGGAATGGATGAGGCTCTAGCAGGGCATGCTAAAAATATAACAGTAATTTTACACAAAGATAATTATGTAACAGTTACTGATGACGGCAGAGGAATTCCTGTTGAAAAACATCCAAAAATCGGCAAATCTACTCTTGAGGTTGTTTTAACAATTCTACATGCAGGAGGAAAATTTGGTGAGGGAGGATATAAAGTTTCTTCGGGATTGCATGGAGTAGGAGTTTCTGCAGTTAATGCTCTTTCTGATTATTTAAGAGCAGAGGTTAGAAGAGATGGCAAAAGATATTCTCAGGAATATTCCGCAGGTAAACCTAAAGCAGATGTTAAAGAAATAGTGAAAGAAGAAAAACTTCCATATGAGACAACCTATAAATGGGAGGCAAAAAGGGGCACGATGATAACATTTCACGCCGATGATACAATTTTTTCCACAATTGTTCCTGATTTTGAAAGATTAGAAAAACAGCTTAAACAGGTAGCATATCTAGTTGCAGGAATATTCTTTCATTTATACGATGAACGAGCAAACAAAGAACGACACTTCTACTTCCAATCTGGACTAGCCACTTTAATTAAACATCTTAATAAAAATAAAGCCCTGATTCACCCTGAGCCTATTTTAATTCATAAAGAGGTTGATGGAGTAGATGTTGAAGTAGCTATTCAATATAACGACGGATTTAATGAAAATGTAGAAAGTTTTGCTAATGTCGTACCTACAACCGAAGGAGGAACTCATCTTACTGGTTTTAGAATAGCCTTAACCCGTGCAATTAATGATTATGCAAGAAAAATAGAAGCCCTAAAAGAAAAAGATGAGAATTTAACAGGGGAAGATATGAGGGAAGGCTTAACAGCTGTTGTTTCAATCAAAATGGATTCAAATTCAATTCAATTTGAATCTCAAACTAAGGAAAAACTTGGAAATGCAGAGCTACAGCCTATTGTTTCACAAACTGTCAAAGATGGTTTAGAAATGTTTTTGGAAGAAAATCCGCAGGATGGCAGAAGAATTATAGAAAAAGTCATGCTTGCAGCCCGCGCAAGGGCAGCTGCAAGAGCGGCAAAAGATGCTGTTATCAGAAAAGGCGCTTTGGAAGGCATGACTCTTCCTGGAAAACTAGCTGATTGTCAAAACAGGGATGCAGCAGAATCTGAGCTTTATATTGTTGAAGGAGACTCTGCTGGTGGATCCGCTAAACAGGGTAGAGATAGAAAATTTCAGGCTATTTTACCTCTTCGGGGTAAGATTCTTAATACAGAAAGAGCTAGACTTGATAAAGTTTTGGAATTTGAAGAAATAAAAAATCTAGTAATTGCCCTCGGAACTGGGATTGGAGATACAATTGATTATGACAAAATTAGATATCATCGGATAATCCTGATGACAGATGCTGATGTTGATGGTGAACATATTAGAACTCTTCTTTTAACTTTCTTTTTTAGATATATGCCTGATATTATAACCAAAGGCTATATGTATATTGCTCAGCCTCCTTTATTTAAAATTCAAAAAGGTAAAGAAATTCATTATGCTTATTCAGATACAGAACGGGATCAGGTATTAAAAACTATTGGAACTAAATCTCCGTCATTGCGAGAAACGAACGAAGTGAGTGACGAAGCAATCCCATCCAGTGACCAGATTGCCACGGAGCCTTCGGCTCCTCGCAATGACGATGTTAAAAAATCTTCCAACATAATCATCTCCAGATATAAAGGTTTGGGAGAAATGAATCCTGATCAGCTTTGGGAAACTACCATGAATCCTGAAAATAGAGTTTTGAAACAGGTAACAAATGAGGATGCCGCAGCTACTGATGAAGTTTTTACCATGCTTATGGGTGATGAAGTCCCACCAAGAAAAAGATTTATCCAGACTCATGCCAAGCTAGCAACATTGGACATATAATAATTCTGCTAGCAAGGTCCAGCGCAGTCGGACGAAGTTAGCTACTCTTGATATATAACCACATAAGCAAAGCTTTCAAGGCTATCATATAGACTTATAGTTTGAATTAGAGACTGAAAACTGTTATAATTTATATATGGAAATAAGATTTTTTGATCTTTTAGTACATCCTGATCACGCAGCAACCCGAGGCTATGATGACCTTCCTAGAGAGTTAGAATTAAGAAAATTATGGGACATGCGCATTAAAGAGTTAGCAGATAAAAAGGATGCAGTCCTATTTTATTTTCCTGCTGTGGGTGTTCCTGAAAGAGAAAAGCCTACTAACTTACAAGCATTTGAAGCTGATAGGAGAAACGCTTATGAGGGTATTCTGGGAGAACGTTTTTTCTGCCTTGACTACTTTCCCCATACCACTAAGTTATTAGAGTCATTAAGAGAAAGGGGGTTTACTTATCAACCCAGTAAGGTTGATATAACTGCCTATGGGGAAATTTTAGAGCAATGTGTTTATACTTGGCTCACAGCCACTAGAAAAACACTTCAAGTCAGTTATTGGTTTACTCAGCGCCTTCCTGAGCTTAGCTTAAGTCTTAGAGATGAAGGACTGTTACGTAGATGAGCTTCAAAATCAACCTCGGTACTTTCTTTCATAAACGAATCCCACCACTAGGATAAAATTCATACCTAGTCAGGTGGTGATTAAAAGATAAATAAATTTAAGCATTTAAGCTTGGAAGAAAGGGAGAAACTGTATGCTCTAAAAGAGCAGGGACTCTCTTTAAGAGAAATTGGCAGGAGATTAAATAGAGATCATACTTCTTTGTCTGATGAGCTAAGGAATAATGCTCCATATGGTGCAGAATATATTCCATGCAGAGCTCAGAGGCTGTCAGATAAAAGAACCTGGAGACAAAGATGTCATGCTCCACTTAAAAATCCTCTGGTCTTCCTGTATGTCAGAGAGCATTTAAGGTTGTGTTGGTCTCCTGATGAAATAGCAGGTAGGATAAAGCTTGACCATCCAGGATACTCCATCAGCTATGAAGCCATTTACCGGTATATTTACTCAAGAAGGATGAGAAGATATAAGTACTGGGAATATCTAACTTTAGGTAGGAAAAAGAGAATGAGAAAGTTAGGCAGGACTGTTAGAAGAGACTCCTCAGGTAAGATCCCAGGCTCAATCTCCATTGATTTAAGGCCTGAGGTAGTTTCCTTAAGATCAAGAGTTGGTGATTGGGAAACAGATAACATCATAGGAAAACTAACAGATAAAACTGCCTTGTCTGTCACAATTGAGAGAGTCACCAAACTAACTTTAATTACCAAGCTTTTAGACAGGTTGGCAGTCACTAAAAGGGATGCTTTGGTCAGGAGATTAGAAGTATTTCCTAAAGAGATGAGATTAACTTTAACAACTGATAATGGTAGCGAGAATTCCTGTCATCAGGAAATCTCAAAACAGTTAGACTTGTTAATGTTTTTCACTCATGCATATCATTCCTGGGAAAAAGGGACTGTGGAAAACCAAAATGGCAGGATAAGAAGGTATATTCCTAAAGGGATATCCATTGATATATTTCCTGAGGAATATATAAGAATGGTGGAGAGAAGATTAAACTCAACCCCCAGGAAATGTTTGGGATATTTGACACCATATGAGAAAATAAGTCAGGTATTATCCTTAAGCTTTAACTAAGCAAGTGGTGGGATTCCAGCGTGAATGTGGGG
>Ga0209542_10003663_pt1 | contig 32563 bp, 27 predicted proteins | sample RifCSPhighO2_01_FD_184028 | JGI IMG/M metagenome (GOLD analysis project Ga0209542, IMG submission 184028) | Soil microbial communities from Rifle, Colorado - Rifle CSP2_plank highO2_0.1 (SPAdes) (version 2) | ecosystem: Environmental > Terrestrial > Deep subsurface > Rock core/Sediment ... | reverse complement strand
CTAAAGAGACATTGATGACGAATAATGCCCGATCTGAAACCATAATATTGTTAAAGCAAAAAGGTATATAAATGTATTCTGAGAGAATATTGTTGTATTTACCAGAAATAAGATGTCGGTTAACATCATCACTATTCTGGGGGGGAGAGTACAGCTGGGTCGAGGAGCGAAGCGACGAAGAAGTCGGCCGCAGCCTGCTCGTGATAAAATCATTTCGTAAATTTAAATGTAGAGATACTATTATCAAAATCTCTTACATTATCTTCAAAAGTATTTTGCAATGCAGTGTATGTAATTATATACGCGTTGTCTCCTTTCATTAAAACTACTTGTTTAATTTTTAATGGATAGCCTTGTAAATTATATGCATACTCTAAAAAATAAGAATTTTGTCCGCTTATTGTTAACCCCCCCTCATCAATTAAGATGTAATCATTCATCGCAAAAAATTGAGAAAGAGTTTGTTTTGATGCTTGAATATATTGATTCAACGTATAACTCGGTGCATTTTCTGTTTTAACATTTATATTTGGTTGGAAATTATTTTTAGCTGGACCCATAAATGCAACAATCGCCGTAATTCCCTCAACATTAATACTTTCTTTAATTTCCCAATTTTTTGGATATTCTACTGAAAATCCATAAACATTATTCTTATACAAATTTGATGTTGTTTCTGGTATAGAAGTTGTTTTTTGGCTTTCAGTTGGTTGTGTTATTTGTTCTGTTCCAGAAAGAGTTTCATTTTGTTGAACACACCCACTTATTAAAACTACCCCAATTAACAAAATGGTCAATAAAGGAATATAATTCAGCTTCATATTAAATCATTAGAATCAACACATTTAAAAAAGTTTCTTTTTCTTGCGGGCGGATGATTTAGGAGAGGAAAGTGCGGCGTAGCCCGAAAGCGCAGCGTTCACTTGAGTTTTTCAGAACGCTATTTATCGAGAACAAAGTTCAATAAACAAAAGAATAATGACAAAAGACTTATTCAAAATGTAAATACTCATTTTGAGAATAAGCACCGAAATTTAAAATTCGTATTCCTGGTTTTGAATCCACTTGACCAATTACTTTAGATTCTAAATGGTGAGCTCGAGAAACCTGCATGACTGTTTCCGGTTCAGGAGTTATGATAATCATTCCCTGCCCCATATTCCATGTTTTATATGCTTCTTCATCCGGAACATTTCCTTTTTCTTGGCAATATAACATTAATTCTGCTGGAGAAAAAGGTTCGGAAAGTGTTGCTCCTAATCCCGATGGTTTTAGAACTCGCCCTAATTTACCTGGAACTCCTCCACCAGTAATGTGCGCAACCCCATGAATTCTCGCTTTCGGCTCATTCTCAAATCCCCCGGACATATCAACCACTGCGCCGGAATAGATTTTTGATGGTTCTAAAGCCAATCTTGCTAGGCTTTCTCCGCGATAGGTTTGAGTGTGCCAATCCTCACCGTGAGTTGCTTTCATTATTTTTCTGACCAGAGATAATCCGTTGGATCTAAATCCAGTTTCTTGTAATCCTACTAAATAATCTCCTGCTTGTATTTCTCTACCTGTAAATAACCTATCTCTCTGTGCAAACCATACTACTGCTGCACCCCAATTATAATTGAATGGACCAAATCCGCCAATTCTATTTCCCAATTCAGCAACTTCCCCATTAACAATGGCGACATTTGCACTTTTTGCAGCATTAATATAACCTTCAGCTAATTGTCTAACCTGTTCAATAAAAGTTCCATTAACCTTTCCTAAAGAATTAACATCAAGGATTGAGCCTATTAAAACCGGTTCGGCACCTCTAACCACGGCATCGTCACAAACCATGGCAAACAGATCATACGCAATTGTCCTATGGTCATTAATCCTTTCAGCTAATTCCATTTTAGTTCCAACACCATCAAAACCGATATTCATCAAAGTTCCAGGAGGCAGATTAGAAACGTCAATTGCTCTAACTCCACTAAAATCATCAAAAGGCACGATCAATTCTCCCAGCTTGCCTTTTCTATTGTTCCAGGTTTGTTTTGCTGCGTTGTACAAAATTTTAGAAACATCATCTCCAAGCTCAATATTAACTCCAGAATCTGCGTAAGTAATTGGTTTAGCCATCGTAAATTCCCCATAATCAATATAATATAAACCTTTGCTCTTTCAAAATAGTAAGCCTACAAATGTCATTAGAGAACTTTGCAAAAAGCGATTTGTCCAAATTAGTGGCACTGTGAAGTGCTGAAATGGGCTCAAGATCGCGCCATTGCAAAGTCTCTTTGATAACTTTGCCTATTTTTTATTAATTATGCAAAGTTCTCATTAATCTATTAACCACAGTTTGCATTTAGAATTTCCAAGATAAAACGAAGTTTTTATTAACCATTATATCTTCTCAAAAGCCATGAAAAAAACCATCCAAAAACAACTCCATGAATTCTTGCGAGATGTGACTGCTATGGGCGGCTTGGCTGCTTCTGTCTTAATCATACTGCTCTTCATTTCCTCTCCTTTGTTAATCCCGCTTATAGTTGGTTCAATTCTTACCGCAGCCTTTGTGCTTCTGATCAGGATCTTCTATTTCAAGAACCGACCGAAAAAAGAAGAATATCAGAATTTCTGGGAAAAGATCGATGCTTCATCCTTTCCGAGTTTGCATACTGCCCGCATTGTCTTTTTAGCTGTACTTTTTAGCGTTTATTTTTCAAATGTATACTCCACTACTCTTTTCACTGTTACTGCTGCTTTAGTTTCATACTCCAGAGTTTATCTTCAGAAACATGATTGGGTCGATGTTGCGGGCGGAATCGTAGTGGGGGTTGTGACCTATTTTATTGTTGCAAAACTATTTTTCTAAAAATGAAGATGGCTAAAACTGATTTCCTCATCAAAGAAACTCCTCAATGCGGTAAAGGAGTTTTCAGCACTAAAACACACTTTAAAAATGAAGTCCTCTTTTCCTTTGGCAGCAAGGTCGTTCCCTGGCGTAAAGCAAATCATCGCAGCATCCAGCTGGGCAAAAACAAATGGTTGAATCCAAGTACTAAAGAATTAGGTTATTATGTCAACCATTCTTGTAGTCCTAATGCTCGATTTATTGCTCCACATCATCTGGCTGCTCTCAGAAATATTAAATCAAATGAAGAAATAACTCTTGATTACAGCACTTTGGTAAATATTCCCAAATGGGATATGCCCTGCTCTTGCGGAGAGAAGAATTGCCGTAGGATAGTTAGGAGTTATTCTAAAATTTCGGGAAAACTTCAGAGAAAGTATAGAGATATTGTGTCGTTTGCAGGATAATTCAAACTTTCTTTCTAACCTTCATAAAATCCCCTAAAGTGAAACCATCAGACTTGACATTCTTCTCTTTCTCAACCGCTTGCTCCACATCCTCCACCACTAAAGAAACGCCCAATACTTTCTCCAACCGCCGCGCCACTTCCACGGAAGGTTGCATTTTACCTTGCTCCCACTTGGCTACTATACTTTCTCTTTCCTGTAAAAACTTTGCAAAATCTTCCTGGCTTAATTTCTGCTTCTCCCTGGCTTGGCGCAAAACTCCAGCATAATTTCCCGCAACCAGGAAAGCTGGTTCTGTATGCATCTTTTTCTGAGGGAGACGCACTTCACCTAATTGCTTCTTAATCGCGCCGTATTTAGCGCAATTCTGGCAGACTTTCATCTCTACTTTTTCAACTTCTACCGTAACCAAACTCGTCTCCTTTCCACACATGTCGCAGGAAGCCATGAAAAGGAGAGAGAAGATCGACTTTTAAAGATTTCCCAATACTAATCAATATTCCATAAGCTATTTAAAAGAAGATTATAGCAAAATAGCCTTATGGCCAGGGTTAAAATCAGGGAATTTGATGCTAAAAATCTGCTTCTCAAAAACCTTAAGCAAGAATACCTAGCAGTGCTGGTAGATCCAGATACAGACCTCAACATCTTATCACAGCAACATCCCTGGCTATTGGAAAAAAAACTAGTCATCAAGCCAGACCAATTATTTGGCAAGCGCGGTAAATTAGGATTAGTCCTGCTCAATGCTGATTTCCAGCAAGTGAAAGAATATCTGCAACAGCGTCTTAACCAAGAGATCACCATTGGCAAAGTCACCGATAAGCTTACTCACTTTTTGATCGAGCCATTTATACCACACCAGAAGGAATATTACCTCAGCATAACCTCAGAACGAGATTATGATATCATTCATTTCTCAGAAGAAGGCGGCATTAATGTCGAAGAAAATTGGCACAAAGTTACTAAAATAGAAGTCCAGACCTTAACCGAACCGGATCTGCAAAAATTAAATGCCCCAGAAAGAATAAAACATTTCATTAAGGAAACATTTACCCTTTTCAAACAGAACCATTTCTGCTACCTCGAATTTAATCCCTTTACCATTGACCAAAACAATAATATCATTCTCATCGATACCGTCGCTCAAGTAGATAGCTGCGGCATTACTTTGCTATTTCCAAAACCTTTCGGCAGAAAATCTCATCCGGAAGAGGAATTCATCGCTGCTCTGGATAAAGAAAGCGGAGCATCATTAAAACTCACCATCCTCAATCCCAAGGGAAGGATCTGGAACATCCTTTCTGGAGGGGGAGCAAGCCTCATTTATCTTGACGCCATTGCTAACTTCAACAAACAAGATGAGATCGCCAATTACGGCGAATATGGGGGCAATCCCACTACTGATGAAACCTATCAATACACAAAAACTATTCTCAGCTCGATGACCAAAGAACATCATCCGCGAGGTAAAGTGTTGATCATCGGTGGAGCTATCGCTAATTTCACTGATGTGGAAAAGACCTTCCTAGGCATCATTAAAGCATTGAAAGAATACCAAAAACCATTACAAGAAGGAAAAGTCTCTGTTTATGTACGCAGGGGAGGCCCCAACTATGAAAAAGGACTCCAGCTGATAGAAAAAACTGGAAAAGAATTACAGATCCCCATTACCATTCATGAACCAAAAAATTCTATGACTAAAATAGTAGAAAAAGTAGCTGAGGCCTTATCATGACTTTTAAATTCACCACCGAAACAACCGCAATATTCTACAACCTAAAACAACTTCCAATACAGCAGATGCTGGATTTCGATTATCTGTGCGAACGAAATCCCAGCGTTTCCGCCATCGTCCATCCTGGAAAGAAAGGAACCCACAAAGCTTTCTTCGGACAGCAGGAAATTCTCATACCTATCTACGATTATTTGACTGAGGCAACCAAAAAACATCCTCAAGCAGAGGTGTTAATCAACTTTGCATCGCATCGTTCGGCGTATCATGCCGCAAAAGAAGCCTTGGGGATTTCTACCCTCAAAACCATTGTTATCGTTGCAGAAGGAATTCCTGAACGACAAACTAAAGAACTCATTGCACTGGCTAAAAAAGAACCGCAAAATCTTAAACTTCTCATCGGCCCTTCTACCGTGGGGGGAATCGCGGCCGGCTCTTTCCGTATCGCTGGGTATGCTGGAGGAAAAATCGAAAATGTCATCCGCGCTAAATTATATCGCCCCGGTAGTGTTGGTTTAGTCTCCAAATCCGGCGGCATGATGAACGAATTGTTCAATATCCTCGCCAGAACTACCGATGGAGCAAAGGAAGGAATTGCTATCGGCGGAGATTTATTTCCAGGATCAACTTTACTTGATAATCTTTTACGATTCCAAGCAGACCCTCAAATCAAGCTCTTGGTTGCCCTCGGTGAATTAGGCGGAAAACAAGAATACGATATTATCAAAGCAAAACGGGACGGAAAAATTACGAAACCCTTAATCATGTGGGTTCCGGGAACCTGCGCCAATATTTTCCCCTGGGAAGTGCAGTTCGGTCATGCTGGAGCAAAGGCAGGAAGTACTGAAGAAAGTGCGCAAGCTAAAAATCAAGCGTTAAAAGAAGCAGGTATTATTGTTCCAGCATCATTTGAACAACTTGAAGAAACCATCGCTCAAACCTTTGCAACCTTGTCCTTGCCCAAAAAAGAAGAGAGAGTTCCTAAGAATGTCCCTCTAGATTATAACGAAGCCCTCAAAGAAAAATTAGTCCGAAAAGCAACTAACATTACCACTACTATCTCTTCAGACCTAGGAGAAGAACCAACTTATGGAGCAATTCCTATCAGCAAGGTTATTGAAGAAAATTATTCCCTTGGAAATCTTCTTGCGCTACTTTGGTTCAAGAAAAAACTTCCCAATTACTTCACTCAATTTTTAGAAAAATGTATCATTCTCACTGCCGATCATGGTCCGGCCGTTGCCGGAGCCCACAATGCTATTGTTGCCGCAAGAGCAGGAAAAGATATTATTTCTTCCTTATGTAGTGGATTACTCACTATCGGCCCAAGATTTGGTGGAGCTATTGATGATGCCGGTAGATATTTCAGAAACGCAGTTGAAAGCAACCTTGCTCCTGCAGCATTCATAGAAGAGATGAAACAAAAAGGAATTCCCATTCCCGGAATAGGACATCGAGTAAAATCCATCCGCAACCCCGACAAGAGAGTGGAATTACTAAAAGAATTTGCCAGAAAGAACTTTCCTTCTACCAAAAACCTTGAATATGCTTTGCAGGTAGAAAAAATAACCACGAAAAAAGCAGAAAACCTAATCCTTAATGTTGATGGGTGCATTGCTGCGTTGTTTTTAGACGCTTTGGAATCATCGCAAGAATTCAGCGATGAAGAAACCAAAGAAATTATCGAGATCGGTTACATGAACGGATTATTTGCCCTTTCCAGAAGCATTGGCATCATTGGCCATATTCTAGATCAGAAGAGGTTGAAAGAAGGATTATATCGACACCCAACCGAAGACATTTTATATTTGAATGATAAAGAAGTATAATAATAAAATTGATTTTAATAAAATACAACTTTTCCCCACCATTCCTTTTTTTGTGACTGATGATGGGTCATTTAAAAGAATTATGAATCTCAAACAGCTCGGCCACAACAAATTTTATAAACCAACCCTAGTTCTGAAGTGAAAGGTGGTTTATTCGTGAGCGAAGGACATAAAAAAGAAACTGACGACGAAGCAATAGATCTCTCTAAGGTTAAGAACAAAGTTAAAAGTTTCTTCAAAAGCACACCTAAAGCAGAAGCGCATAAAGAAAGCGATGAAGCTGTTTCTGTTGATCTTGCAGATATTAAAAAAGGTCTGAAAAAACATGCTAGATGGATTATTCCCCTGATCTGTATTCTCATTGCCATGACCGTTTCTATTTATTTCCGCACCACTCCCCAACGGCTTCCTATTACTGACAACTGGGCAGAGAATTCAGTTCAAAACTTTTATCGCAGCCAATTACAAACTCAAGTTGAGCAACAATATCCTAATCTACCTCAACAAAATAAAGAAGCATTGATAGAAACACAGTGGCAAAAACATCTGGCTGAAAATAAAGACACTGTTAATCAACAGATTGAAATGCTTTCTAATCAGTACAAACAAACCTTTAAAGACGACCAAGGGACTCTCTATTTGCTAGGCATTGACCCTTATTATTACTATCGCCAGGCCCAATATGTAGTGGAGAATGGCTATCCGGGAAGTAGTATAAAAGACGGCATAATCTGGGACGATTATCGGCTTGCCCCCCTCGGTAGAGAAGGAGAATGGAATTTCCACAACTGGTTTGGGGCAGTATGGCATCGCTTCCTGAACTTCTTTGGAGATTTCCCATTGATGTATACTTTTTTCTTCGTAGGCACAATTTTCTCTGCGCTCACCATCATACCCGGTTTTTTCATAGGAAAAAAACTCACTAAAAATAATGTTGGTGGCTTTTTCACTGCCTTCTTTTTAGCAGTCTCAGCATTCTTTGTTTCACGAACCACCGGAGAAAGTTCCGACACTGACGTGTATGCTGTATTCTTTCCCGTGCTAATCACTTGGCTCTTCCTTGAAGCGCTAGATGCAAAAGAAAAAAAATGGAAATTCGGCTGGATTTTAGCTGCAGGATTTGCTACCGGTTTATTTGCCTTTGCTTGGACTGGCTGGTGGTACATCGCTACCTTCCTACTCGTAACCATGCTCTTCCAACTTGCCTACCTTGCAGTCATACACAGAAAAACAATTTCCCAGACCATCAAATCCTCGCTGATACTCGAGCCCCTCTCCTTGCTAGGAATATATGTAGTCAGCTTATCCTTATTTGTCAGTATTTTTACATCCTTTAGTCAATTCCAGCGAGTAGTATTGGGGCCATTCCAATTCCTCCGCTTAAAAGCAGTTGCCGTAACCTCGTACTGGCCTAATATTAGAACTACCGTAGCTGAACTTAATGTCACTTCTCTAAGCAATGTCATCGAACAATTGGGCGGCAAATTACTTTTTGTCCTGGCCTTAGGTGCAATCCTTATCCTGCTTTTGAAGAAAGATGAAAACGGAAAACGAAATCCACATCTCGCTTTCTTAATTGCGCTCTGGTTAGCCGCATCGCTTTTTGCCACCACCAAAGGAGTGCGTTTCATACTTCAGGCTACCCCTATTTTTGCCATTGCCGTAGGTGCTTTTTTAGGCCTGAGTTGGGCTTACGCTTCACAATGGATTTCGAAAGAATTGAAATTCAACTCAACTATAACTAAAGTGCTAGTTTTCTTATTGTTAGCGTTACTCTTAATTCAACCCGCGAAATCCGGATACAGCCAAGCCTTTAATTCAGCACCCAGCATGAATGATGCTTGGTTTAACACTCTCACTAAGATTAAAAATGAAGCTCCTGAAAATATTGTTATAACTTCTTGGTGGGATTTTGGACACTGGTTTAAGGCTGTAGCTGAGAGGCCAGTCACTTTTGATGGTGGTACACAAACTCCCTGGGGAGCTTACTGGGTAGGAAAATCACTTTTAACTAACGACGAAAAAGTTACAGTAAGAATACTACGCATGCTTAATTGCGGCCAGAACAATGCTTTCATGGAATTAGATAAAATTTTCAATGATACTCCAAAAACAATCGAAATGTTGAACCAAATTATCCTTAAAGATAAAGCTGCAGCCATGCAAGCCCTAAAAAAAGAAGGCTTATCGCCTGAACAGATTACTAAAGTATTGCAATTCACCCATTGTGAAAATCCGCCAGAAGATTACTACATCATTTCTGAAGATATGGTCGGAAAAGCGGGAGTCTGGGGACATTTTGGCAGTTGGGATTTTCGCCGCGCGGTGATTTACCAAAAAATCAAAAACCTAGAGCACAATCAAGCAGTAGCTGAACTGACCACCACTTTCAGCCTCTCCTCTGAGGAAGCAGAACAATACTATAACGAAGTTAAGACAACTAGTGCAGACAGTTGGATCGCTCCCTGGCCAGGATATCTTTCTGGAGTGGAAACGTGCGAAAAAGTCGCTGAAGATCAACTTCGTTGTCCTGGATCTATTCAGGGAAAGACTTTTATGGTAAGAATTGATCTCAATACTCATGACGCCACTTTTGAAAGCAGCACTGCTCTTAGTCCAAATTCCATCGTTTATACCACGAGTCAAGGGATCCAGGAAAAGAAATTTACTGAAGAGACCTCCGGATTTTCTCTAGTCCTTCTTCAAAATAACGATAATTATTACACTATGGCTGCCTCCCCAGAACAAGCAGGAAGTACATTTACAAAATTGTATTACTTCAACGGCGCAGCATTAAAGTGTTTTAGTAAGTTCGACGAAGTACAAAACCTCAATGGGGGAAAAATCACCACCTGGAAGGTTGATTACTCCTGCCAGCAGAAGAACTAGATCTCTTTACTTTTTCCATCTTTTAAACCCTCTATTCCACAATTTTTATAAGCCCTTTTACTTGCTCTTAATTATGGTTAATGAGGTTGTAAAGACAGAATCCTGTGTTATCATTCCTGCGTATAACGAAGGAAAAACTATTGCAGAAGTAATACAGAAAACCAAGCCTTACCTTGATAATATCATTGTTGTTGATGATGGTTCAAAGGATGATACCTCATTCCAAGCAGAGAGTGCTGGCGCTTTGCTTCTGAAACATAAAGTAAACCTAGGAAAAGGAGCTGCCCTTAAAACCGGTTGTGATTATGCAATCCAACATGGAATGAAAAAAATGATTACTCTCGACGCTGATGGCCAACATGACCCTAAGGAAGTGCCACGATTCTTGACTGCTCTTGAACAGCACGAGATCGCCTTCGCGTGCCGGAAAATACCAGACAGTATGCCCTTAGTATTTCGCTTTGGAAATAAAGTAATTACTCAAACCTTACATCTACTGTATAACCTCAAGGTCGATGATAGCCAATGCGGATATCGCGCTTTCACTGCCGCTGCCTACCCCAAAATTCGTTGGGAAGCCCGGGACTATTATGTTGAAACTGAAATGGCTATCAGGGCTGGAAAGAAAAAATTACGACACACCGTGATACCAATTGAAACAATTTATGCTGATCGTTACAAAGGAACAACCGTACTTGACGGGGTCACTATAGTTGGAAAAATGATCGGATGGAGGTTATGGAGATGAGTACAACATTTTGGATACAATTTTTGGGAGTAATCTTCGGTGCGAGCATGATGTATTTTACTTTCGTGAAATATAAACGAAAAGAATTAAGCCGATTTGAACTGTTAGTCTGGTTTACGGGTTGGATCGCCATGGTCACGGTAGCCTTAGTGCCATTTGCACTAGATCCCATCATTCATCCGCTTAACTTTTACCGAAGACTAGATTTTTTCGTAGTGCTAGGATTTTTTGTACTTCTCGGTCTTGGATTCTTTAATTACGCCACTGTAAAAAAGATGGAACGGAAAGTAGAACTCTTTGTGAGAGGAGAAGCATTCCAGGAGACAGAAAGAAAAAAGGAAAAAGAGTAAGATGAAAATTCTGTTTGTCTGTGAGAATTATTATCCGCATTTAGGCGGCGCGGAGATCCTCTTTAAGAATCTAGCGGAAGGGTTGAGTAAGCAGGGACACCAGGTTTCTGTCCTAACACACCAGATTAAGGGGACCAAAAAAATAGAAGCGCTGAATAACGTAGAGATTCATCGCATTTCTTCTCTTGATTCAAGATATCTTTTTACTTTCACCTCCATCTGGAAAGCAATAAAGATGGCCCAAAGACATGATCTTATCCAAACCACTACTTTTAACGGAGCATTTCCTGCTTGGCTGGCCGGGAAAATTAGCAGGAGACCAGTAGTTCTTACCGTCCATGAAGTGTGGGCTGGAAAATGGAAAGAAGTTACGGAATTTTCCTGGCTTAAGAGCCGGGTTCATGATCTTTTAGAAAGAATGATTTATCTCCTTTCATTCGACCGTTATGTCTGTGTCTCCCACGCCACCAAACGCGATTTGATGGAAAGAGGAATCAAAGAGCCAAAAATTGAAGTAGTCTACAACGGAATTGATTATTCCTTTTGGAACCATAAAAAGGTTACAAAAAAAGAAAAAGAATTGGCCAGGGAAAAGCTCGGCCTCAAAGATAAAAAAATTTATTTTTCCTGGGGAAGACCCGGTGCTTCGAAAGGGTTCGAATATGTTATTGAAGCTTTCCCTCAAGTATCCGCAAAAGTCCAGGATGCCGCTTTTGTGTTGATGCTTGGTTCTCCAGAAAGATACAAAAAAAAATATCTGGAGTTGCTGCGTTTGATAGAAAAAAAAAGCGCAGGCGGCAATAAGAATATTAAGCTTATCTCTTCGGTCTCTTATCCAGAATTACGCGCGCTCTTGGCTGCTGTCGACTACGTCGTGATTCCATCAATCACCGAAGGTTTTGGATATGCGGTAGCGGAAGCGGCTGCTTTGAACAAGCCAATCGTGATAAGCGATGCCGGATCATTACCGGAAGTAGTTTCCGGAAAGCATCTTATTTTCTCTGCTAAAAACAGCTCTGATTTAGCAGAAAAGATGATAAAGACAAGTCTAGGCGAATATCAAGAGACTGGAAAAAAAAGATTTGAATGGAATAAAACATTAAGTGGTTACCTAAACACCTATCGGGAGCTGCTACAAAAATCACCAGACAAAGGTTTGGGGAATTGAGTCTGGTTCGCTGATCACAACAGTAATTCCTTATTTTTTTGCAAGAAGACTGTGCCGATTCTGGCCTGAAATTGATAACAATGTCGGTGTTGTCTTAAAATCTCCCTGAATTCTCGTTGCAGCTTTTCATCTTCAGCAGTTGTTTTCCAATTTCCATCTAATCGCCGATTCATCTCTTCAGTTAACTCCAAAATTTCTTCTGGAGTATTCTCCACCGCCACTAAGCCAGCTTTTTCATAAGCCTGAGAGGTGGTGTATCCGACAATTTCCGAACTCAGGATTTCTTTAAAGCTGAGAAATCTTTTTTCGTTGCTCGACCAGATTTTCTTAGGGATGAAAAGGTCTCGCTTCGCCAAGAAGGCTGTATTGATTGGGATAAGATTGGTAAGAGCAATCGGCTTCCCAAAAACAAAGGCTACACTAACCAGCCCAGCAGTCGTTCCCAAGAAAAATTTGCATTTGGCTAGGAGGTAAACATCTCCAAAATCATTACGGAAACGATTGGCATAATCAATTATCTTTTCATTATCAGTAGACAAAGCTTTATCTATTTTTGAACCTATCCTTAAGGCATAACCCTCTTTCTGGGAGATATAGTCAGCCGCCTGCAGAAAATTGGCGACCTCGGTGTTTCTATAATGGTTGTAGCTATCTCCTTGCTTCCATTGGCTGTTTAGATAAGAAGAATCACGGGAATGAAAACAGATGAACCAGCCATCAACTTTCATTTTATCTAATAGCTCCTTCCCCAGCTTTTCTTCCTCGTTGGTAAAAGATAAGCTAGGCACAGTAGTATCAAATTCACGCTGATGTCCGACAGGTGGCAATTCCGCAAAGAGGTGTGTCTTGTTCAGAAGGGAATAATGTGCCAGATTTCGAAGCAGCTCTCGAACAAGTTTTGGCTGTGGTATCTCAACTATTTTAAGCTTGCGCTTAAACATAGTCAGCAGCTGCTGATTTGCGACATCAAAAGAGGAGAGTATAACATGATTGAATTTACTCTCCTTCCCTAACTGGATTAGCCGGAGCAGAGATTCGGTATTTCCGGCAAGATGGCCTATCCTATTGCCGCGCATTCTCCATAATTTCACTTTGAAAACTTTCCGCAGCAAAACTAAAGGTAGGAAAAAGACAACAGCAATGCCGTTAATTAATACTACTTTGGCATGACGTTTGATTTTTTTCATGGATCTTAGTTATCTAAGTGTTAAGTTGTTGTCAAAAAAATAATTGTTAATCTCGGCCCATCGCGAAAATATTTTTATGCTTCCATTCGAATTCAAACACATTTTCGAATAGTTATTTGAATGACCACCTTGCAGGCTGAAAAGGATTTTAACTGTCTTTTCCGGAAAATGCGGAGCATTCAGCACTTCTTCCAAGTCATCAATAAAATGGGTGCACCCTAAATGAGCAATCTTCGCGATTTTTTCTTCTTGAGTTGAAGTAAAGAAAATTTCTTGTGCTGAAAGATTTTCGGAAAAAAGATGCTCCTGCATCCATTGCAAAGCCGAAGCTCTAAAATTTATACCATCTTTATAGAGATTAGAAAATTCTGTTTTATGGCTGACTATGTAAACTTTAATGCCGTGTTTTGCGCAATTCCGTAAGAAGGATTTTACTCCTTCTATAAGCTGGGCCTCACCGATTCGCGCTCCATAGATGAGTGCCTGGATTTTTTGCCATTCGATCTCTCCACCAGGTTGAGTGCGAAGATAATCACGGATCTCTTTCTTCTGTTTTACAAAAGAAGAAGGAATGAGTTTCTGTTCCACTGCGAGGGTATGGATCAAATCATCGTAGCTTATCAGTGTGTTATCAAAATCGATTCCTATCACTTGCTTTGCCATAATTTCCTTATTTTCCAGACAGATATCAGTTTATAAATATTATTTAACAAAGAACACCGTGTTCTTGGGCGGATCTCCTTTTTTAATAAGCTTCCTCTTCCATAAATGTTATAAATGAAATAGCTCCCTAAATGTGGATAAAAATGGGTCAGTTAATGAACATCATCACTCCCCTGCACCAAAAGACCACTAGAGATTATCTCAGTAGGATGAACGACGATAAAGTTGCCTGCATGAAAATCGCTCGGAAGTATGACCTCGACTATTGGGATGGAAGTAGAAGAACTGGTTACGGCGGTTATAAATACGATGGGCGGTGGGAAGTTGTTGCCAGAGCCATAATCGAAGCATATAGGCTCCCAGGAGACGCAAAAATATTAGATATTGGTTGTGGAAAAGGGTTTTTGCTGTACGAATTGAAAAGGCTCCTTCCAAAAGCGACAATAACTGGATTGGATATCTCCGAATATGCAGTAAATAATGCAAAACCAGAAATAAAGGAAAATATATTGGTCCACAAAGCCCAAGCCCATTACCCTTTCCCTACTCAAGAGTTTGATTTAGTTCTCTCTATCATGGCTTTGCACAATATGGCTCTTCCTGATTTGCAAAAAGCGTTGCAAGAAATCGAGCGCGTAGGAAAAAATAAATTTATTACCGTTGAAAGCTATCGCAATGAGAAAGAATTATTTAATCTTCAATGCTGGGCTTTCACTTGCGAATCATTTTTCTCTCCTGAATCATGGGTTTGGATCTTTGAACATTTTGGTTATCATGGCGATTACGAATTCATGTATTTTGAATGAAGAGAAATGGGGGGGGAAAAGTTTCGAAAAATAAAATGAAAATCCTAAGATTTGCTATCCCGACCACAGCAGAGCTGTGGGGTACATGAAAACCAAAAATACATGAAAACCAAAAACTATTGGTTTTCAGTACTGAAAAAAGATAGTTTTCTTTTTTCATGTATTACGCAAATCTTCAAGACGGATTTTCAATCATTCCTCGCTGGGGTATTTATATCCCAGCGAGGAATAAAACAGAAAAAATGCCTATCGTCAAAGCAGCTATCTTAGTAGAACAAAATCGGCCTCTAGTGGTCGACCAGATTGATCTCCCTACAGAGTTAGAATACGGCCAGGTCTTAGTCAAAATTTGTTATAGTGGCATCTGTGGCAGCCAGCTCGGTGAGATAGACGGAGTCAAGGGCCCTGACAAATTTTTGCCGCATCTTTTAGGACATGAAGGCGCTGGTGTCATCGAGCGATGCGGCAAAGGAGTATCTACAGTTAAGCCCGGCGACCATGTAGTTTTGCACTGGAAGCCCGGAAAAGGAGTTCAATCAGGAACACCCCTCTACCGATGGAAAGATAAAAACATCAACGCTGGATGGGTAACTACTTTCAACAATTATGGAGTGGTCTCTGAGAATAGGGTCACTAAAATTCCCCCAGAGATTGATCTTAAAACTGCTACTCTTTACGGCTGTGCGCTTACCACTGCCTTTGGCATAATTAATAATGATGCTGATCTCAAAGCAGGAGAATCAATCGCTATCTTCGGTTCCGGAGGCGTTGGCATCGCGGTCGCGTTAGCCGCTTCTCTCTCTTCTGCATACCCCATCATCGCTATTGACATCAATGATTTTAAACTAGAGCAGGCTTTAAAATTCGGCGCAACTCATGTTATCAATTCTTCAAAAGAAAACGTTACAGAAAAAATAAAAGAAATTCTCTCTCAGGGAGCTGACGTAGTGGTGGAAAATACCGGTATCAAATCAGTGAGAGAACAAGCCTACGAATTGACCAGCCCGGAAGGAAGAACCATTTTTGTTGGCGTACCAAAACATGGCGAGAAGATGAGTCTCGATTCTTTCCCTTTACATTTCAGCAAAAGCATCACCGGGTCGCACGGCGGTGATGCCCGCCCTGATTACGATATTCCTCGCTTAATCAGGCTCCAGCAGAAAGGTCTTCTGCCACTGGATGAAATGATCTCGCACCTATACCCCTTAGAACGCATCAACGAAGCAATCGAGATGGTCCGCAATGGCAAAGCTGTCCGCTGCGTGATTGATATGAATGATTAAAGAAAAGCGAACATAAGTAAATGATGTAAACACCCATAAAAATAAGAAAGCAATCAACAAATGGATTTCAAAAAAGTACTCATCCTCGGACATAAAGGTTTTGTAGGGAAGCATCTAGAAAAATATTTCAAAGAACAAAATCAGGGACTTACTGTGCTCGGCCTTGATCTCCCGGAAGTAGATCTGACCAAAGAAGAGTCCGTCTCAATTCTGCAGAACCATTTTGACTCCGAGACTTTAGTGATCATGTGTTCCGGAATTAAAAAACAGCAGGGGGATAACCTTGATATTTTTTTAAAAAATGTGGCTATGGCCGTGAACGTCTCTAAGGCCCTGGAAAAAAGCCCCGTTAGCAAATTCTTATTCTTCAGTTCTTCAGAAGTATATGGTACCGAGGTTACCGAAGAGATTTCTGAAGAGACATCGCCAAGACCAACCACTTATTATGGGCTAGCCAAAATTATTTCCGAACAGCTGCTGGGAAAAACACACCTGCAAATTTCCAAATCAACCGCGCACACAAACAGTTCTTTGCTTATACTTCGCCCGGCGCTCATTTACGGTCCCGGAGATCAGCCTTGTTATGGGCCTTCTGGTTTCGTAAAAGCTGCTCTCAGCAACGAAACGATTGTCCTCTGGGGAGACGGAACAGAAAAAAGAGAATTTGTTTTTGTAGAAGACATCGCCGCCATGGTATATCAGCTCACTGTAAACTGTTCTAAATCAAGCATCTTCAACGCTGCCGCAGGAAAAAGCTATTCTTTCTCGGATATAGTCGATATCCTTTCCCCACTTACAGATTTACAAATCAAACTTGCTTCGCAAGAGCGATCAGGACCAAAAACAGACCTCATCTTCTCCAACAAAAAATTGCTCCACCTCCTGCCCAGTTTCTCATTTACTCCTTTATCAGCAGGATTACAAAAAACACTGGAATTCCAACGTCACGAACTTGATCAGGACCCTTACAATTCAAAATCTAACTACGAAGTGGAGTTCTTATGTCGTATCTGTCAAAAAGGAGAAGTAAAGCTCGGTCTTAATTTTGGTCTGCAGCCAATTTCCACCCGCTTCCTCCAGAATCAGTTTGAGCAAGAATACCAACACCGTTTATCCCTTGGAACTTGTAACCAATGTGCCCTAGTGCAGCTTCTGGAACACCCGACAGCAGAAGAGCTTAAACCACGTTACAGCTGGATCACTTATCTTGAACCGGAAGGGCATCTTGATAACGTTGCAGAAACAATAGAAAAATTATTGGAACAGGGAAGAACAGGAAAAAATGCAAAAATAGCCGCACTCAGTTATAAAGACGATTCCTTACTGGAAAGAATGCGTAAAAAAGGATTTAACCTTGTGGTAAGGCTCGACCCTAGTAAAGATCTGGGTATTAACGACGGTAGCCAAGGTACTGAAGCAGTACAAGGAGCGCTCAACTCCGTTCAAGCGAAAAAAGTAACCGAAGATAGGGGAAAATTTGATATGCTTATTGTAAGACATATCCTAGAACACGTCTATGCGGTTCCAGAGTTCCTGAATGGGATTAAAGAACTCCTTAGCTCCGATGGATTGGTATTATTTGAAGTTCCCGATTACAGCCGGAATTTTGAAAGCCTTGATTATTCAAGCATTTGGGAGGAACATCTTATGTATTTCACTCCAGATACATTCCAGAACAGTTTTGTCTTGAATGGGTTTTCAATCGAGTTTTCCCGCTCCTACCCTTACACCATGGAAAATTGTTTAGTCGCAGTATTGCGAAAGACGAGAAAGCAGGAATCAACCGAATTATCATTAGATCAACAGAAACAAAAATGGATCATCAATGAAAAAAAAATAGCGGCCAACTTTTTCGAAATGTTTCCTCAGCAACGTGAAAAACTAAGGTCGTTTCTTTCCAGATACCGCCTGGAGAAAGGAAATATCGCTGTGTTTGGCGCCGGACATACTGCTGATTTGCTCATAAATGTGATGGGGTTGCAAGAGTATCTTTCTTGTATCATTGATGATAATGAAAACAAGAAAAACCTCTTCATGCCCGGTTCAAGACTACCGATAAAATCTTCCGCAGCTTTGCTGCAGGACAATATCAAACTCGGTCTATTTTGTCTCAATCCTGACCTAGAAGAAAAAATCATGGCGAAGAACAAACTTTTCTTGGAAAGAGGAGGGAAGTTCCTTTCGCTTTCTCCAGCTAGCAAGCATTTTCTTTTCAAAAACGCAAAAAATTACGAAGATTTAGTTAGGCAAGATACGATGCTCGACGATTTTAACTATACATTCAGCGAATATAATAAAGAGGTGTATTATCCTAAAGATAAGATAGTACAAATAGGAAAAGCAGAATTAGAAGTGTGTAAGTTGAAAGCAGAACAGAATGAACGCAAGCGCAGCAGGATCTGCGCCCATACCGATAAAAATGATACCGTCCATGAGATGTTGATCGCGTTGGGAAAAGAAACGTACATCAGGCCGCATAAGCATCTGCAGAAGCCCGAATCATTCCACGTCATTGAAGGCAGTGCGAAGGTCATAATCTTTGATGAGCAGGGAAAAATTAAAGAAGTGGTAGAGATGGGAGATTATCAATCCCACCAACAATGTTATTACCGCTTAAATGGGGCTCTTTACCATACTGTAATCATTACTTCACCGTATTTCGTCTTTCATGAAACCACCAAAGGCCCATTTGAAAAAGAAGAAACTATCTTTGCGTCGTGGTCACCAGAAGAGAGCGATACTACCGCAATATTACAGTACCAGCAAAAACTACAGGAAGAGATACAGGCCTTCCTCGCAGCAAAAAAATGTCAAAAAGATATCGAAAATAGGAACCGACGAGAGCTATGAACAACCACAAACACATACTGGTAATCGGCGGCACTAAAGGTATGGGCCGTGCTTTCATTCAAAAAATGTCCGGATTAGGGCATGCTATCTCGGCTGTCGGAAGAAGTGAACCTTATTCTCGGGATCGACTTGCTCATGTCGACTTCTGGAGATTAGATTTGCTGGAGCGGAGCAAAATCTCCAAGCTGCTTGAGGAGATAATCACCCAGAACGGAAAGATAGATTCTCTTGTTTTTTTTCAGAGATATAGGGGGGAGCAAGATACCTGGGATAAAGAATTGGAAGTCAGCGTCACGGCAACTAAAGAGATTGTTGACAGTCTTACCAGCCAATTTACTGACAACTTAACTGGTGAAGGCTGTTCCATCGTCATGGTCAGCTCCTTAGCCAGCCAATTCATTACTGCTGATCAGCCAGCTAGCTACCATGTTGCTAAAGCAGCCTTGGATCACCTCGTAAGATATTACGCAGTCAAGCTGGGTCCGCGAGGGATTAGAGTCAATGCCGTCTCTCCATGCGCTATCCAAAAGGAAGAATCACAGGAATACTATCTGAAAAATCAGGAATTGGCTAAATTATATGAAACCATAACTCCCTTAAGAAGGATGGGAAATTCACGGGATTTAGCTAATGCCATTGCCTTCCTCTGCAGCCAAGAAGCTTCTTTTATAACCGGCCAGAATTTAATTCTCGACGGTGGAATATCCATCCAAGGGCACGAGGCCTTGGCCAGGAGATTCTTAAGTTCTGAAGAAAAAAATTTAAGCACAGGAAAACATGAACAAAAAATTCAAGATAACACAGGACAAAATGAGAGGAGCGACGAAAAAAATACAAAAAATAAGGCCACAAAAAAAACAGTAATTGTTCATCATCGCCAAAAATGTGGTCTCTGTGAAAGCAGCAATCTAGAAGTGGTCATGAAATTAGAGCCGACGCCTATTGCTGACCGCTATCTGTCACAAGAGCAGCGCCATCTTTCCCTAGAGCGTTATCCGTTAGATTTATCTTTATGCAAAGACTGCGGCCATGTGCAATTAGTTGATGTGATCGACCCAGAATTATTGTATGCTCACTATACTTATGTTACTTCCAGTTCCTTAGGATTAGTTGAGCACTTCAGCCGCCTGGCTTCATCTCTGCTGGAAAAAGCGGCCCCTTCGCCAGAATCATTGGTGATTGATATTGGCAGCAATGATGGGTCCTTACTCAAATTCTTCAAAGAAAAAGGAATGAAAGTCCTGGGAGTTGATCCAGCCGCGGAAATTGCCACAAGAGCAACTACGGCAGGGATTAAAACTATCCCAACATACTTTACTAAAGAGCTCGCGGCAAAAATAAAAGTAGAGGAAGGGCCTGCTTCGATTATTACCGCTAACAATGTTTTCGCACACGCCGACAATTTGGCGGACATAGCCAAGGGGGTACACACTTTGCTGGCTCCTGAAGGAATTTTTATCTTTGAAGTTTCTTATTTAGTTCATATCCTGGAACGATTTTTATTTGACACTATATATCATGAACATCTCTGCTATCACAATGTAAGACCATTGCAATTATTCTTTCAACGCCACGGCTTGGAATTAGTAGACGCAGAATATGTTCCGACCAAAGGCGGGTCACTACGGGGAACGGTCCAGCTCCAAGGAGGACCTAAAAAGGTATCCGAAAGAGTCACCCAACTCGTAGAGATGGAAGAAAAGCAAGGTTACCACCAAACAGATATTTACCGACGCTTTGCTCAAGAAATTGAGAGGAAAAAAGAAAATCTCTTACATTTGCTCAAGAGATTAAAAGAAGAAGACATAACTATCGCTGGTTACGGCGCTTCTCATACCGTTACCACTTTAACCTACCATCTAGGACTAGGTAGCTATTTAGATTTCCTGTTAGATGATAACCCACAAAAACAAAACACTTTCAGCCCTGGATTCCACATTCCCGTCCTCGGCTCCCAAGCCTTGTATGATAAAAAACCAGATTATGTAATCATTCTGGCCTGGCAATACGCAGAACCGATTATGAAAAAAAATCGAGCTTATCTAGAACAGGGCGGAAAATTCATCATTCCCCTTCCTTCATTGAAAGTTATAACCAAAGAAGATGCAATGATCTAATCGGATTATTCATGACAACACCTCCCACAGAACAAATTTTTGAACAATATCGGTCAATCATTTCTGCCCTGCTAGGAAAAGAACGCAGCGTTCTCTGGTCTGCAGAACGGACAATTTCTTTGGAAGAACTGCGTGGCGGGAGAAATAGCAAGGTGTATAAAGTACGCTGTCAGAGAGATGATTTTCCAAATAGCGATCAAGAAGAAAATTATGTCGCAAAATTTTATTTTGAGCAAAAAGGTCATGGTCGCAACCGACTGGAGACAGAATTTTCCGCTCTCAGATTCCTATGGGACAAAGGAATAAGGTGTATCCCCGAACCTATTGCCGCAGACTACGGAAATAATTGCGGGATCTACCAGTTTATTAACGGCCAAAAAATTTCGCCAAGAAACATTTCTGTCAGTGACATAGTTGCTGCCACCAATTTTTTAAAACATTTGAAGGAAATCTCCCAATCTGCTGAAAACTCTTCCATGCCAACTGCTTCAGCAGCTTGCTTTTCTATACAAGACCTCCTTAATATCATTGAATTGCGGTTGGAAAGGCTAAAATTAATTCCGGCAGAAAACAAAGAACAACAAAAACTTCATACTTTCCTAGAAGAAAAATTTCTCCCAGTTTTTAAAAGAATAAAACAAGAAAGTATCGCCAAAGTAGCTCAGACTGACTCTCTACTCCCATTCCCTATTAGCGATCAGCAAAAGACGTTTAGCCCATCAGATTTTGGATTCCATAATGCACTTCGCAAAGAGGACGGTAAAATTATTTTTCTCGACTTTGAATATTTCGGCTGGGACAATCCTGCAAAAACTATTTCTGATTTCCTACTGCACCCCGGAATGGAATTATCTGAAGAACTACAGGAACAATTTTTACAAGAGCTCTTCCCCTTTTTTGCTAAGGATTTTGGCAAGGAAGCATATCAAGAGCAAGCACAAAACAATTTCAAAGAATTTCTAGAAATGACTTATCCCTTAGTTGGTTTAATATGGTGCCTCATAATTTTAAATGAGTTCATTCCCAATAATCTGGAACGACGCAAGTTTGCCTATGCTGGCTTGGCTGAAGAGCAGGTTAAAAAGGAACTTTTAGGCCAGCAGCTGCAGAAAGCAGGACAGTTATTACATAAGATAAATAAAGGCTTTTCTCTCAATTTTGAAGAACCTTCGATGGAACCAACTAAACTCGACTCAAGATCGAAAGAATTACGGGAACGCATCATCAGGATGATTGAGATCGGAGGCCGCGGACATATTCCTTCTGCCTTCTCCTTGATCGAGATCCTGCGCATTTTATACGACGAATTTCTTAAGTACAACCCACAGAACCCAAAATGGGAGGATCGGGATAGATTTATTTTAAGTAAGGGGCATGGCTGTTTAGCTCTTTATGTCCTGCTGGCAGAAAAAGGGTTTTTTCCCACTGCAGAGCTGGATAAATTCTGTAAAAGCGACGGCCTTTTAGGCGGACATCCCGAACATAGGATTCCTGGCGTGGAAGTTTCCACCGGCAGTTTAGGACATGGCTTTTCCGTCGGCATCGGCTTTGCTCTCAATGCCAAGCATGAAAATAAAAAACACCTAACTTTCGTCGTGATCGGCGATGGGGAATCAAATGAAGGCTCGATCTGGGAAGCCGCTCTCTGCGCTGGAAAACACAAATTAAGCAACCTTGTAGTGATAGTGGATTATAATAAGCACCAATCTTCTGGTTCCACATTTGAGATCCAAGATTTAGAGCCATTCGCCGATAAATGGAAGAGTTTTGGCTTCGCAGTCAGAGAAGTTGACGGTCATAGTCTTGAAGAATTACGCTCAACCTTTTCCGCTTTGCCATTTCAAGAGGAAAAACCAAACCTAATTATCTGCCACACCATCAAAGGCAAGGGCATCCACTTCATCGAGAACAATCTTTCCTGGCACCATAAAAATGCATTAAAAGAAGAAGAAGTCGTAGCCTTGCGTAGAGAATTGCATGAAGGATGAAGCGAAAATAAAATGAAAATCCTAAGATTTGCTATCCCAGCCACAGCAGAGCTGTGGGGTACATGAAAACCAAAAACTATTGGTTTTCAGTACTGAAAAAAGATAGTTTTCTTTTTTCATGTATTACGCAAATCTTCAAGACGGATTTTCAATCATTCCTCGCTAATCGCTGCAGAGCAGCGGGGTATTTATATCCCAGCGAGGAATAAAACATAATAAATTAGAAAAAGACAGATACGAAGTCAAAATGCTCGTGACCACCACCAGTCACAGACTGGTGGCACAAGAAATACTACAACGATTGTATTTCTGTGCAGAAATTAAGTAGTTTCTTAATTTCTTGCATACTCGCTAAGGAGTGTATGGGAACTGTGCATTTTGACTTACGAATGCACCTCTGGCCAATAGACCAGAGGAAATGAGTGTATTATAGACTATGAGAAAAACGGCCATCAATATGATCCTGGAATTAGCTAAGAAGAATGAGAAAGTCTTCTTCATCGGTTCTGACTTGAGTGATGATATTTTAAGACAGTTCACCAAGGAAATGCCTCGCCGTTTTTTTATGGAAGGTATCAGCGAAGCCAACATCATCGGCATGGCTGCCGGTTTAGCCTTGGAAGGAAAAATCGTCTATGTCAATACTATCGCTACATTTTTGACCAGAAGATGTTTTGAACAACTGGTAGTTGATCTCTGTTTACATCAAGCGAATGTTCGATTGATTGCCAATGGTGGTGGTTTAGTCTACGCTCCCTTAGGGCCGACTCATCAGGCTATCGACGACATTGGCATCCTTCGGGCTATCCCAAATATGGCGATTGTTGCTCCTGCTGATGCCAATGAAATGAAAAAAATAATGGAAGCAAGTCTTAACCACAAAGGACCGCTTTACATTAGGTTAGCAAAAGGATATGATCCGATCGTGACTGATGAGGTTTCCCCGCTCACTATCGGAAAAGCAGTATTGGTACGTGCAGGCAAAGATGCTTTGGTAGCAACTACCGGCATCACACTAAAAACTGCTCTCGATGCCGCAGAAGAATTAAAAAAAGAAGGAATAGAAATAAGCATACTCCATAATCACACTATCAAACCACTCGATCAGGAAGCTATAGAGAAGAATGCTAAGAATGTTCCAGTAATCATTTCGATAGAAGAACACAACATCATCGGCGGTTTGGGCAGCGCTGTGGCCGAGATAATTGCGGAAGCTAATTTTACTCAGCCAAAAAAATTTAAACGGATAGCCATTCCCGACGTTTTTGCTGACGAATACGGCTCCCAAGCTAGCCTAATGAAAAAATATTCTATCACTACAGAACATTTAGTTAAAACCATTAAAGAACTGCTCCAGAAGACCTCTATTCCATAATTTTTTTAAATGCTCTCTTAACCGAGAAGAGTATGGAAAAGATTCGGACCGTCATTTTTGACATGGATGGAACCATTGCCTTCCGCAATACTCATGAGGCCAGCTATGCCGCTTTCTTTCGGCACATGGGGTTGCTAGAAGAAGAACAGAAGATCAATGATAAATATGCTGATAAAGTGCACAATATAATGACCCCGGAAAATCATCAGCGCCAGTTTGCTGAAACTATTGCATTTCTCGAGGGTAAAGTTGCTCCAACCTCCTGCGAAGTCTTCCCTTCCATTCCCTATGCGCCAGGGTTTACTCAGTTCTGTCGATATCTTCGGTCGCATGAAGTTGATACCGGTATCGTCACGCTCAGTCTTCTCTATGCTGCAAACCGAATTAGGGAAGAGAATGATATGCAGTTTGCCTATGCTAATGAAATTCACGTTGATGAAACAGGTCGTTTCACCGGAAAAGGAACGATTCACGTTCTTTTTGGCAGCAAAGGGGAAGTAGTCCGAAAAGCATACCAAGCTATTGGTGGAGATCGGGAAACAACTGCTTATATCGGCGATAGTCTTAATGACGTTGGCCCCTGGAATTCTGTTGCTTTACCTCTTGGTGTGAACTTACACAAACCAGAATTGCACCTTCCAGAATACGAGAAACATGTCGATGCGCATTTTGAAGATTTTTATGGAGTACTGGAATTTTTCAAGAAAAATGTAGAATTGGAAAGAAGATTATAAGAGATGAAACCATGAATACAAAACCAGCAAGTTATAAACACGACTTAGGAGGAGGTATTTATCTTGAGGCTTTCTCCGTCGATCCAGCTCTAACAGAGAAAGATCTAGCAATGTCGCTTACTCTTAAAGATGGAACTGCTCAATTAGATTTGGATAGTATTAATCGGGACATCCACCTTGTTGGCAGTCTCAACAGTTTTGATGATCTTGAAGTGCGATTAAATTTAGAAAGACAATTTCGAGTTCCGGAACAACTGCAAGCCTATCGGGATGCTGTAGGAAGAGCATCTGATACGAAAGGAAGATATAATGGTCCGGTTGCTCTTTTTGATGGCTCAGTAAGTATCCCTTTACAACTTTTTCAGGGCGGCTATTACGATTTTATCGCAACTAAACTCAAAGCTGTTCCTCACGATCTTGTCCCAGATCAATACCCTGCTGGCCGAACAGTGACAGAGCTTTTTGATGAATGGGGAATTAGTCCAGAAGAGAGGGCAAGGTACTTAGGTTTCGCTCATCTCTTACTTACTGATGGAGGAACCAAATTGAGTTTTGTCCAAAGAGCTAAAGGCATGGCCGCTGCTCCAGATTGTATTTCCCTTTCTGGATCAACACCTAATCCAAAATTTACTCTAGATTTTAACTTTCAACAATATTGCAGGGAGCATGTTCAAGCAGAAATGGAAGAAGAATTTGCTTTGAAAGGTTCAGAATTTCATCTTGCTGGGCTGCATCTCTTCGATGATAAAAAAGAAGCTCCGTTTGCAGCCTTAGAAATAAGCACGCCACTCACTACCGAAGCATTGGCTGCCAGGATTTATGGAAAGCAGGATGCAATCAAAGAACATCCTGTTCTGTATTCCATGCCGTTGGAGGGAGTTGATACTTTGCTACAGCGGTTTCCTGTTTTTCCGTCGACGGTGCAGGTGTTCCGCGCTCTTATTAGATAATCTTTTTAATTTTTAAATAATTATTTGTTTTGCCAATGGAAAAAACACCCCACTACCACTTGAATATCAAAGGAGATATTTTATTTGAGAATAATTCTTCACAAAATTCTATTTCTTTTGAGAAGCTAACTCCTATACTCCCTAACCAAAAAAAGAGAATAGCCTTAATAGACCGCGACGGAGTTATCGTAGAAAAAGCACAAAAACTCAAATATCTTCAACGGGCTGAGGATATGAAACTTATTCCTGGCGCTCCAGAAGCAATTCAATACCTCAATAAAAAAGGCATTCTTGTAGTACTGGTAACTAATCAGCCGGGTATTTACAAAAGACAGTTTACCAGGGAAGACCTCTATGGGATGACTGCAGTTATTCAAAAAGGCTTAGGCCAAGGAAAAATAGATGCGGTTTTCTTTTGCCCCCATGCTGCTCCCACCGAAGGAGATAATATTTCTCAGGAAGAGGAATGTCTTTGCAGAAAACCAAAACCGGGCATGTTAACCACGGCCATGAAATTATATGGCATTGATAAGGAAAATGCAATTATGTTTGGTGATTTTGCCAGCGATATCGGGGCAGCCCGGAATGCTGAGGTTACTGCCGCATTTATTGCGACAAAACATGATGAGTTTGAAGCTATGCAACAAAAAATACAGCAAGAGTATCCAGAAGTCTTCGAGAAAAGGCAATATCTCCATCTTTTGGAAGCAGTAAAAGATTTGTTTTGAAAAGATAATTTTTAGCTTTAGGCCCGGATTGAATCTTTACTGAATCTCTTCTTTTATATATCGGATGATTTCTGTCGTAGCTAGCTTTTCAGTAGAAGTGAATATTATTTTTCCTCCGTGCGATTCAACGGCTTCCTTTTCTAACCTTAAGACGGGATCGCTAAGAGTATTGTAATCAATTCCTTTAATATAGACATCTGGTTTCAAGAGATGGATTATTTGCTGTGAATTTTCATTAATGAGTACGAAGTCAACAGCTTTAAGCTGGCTTATGGTAAAAGCTCTGATATCATGGGTAAAAATGGGTCTTCCTCTTTGTTTTCTGCTCCCGGCATTGTATTCGTCTGACGCGACTGATACTACCAGTATATCGCATTCTTTTTTTGCGGCAAGGAGGTGAATAATATGTCCTGGATGAAGGAGATCAAAACTTCCCGTGCATAAACCAATTTTTTTTCCTTGTTTTTTAAAGGCGTTAAGTTTCTTTAGAAGGTCTTTTTCTGTAAGAACGTTCTCGGAAAAGTAAGCATTTTTATCAACTACTACAACCATTACATATCCTCCGCCAGTTAGGCCTATATCCTCCTATTAGCATTAACCCACACCTTATTAATTTCTTAATTCCTTAACTAACTCGCTTTGCATAAACTTCCCCAACGTTGGTATTATTCAATCTATTTGTCAGAATCCTTTTCACACAATGAGTGATAACGAGGTTGTGGATATCTTCAGAGATTTCCATGTCATTAACTTCCGCATGCACTGCCAGAGAAGCGATGTCTTTGATCTTGCCACCTTTGTAGCCACAGATCGCTACGGTCTTCGCGCCGGCAGAGTTAGCGTATTCGATCGCTTTTAGGACGTTTATGGAATTACCACTCCCGGAAATACCGATGACGACATCATCTTTCCTTAGAAAATTCTTCAATTGTTCGACAAAAATATCATCATAAGAGATATCGTTGGCAATAGCCATCACTGCAGGAGTATTGTCATTTAAGCAAATGACTCGAAATCTTTTATCTAAGCCGTAGGAAACTCCTTTTACTAAATCACCACAGAAGTGGGAAGCGGTGGCCGCACTGCCCCCATTACCAAAGACATAAATTACTTTATCTTTTTCATATGTTTCTAGCAGCAGCTCTGCAAATTGGAAAATGTTTTTCTTGTCTAGATTATTAAGAGTATCATTGACGGAATTAAAATAATAATCTATCTCGCGATGATCTATGCTCGTATAAAGCTCTTCAATAAATGCTAACAACTCTTCCTTAGCAATGCTCTTCTCATTCCCCATGATGCTTACTGCGATGCCACCAACACAATTGGCAATAAAAAGTATAAGTTCTTCTTCAACCTCGCTCAATGACAGGAGTGAAGCTACTGAAAGAACTGCATCACCGGCACCGACGATATCAGTAACTTTAGAAACAAAAGCTGGACTAGTATGGATCTTTCCATGGTTGAAGTAGGCCGCTCCTTCTTTTCCAAGAGTGACCAGGAATCGATTATATTTTTTCCGTTCATGCAACGTGTTCATAAGGGTTAAAAAATCCTTGAGCTTCTCCCCCATTGCCAGTGCCAGTTCCGTACCATCCATGGTGAGAAAAGAAGGATTACTGTATTTTGTAACGTAGTTGAATCCTAAATTAGCACTATTGGTCTGTACATTAACTGCCAGGTAAGATGATTTTTCTTCCAGCGTTTTGATGATCTTATCAGTGATAAACCCATGTCCAAAGTCTCCAACAATCACAAGATCGTGATTCGGCAATTCTCGTTCTAAAAATGCGATTATTTCTTTTTCTAGATTTTCTGAGATGTGAGAGGGATTCAAATCTTCGATCATGAACAACTTTTCGTTCTCATTACGAGTATTTCTGATATATCTCCTTTTTCGTACCGTCGGGGAATTATCTTTCACGAAAAAAGTAGGTGAAATACGCTTATTCAGTTTACTTACCACAAAATTTTTGAAATCAGCCCGATCCCCTAACAAAGTGACCAATCTAACCGAACCAGCAAAATTACTTACATGGTTAGCAATGGCTAAAATTCCCCCAGCATAGACTTCTTCATTGAGGTAATCAACAGTCATCATTGGGTCTTTCGCTGATCCCCCCCGTGGTTCGACAAAACAATATTCATCGATAATGGTATCTCCCACTACTAGAACCTTTTTACTACCGCAAGAATCAAGAATGTTCTTAATTTCTTCTAACGAAAATTTATCTCTAATTTCTTTAATATATTCTCTATTATCCATTGTTCCCAAACCAACTTTTTTCTAGCTTTACCTAGGTTTAGCATGGTTTAATCCCTATTTAAAGCTAGTGTAACAGTATTTTAGAACATCATCTTGCTAGTCTGCTGAACCTCGCAGTTGCAGGTGTCATTCCGGTTATCACAGAGAAAAAAGATTTGATCGCCCCAATGACCCCATTTACTTGTTCGTCAGTCAGTTCTGGATAAATGGGCAGACTGAGAATTCTTTTGGCCTGCTTCTCTGTCACTGGAAAATCTCCTTCTTTATATCCTAATTCTTTCGCAGCTTCCTGCAGATGAAGTGGAATTGGATAATGCACCTTGGTTTCTATTCCTAGCTGCAGGAGATATTTCTGCAGTTCATCTCTTTGATCAGTCTGAATGATAAAGTTATGGTATACTGCTTCTTCCTGTGGTTTGTCAACGGGCGTTTCCACCAGAGTACTAAGGCCTTTTCGATACATTTCAGCAATTTCTCGATATCGTTGGTTCCATTTATCCAAATGCTTTAGTTTAATGCCGGCGATACCTGCTTGGATCGCGTCGAGTCGGGAATTGTACGCCCACAAAACACATTCATCTCTGTTTTTCAAACCATGATTCCTAAGAAGAAGTAATTTCTTATAAAGCTCATAATCATTGGTAGTTATCACTCCACCATCGCCATGGACATGAAGATTCTTTAATGGATGCAGACTAAAACAACCCGTATCTCCTAAAGAGCCTACTCTTCTGTTTTTATACCGCGCTCCGACAGCTTGAGCTGCATCTTCAACCACAAAAAGATGATGCTTCATGGCAATCTGCATAATTGTATCCATCTCGGCCGGCCGACCAGTTAAATGGATGGGGATAATTGCTTTTGTTCTCGGCGTGATTGCCTTTTCGATTAACTCTGGATTAATATTATAATCATCTCCCACATCCACAAAAACTATTTTCGCCCCCGCTGCATCAATTATTCCTGCTGAAGCAATAAAAGAGTTTGGTGCAGTTATAACTTCGTCTCCTTCTTTTATACCCAGAGCTTTCAAACTCAGAAAAAGCGCATCTGCTCCATTGCCGACTCCGAGAGCATAGGAAGTTCCACAAAATTTGGCAAAAGCATCTTCAAAACTTTGCAGCTCTTCCGTTAAGATGTATGCTCCCTGCGAAGAGATCTGGTCGAATCTCTTCAGCACTTCTTCCCTAACTTGCAGATAATTTGCTCCCAGATTTACAAAAGGAACGGCAGGAATTCTATAAAATTCTTTAATTTTATCAATTATATATTTTCTTTGTTCAGGAGTGATAAACTCATGAACTGGCAGGGAAAGAACAGAATCACAAATTTTCTCTGCCATTGGGAAATCTCCTTTTTTGTACCCGAATTCTGCTGAAGCAGGCTGCAAATGCATGGGAATAGGATAATGTACTTTAGCATCGATGCCATTTTTAATTAAGAACTGTTTTAACTCTTCCCGCCGTTCTGCCATGATCACATAAATGTGGAAAACTGATTTTGAGTCCTGTTCTCTTTTTGGTATAACCATTTGGGGAATTTTGGCCAATTCTTGATCAAAGAAATGGGCATTTTCTATTCGTGCATCAGTAATGTGATTAACTTTTTTCAGAAGATGATTGGCAACAATGGCTTGAATAGAATCGAGGCGCGAGTTATACGCAAAAATAGCGCACTCATCTCTGTTTATGAGCCCATGGTTTCGCAGTAGTACTAATTTATCATGCATCTCTTTATTGTTAGTTATAATAAATCCACCGTCTCCCCAGACATTAATATTCTTCAATGGATGCATGCTGAAACAGCCTGCATCTCCAAAAGTGCCTGGAGCTTTTCCTTGATATTTTCCGTTAATGGCGTGACAAGCATCTTCGACGACTTTGAGATGATGCTTTTCTGCGATCTGCATTATTTTGTCCATCTTGCACGGTATTCCCGACCAATGCACCGGTAGGATAGCTTTTGTTCTAGGCGTGATTGCTGCTTCAATTAAATCCGGATTAATGTTGTAATCTTCACTTATATCAACAAAGACTGGTTTTGCGCCTGCAGTTACGATTGCTCCGACTGTCGCAAAGAAGGTGTAAGGCGTAGTAATAACTTCATCGCCATGGCCTATGCCGGCTGCTTTTAAACTTAAGAATAACGCATCTGTTCCAGAACCAACCCCGATGCAATACTTTGCTCCAGTTAAAGAACAGATATTTTGTTCAAAGAGATCTACATCTTTGCCCAGAGTATAATCACAGTTCTGCACTAATCTTTCAATTTCCTTGAGAATCTCTTTATAATCAGCAAATTGCTGAGGCAAGTAATTATGATTGATGGCAGGAGTAGCTGTTTCTTGATATTGCTGCGGAAGAAAATTATGTTTTATTTCCATGAATATCTTTTTAGCACAATCCTTCTTAAACTTTATGAACGTACTCTAAAGGCTGCTTCTGGATTTCCTCCCAGTTTTCATCGATCCAGTGAATCATTTCCTGTATTCCATCTTTTAGTTCAATAGCTGGTTTCCAATTCAATTCTTCCCGTGCTTTTGTTGCATCTAAGTTATATTGCGCATCCTGTCCAAAATTTTCTTCAACCATTTCTACCGAAGATAGAAGATCTTTCCCCATCATCTCACAGATCATCTTTACTAGATCTTTGATGGAAATCCCTTCATCTTGCGGAGCAAGATGATAGACATGGCCATTTTTCCCTTCCGTGATAGCTTTCCAAGTTGCATCGGCCACATCTCTCGCATGGATAAATGAGCGTATCGATGCACCATTTCCGTGCAGCTGGATTTTCTTTCCCATTTTCAAATAAATAATCGTTCGTGGAATAATGCGATAAAGCTGTTGATGAATGCCATATAAGTTAGCCGATCTGGTAAAAATTACAGGGAAGTTATACTTTTTATGAAGAGTCCTCAAAAAGAGATCACCAGCTAATTTTGAAGCAGCATACGGCGTGCTTGGATCGTAAGAATTATTTTCTTTCAAATCTTTCTCAGTTGCCCCATACACCTCTGGGGTAGAAACTGCAACATATCGCTTCAGCCAAGGTTTATTAACTAAAAACTGCCCCAATTTCACAACACTAAGACAATTTGTTTCAAACCATTGTTCCGGCCATTTCCAGCTGTTGCGAACTTCTCCTTGGGCTGAATAATTGACTATAATATCTGGTTTTTCTTGTTCTAAAAGAGCGCACACACGATCTAAATCTTTATTCACATCAAGCTGATAGAATCGAAAACGCTTTGATCGTTCTTGTTTTTTATACAGATATGGTAAGAGGATAGGGTTATACTCTGGAGACCTGCTGATGCCAATAACTTCCACATCGGTGTTTTCAAGAAGGTAATTGACAAAATGGCTTCCGGTAAAGGAATTGCTGGCAAGGATGAGAACTTTTTTGATGTTCCTGGCAATCATCTCAACTTCACATCTTTCATTCTCTTAATATTGTAATAAAAAGGATTATTCAACGGATCTTTTAGCAATCCTTTTTCATGCGCTTCTTTCAGGCTTAAAACTGCGTCAGCTAAGCTATATCGACATTCAAAACCAAGAACTGTTTTCATCTTGTCGGTGTTGACAAGAT
>Ga0209542_10003662_pt1 | contig 32567 bp, 52 predicted proteins | sample RifCSPhighO2_01_FD_184028 | JGI IMG/M metagenome (GOLD analysis project Ga0209542, IMG submission 184028) | Soil microbial communities from Rifle, Colorado - Rifle CSP2_plank highO2_0.1 (SPAdes) (version 2) | ecosystem: Environmental > Terrestrial > Deep subsurface > Rock core/Sediment ... | reverse complement strand
AAGCTTAACTTCTGTGTTCGGAATGGGAACAGGTGTTTCCAACCTACTATGGCCGTCTTCAAACATTCGTGTAGTTATCCTTATTTAAATGTTACTCTTTGATGAAAAACAACACTTATATAGAAGTGTGCCTTATTATTTTAAGGAGCATTCAGTGTTAAGATTGCTTCGGTGATTTTTTGAATCTTCATTGATTCACACTGGCTTGTACCATAGCCCCACGAGAGTGGGGCTTTTTTCTAAATGTTTTTTATAACGAGTGTAGCTCGCTATTTTAGGAGAGGTTTAGCCGAGCGACTTCACGAAGGAGATTTTTATTTATCTATCCCAAGTGGGGTCGCGAGTTAAGGAGAACCTAGGTTCTCCAGCAATGCGGGAGACAGGATTCGGACCTGCGTAGGCACTAAGCCACAAGATATCTCCCGAGCCCGCTCGTTATTGACAAAGATATTTGTCTTCGCGAACTCACTCGACCTTAGTCTTGCCCATTTGACCACTCTGGCACTCCCGCATAATAGAACGATAAATTAACACTATAAAAAACTAATCCCGCCTTTCTGCATAATAACAATTCCCAATATTATTGCAATCAATCCAGGAAGATGAAATACTGACGAGATTAACAAAAAAATTCCCGAAACAAAATCAACCCAACTCGCGAAGTCTTGAAAAAAACCCAACAAAGATTTAGCAATTAAAACCATCCCGCAAAAAACCAAAACCCCGCTCGAGATTGAAACACCTGCTCCAAATATAATCAAAATAAATCCAATTACAACATCCATCCCCCCTAAAATCTTAATAATCATCTCTTTTCAATTAGTATACTTTTTAAATAGTTTTTCTATCTTTATTTATGCGCCTGTAGCTCAGCCTGGATAGAGCGCTTCCCCCCTAAGGAAGAAGTCGAAGGTTCAAATCCTTCCAGGCGCGTATAGTTAAATTTAAAACCCTTATCTCAATACTAATTTAAAGGAAAATATTGTAAAGAAAACCGTAGGTTGTCTTTACGCGTGGGTAGTTTAATGGTTAGAATATCTGGCTTCCACCCAGTTGATCCGGGTTCGATTCCCGGCCCTCGCATTGATGGGATTGAAAATCCCATAAGCCAGGAATGAGAACCCGAGAGGTTTGACCGAACAACTTTGCGAAGGAGAATTTAAAAGTAAAGATAACCGAGCAGGGTTGTGAGCAGAATATGTTCACGAGTCTCGCCTCAAAACCGAGAACGAGTGGGCTTGTGAGTCTCCCGGCCGAGCGACTTCACGTTTGGGTTCTTCGGAATTCAAACAATCGGGGCGGAGTGGGGTCGCGAGCAACGCATAATTACAAACAAAAAATGGAAGAAGAAACAGAACAAAAACAAGAACATCATCATGAAGAAAAGAAAAAAGTTAGCTTCGGCGAGTGGCACGACCAATACTACAAATTATTATTATTAATTCCAATCGTTTTATTATTATCTGGATTAGTGTACGAATACAATTTCTACAATCAAAACAATGATTTCATAAAAAGAGACATTTCTTTGACAGGAGGCACTTCTGTAACAATTAATGAACCAATAGACGCAAAAACAATAAAAAACGACTTATCAGAAAAATTAGAAGACATTGATACGAGAGAAATCTACAATATTGTTTCAAGGAAACAAGAAGCAGTGTTAATAACCACAAAGTCCGAATCTGATTTGACAAAATCTGTATTAGAAGAATATTTAGGATACGAACTTACAGAAGAAAATTCAAGCATAGAATTCACAGGCTCAACTTTAAGCCAAGGTTTTTACAAACAACTAATTATCTCAATTATCTTCGCATTCATTTTAATGGCTATTGTCGTCTTCATAATTTTCAGAACTTTAATTCCTTCTTCAGCTGTTGTTATTTCCGCTTTTGCAGACATATTCATGACATTGGTTGTAGTAAATCTTTTAGGAATTAAAGTTTCAAGTGCAGGAATCATTGCTTTTTTAATGTTAATAGGATATAGTGTTGACACAGATATTCTCTTAACAAACAGAGTATTAAAAAGAAAAGACGACCCGCTTAACCAAAGAATTTATGGGGCATTTAAAACAGGAATCACAATGACATTAACTTCTCTGCTTGCAGTCATTTTTGCCCTGTTTGTCGTTAAAGATTTTTCAGTAGTTTTAACACAAATTTTTACAATCCTTTCAATAGGTTTAACATTTGATATTTTCAATACATGGATTACAAACGTTTCAATTTTAAAATGGTATGTTCACTCTAAAACAAAAAATTAAACAAAATGAAAATTAAACTCACTTGGAAAATATGGATTTTAATCATTGTCATAGCATTGTCTTTAATTTCTATCTTTGGACTTCCGCCAAAATTCTTGGAGAAAGGGGTTTTAATTACAAGCGTTGAACAAAATTCATCTGCTTTCAATGAAGGATTGAGAAAAGGCCAGATTATAGATTCTATCGACGGACAAAAAGTTAATAGCGTTGACGATTATTCAAGGATAATTTCTGAGAATTTCCCAACAGAAGAAAAAATTAAATTAATAATCACAACAAAAGATTCTCAGGCTGTTTTATTCGTAAACCAATCTCCAGAAATTACAATAGTTAACTTGCCTAAAACAAATATTAAAACAGGATTGGATTTGACTGGCGGTTCAAGAGCATTAATTAAGGCAAAGGGCGTCGACCTTACTACTTCCGAAGTAAACGACCTCGTCGATATAACGAGAAACAGGATAAATGTTTATGGAATCTCTGATGTAAAAGTGTTGCCTGTTTCAGATTTAGATGGAAATCATTTTATGTTGGTGGAAGTCGCTGGTGCAACACCAAAAGATTTGAAAGATTTAATTTCACAACAAGGAAAATTTGAGGCGAAAATTGGCAATGAAACAGTTTTTATTGGAGGAAAAAGAGATATTGAATCCGTATGCAGTTCACCATCATGTTCTCGTATTAGAAGTTGCGACCTTTCTTCAGACGGAAGCACTTTTTGTTCTTTTGAATTTGTAATTTACCTTAGCGAAGAAGCAGCTCAAAGACATGCAGACATAACAAGTGTATTGGGAATTAATGCAACAGCAGGAGGAATTTCAGGAAGATATTTAGAAAAACCACTCGACCTTTATTTAGATGGCGCACTAGTGGATTCTTTATTAATTAGCGAAGGATTAAAAGGAAGTGTAACAACTCAAATTCAAATTTCTGGTTCTGGTTCTGGTCCAACAAGAGAAGATGCTTACCTCGACGCACAAGATTCAATGAAGCAGCTTCAAACAATTTTAAAGACAGGAAGTTTGCCATTTGAATTGGAAATTGTTAAATTAGACACAGTTTCACCAACACTTGGAAACAATTTTATAAAAATTATTTTGTTGGCAACTCTTGCTGCAATGGCGGCAGTTGCGATTATAATTTTCTTAAGATATAGGAAATTAAAATCTTCTCTTGCTTTACTGTTAATAAGTCTTTCAGAAATTATTATTATTTTGGGAGTGGCAGCTCTTTTAGAATGGAATCTTGACTTGCCAAGTATTGCAGGAATTCTTGCAACAATCGGAACAGGAATTGATGATTTGATTATTGTTATCGATGAATCAAAACAAAACAAAAATTTAAGTTTAAAACAACGGATGAAACTGGCATTTGTAACTATTTTAGGAGCATATTTTACTTCAGCAATTTCATTGCTTCCATTATGGTGGGCAGGTGCAGGGTTATTAAAGGGATTTGTTTTCACAACTCTTATTGGAATCACTGCTGGAATATTGATAACTCGCCCGGCATTTATAGATATAATAAAAAAAATTGAAGAATAATTCTTCTACATAAACTATTTTAAATAAACTTTTTTATTAAATAAAATGTACCCAAAACAACACATTATCTTCGGGTTTCTATTTTCCTTAATAATTTTTTTAATTTTTCCTCAAATAGAATGGATTGGTTTTACAGCAATTTTTTTATCAAGTTTTTTAATTGACGTCGATCATTATTTAGTCTATGTTATTAAAGAAAAAGATTGGAATTTAAAAAATGCATATAATTGGTATATTGAATCAGAGAAAAAATCTCAATCTCTTTCCCTTAAAGAGCAAAGAAACCCCCCTTCTCATCTCTTTGTACTTCACGGAATAGAAATATTAGTCTTAATTGTATTTTTTGGGATTTTCATTTCAAAGTTATTTCTCTTTATTTTTGTGGGATTCTCGTTCCATCTTTTTTTAGATGCGATTCATATTTATTTCCTTAGATTTAATCACAATAGATTTTCTTTAATATATTCATACATAAAATTTAGAAAACAAAAAATCTAATCTTCTAATAATCCTTGTGCATCAGGTTCTTCTTCAATTCCCTTCACACCACAATAAGGACATGTTCTATTCGTTTGATCCAATTCAGATTCAAAACGGTACTTACATCCTTTACATATAAATTTCATGATATATTAAGGATTAAATTATATATAAATTTATTTATTTAAGAATATATCAATTAAATATAGCCGGAGTAAGGTAAACTTCAATAACTGCGGCGATTGCTAAAATCATCATTGCGATAAAGAGCAATATCACAACATTTTCAATAACTCTTAGAAATTTGGCATTTCTAAAACCATTTCTAATAACTCCTATACCAAAAATTCCTCCGGCCAAAGCAGTAATAAAATATGCAGCGATTTCAGGAAAACCATGAATCATATACCTTCCAATGCCAACCGGTATATTTTGAATTTGGTACTTTGAAAAGATTCCAATCGCGGCAGCAATAACACTGGCATTCCATGCCAAAATAAAAATAACACCTGCTCCAAAAACCAGAGAAAAAATTAATGTAAAAATCATGACATAAACATTATTTTCTAAAATAGCCATAAATCTGTCAACTTTTGTCATCCCCCCTGTTCCAGCAATTTTGCTCGTAAAATCAAATTGGGAAATACATTCCTCTAAATTCCCGGGATTATTTATTGCGCAAAAAGTTTTTATCTGAAAATTAAACAAATTTGGATTCTGTAAAACTATAAACCAAAATGAAAACGAAATTATAAATCCAAGAAACAACCACATAAATGCATAAAGTGCATCGCTGTGCGCTTTCCACACACTCAATAAACCCTCAACACTTTCATCCTGTTCCTCTTCCTCTTTAATCAAAAAATACATATAAGGAAGACTAAACATAATACAAAAAACTATTACAATCATTCCAGATGCATCTTTCAAAGCAACATCATTAGAAAAAAACCAGTGCACTAGCAAAAGCGAAAGCGAACCATAAAGTAAACCAACAAACAACATCTTCCACGACCTCTTTTGAGTTTGACTAGGGTGTATTAACATCTCTAACATATTTTTAAGAACTAAATGAAACTTTTAAATCTTCACTTTATTCAATTTTTTCCTTTTTCCGATTATCTTCTTGAGCATTAAGAATAATTTTTGTAACTTCTGAATTTATTTCTTCAAGAGAATTACTTAAACTTTCTTTAATTTCATTTAATCTTCCTAACTGGTTTTCAATAAGCTTTTTTGTATCAGAAATATTTTTATTTACAAAATTTTTACTTCCAACATCCACAATCAAATCTTCTGAAAGTAATTTAGCTTTAACAAAAATTCCTCTTCCAACTTGGGCAAGTATTTCTTCATCTTTCTTTCCTTTTAATTCATCTAATCCAAGACTCAACGAGGACAATTCAATAGTATTTTGTTCAACTAATTGCAGCTGCTCTTGAATTTGCCTCATTTGTTGCTCAAACATTCCTAATTTCATAATTAATTCTTGTTGATTTTCTGTATTATTTTCTTTTGCCATAAAACAACACCTTAACATGTTTTAAAAAGGTTACGATAACAATTTTTTTAAAGATTAAAATCCTAATTTATTTATGTCTCTTTTAAAAAAACTAGGAAAACCTTTGTTGCCATTTATTTTAGGGGCAGGATTATCATTTAACAATCCTTTTTCTTTTTCTAATATTCCTCCTCAATTGGAATTGAAGAAATATTTTGATTACTCTGAAGAATTTGAAGAAAGCATCCCTACAGATATCGTCCAGCTTTCTGATGGTTCTTACTTGGTTGCAGGGCAGGCAGATATGGAATCAGACCCAACAGCTCATGATGAACATATATTTTTCACTCAACTTTCTAATGATTTAGAAACACAAACAAATAAATTAATTCTTGACCCACATGTTGTTTATTCTTCCGGGTTTGTCGATACAATTGATAATGGTTTTGCTGTTTCTGCAAATCTTTGGTACTGGACGCATTGTTCTTCAAACTTAATTAAATTTTCTAGTTTAGGGGATGTTTTATTAAATAAACCTTATTCAGAAGTTTTCGCCGACGAATTTGCTCCCACTTGCATTATGTCCGGAAATACTGCTTTGATTCAATTTGATGATGAATATAATATTGTCGGCGGAAATAAATTTATAAAACTAGACTCTGAAGGCGAAATCGTAACTGGCTGGCCCAGAACCACTACAGTAGAAGATTTTGATTTTCCTAATGGTTTGTTCTTTAATGGTAACTTATTTTTTACCAAAAGGAAACCGCGCCCAGGAAGGGAAACCTATTTTTTTAAAACAGATTTAGATGGAAACGAATTAATTAAAAAAGACCTTCAACATCCAGGCAATCCTATAGGCAAAATTTATGTATTAGATGACAACAGCTTATTCTTTTCTTCAAATTTGGAATTACAAGTCCAACCAAATAGAACAAAGTATAATTCAGCCTTATTCAGATTAGATTTAAATGGAAACCCTTATCCAGGATGGCCAATAATTTTTAATAGAGATTATAATGATTTCGTTTCAAAATTAGAAAGAATAAGTGAAAATGAATTCTTATTGCCAGGCAATTCCTATTCTGATAATCCTTATGAAGGGAAGTTTACATTAAAGAAAGTAACTTCCGACGCTGAGATTCTTTGGGAAATAATAGATTCTTCAAATAATGTAACACGCATCAACAAAGCGATTTTAAATTCAGACAACGAAATTATAGCGGTGGGGTATGAACTTTCTGAAAATGAAGAAATAAATGGATTAATTTTAAAATTTTATCCAGAATCACAAAAAGTTTACCAGCCTCTTGGATTTGATAATGAACCTTTTGAAATAGGGATAGACAACTTTGCTTTTCCAAATTGGCTGCCCACCCTTGAAGATGTTGGCAACGATTTTTTAGAGAGCTTAAAAACAATAATTGAGTTAAATGGAATTAGTTCAGCAAAAGATTCTTTAGATATTGAAGAGAGAATTGAAGAATATCTTCCTTTAGCAGTTCCTTATGTAGAATATTCTCTTCCAAGCAATGATTTTGGTATGTCTGCATTAGCAAATTATCTTTTTGAAAACCAATCATATGGTTCATATGGTAATGAAAGATTAGGCGCACATAGTCTTGAACTTACTTCAGAGCTAAGAAGATCAATTCGAAAAGAGCACAGAAAACTTCCTTATGTGAGATTTGCAAGAAACGTGGGCATTTTATCAAACCAAAATAAATTAGAAGATTTAATTGACATTACATCCAACAAAGACACACCAGCAATATTAATTTGTGAAAATTCAACTAGTGAACATCCTGTTCTCGCATATTCTGTTGAAGATGGACAAAACACAGCAAAAATAAAAATATATGATTCAAATTATCTTGACTTGGAATTAACCGCCCAAATAAATAAGCAAGATGATTCATTTTCTTATTTTGATTATGAAGATACATTTGTTTTTGATTCAAATTGGCTGTATCTTAATTCTGCAATTTTGAATGCAATAGATGTGTTTAAGGAAAAATATCTTGAAGATCTTGTTAGACAAGGCCTTGATTTATTTGTTTTATTCCCATATTATCTTCCAACAAAAGATTTAGAACAACTAGAATATTTAATCGTCGATGAAAATGGAAATCGTCATGGTTATGAAAATGGAAATTACTTCCAAGAAATTTCCGGATTAACTGAGAAACAAGTTGGCGGCGTCTTTTCATTGACTATACCTTCTGATTTAGAATATTCTATTTCTTTTAGTGATGTTCCCAGTGCTACAACAAATTTGTCTTTAGTAAATTCTGGAACAAATGAACAAGAAACTAGAACATGGTACGGCTTGCCGATTGCAAATCAAGATTCAGTTTATTTATCATCAAGACAAAATAATTTAGAAATTACTTCAGTCACAGGAACAACATCAATTCCTCCAACACACCATGAACAAAATATTTCTTTTTATGATTTTAACGCCGATAGTGAAATGGATTATCTGGATTTATTTTCATTATCTAATTCTTGGAAAGAAGTATCGAGCCCCTCAAATTATAATCAAGATTTTTTATTAAAGATGATTGAGAATAAAGATTAAACAAATTTTAAAGGGGAGAAAGGATTATAAATTATTAATTTCTTAAGTAAATATGAAAAATAAAAATGGATTTGGTAAAGTTTTCTTAATATCTTCAATATTAGTTGTTATTGTAATTATTATAGGACCTATCTTAATATATTTTGCTTTTTTACAAAAGAACTCAACTAATGAAGTCATTATTGAAGAATGTGAAAGTTATGAGGGATACACTAAACAATTATGTTATCTTGGACACGCTCAATCTACAGGAGACACCTCAATATGTGAAGGATATTTTAAAGAAAATAGTGATTATTGTTATAAGGAAGTTGCAATCACGCAAAAAGATTCTTCATTGTGTGAAGAAATTAAAGACAGATCTGTAGATGGATTTTATGAAGACTCAATTTATGATGAATGTTATACTGATATTGCTAAAGAATTAAATGATATCGCTTTATGTGAAAAAGCTAACGGAGAGAATAATAAAGATAGTTGTTTGGGAATAATTGCTAAGGAATTACTTGATATTTCTATCTGCGATAAGATTATGGATAAGGGAAATGACAGAAATTATTACGGAGATCAATGTTATGTTTTAGTAGTGAGGGTTGGGAAAATGACAGATCCTCTTTTATGCGAAAAAATTGAAAGTTCGTGGAGTAAAAATGGATGTTATATTGATGTAGCAAAATTCTCTGGTGACGAATCCCTTTGTGAAAAAATTAGTGATGAGGATGATCCTAGAACAGCTGAATCTCTTAAAACAGATTGTCATAGAAATTTCAATTAAATATCTTCTCAAATAATATTTCTTTTCTTTCTGTCAAACACAATCACATAACTCGCGCAAGCGAGCAATCTCAAACAACATTCATCCATTTTCTAATAAATGTACTAAATATAATTGAAGCAATTAAATAAAACCAAAACCAATTCATGAATCCAAGAAACTTGAATCCTTCTAAAGCAGGAGAGCCGAAATAATCCATAAACCATCTGAACATTAAAATTAAAGGAATACCAGTATAAATCATTCCCCTCATACTCAACTTCATCATTGGCATAACAAATTTCATACTCTCTTTTTGCAGCTGCATAACTTTTTCAGGATGGTCTTTAAATTTCTTCATCTCGTCATTCAACGCTTTCTGTTCTTTTTTCATTTCTTTCAATGTTTCTTGGTCAGTTGCATACTTTTGCACAATCGTCATAAAAATTGTAATAATCAAAACAAGAATCGTCATTCCCCAAAACACATCCCAATTCAAAAACCACCCAGCAGTTGGATCCAAAATCTTATGAGCATTATCTTTTATTGCAGGATATTTATCCCACATGCTTACAACTATTAAAGACAAAACAAGTACAATCATTACAGGAACAAAACTCGCCTCTCCTTTTTTATTTTCTTCCATATTATAAAATAGAGAGCATGGTTTTTAAAATGTTTGAAAATGTTAAGTAAACCTTGAATCTTAACCCCATTTACATTTAACCATTTTATAAATATTTTTCTCCAATTTATAATTTGCTGCTCACCCTCGTTCGTAGATTATCTAAAAGTTAATAACACGACGACTTTGGAGGAGTGCAATTTTTATTCTTATATTAATTTATTAACTCGATTTAATAGATAGTGTTAAATTCTAAAAAAGAAAAAGCTTTAGCTGTTTTAAGAGGCAAGAAATAAAATCAATTTAATTTTGTTTTGAAAGAATACTTTTTTACTCAACAAACATTACTTTATCTAATTTCTTAAAATGTTTATCAAGCGTTACAACAATTCCTTTATGAATTAAAGCAGTTGCATAAATAATAGAATCCGCCATAGGCAGATTATGTTTTATTGATAATTCGACGCCCTTTTCAGCAATTTCATTTTCTATAGGGATGATTAAACTTCTTTCTTTGACTTTTTGTATAGCTATATCCACTTTGTTTGGAGAATTTTTTAAGGAAAGTTTTTTCTTGATTTCATATAAAGAAATAACAGACATTAAAACTATTTCATTTGAATCTATGATATCTTTATGATTTCCATTATAAAAGTAATCTATCCATATTGAAGAATCAAGAAGTTTAGTATCTGTCATTTTCATCTCTTAAATCTTTTAGGATTTTTTCTCTTGGCATTTTTCCTAAGAATCCCGCCAGAGATTTTTTACTAGATTGTCCGCTTGCCATTTTGATGATAGCTTCATCATAAGAAGAAACATCTAATTCTGCTTTGAGTTTTTTCAGTAATTGCAATGTTCTTTCATTTATTTGAATAGTTGTTGGCATATAATTATACAACTATAGTTATATAAAAATGTTTTGATTGACTATTTTGAATAAAACTATCTTCATTACTCTTATTTAGTAATAACATAATAGAAATATTTAAAAAGGTGAGATTTTTGGATGATGTATGGAAGAAACACACTATGGAATAGTAAAGTCAAAACCAACTCTGCCACCGAGAGATTTACTTCCTGTAATTTCTTATAATGGCAGAGAATTAGATGTTGCTGTTTTCGGACCAGGAGTTTATTCAAAAAATTTAGAAGAAATGCAAAAGCAAGATTCTCATTTTGAAGAATATCCAGTGATTTATTTTAGGCCCGCAACGACGTCAGAATCAATTGCAATTGCTAAAGATAGTTTTGGGAATGAAGGAGAATTTGATGCTAAAAGGGATATTTTTGATCCTAGATGGCTTCAAGCTGGTAGAATTGTTAGAACTTCAGAAGGAGTTTATACAAATACTGAAATTACAAATGAAAAGGAATTAAAGAAAATGTTGAATGGGGTAAAAGAAGTTAATGGAATTTATTTAATCGACGATAAAGTTGGATTTGCTCCTTATGAGTCTTTCAATCAAGGGGTTCAAGATGTTGATACCTTTGCTGAAAGCGGATTAGCGAGAGTTCTTGAACATACTGAAGATAAAACAGCGAAGAATCTTAGAGAAGTAGCTTCTCAGAAAAATTATCCAAGGGGAGTTAATGTTTTTAGATTTGGTAATGTTGAAGAGCCAATTTCAAGGGTTGTGGGTCTTTATTCCAACAGGTACGTTAGCAACGTCTGGTTTGGTGTTGATGGCGACGTCTGGGATGGTGGCAACGGCTGTGCTTTCGGGGTGTCTGAATAAAGTTGGCGAAGCCACGCGCGCAAAAATTAGCTTTCTAAAAATTTATTAATTAAGTTTTAGTTTCTTATTTGTCTTAGGGAGATGAAAATCTTTTCTAAGGCCACACACATCTTGCTCATGCTCAAAAGAGTCTCAATAGAAAGTCAACTCTCCCTCTCTAACCACCCATAAACTTTCGCATCGCTGGATGCATATCAACAGCGTGCTGCTGCGCAATATTCTGATAAAATTGATAAGTTATCATAATGACCAACAGCAACGAGGTTCCTGAAACCAACGCACCTATCATATTAGTTATCGAACCTAAAAATCCTATTGCTGCGCCGCCCATTACAGTTAATGGCATAATATATCTATCCAATATACTTTCTAATACACGTTCATCTTGTCTAAATCCTGATAACTGCAAACCACTTGACGCTATATTATGTGCCTGCGCTTTGGAATCCATTCCAGATGTTTTAACCCAAAATATTGAGAAAACTATTGATAAGATTACAAAAAATAAAATATGTGTTAATCCTTGAAGTAAATAAATAGAAGGAATACTTGCTCTCTGCCTAATAAATAAATCTAATAGATTAGTTGAACCCATCCAAAACGCTAAGCCAGATCTTGCCTGACCCTGATCAAATCTTCCTAAGAATGTAAAATACGACGCTATTTTAGCACCTCCCTTGCATAATTCAGGAGTTTCTCCAGATAAACAAGGTTGTGCAGCATTCTCCATTATTCCGCCGAACAATTGAATATTCGCAATTAACGCGGCAACTAAAATAACTGGAATAACACTTGCATAGAAAAACGCCAAAGGCCATTTAACTTGATAACCCTTAATTCTTCCGTAAGATAAAGGAATTTCAACTTTCAATGATTGCGCCCATACAACAGCGAGATAAACAACCACTGTCGCAATTATTGCTCCAAGTGCAGCGAACATTTCAACAGAATTTGGATTAATTATATTTTGAATCAAAACAAAAACTTTTCCAGGACAGGCAATTTCTTTCAAATTAAATAAACAAATTGTTTCAGCTCCAGAACTATTTGTTCCTATAAATTGGAATGCCTGGATAATTAATTGTTTAGAAACTCCGGCTCCAATAAATAAACTAACACCTGAGCCAAATCCCCATTTCTGCATTAAATCATCCATATAAAATATTGCTAATCCTCCTAACACTAACTGAAAAATTAATATTGAAGTAAAACCAGGCACTGCTTGCAAACCCTGCATCATTACAAAAACCATTGCTTCAAAAACTATGAAAAAGAAAACCAATATTTTCTGGATTCCCTGAAAAAACTTTCTGCCTTCTGGTGTTGCAGTATCAATTTGAATAATTTGTGCTCCTACAAGCAGCTGTAAAATAATAGACGCCATTACAATTGGACCAACACCAAGCGAAATTAAAGAACCAAAATCTGCTCCAAGAACTGTTGCAAAAAATTTGAAATTCTCCAATGCATTATTTGATAAACCATAAAGAGGAATTCCGCTTAAAAGAAAAAACAAAACAAGAACAATTATAGTCCATTTTAGCTTAACATTAAAACTAAGTTTTTTCTCTTCCGGTTTCCTAACTTCAGGAATGTATTGGAATATGTTTCTTAAATCCATTTTATTTTTGATTTTAATCGATAAATTTAACCTTTAAACACATATCTTCTTTTAGTTAACATTTTATTGCTCTTCTTTTTCAGGCGAATTAATTTTTATTCTCCCTTCTTTTTAACTTTCTTCGCAGGAAGTATAATCTCACCACCAGCTTTTTTCACTTTTTCTATTGCTGATTTTGAAGCTTTCATTGCTTTTATAATTAACTTTTCTTTAATTTCTCCGTCGCCAAGAATAACATATTTTTCTAAATTAATTTCAAATCCCTTAGAAGTTTCTTTTGCAATCCCCTTTTTAACTAAATTATTCAAGTTTGTTTGAATGCTTCTCACATTAATTTTATTTGTTTTATCTCTTTCTGTTCCCTTTGAAGTCTCTCCTTGCTTTCCAAAATATTTATGTCCATACAATTTCAAAACCAATGTCTTTTTTTGGTCACTTCTTTTACCGCTTCCAGACATTCCCTTTCCTCCTCGATGCCCGGTTCCTTTTTTCTTTTTTCTCGCACCGCTTCCATGAGTTCCCATTTTTCTGCCGTGCATTCTCGAAGATTTTTTTCGTTTGTGTGTTTTAGACGGCATTTTATCTGTTATCTCCTTCTCCATGAAGAACGTCTCTTTCTTTTCTTGAATTTAATTTTGAAATATTCTTTTCAGCTATTTCGTTTAAGTTTAATTTCAATTCAGTCGTTAACGCGGCTATATACCATAACACATCTCCAATTTCTTTCATTAGTTCTTCTTTTTTTTCATTGCTTATGTTCATGTTATTATCTCTCATAATTTTTTTTATCTTCTCTAACACTTCTCCAGATTCTCCTCCTAATCCTAATGTTGGATAAATAATATTATTTCCTTTATTAGGATACATTGCTGTTTTCCATGCCTGTTTTTGATATTCATTAAAATCCATTTTCTAAATCATCTTCCCAATTAATTTACTTATTTCCTTGCCATTATCTCCAAGAATTCCTTTTGGATAATGGGTTTTGGTTGGAGCATTATCTCCAACTCCCTTGAATCCTCCTCGTGGCGGATGAAGTCTATAAAAATTTTCAATATTAGTTTTTCTGCTTTCATTTAATTTCTTGTGCATTTTTTCATCAATCTTCCCATAAGCAACAAAATCTTTAATTTTTTTCAGCATACCAAGTTGCACTTGCGTCGGTTCGGTTAAAACAACGCACGCATACTTCCGTCTTAATCTTAATCGATAAAGAGTTTCAGCTAAATCTTTTCGTACTCCAATCATCCCCCTAATTCTTATTATTGCAATTGAATTCATTTTCCACCCCCAATATTTACTTTAGTTTTCTTTAAAGCATCAATAGTTGCTTTAACTAAATTGAAAGTCGTTCGTATCTTTCCAAATGTCTTGCTGTAAATATCTTTAATGCCCACTATTTTTAAAATTTTTTTAACCTCATTTGCAGCAACCAATCCAGTTCCTTGTGGCGCAGGATACAAAATAATCCTAACACTTCCAGCTTTTCCTTCAACTTTAAACGGAACAGTATGCAATTCACTGCAAGAACAATCAAAACTCGCACAGCCCCTCTTAATTTTAATAATATTCAATTTAGCTTTTCTTATTGCCTTGTCTCTTGCTGGAAGAGTTTCTTTTGCATTTCCGGCTCCAACCCCAACATGTCCATTCTCGTCGCCAACAACAGCCAAAGCTGAAAATGTCGGAACATTTCCTTCTTTTGTTTTACGTTGAGTTTGTCTCCATGCTCTCCGTTTTCCCCCCCCAAACTTTCCCTTGCTCTGTCCTATTAATAACAAGTCTGATTTAACCTTCAGCAAACTGTCAACTATCTGTTCTTCTAAAATTTTAAGATTATTATCTAAAATAAAATCTAAGTCTTTTATTTCTTTTGACTTAACTTTTTTTCCAAGAGCTGTTTTTGGAACCCACGACGCCAATTTCTCTTTTTCCTGCTCTGCAAATCTCGATGCAAATCTTTCTGCCCGAGTTAATTCTTTAAATTCTATTTTTTCAACTTGTTCCTGAATATTTTTCTCTTTCAAATTTTCTGTTTTCTTTGGTTCTTGTGACATTATTTCTTGCCTCCAATCTTATTTTTAATCTCGTCGAATTTTTTAGAAATAACGTCTGTTTTCAAATGTTTCCCTTCCAAACGTTCTTTATCCGGGAAAATATTTTCCTTTTCTGTCACATCAATCCCAGCATCAACAAGTCCTTTTATGAACGCATAAACTTTTGATTTGTGAACATTCCTATTCATCCCAAAATCAACAATTACCTTTTCTTTATCTGAAACTTTATTTCCCATTAAAAATCCGGTTAAATATGACGCTGGCAAAGTCTTTAAACTATTTACAGCTTCTTTCGGCCAGCCATAATCCAAAAGTTTTTTAGACGTAATCCCAAATTTAATTTTGTCTTGTGCCTCTTTGCTGATAATTAATTGTGCAATTATATATTTGTTTGATTTTCTAAAAACAATTCTTGGAGAATTTCCTTTAAGCAACTTAATTCTTTTTGAGTAATTTGTCTTTGCCTCAAGTCGTCTTCGCCTTACTATTTTTCCAACTTTCTTTTTCATTTTCTTCCCCCTAAATCTGATTTAATGTGCTCTTTCAATGACTTCAGCGACCCATATTGCCTGTTTCTAATTTTTTTTCTTATTTCTCTAAAATTCTCCTGAGAAATTTCTCCCCGGGCTTTTATATTTTTTAAGTATGTTCTCAATTTTCTTGTTATGATAATATAGTCTCTCTTTCGCGTATTAACTTTCTTCTTAATTTTTCCAGGATTCCTTTTTCTTTTTTTATTATTAACTTTTCTCCGTCCCTTAATTCCTTTAATTAATATCGCACCGTCTTGTTTCAAATCTTTTAATATCTTGTTTCGTAATTGCTTCTTTAATTTCACTCAACCGCTCTTTCACAAATATAATTCTTTCTTTCCCAACATTCAATACTCGTTTAGCCAGATTTTTTTTCTTATCTAATTTCATTTTTATCCTCGCTGACATTTAATTTAGCTTCGTCCTTCGGCTCCAGATTATTTCTAGAGGTTAACTTATCCTTAGAAGATTTATCTTGACTATCAGTTGCTATTTTCTTTGATTCAACCTTCTCCTTATTATCTGCGTTAGCAGCTATTTTTTCTTTCCCCTTACTTTCTTCCTTTTTCTCTTCGACAGTTTTCTTTTCAACTTTATCTTTCTTTCCTGCTTTTTTATCTTTAGCTTTTTTTGCTTCTGCTTTCTTTTTTTGTTCTTTCTCAAATTCTTTCAAGAATTTTTCAGTATCCATGTTTTGAAATTTAATTTTCATTTCTTTTGCTTTTTTTACAATTTCTAATTTATTTTTGTTCCCTATTTTTCCGAGGATAATAAATTTATTTTCTTTAACCTTCTCAAGGTCTTTTACATTATTTACAATAATCCTTTCTTCTCCGATTTTTTTGGTTCCATAACCAATACTTACTATTACAGGATATCCATTTCTTTTATTTCTCATCTTATTATGCCTTCCAGTTGGTCTTCGCCAAATTTGTTTCTTTTTTCTTCCTTTTCCAAGCTTTGAATACCTGCTTGAAGTTCTTCGAAGGAATTTTGGTTTTTTACTTGCCATTAAATTTCCCTCCCTGGTTTTTTAGTTATGAAAATTCCGTCTTGAAAAACTCTTCTATCTCTTAAAGAAACAAAAGTTGCCTTTTCAAAATTCGCAGCAGTTTGCCCGGCAATTTCTTTATTAGATGATTTAACTGTTATAATATCTTTTTTTACATCAACTTCTGCACCATTCTGAATTTTAACTTTTCGAGGAATTTTTTCTCCAAGAAAATTTTTAATAATGGCTATTTTATCACCTGTTTTATATTCAACAGTCATTGGAAAATGTGAATTGCATACTTTCAATTCATATTCAAATTTTTCATTTACCCCATGAATCATATTGGCTATATGGGAAGAAATTGTACTTATCATTCTTTTTTCTTTTTTCGACGCTTTCTTGCAGGAAAGAACAACTCCATTTTCTTTTTTCTCAATTAAAATTTTCTTAAACTTGAAAGTACGTTTGAGTTCTCCTTGCGAACCCTTTGCTATGATCGTCTTTCCTCCAATTCCCTGCACTTCTACTGCAACACCCTCGGGAATCTTAGTTGTTTTAGTTAAATCTCGTTTCATCTTAATAAAAATAAGCTATTAAGCTTCCCCCTATTCCTTTTTCTAATGCCTCTTCGTGCGTTATTAATCCTTCATTTGTTGAAACAATCATTGTTCCAATTCCTCTCGCTGGAAGATATCTTCTCATATATTTGTCAATTTGGTCTTTTGTTGCAGTGTATCTTGGCTTAATTGCCCTGCAATCAACTAAATCGCCAATATTAATTTCAAGTGATTTGTCCTTGCTGCCAATCTTATAATTCTTAATCGCCCCATTTTCTTTCATAATTTTCAATACCCTTATAAGAAGATTAGAAATTATCTTAACCTTCACAGTTTTCTTTCTAGCTCTCTTCGCATTCCGAATCATATTCAACGCATCAGCGACGATATCGTGACTCATTTTCTTTCCACCCAAAATTTACTTTGTTTATATTTGTCGCATTTCTCAGGACAATCTTCAATTTTTTTATCTATTGCAGGACAATAAACTGTTCCAAGTGTTTTATGATCTCTATGTTCACACCCATCATAAATGAAGTATCCAACTATATTTTGAATCATCCTAGGATGAGTTTTTCTTTCTTCTAATTCTTGTTCTAAATTTTCTGTTTCCATTTTAACTATATTTTTTAAAACCGATTTCTACTGCAATTTCTCTGAAGCAGTGTCGGCATAAATTTAATCCGTATGATTTTATGTGTGCTCCAAACCTGCCGCATCTCTCACATTTTCGCGCAGCAATCCCAATTTTTCTATCTTTCGGCTTGTTATGTTTAAGGTATTTCTTCATTACCTCTGGCTTGTTCCGAAGCTGTTTCAATATTTTTTTGTGATCAGATGCTGTCATTTTATTTTCCAACAAATTCAGTCTTAAATTTATTTATCATGAACTCTATGATTTCTTCCCTGCTTATTATCTGCCTTTTTGGAATTCTTCCGCGTTTCATCTTTTTAATTCTAACTCTTCGTCCTGCTCTCTTAAAGACAACAGTTACATCGAATCCAATAATTCCAATCTCTCTCTGATATTCAATTCCTGGAATTTCAATATATTCTTTAATGCCAAATGAAAAATTATTTTCTGAAATTTGTTTTTTCTTTAATTTATTATCAACAGCAACTAGCAATCTTTTTAATAATCCCTCAACATCTTTTCTGATAGTAATAACTGCTCCAATCTCTAACCCTGGACGAACATTCCACGTCGGAATTCTCTTTCGCGATTTCATTTTAGCAATTTTTTGCCCATTTCCAATTATTTTTAACAACGCAACTCCTTTCTCTAAAACTTCTGAAATTCCACCTACACTAAGTACAACTTTCTCGATTTTTATTTTTCTCATAATATTCTCTGAATCTGGTTTTTTATTTTCCTTTTTCATTATTCAACTGCTATTAAGAACGAAATCAAAACATTAATTGTTTCGTCTTTATTTAATTCTAGTTTGACTATTTTTCTTTCCTTATCTATTTTTTTGACAATTCCTGTTTTGCCTGCGTGTTTACCTTTGAATACATTCCCCTTAACACCTTCTTTCAAAGGAACACATTTTTCAATTTTATTATTTTTAAAATCAACAACAACAGAATCATTAACATTGCATTTAATATCAGAGAAATAATTTCTTCCATCACTTAAATTAATTTGAACTCTTTTTTCCTTTAAAACTTTTTTATCAACAGTTTTCGCGATTTTTTTCAAAGATTCATTTTCTTTAATTTCTTCAAGACCAAACTTGCCTTTCTCATTAAAAACCAATCGGTAATGCTTTTTCGACGGTATAATACTCAATGTGTCAAATAAAGTCATACTATTTTTTTCATCTTTCGCAGGTTTACTATTAACTAAAATGAATTTTGAGTTCAATGCAGTTTTTACTTCTTTTCTCGTTTTAGCGATTTTTAATATATCTCTTAAAACAACCAAAAGTGGCAAACCTGATTTCAAATTTGTTCCTTTAACTACAAAAGTCGTGCCTTTCCTATTTAGCGGCCAATTCTTTGGAACTTTTTGTCTTTTCAAATGCGTCATTTTTTCTTTTCCTCTGCTTGTTTAATTTTCTTTGAATCTATCTTTTTAACTTCTTCCTTTTTCTCATTTTTCAATTTAGCAATTCTTTTCTTGTCGTCAAGATTCAACGTAATAATTTGCAGGTTCGATGGTTGCAGTTTAACATTAGCCTGCGAGCCATCTTGTTTCTTAACTTGAATTCCTTCAATCTCAACTTTGCTTAATTTAAGGAAAACTTTCAAAATCTTTCCTTGTTTTTTCTTATATTTTCCACGCATAATTTTAACAACATCATCCTTTCTTAAAGGAATATTTTTTCTTCCATATTTTTTGTGAAGCTCTTTGCTTAAATTCGCATTAACAAATTTCTTTTTCAAATGCAACGGAGCATTAGCTCTGTATTTTCTCTGCTTTCTCGGTTGCGACGACGATTTCCACGCCGTTGAAAATTTTCGTTTCATTTTTTATATTTCCTAAAATTTTTAAATAACTTTTCAGCTTCCTCATCATATTTTCTTACCTCTTGTGGAATCCATGACTTTGCCTCATCCCTTATTGTTCGGTAGTATTCTAAAGCATCTGTAAATGATTCTATTGATCGTTCTTTAAATGATTCATCAAATTCATTAGTAATTCTAATTAGTCCTGACATCATCAAAGCTCTCCATACACTTTTCATTTCTTCTTGTGAAATACTTTTTTGTTTCATTTTAAACAACTATGCTCCCGATTTTCGCCACACTCGGCCATCGCTCGAGAACCTCCCTTGCAATTGCTCCTTTAATCTGAGTTCCTTTTGGATTTCCTTTATCATCTTTTAAAATTGCGACAGCGTTGTCTTCAAACGCAATCCTTTCGCCATTTAATCTTCGATAAGGTTGTTTCTGTCTTATCACAACAGCGTCGAAAACCTTTCCTTTCATGTCAGGCACACCTTTTCTAACAGAGACTTTAACCCAGTCAGCCAATTTCGCAGCAACCTGCTTTCCTTTTTTCGCCTTAGCTCTCTTAACAGAAACCAATCGACAAATTTTTGCTCCGCTATTATCTGCAGCAATCATATTTGCTCCAAGATTCAATCCCTGTGTTGTTCGTGCGCTTATTGCTTTCATTCAAAATAACCTCCATGCAATTTTTGGATGAATGAAAATCTTTGATTTGCTTTCATTTTATTTACCTTTCTGGAATAATCCTAACTGATAATCCAGATAATTTAATTTCTTCTAAATCTTCTAATCTTTCAAATTCTAATACTCTAAAATCTCCTTTATCTCTGTAAAAATCTTTTAATTGGTCTTTAATTTGCTCCAATAAATAAGTATAATGATGAGGAGTGTTTCCACTTTTAATATTTCTTTCAAGAACACTTATTTTACTTCTAATTTTTTCTCCAAAAAGATAACAAGCTGTAACTTCGGATAAAGATAAATCTTCTTTTCCTTCCATTCTATCAATTAACTCATAGGTCATTCTTGCTATTTCTGAATATTGGAGTAAATCTAATGTTAGGGGTATTCCTTCTATGTATGCTAATGGTTTTATTCTCATTTCCTTTCCTCTTTGCTTTTAATTTTCTCAACTACAATAAAATGAATAATCTTGCTTAATGGCCGGCATTCTTGAACTTTAATATAATCTCCAACATGGATTTTATCTTCCATACTTTCAGGCAGCCGAGCATGAATTTTCGTCCGCGATTTTGAGTAACGCTCATATTTTCTAACATAAATACTTCTTTCAAATTGAATTGCAACTCGTTTAGGAAATTTTTTAATAACAACTCCTTCAAAAAATCTCCCTCGGGTTCCAACTAATTTTGTATTTTTCTCTCTTTGCGTTTTCTTCTCTATCTTTTCCATTTTCTGTTTCTCTTTTAGGGTGTACGCGTTTTATTTTCGTGTCAGTCTTCTATCGAATCTTCTTCAAAACCCAAATCCACAAGGATTGGTTTTATTTTCTTGCTGTGGTCTCCTTGCAATTCAATAGTGCCTTTCTCGTCGTCGAAAGTTCCTCCACAAGCAAGTTCGTTCTTCAAGCCCTTGGCAATTTTTCTTATATCCATGCCTTTCTCGAATCCGTTCACTTGCGTAACAACTTTTCCGTACCGTTTCTTTGCCGTCGTCACTTGTATTCTCTGTTCGCTTTTCACGATTTGTTCGCATACACAGGCTTGCTTAGGCAAGCCGCATTTTGGACATATTTCCATGTTTACGTTTTCTTCTCAACTTTTCTAAGTTTTAATTTAGATTCGTTGAGTGTAACTTTTTCAGTTGGTTTTTTATCTTCTATATTTTTCTTATCGATTGTATAAATCCGTGCAATAATTTTCTTAATTTCTTTAATCCGGGAAGAACCGCCTTTATTAGACTGCGACTTTGCTTTAATTAATTCCAATTTAAGTTCTTCCAGTTTCTTACTGCGTTCAGTTTTTCCTATTTCTTTAAGTTCTTTTGCTTTTAGCGACGACATTTTATATTAACACTCCTTCAAGCCTATTTTTATCAAAATAACCTTGATCCTTATGATCATCTAAAAATCCAACGTAAACAACTTCTCCATTACTCCTTATACCATAACTAATTTCAAATATATTCTCCTCTATTTCGAAGTTAAAATCTCCTTCTCGAACAAATTCATTTTTAGCACTATAGCTTGAAAATTCATCCCAATGAACTTCTCTTGGATTTCCAACTCCCATATCTTCAACTAACAATCTTGCTAAATTAGCTGCTTCAGTTCTTAATTTTTCATCCATTGTTTTTATCCTCCTTAAATTTTTTACCTTTGATTAGCTTTTTTTTAGGTTTTTCTTCTTCAGGTTCAATTGATTGCATTTTTAATTTTGCAATTAATGCATCATCAATTATGATTCTGTCATGTAAATGTGCGTCTGGACGTAAAATAGAAACTTTAATTCCAACAACTCCTGGTTTTGTGAAAGCAACACTTTGAACTTTGTCGACAACTTTTGCTGAATCTCCTGTTTTTTTCAAATAACCCTGAGCAAACCGCCACGACTTTGCACGACTTGAAGGAAGCTTTCCACCCAGCCTTATTTCAACACCTAATGCTCCGGCAGCCATAATCCTTTGTAAAATTCTATATACAATAACTTTAAATTTAAGCGGCCCTAAACGTTCAAGACTCAAAGCAATCTCGTCGGCAACCAATTGCGCATCAAGATCTGATTTAATAATTTCATCAATTTCAATATGCGGATTCTCCAATTTGAATCTTTTTTTCAAAACCCTTGTGAGCTCATCTATTTTCTCTCCTTTTTTTCCAATAACAATTCCCGGCTTGTTAGTGGCGATAACAATTTTTTCACCAACAGGAGTATATTCAATTCTTACTTTAGAGATTCTTCCCTTTCCAATACTTTTTTTAATATATTCCCGAATAGCAAATTCATCTTTCTTGAACTGAACAGTTTTTCTTTCTTCCATTTTATCTAAAAACATCCTCCAATAATTTTATTACTTCTTTTCTTTTTATTCTATTAACATTATTGACTTCCAAACAGGCTTCATTTTCATCAAACTTTCCTATTGCTAAGGTGCAGTCTCTTATGTGATAATATCCTGTCTGTTCACCACCCTCATTATAAAGAATTATGACGGGAGCTCTTTCTTCTTCGATTTTTCTTTCAATTTTCCTTTTTCGAAGGATTTCTATTCTTTGTGATATTGAACGCGAATCATTTGGCACACCAATTAGTCCCATATACATTTCCTCGTTTGTAAGACTTCCATCAATTAGTGAAAGACTTTCTCGTGCATAAGTTTCATGATAAAATTTGTGAAGAAGTTCTTTCATTTCAGGTATATAATTTAAATCAAAAACATACAGGTCTAATTCATCTCCATTAGTTACTTGTGTTACTTCAAATCTACCTAACATAAAATGTTTATATCTTGTTCTTATTCTACGAGGTTTTTCTTTTACTCCCATTATTTTTTCTTTTCCTTCAATTTAATTATTTTATCTTTGACTTTAATTGTAACATGGCTTCTTTTTTTTCTGGTTCTCCCAAATTTACCATGGGGCCTGTCAGCCATATTCGCTATTGCTTCAACAATAACCGGATTATCTAAACCATTAGCAACTGCATTGCCGCCTAAACTCCTAAGAATTTTTATAAAATTCTCTGATGCATTTTTCGGAAATCTTCCAGACATTATTGTAAAATCCTGATTTCTTCGATGAGGAATTTCTCCTTTCATTGGGATTGCTCTTTTTCCTTTAGCAACTTGCTCGAGATAATCAACTGCCTCGCGAATTGTTTTTCCTTTAATGAATTTACAAATTGCAGCAGCTTGCTTTGTTGAAATCGGCAGCGAAACACCTTTAACAACAGCAGAATCTTTTTTTACAATCTTTGTTTTCGGTTTTTCTTTTTTAGTTTCTTTCTGTTCAGTTATTTTTTTATCATCAGCTTTCTCTTTTGCATCCTCTTGAGTTTTTTCAGTCGGTGTATCAGCTAATTCTTCTTTTGATTTCTCCTGTTCTTTGTTTTTAACTGACTTTGCTATCTTTTCTTCTTCTTTCTTAATTGTTTTAATTTCTACGTCGTGTTCCATTTTATTTATACATTTCCTATATAAAGATGGTGTTGTTCATCTTTAGGATTTATTTCATCAGTTAAGAATTTTGGCCACATTTCTTTAGGAAAATAATCTAATCTTGACTTTAATAATTCCAAATATCTTCTTCCTGCTTTTTCAGAAACTACTCCATCAAATGGTAAAAGGGAAAAATCCTCAAAATAGTTCCCCTTTTCTGAGAATTTTGTTAAAACCATATTTACAACTCTATTTGGAATCACAAACCCTATTTTTTTATCCCCTAATTTTATTATCATAGCTCTTCCATTATATAATACACCATTACCAGCCCCCATAAATTCAGCTTCGATAATATCTCCTTCTGCAAGTAATTCTAAACCATCTAAATTTTTTATTCTTCCTAATCTTTTAATTTCTACGTCGTGTTCCATTATTTCTTCGCCTTTGCACGAGTTCCTTTAGTTGCTCCAACTCCTGCACTACCATGTTTAATTTTTCCTCTTGTCAATGAAAATTCTCCTAATCTATGTCCTAACATATCTCCAGTAATTTCAACCATCTCAAAACCATTTCCTTTATGAACACCAATCTTCCAACCAACCATTTGAGGCATAATTACAATAGTTCTTAAATGAGTTTTAATTGGTTTTCTCCTTTCAATTTTTTTCTTGCATCTTGCAATAAAATCTTCAATATCTCTAAATTGCCTAAGAACAGCTCTCCTTTCCTTTGCATTTAAGAATTTAGCAAATTCCCTGACATCTAGAGCTTTCAATTCTTCAATTGTTTTCCCGCGATAAGTATATTCTTTTGCCATTATCTTTTCTTCCTCCCTGTTCTTCTCGGCCTGAGCAACCCAACCCTTCGTCCTGGCGGAGCATTTCTCTTTGCGATTTTCGATTTAATATTTTTTCCTCTTCCACTTCCAAAAGGATGATCAACTGCATTCATTTTTACAGCAGAAGTTCTAGGATATAATTTATTTTTAGATTTTTTTAAATGATATCTTTTTCCAGCTTTCATAAAAGGTTTGTCTGTTCTGCCATCTCCAGCAATTACTCCTATTGTCGCTCTGCAATCAGGATTAAATTTCTTTTCTTTTTTCGACGGCATCATAACAAAAATATCTTTTCCAATAACTCTATTAATAGTTGCTGAACTCCCGCCAGTCTTAACAAACTTGCCTCCATCAAATGGCCTGGATTCAATATTGTAAATTTGCGTTTTTACAGGAATATCTTTCAAAGCAAGAATATTTCCAGCATTAATTTCATTGTTATATTTAATTTCATCTCCTTCAACCATTCCCTTAAATGCAGGAATAAAAAATGTTTCTTCAGCGTCGCCATTTTTAATTTTAGCAAGCGGCGTTGAATGTCCAGCAGAATTTACCAGCTTAATTACTTTTCCTTCTCCACCCAAATGCCGAGGATAACTTATTCTAAATATGAATGCTTTCTTTCTAACTCTATAAGTTAAACTTCCTTTTCCCCGAGCTTGTGAAATTATTCTCTTTCCCATTATATCATTCCTAACTTTGTTGCAACATCAATTGCAGGATTCTTTTCATTTAATTTAATATAAGCATATTTTTTATTTCCACGAACTAATGTATTAACACTTTCAACTTTTACCTTAAACATTTCTTCAATTTCTTTCTTAATTTCATCCTTACTTAAACGTTTGTCTAGTAAAAACACCAAAGTGTTCTTCGTTTCAATTAACATAACCGCTTTTTCAGTAATTATCGGTTTCATTCAAAATAACCTCCATGCATTTTTTGGATGAATGAAAATCTTTGATTTACTTTCATTTTCTCAACACCTCCGGAACTTCAAATTCTTTAAATTCAGGAAAAATATTTTCTCCATAAACTAATCTAGAGAAACATTCTCCTTCTAATTTGCAATCTTCAAGAGCATCGTGAGGTTTTCCTTCTTGAATAACTTTTTCATTTTTCATAATTTTTCTTTTTTCCTTAAGTCCACAAAACCCAAGAATGCTTGAAAGATTCATACCACTATGATCATTATCAATTAAGAATTCTCCCATCACTTCTTTATATTTAATTTGTGCAATTGAATGCAAATCAAAACTTCTGTGATGAAAGTTTCTCCTTAAACCATATTTTTTTATTCTAATTATTAACCATGAAACATCCCATTGTGGGTTTTGACATAAAAAGTTTTTTGAAGTTCTTTTTTCAAACCAACTAAGAAACATTTCAAATAATTGTTTTTGCGATTGCTTGTTTTTATCCCGCAATTCCTCTTCGGTTTTTCCGACAACTTCTAATGCATTATTATCTATCAAATCATCTTCGTCGATTCTACCTTCTTCTAAAAAGAATTCATCAGGATTATTCAAATCTATTGCTCCAATTTGCCAAATACCGCTTGTATTCAAATCTAAACCAGAAGTTTCAAAATCTAAAACTATGGGATTTATGTGTTTCATTTTCCTTTAAACCTTTCATTTAATTCATTGATTGCCGATTCTGTATACAATGTCAATCTTCCAACACCGCCTTTTGCTAAATCAGGAACACCGACGCTATTTGCTTTTTTTACATCAACACCATTAAATTTCAATGTTTCACCATTTCCAATAACAATTAACAAGCCGGCATTTGATTTATATTTTCTTCCCCGCATTGTTCCTCTTCCAGCTCGAATGGATTTTTTCTTTATCGCCAATTCAAATAAATTCTTGCCAAGAATATTTTTCAATCCAGCTAAGATTTCCTTTGTTTTAGTTTTATCAAATTTATCAACAACAAAAGGAGCATTTTTTACATCGTCTTTTATTGTTTCATATCTTTTTGCAATTTCTTTTCCATTCGCTGTCGCACTCAACGCAGACAGTAAAGCCATTTCAAGCTCTTTCTTATTTATTTTCTTAGTGTTAATTATGTGAATAACTTTTGGAGGATGCGCTCTCATTCCTCCTCTCGCGAAAGGAACCTCTGCTGCTTCTAAATTAAATTGTGAACCTTTTCTTGAGAATATTTTTCTAGGGACTCTCGACTGGCCCCGTCCATAACCACTTCTCCAAACATGCCGTCTATGAACCATCTTTCCTTTTGCAGTATGCTGTTTTCCAGCCATTAAATTCGGCGCATAAGGCTGTTGCTTTTTTTTCGTTTCAAGAACTTTCGCAACAATATCTTTTCTTATTTCACTAGAAAAATATTTAGGCATCTCAATTTCTTTGACTTTTTTTCCTTCAAGATTTAATATTTGTGTTTTCATCTTAATCAATCACCCCGACGCATATTGAACAAAGAGTGTGAGATTCAGATACATAAATGGCTTTCCTATTTACTTTTAATAAATCCATAGCTTCTTCAATACTTTTAACTTCTGCAACTTGATTTCTACTTAAGTCATTAATTCTATATCTTTCATTACATGTTGCGCAAGGTTTTGCGACATATTGGATTTGAGGGCTTATAGCATTCATCTTATCTCCAAAACCTCCAATTTCTTTTTAGTTTGTTTCTTTGTCGGTCTTAACGACGCTGTTAAAAGCAATTGCCTTTTAGAAGGTCCTTGGATACTTCCCCGAATAATTATATAATCTGTTTTTAAATCACCATAATTTTTTATATTTTTGAATTTGTCTTCGGCTTTTCCTAAATCTAAAATTTTATTATTATAAATCAAACGAGTAAACATTCCCAATTGTCCTGCTTGCGGCGCTCTAAAAGTAACTCTTGCAGGATGCCATGGTCCCAAACTTCCAGGACGCCTTCGCCCTTTTTCTGATTTGTGCGACTTAAGTGTAATTCCAAATCTTTTAACAGGTCCAGACAAACCCCGTCCAGTAGTCAAGCCACGAACATCAACTAACTGCCCCTTTTCAAAGATATCTGAAACAGAAATTTCCTTTCCAGCATTTTCCTTAACAAACTTCAATTTTTCCCCGACATCATTTCCAACAACACTAATCTCACTCAAATCCGGAGTTTTTTTCAAATTAGTTTTTTTCACTTGGGAATAAACAATCACTGTAATATTATCAAATCCACCTAATTTGACATCATCCAGCTTTTTTTTAGAAACTTTTGGAAGCTTAACTTTTTTCTTCAACTCTTTATCTTTCAAAGATTCCTCAACAATAATTTCTTTATTAACAACACCATCTTTATAGAATCTAACAGAAAAAATCTTCATCGAAGGACATTCAAGAATCGTAACTGGCACTGCAATCCGTTTCCCTTTAGTCATAGAATGCTCTGTGCTGTCCTTAACAATCGCAGACTTCATTCCAGCTTTATAGCAAATAAAACCCTTTAAACCCTTGACATTTTCGTCAGAAACAATCTTCCAGTTAACTCTAGGCAAGAACTTCTTAGCTCGCTTTCGCGGCCAAAATTGCAAACTTCCTTTTCTCGGTGATTTCGCTGTTGGCATTCTTCATTAATTTTTTAGTGTTTAAACTAGCGGATAACATTTTATTTAACCCTGGATGGAAATGAAAGAAAAAGGGGGTTTAAAAAACTTGTGGCAAGTTTTTTATTGTAGTATCCCGAAATTATTTCATAAGGCTGGGTTAGATAACCTTATGAAATTAACAAAAGCGAAGCAAGGCTCGGAACAAATTTCAATCACCAAAATGTTTTTAAACTACACTTTTTAACAAAATCAATGGCAACACTGACACAAAAATCAGATTCAATTTCATACAATCCTCCAAGCGAGAGCTATTGGACACTTTCTGGAGTTAAACATAGGGGAGAAAATCAAACTTACAGAGTTTTTGGGCAAATGACTCCTTCAATGACGCAAGATGATTTAATAGAAAAATATGGATTGAAAATTCCAAATTCGCAATTAGTCTGGGCATTGACAGATAGAGCTTATGAGCTAAGAAATTCATCTCCAAACGAAGCCGAGCGATTAAGAAATTTTTTAAGACAATGTTTCAGACAACGTTCTCATACCTCATCAAGAGCAATTTATATGCCAGAAGGAGAAATTGATAGGGCTGCTCATAATTATGGAACTCCAGAGCAATATTTCTTAGATGCAAATCTTGTTGGCGTTGATGGTCGGATTGAAGATATTCCGAACAAAAAAGTTTTAGTATCAATCTTAGGAACAGATGATGTCGGGAAAATAAATAAAGTTTCTCAATGGGTTAATGGAACTGGTAGTTCTATTTCGAGAGTAAATTTAAAACCTAATTCAGTTGAAGTTCAAAGAACGGTCGGGTTCTACGCCAACGTTGTTAGGCTTGGCTTCGGCTGCGGCGGGGATCTCGCCTACGTGGGTCCTTCTCTTCGGGTAGAAAGGATTGAGTAAGCGTGTTGTATTGCTCGCGTGAAATTGTGGAATACAACTTTTTGATATTTATTTTTAATTGAATATTAGCACTCACTCCAAAGTCGTTCGTGATGTATTTGAGTTGACAGAGAAACATAATGTTTTCATGTTAAAATTAAAATAATCTTGCGACTTCGGAGCAAGCAAATTTGCAAATAAATTTAGATAAAATTCTTTCTAAAAATAGAAGATAATTTAAACTTCTTTTTCTTATAATTATTGCCATTAAAGTTTTCTTCCTTGAGCAAGAAGAAACTGGATGGACTACACGTCAATTAACTAGCACGTCATTAAGATTTATTTTAAGTCATAAAATTCAACTTTGACATTAAGTAGATGAAAATCGAAATATGAAAAAGTGGTGCTTCGTCTTTTTTAAGTCGCGGGAGGCTCCTTTTTTGGAGGGGTTAATTGGCTACAAAGTGGGCGGTCAGGTTCAACGCCAACGATGATAGGCTTAACTTCAACTTCAACAGGAATCTCGCCAACGAGAATCCTTCTCTTCGAATAGTGCATCTGGGCTTGCTCTTTTTAGAATTATTTTATTTTCCAACAAACTCAACACCTCTTTCTATAAACTTCCTGAATTCTTTGTCTCCTGTAACAAATTTATATCCCTTGCTTCTTGAGAAAATATATCCAACAGCATCGAAGAACGAGATTCCAGACTTTTTGTTTTCATGCCTAAACTTGACTGCTTTCTTCAAAATTTCTCTGCTTACTGGAATTGAATAATTCTCAAATTTCTTAAACCAATAGTCTGATGTCGCTTCATTTTCTTCTCTCAAAAGAACGCTGTAAAATTCCGCGAGAGTTATATCATTAACAACAAATTTAGAATTCAGGAAATTATTAAATTTAGGATTTCCAAGTTTTATCTCAACTAACGCGTAAGTGTCAAGACAGAATTTTATTTCATCCATTTACTCTCCAGCTCTTTTCTCACTTCTTCAATCATCTGTTTAGCTGATTTTTTTGATTTCATAGTTCCAAACATTTCTTTAAGAACATTGGAGCTTTTGCTGATTTCAATTTCAAGATTCTCGTCGGGTTTAATATGAAGTTTTTCAATAGCTTCGCTTGGAATAATAAATCCTATTGAATTTCCCCATTTCTTCGCTTTAACCTGTATTGCCATGTATAACTAACATGTATAACTAATATTTAAACTTTTCCAAGAATTAGGCTTCAAACTCTTTCTCTTCTTTTATTTTCTGCCCGTCTATTTCGCCTTCACGAATTATCTTTCCTTTCCTCTTCGCCTTTTCTCTTACTAAAGCAAAATCCCTTTCCTTTTTCAACTCATTAGAAACAACAATATCTTCAATTACAAAAGTGTGCTTGAATTCAGCTTGCTTGAAATCCGGCTTTTCAAAAACAAAACTCCTTCCAATTTTTTCGTCATTTGTAATTAACTTGCAAAAATCCGCGACAACCTCTTCCTCTTCCCCCTCTTTAGCTGTTTTTGGCTTTCCCGATTTTGGAGCTTTTGGTTTAATCTTCAATTTATTTTCTTCATCAACATCAAAAGTTAATGCAAAAAAAGTCTTCGGAAATTCATCAAGCAAAGTAATTAATTCAGTTCCAGACATTTCTTTATCTATCAAATATCTTTTAACACCTTGAAACTGCTTTATTTCTTTATAATCAATTCTATTTTTCAAATCAGAAGTTGAAACAATCGCGCCAGTAACAATAGTTTTTCTTTCTCCAAGTTTTTCAGCCATAACTCGAACAAGTTCGTTCGCAAATTCAGCAGAAGTATTTATTGAGTATTTTCTTCCAGATTTCTTAACTTTAACAGATGCTTTGTTTTTGAACTCTCCTCTAGAAAATTTCATAAATCGCAAGTGCACACTTTCATCAATTGCATCATCAAAAATCTTTTTTATAAAATTCATCTTCTTATTTATTTAGTTCGGCTTTTAAAGTTTTCTTAAGATACATTTATAAATTTATTTGCACTTAATTAAATATAAAATGGCAAGATTAGATGAAGAATATGTGAGAAAAGCAACAACATTGGGAATGTTATTAGTCTTGATTTTTCTTTCTTTTCTTATTATTAAACCAATAATCTTGTCAATAATTGGAGGAATGATTCTTGCATTTATTTTTTCGCCCCTCTACGATTTCTTATTAAAATATACTAAATCAAAAAACTTGTCTGCTTCATTAATTTGCACCATTCTTATTTTAATAATTGTTATACCAATTTGGTTTTTATTGCCAATTTTTATAGAACAATCATTTAAGATTTTTCGAGCATCTCAATCTCTTCCTATAATCGAAACATTAAAATCAGTTTTCCCTAATTTTTTCGCCTCAGAAACATTTTCTAATGAAGTTGGAAAAGTAATTGAATCATTTATTTCAAGAACAACTAACTCTGTAACTAGTAGTTTGACAAATCTTATCCTAAATTTTCCAGTAATTATGCTGCATCTTCTCGTCGTATTTTTCACATTATATTACGTATTAAGAGATAAAGAAGATATTATAAATTATATCAAAAGTCTTTCACCTTTGACAAAAGATACAGAGAACAAACTTTTTGAATATACAAAAGGTATTACTAGTTCTGTTATTTATGGACAGGTTATTGTAGGAATAATACAGGGTCTTATCGCAGGATTAGGTTTCTTTATTTTTGGGGTTCCCAATGCTTTGTATCTCACATTTGTCGCAACTATAGTGGGAATTCTTCCAATTATCGGAACTATTTTAGTTTGGATACCCGTTGCAATTTACTTGCTCGTTGATGGCAATAATGTTTCAGCAATAGGAGTAATTATTTTTGGTATTATCTCATCAACAATTGATAACTTTCTTAGGCCCTTGATAGTTTCAAGAAGAACAAGATTAAGCACATCAATAGTTGTAATTGGAATGATTGGCGGTTTCTTTATGTTTGGCATTTTGGGATTTATCATAGGCCCCTTAATTCTAGCATATCTTCTTATTATTTTAGAACTTTACAGAAAAAAAGAAATTCCAGGCATTTTCATCCAGGAAGATAAATAATCATTTCACTATAATCTTAACTACACACTTTATAAAATATAGCTCGCTCAGAGTCGTGAGAATCATTAACTCATAATCGGCCTTTGGACACGATTATTCGTCGAGAAAACCTGATAACAAAATATCTTAAAATTCTTTGTAATTAACAGTTTCTTTAAACGAAAAACTTGACGGAGTCAGTTTTGACGAGCGATTTCACGAGTGTCGCCTCAAAACTTTGTTCGAGTGAGGTCGCGAGCAGAGCGATTTCACGAGCTTGCGAGTGCTAATGTTTATTTAGGAAGTGGACTTAACACTCACTATAAATTTTTAAACTTCTTTGTATATAATATCTTATGGCAGAAACCTATATGCAAAATTTAGTTAATTACATAAAAAAGAATTT
>Ga0209542_10003661_pt1 | contig 32567 bp, 39 predicted proteins | sample RifCSPhighO2_01_FD_184028 | JGI IMG/M metagenome (GOLD analysis project Ga0209542, IMG submission 184028) | Soil microbial communities from Rifle, Colorado - Rifle CSP2_plank highO2_0.1 (SPAdes) (version 2) | ecosystem: Environmental > Terrestrial > Deep subsurface > Rock core/Sediment ... | reverse complement strand
TCATGTGGTCGACTGAAAAAAGAACGACAGGTACGCAGCTGCTTTTACCTCGTCGACATATCCATCGGTTCTGAGTTGCGATTCGGCATCTACGGAAATCGGAAGTTTAAAAAAATCTTCCAATTCGTGGATCTCCGGCGCGCTGTCTGCTCCGTAGCCGCCCGCGACAGCGATCCTACTCAACCCTCGCGAAATAAGCTTGAGGATGCGAGTCTTTTTGATTGCAACATCCTCTCGTGTCCCCTTCGCCCAACTCTCATCGAGAAGGAGAAATTTATTCGGCGAAGAGAAATAATCAATAAACCCTTTTTGTTCAAGAAGGGTGCAATGTTCCTCCTTGAGTTGAAAAATTACATGCGCCCCATGAAAGGAATCTATCAATTCAACATCGATGCGACATTCTGGCGCACTCATAGGGAGTCGAAATTGCAGAGAATAAGGAAACGCTAGCTTACCTAGAAAGCGTTTTAGTTCTCGCTGCGCTGAACGTGACAGTGGATAATCCATATGGAGTACTAAATTGGCGTTTTGGACTTTCGAAACCAGTTCATAAAGGGTTTCCAATTCACTTTGCAATTTCGCATCACTCAAGTCCCCTTTTTCAGGATACATACCAAGTCCAATAAAAAGTTTCCTCGCCTCTATCCATGGATGAACACTCGAGAGTATAGTTGCTATGGAGGGCAATCTCTGTTGGATATCCCCGCGCGAGAGAGTAATGGAGGTGTACGGGGCGTATCCGACCGTGTTGTGCAGAAATTTCTGTGTTTTTGCGTCCGTGTAAGCTGCGCTATGTAGAGAGGTTGCTGTTCTCAGCGGCTCTAACGCCACTTGATATCCATAGCGTTCCAAAAAAAGCGCCTTATAAGGATTGTTTGAGAGCAACCGGATGTGGCTTTTCTTGTTATCGAGCAGCTGGCTGAGTGCAGTTAATATATCGGAATATTCCCTGGGGTCTGGATGCCCTACAAGCGACAGGAGAGCGTCGTGCGTATCCATCCCCTGCTGCATCAAGTTGTATGACTGAACTTTTTTGTAGAGTCCGGTGTTGCGACCCTCTTGTCGATGATAAATGAAAATGCCGTTGCCATGTTCCTGAATTTTTTGGAGTGCGAGATCTTTCTGTGGACCACAATCACACGCGAGTGAGCGAAAGATGTCGCCGGTGAGACACTCGGAGTGCACGCGCACCATAATTTCTCTTGCAGCGTCCAAGGTAGGCGTCGACAGTGCGACGAGTTCCCTGCCGCGATCGCCATCCCAGACATGCAGCCGAAAATTGCCCACGGCCGTAGGCAGCTCCACAGAAACGATATTCTGCTTCTTCATGCCGAAGATCATAAAGGAAATCCAGAAACATGCTGTTTATTTCGTCGTATTTTATTATTTTGTGCAGCAAATGCTTGCTATTCTAGCCATATGGGGATCAAATGCGTCGGATTTATGTTAGAAAAAATTAGAAATCGGACTCCCGTAAAATTCAAAATCGGACTGTCTTCAATTCCGTCAGTTTGACCTTGCGCTCCTCCACGAAGGCGCCCTGCTGCCAAAAGCGGAAGACAGCAAGCTTGTTTTTGTAGTCGGGCGAGATGTGAAGTTCGGTCTCGGTGTACGATTTCGCGTTCGGAAGCCGGAAGACATGACTATCGAAGGAAAGTGATCGGTACCCATCAGTCGTGCGTTTGAAAACGAGGCAGAGCAGGTCGCGCGTATCGACTCCCTGCGGTAGCGGTTTGAAGAGCGAGCAGTTGCCATTGAGCGCGTTTTCAAATCGGACGATCGGGATCTCTTTGGTCGTCGAGTGCACCCAGCGCGTGTTGTACATGTCGACGAGGCCGCGCAGCGCTTCGCGCATTTCTTCGAGCGTCGCCAGGTTCTCTTTCATCGCGACGCGCACGAGCCGGTCCTGGAGCCACCGGTACGGCCGTTCAATCTTCCCCTTGGCTTGCGGAGACAGTGCATAGATGACATCAGAGCCACAGCGCTTCAGCGTTGCTTTCCATTGCGGATCGACATCGTCGGTGAATGTAACATACTCCTGGTGCGGCCGCTTCGTGTCGCGATTTTTGACATACCGGAAGATAGAATGTTGATCGACATAGTATTTGAGCGGGACGCCATACATGGTGAAAACATGGCGCAAACCCTCGATATGATGCCAGCTCGTCTCTTCGAGGAAAAGATCGGCAAACAGAAGAAGACGAGAGTGATCGTCGAGCGAGGTAATGAGGTAGAGCTTCTCGTGCATGAGTGGCGAGAACAAATGATGCGAAGAATCGTGTTGGACGAGCTCTCCAATAAAATCGGTGGAGACGATTCTCTCATGCAGCGCTCGCTCGGCGCGGGGAATGTAGAAGCCCAAGTTTTTGGCGCGGTCGATGATGGTGGGTACCGATACTTCAACGCCGTGTTTCTCCTTCAACGTGTCATGTACGGCGGAGTAATTGTACGAGCGAACGGGAACGTCTTTATTGTCGATGAGCTTCTTTTCCTCCGCGAGTTCGTCTTTGATATGCGTTTCTGCGTTTTTCGATATTCGAGTCTTTCGCTCGCCTTCATCGCGAACGATCGTGAACGTTTGTTTGTCTTTTTGAAATGCGCGGACGAGATCGAAGAATCTGCTACGCTTCAATCCGAGCTTCGCTTGCGCGTCCGCGGAGGAGATCTTTTTTTCCACGTACTGCGTGAGAATAGTAACGGCTTGCGCCTCCGAGAGGCGCTTTGAGATATGGGACATATGGACGAGTCATGAGGAATAACCGGTAGTATGCCCGTACCGAAGCGGCAATGGCACCGCCGCCCAAAGTCCGATTTCTAATTTTAAAACCCCTCAAAACAGTCCGATTTCTAATTTTAAATGACAAATGCGTCGGATTTATTGACAAATTATCTATATACGGCATTATTGCTGAATGGATCAAAGTGGTATTTCAAAGGCCCTGCAGGAAATCGGACTCCCTGAAAAAGCTGCCCTGATTTACATCTCGCTTCTCGGGAAGCAAAAGATGACGGTTTCAGAGATTGCTCGAGAGTCTAATATTAAGCGTGCGACCTGCTATGAATATCTGGATCTACTCCTGAATAAAGATTTCGTCGTGCGCGTACCGGTGGGTAAACGCATGTTTTATGCAGCGGTAGAACCCAAGAAGGTACTCAGTGACTTCAAGAAAAAAGCGGCCCACTTTGAGCAGAAAATCAATGAAATGGCTGCAATGCACGACGTGGCGGTCAATAAGCCGCGCATCGTCTTTTATGAAGGCAAACGTGAGATCAAGAATATCTATGAGGATATCTTCAAGACCGTGGCGGACGTCTATTCAATCTTCCCTCCCCTCTCCTTTTTCGAGAACTTTACCGAGGAGGATTATGATGAATACGATAAGCTCATAAGCTCATACGCCCTGAAGAGCCGCGATCTTTTTATCGTAGACAAATACTACAAGAAAATCAAGGAAATACGCGATAAAAACAGTGCCGAGGGTAAAAACAAGCTCGATAAGAAGCTCCCTGCTTGGTTCCAAAGCAACGTTGACGTCCTGATTTATGCCGACAAAGTAGCCTTAATCAGCCTCCGTGACCTCTCTGCGATCGTCATTGAGAACAGGGATATAGCCGACCTTTTTAGGAATATGCATTCCTTTATGTGGAAAAGCCTCTAGGATAAAGGACATTCTCCAGATGGCGAACCGTCCTTTAGATGTCCTTTGTCATTATAGGTTGCTATCAAGGGCCTGTTCAAAAAGCCGGCACGTAGCGATTCGAGATATATCATCCATAATCACCCCCACCACATCGATCTGAAATTCTCTCCGATCCCTTGTATTTTGCATATAAAGCGCCGCCATCCTTGCGACTTTGATCAGTTTACGCCTATCGACAAGTTCCTCCGGATTATGGGAGAGCTCATAGCTTTCACGTGAAACTGTTTTAACCTCCACAAAGCGAACCGTATTACCCTTCTCGGCTATGATATCGATCTCGCCCCAGGGCTTCCGAAAGTTTTTCCTAACAATTTTGTAACCCTTCCGTTTAAGAAAAATTTCTGCAACTGATTCTCCCGTTTCCCCGCGTTTTTGCTGCTTTGTCCTCCTGCCTGTTTTCACGTGAAAAGTCTATCATTAACTTGGCATATTCATGAGACGTGTTTTCACGTGAAAACACCATTAAACGTTACTTAAGTAACGTTTTGGAGTATTCTAGGCTAGAACCTAGCAGCTAGTCCCTAAAACCTGCTCTCAAGGACATGTCCTTTATCCACATATCCCCTCACTTATCCCCAGATTTGAAAATATCGAAAACAAGCCCATTTCTATTGATCTCCTATAAGACAACCGTTCAGGCTCTGTGCGGATAGGGGGAATCGAACCCCCGCCCCGTGCTTGGCAAGCACGCGTTCTACCACTAAACCATATCCGCGAAACATCAAACGTCCTAGATTATACAGTAGGTTTACGGGTCGGCAATTCTTGAATGCTCCCGCCAGGATTCGAACCTGGAATAGCAGTTCCGAAGACTGCTGTGATATCCATTTCACCACGAGAGCGTGTGGTTATCATACCTTTCATTCGCCCGAATACAACGAATAGACTACAATGAACCCATGGAAAATGTCGAGCTATCGGTACCAAAAGAGGCGGGAGCGACGTGCGAGGTACTCAAAAACGCCGGATTTGAGGCGTATTTGGTCGGAGGCTGCGTGCGCGACATGCTCCTCGGCCGCGAGCCAAAGGATTGGGATGTAACGACAAATGCAACGCCGGAACAGCTCCAGGAATTATTTCCCGAAACATTTTACGAAAACGACTACGGCACGGTGGGCGTTGTTACACAGAGTGAAGATCCAAAGCTCAAAGTGATCGAGATCACGCCATACCGCATCGAATCAGAATATTCGAATGCACGACATCCTGACGAAGTCCGGTTCAGCGACAAGCTCTCGGACGATTTAAAACGCCGTGATTTCACGATCAACGCGATAGCTTACGATCCGATCAAAGAGGAGCTCATCGACGAACACGGGGGCAGGGAGGACCTTTTGCGGCGCACTATCGTGACAGTGGGAGACGCACATGAACGTTTCGAAGAAGACGCGCTCCGCATGCTCCGTGCAATCCGTCTCTCGGCAGAGCTCGATTTTACGATTTCATCGGAAACCGCTGAAGGAATGGCCAAAAATGCAGCGCAACTTGAGAAAATCTCGAAGGAGCGAATACGCGATGAGTTTACGCGCATTATCGATAGTCCGCGCCCCATGCAGGCGTTATATATGGCTCAAAAGCTCGATATTTTGCGCTTTATCGCACCCGATCTAGAAGCCGGGATCGGTTGTGAGCAGAATCAGGCGCACTCGTACGATGTATTCGAGCATAATCTGCGCGCTCTTCAGCATGCCGCGGATAATAATTGGTCGCTTGAAGTCCGGATAGCTGCGCTTCTCCATGACGTAGGTAAACCCGCAGTGCGACAGTGGTCGGATGATAAAAAAGATTGGACTTTCCACGGGCACGATGTCATCGGTGCGAAGATTACAAAAAAAATTCTCCAAGAACTCCGATTTTCACGTGAAACTATCGAGAACGTAAGCAATCTCGTGCGTTGGCACATGTTTTTCTCCGATCCCGATACGGTAACTCTCGCAGCAGTGCGCCGTACGATCCAGCGTGTAGGGAAGGATCACATCAAAGAGCTTTTGCAGCTGCGGATGTGCGATCGCATAGGGACGGGGAGGCCCAAAGAGCAGCCGTTTCGTTTGCGCAAGTACATGTCGATGGTGGACGAAGCACTGCGCGATCCTATTTCGGTCGGCATGCTCGCGATCGACGGGGCAAAGGTTCTCACGCTCGGAGAGAGACCGGGGCCACGCATCGGGTGGATACTTCACACACTCCTTGAGGAGGTCTTGGAAGACCCCAAGAAAAACACTGGTGAATATATGGAAACTAGGGCAAAGGAATTGTCTCAACTAGGGGACGACGAACTTAGAAGGCTCGGGGAAGCGGGGAAGGAGCGGAAGCTTGAGGAGGAGGCAGGGGAAGTGCAGAAATTGCGGGAGAAGCATCATGTGAGCTAATCAGCCACACTTAGCCAAGGCTTAGCGGGGCTATGTTCCGCAAAGCGGAAAATAGAAAAACCGCCTGATGAGGCGATCCGTGTTCTTTCTCTTAGATCGCCACCATCAGGCGGCTTTATTGTGCATCCTCAGTTCCTAAAGAACGAAGACACGAGCCTACAGTTACCGTGGAAGCCAATGTTCTTACAGAGGTAAAAACTTAATTATTTGTGGCAAGTAATTGTATGAGCTATATATCTCATTGCGTGGAACAGTGAGAATGCTGTAAAGAACATTTGTCCATTTCATGGACATGGATCATCCTAAGGGACATAAAAGACATTGTAAAGGACAGACCTGTGGATAACGGACATTCCTATTATGTGGCTCAATTGCTTATGTCCAGCAAAACGGGGCAGTGGTCAGATCCCATGTAATCCGCAAGTATTTCCGCCCTTCTGATCTTGGATATCAAGTCTTCGCTCGCAAATATATAGTCTATGCGCCACCCCACGTTGCGCTCACGGGCTCCCGAAAACGGGCTCCACCATGTGTAGTGCCCTGGCCCTACGGTAAACATGCGAAAGGTATCGACGAATCCCTCATCTATCATATTGTCGATTCCCTCACGCTCCTCTTTGGTGAAACCCTTCTTACCATCATTAGGCTTCGGATTGGCCAAGTCGTCTGGTGTATGAGCCACGTTGAGATCTCCGCAGAAGACGACCGGCTTTTCTGCTTCCAGCTCCCTGCAATATGAGAGAAAGGCCGGGTCCCAGTGTTTGTGGCGGAGCTTGAGGCGGCTCAAATCGTCTTTTGCATTGGGAGTATAGACAGTTACCACATACAAATCAGGATATTCGGCAGCGATTACGCGCCCCTCAGCGTTGGGGTCGCCATACCCGTCATTTTTGATGCCAAAATCTGTCACGATCTGTGCCGGCAGCCCCAGAATGACGCTGAGGGGCTTTTCTTTAGAAAATATGGCCGTTCCACTATAGCCCTTTTTATCCGCGGAATTCCAATACTCTTCATATTGGGGCAAATCCACCTCCGACTGATGCTGGTGCGCCTTCGTTTCCTGCAAGCAAAGCACATCCGGCTTTACCTTTTCGATAAGGGGAGTGAGCATTCCCTTCTTATGGAGCGAGCGTATACCATTGACGTTCCACGAGACGATTCTCATGCGCGCAGAATATCATGTCTCATGGTGCCTTTCGATACTTCAGCCGATTATCATCCTGGCTTGTGTACACTTGTCATATGTTCTCGTCGCGCACGTCTCTATATGTGTGCACGAGCACAAACAACCTATGAAACATCCAATGCATCAATACCGGACACTCTCACTCTTCGATGCGCACTCACCGCGCGAGAAGGGAAGCAGGGAATGGGGAGCATTCAGGGCCGTACACGAAGATCGAGTAGGCGCGTACCGCGTCGAGCAGCCGAGGAAACCTCTCATAGTTAGGGGTCCTCGCAATTTCCTTCGCATCATCCTGCCGCCGACGCGCGCCCTCCGCGCCGCCCACTAAAACTAAAAATTAAACATAGAAAAACCGCGCGATTCTTCGATCGCGCGGTTTTTTAATCGCTCGAGCCAACGAGCTTGAGAACTGCCACGACCGCCCCGTATCCCACATCATCGTTGATGGTTACCAGACTGGTGCCAGTCTCTTTGATGATGATCTTGTAGATGGTGGCTTCCGAGACGCCGTGCTCCTTCGATGCTTCTGCGACGGAGACGCCGTCATTCTTGATGCGGTTGATAATCTGCTCCCTCACTTCAGGAGCGGTGCGATGCTTTTTCATATGGACTGATTCTAGCCAATAATGAAAGATCAGTGTTCAAATTTTGGGGTCCGGGCCATCCGCAAGGTGGTCCATATCCCGAATGGACGAAGGAGATGGGCGACAGGCATGCGTACAGCAGGGAAGTCGACCGGAAGCGTGAAGGGGTAATCAACACCTTCTTCACTGAGCTGGCGGAGCGACTGCGGGGGATGCACATCGATCCACGGGAGGCCGAACTTTCCGGTGCTTTCTGGATCGGCTCCGACGGCAGCTTGCAACGCAACAATGGTCACTGCATTAGTGTCGACCGTTTTGTCCGATCAATCGATCGAATTGTCGACTATAGGCAGGTGCTCACGCTCTTAAGCCAAACAAAATACGAGTAAAGCTCGTTACGAGTTGAAGAACTCAAAAAACTTCACCGGTTTGGGGAATCCCGGATCTCATCCTCTGCAACAGCCGCCTCGATGGGTACGAGGCGGCTCTACTTTTTGCTGCGAATGCGGGGAATATCGAGATCTTTACAAATTTTCTCCGCGAGCAAATCGCCAATCTCCCGATGCCGCGGGAGGCTCGTCTTCAGATTGTTTCGAACATTGCGGTAGAGCGAATGACTGGCGCCTTCGCGGAGAAAATGACAGCCGTGCCTCTCGAGATAATCGAGAAGCTTTTTGCGTTTCATGCTGATAGTATGAGAGATTCACGCTTTGCACTTTTGAATTCTTTGGCAAAATATCTTCGATTCTCATCAAGCACGAGTTCGAGCGCGTCGCGCAGGTTTTCGCGCGCCTCTTTCATTGTCCGGCCTTGAGTATTGACGCCGGGAACTTCTTCGACCCACGCCACGATCCACTTTCCGCTTTTCTTGAACACCGCTGTATATTCATGCTTCGACATACGCGAAGTATATCAAACGCGGCGGCGTTTTGCATGAAATTCCCGCCAAACAACAGTGTTTGTGAACAAATGTGAACAAATTGACAGAAACATACCAAAGTATATACTTCGGTATATGAGTACCAACACCAAAACGCTGTTGACAGTGAAAACTGATAAGACCCTCAAGAAAGCTGCGGAGGAGACCGCGGCGCGCGTTGGGCTTCCACTCGGAACAGTCGTGAACGGTTTTTTGCGCAACTTCGTCGCTGAACAGCGCATCGAATTCTCCGCGCCGCTCGTTCCCAACGCTCGCACGCGCCGGATCATTGACGAGGCACGTCGTGAGTTCGCTGCAGGCAAAGCGCACGGCCCCTTTAAGAACGCATCCGAAATGTTCGAATCGCTTGAAGGCTAGACCCACTCATGAGCATTCATTATTCGAGTCGTTTTCGAAAGCAGTACAAAAAGTTGACGAAACCGATCCGCTCCAAAATGCAAGAGCGTGTCCGCATCTTTTTAAAAAACGAATTTGATCCATTGCTCGACAATCATCCGCTGCAAGGGAAATACGTCGGCTGTCGGAGCATAGACATTACTGGAAATTATAGGCTTATCTATGAGCGGTACCCTGATGGATTGTTGAACTTCGTCGCCGTAGGAACGCACCCGCAACTGTACGGTTGAGCTCATTACCATGGGTTTCTTCGCGCGTCTCTGCACGTTGCAGCGGGCATGAATAGCTTAAACGCATCTTTGAGATTTTCCTGCGCCTCTTTTTTTGTTTTACCCTGCGTCAACACACCCGGGATCTCTTCGAGCCAAGCGATGTAGCCTTGGGGAACTTTTTCATACACTGCTGTGTACATACATTCATACTATCAAACCTTGTGGCGTTTTCCATGAAAAGCTTTATGGATCTCTTTTTTGAGTGGTCTGAAATCAGCCATTGTGCTTTGCGATGATCGGAAGAATGTCATTGAGATGATCTACGATGTAATCTGCACCTTCCGCTTCAAGCATTGCACGCGTGCCAAGTCCGTGCGTGAGTCCGATCGTGAATGCCGTCCCTGCTGCTTTGCCCGCACCAATGTCGGCATCGGTATCTCCCACCATGACCGCGCGCGTTACATCCACGCCCATCTCTTTACACACTTTGAGTAATCCTTCCGGATGCGGCTTGACGTTGTCCATCAAGTCCGCGTGCATGATCGCATCGAACTCATCCTTGATGCCGAGGTGATTCAATAGATCGAGCACGTTGACCGCACGATTTGTGCAGATGCCTACTTTGAGTCCCGCCTCTTTAAGCACGCGCAGAAGTTTGTGTAATCCCTCATAAGCATCGAAGAGATCGAAGTGCTCTGCTTGGAAGATGCGGTGCTTTGTCGTGAGTTCGCGTGGATCGTGATTCGGTGCGAAACGGGCATAGGTTTCTTCGGTCGGACTCCCACTGTATTGAAGGAAATCCTCCTTGAGGGGCATTTCATAGCCGTGCTCCGTTAGCACATGCTCGATGGCCTGCATTACGAGTTCGCGCGTGTCGAGTATTGTGCCATCGGCGTCGAAAATCACGGCCTCAAGCTGTTTCATACCGCGATTGTAGCAAACCCTCGAGAGGCGATAGAATGCCATCCATGAGAAAGATGCTCGTCATCGCGGCGGACCAGGAAAAACACGGGAGCGCGCCGGGGCCGCACACGCTGAAGCGCGAGCACGAGGAAACGTTACATAAAGCATTCGATGCAAAACTCGACGTTGTCATCGCGACACCCGACGAGGCGAAAGGGCACTGCGCAGATGCAGAGATCGTCGCGGCATTCCCCATGCGCATGCCACCGCTGGAAAATGTTCCGCGAGCAAAATGGTTGCATTCTTTTTCTGCGGGCATCGACAAAATTCTCACGCCTGCCGTTGCGGAGTCGCCCGTGCTCCTCACCAATTCTTCCGGCATTCATGCAACCCCGATCGCCGAGCACATCATTGGCCTTATCTTGCTCTTTACGCGCGAGTTTCCAAAAACGTTTCGCAATCAACAACATCATGTGTATGAAAAAAGTCAGACGCTTCGTGAAGTACGCGACTCGGAAATCTTGATTGTGGGGCTCGGCGAGATAGGGAAGGAGACGGCGCGACTCGCAAAAGCGTTCGGCGCGCACGTCTGCGCAGTCTCACGTAGCTGCAAAAACAAACCGGATTTCGTTGATCGATTGGAGGCAAGCGACAAACTCGACCAGCTTTTGGGGGATGCGGATTTTGTCGTAATCACGCTGCCGCATACGGAAGAGACACACCATCTCTTCGACAAAAAGAAATTCGCGCTGATGAAATCAAATGCAATCATCATCAACATCGGCCGCGGCGGGATCACACACGAGAATGATCTGATTGAAGCGCTGAAGGCAGGAGAGATTGCAGGCGCTGGGCTTGATGTGTTTGAGACAGAGCCGCTGCCGAAGGAAAGTCCGCTCTGGGATATGGAACAAGTAATCATCACGCCGCACCACTCCGGCCTTTCGCACAAATACATGGACCGTGCGATTGATCTCCTTATCGAAAATCTACACGCATACGTGAAAGGGAAGGCGCTGCCAAATCTTGTCGATAAACAATTAGGCTACTAAAAAAGCGCGGCCATGAGGCCGCGCTTTTTCTTTTTTTCTCAGCTGTGTTTAGAATCCAAAGAATGAACGGAGACCTTGGATGAACGCTGAAAATGAGAACGATGATTCTGCTTGTACGGCTGAACCATCCACGTTTACTTCTCCGCCGATACCGACGCTCGTGGTGTTAAAGGATCCATTGGAAAATCCGTCGTTACCTTCGCCCGTTACGGTAATAGTGACAGAGCCGAGCAATTGCGTTGCCATGAGGCAGCGCGGCTCACTCCACATGCATGCCGCATACGATTGAAGTGTTGCGGTATAGGTGCCGTCCATCGCGTAGGTGTGACTCGTGTGTACGGGCGCCAAAAGGGGACTGCTGTTGTGGCCGTCGCCGAAGTCGATGATGTATTGCGATCCGCTTGAAAGACCTCCCGCGCTGAATGCGACCATGAGGGGAGCTGCTCCGAAGGTCTGGGAAGCAGAAAGGTAGGTGTTTTGCCCACCACCACCCGCGCCATCGTCGTAGCCGCCCCCTTGATCGGAATCGCAGGGATTAAGCCAGCTCCAATTGGTGTAGGTGCACGGATCGGTGTAATGATCGTACCAACTGCCGCCGTCGACATTCGTGCCGTTGTTGAACTCAGGACACAATGTGCCGTTTCCGCCGCAGCCGCTCGGGTGATATTCGACAATGCCACTTGCATCGACGCTCACTGTACCCGATGAGCCGCCCGAATACTGTACGCTGCCATCAACAGACACGTCGGTGCCATACTCCTGATCGGGCATGACAGAGCCGCCCGGGCACACGAACTCACAATTCGGTCCGCTCCTGCCCACATACGAACCATCAGGGCAGACCATCGCGTCCATCGTGCACATCTGCGCAGAGGCAAACGACGCGACCGCTAAGACAGACGCGGCAAACGCGGCCGGAACAGAAATCATGATTAATTTATTTTGCATACATTTTATTGCGAGTGATTAATTGTCAGAGAATACAAGGAAGTTGTACCTCTCAGGGATGAAGACGAACACGCATTTATCCCCTTACCGAGCCGCCCGTGGGCACGCACCGACCTCGAGTAACTATTTGAGATACTTTTTCTTTTTCAATTTGTCGGGTAAGTAGGATTCTTTGTCTTTGTCGCCTGCCTCGAGGTCGCCCCGCGACTTTTCGGGGTACATTTTGTATCCTTTGCCATACCCCAAATTTTTCATTAGTTTCGTTGGGGCGTTGCGGATGCGCATCGGGATGGGGAGGTTGCCCTGCTCTTTTGCATCGGCGAGCGCCTCGAAATATGCGTCATAAGAGGCGCGACTTTTTTTGCACGTCGCGAGGTAGGCTGCGCCGTGCGCGAGATTGATCTGCGCTTCCGGGTAGCCGATCGTCTCGCAGGCGCGGAAAACGGCGTTGGCCACGACGAGCGCGGTCGGCGCAGCGAGGCCGATATCTTCACTCGCAAAAATCACCATGCGCCGTGCGATGAAAAGTGGATCCTCTCCCGCATCCACCATGCGTGCGAGGTAGTAGAGGGCTGCGTCTGGCTGGCTCGCGCGCATACTTTTTATAAATGCCGAGACAGTATTGTAGTGCTCTTCGCCTTTTTTGTCGTAGCGCAGGCGCTTTGATTGCACTGCCTCTTTGAGTGTTTCGATAGTAATCTCTCCATACAACTTCTGCGCGGTCTCAATGGTGGTAATTGCTTGCCGCGCGTCACCACTCGCCATTTGTATGAGCCAATCGCGCGCAGCCTTCGGAGCTTTGAGTTTCGTGCGCTTGATGATTTCCTGCATTTCTTTTTCGGAGTGTTCGTTCAATACAAAGACGCGCGTGCGCGAAAGAAGCGGGGAGATGACTTCAAAACTCGGGTTCTCCGTCGTAGCGCCGATGAGCGTGATGTCGCCACGCTCGACGAAGGGGAGAAGAAAATCCTGCTGCGCTTTATTGAAGCGATGGATTTCGTCGACAAACAAGACTTTGGGGCGAAAAAACGAGGGGAACCCTTGGGATCCCTTAAGGGTTCCCCTCGTTTTTTCGCCCTTCCCGATGATTTGCTTAATATCCTCTTTTCCGGAATCCACTGCCGACAATTCATAAAAGTCGGCGTCGAGCGCGTTTGCATAGATCCGAGCAAGCGTCGTCTTGCCGCACCCCGGCGGACCCCACAAGAGAAAAGAAAAGAGTTCTCGCTTGTCTATAGCCACCCGCAGGGGCTTTCCCGGTCCTACCAAATGCGACTGGCCCACGAATTCCTCCAGTTTTTGTGGTCTGATTTGTGATGCGAGCGGTTCCATATATAGTGTATATACCCGCCCTCTTGTTGAAACAAGCGCCATGGCAAGCATTCCACACCTTTTCCACAGACTTGTATAGTTGCGCTCCTCTGCCGAGAGGGTACTGTACAGTGTATGAGTATGAATATAAAGGTCATTATCGGTGGCGTCATCGTCGTTGCCCTTATTATTGGCGCGATGTATTACATGTCTAAAAATTCAGCGGCCCCGGCGGTCGGTGATCAGCAGGCAGCAACCGGTGCGGTGGCTTCCAGCACGCTTGGTCAGGTACAAGGGCAGGATGTTGCGATCGGCACCGGCGCGGAAGCTAAGCCCGGCGACATTGTCTCTGTTCTCTATGTAGGAAAACTTGAAGACGGCACGGTCTTTGACAGCTCTGCGGCGCACAACAATGAGCCGCTTCGCTTCGCGCTGGGTACCAATGAGCTGATCCCGGGCTTTCAGATCGGCATCAGCGGCATGAAGGTGGGAGGAGAGCGCCTCCTTTCCATTCCCTCGACCCTCGGTTACGGTGATCAGGAAGTGAAGGACCCGACGACCGGCAAAGTGGTCATCCCGGCCAACTCAACGATTCTCTTCGACGTGAAATTGGTCGCTGTCGAGCCTGGTACCACCACTCCAGCGCAATAGATTGAGCATTTAAGCCAAGAATCGTCCCCCGAACACTTTTCGTCGGCAAAAAGTAGTCATGGGGCTATTTGGTTGCAAATATGAAGGGAATGTGATATCATTTCGCCAATGCTTACGAAACGTAAGAAAGCCAATGAGGTCGCCAAAGGAAAGCGACATGACACCGATACGGGATCCCCAGAGGTGCAAGTCGCCATTTTGACACGACGCATTGAGGAGCTTTCGGCTCATTTGGATAAAAATCGCAAGGATCTGCATAGTCGCCGCGGTCTCTTGGGACTCGTGGCCGACCGCCGCAAGCATTTGAAGTACCTTGAGGTGACAAACAAGCGCGGCTACAGCGCGATTGTGAAGAAACTCGGATTGAAGAGGTAGCAAACTAGTATCTGGTTGCTGGTAACTAGTTGCTGGCAGGTGCTGTCAGGTGCTGTTCGATGACCCCTGTAAATGATACTCTGCGGAGAGCAGATTTTATAAGCGTTTATTCATATTTTAATAACGACTAGTGACTAGAAACCAGCCACTAGCAACCAGTTCTATGTCTATCATCAAACATCCAGAACAGCGCGTCGGCGTCTTTATCGACACGCAAAATCTCTATCACAGCGCGAAGAATATCTATCACGCGCGCGTTAATTTCGGCAACGTCTTGAAGGACTCGCTCGCCGGCCGCCGCCTCGTGCGCGCTCGCGCATACGCGGTTACGACCGAGTCCGGCGAAGAAAAAGCGTTTTTTGAGGCGCTCGGAAAAGTCGGCATCGAAATGCGGCTCAAGGACCTCCAGGTATTCGCAGGCGGCGCCAAAAAGGCCGACTGGGACGTGGGGCTTGCAGTCGATGCGATTACCGCTTCCCCCAAATTGGATACCGTCATCATCTTTACGGGCGACGGCGACTTCGTACCGCTCGTGCAATACCTCCAAATGCACGCTGGCTGCCAAGTGGAAGTCGTTTCCTTCGGACGCTCCACCTCGCTCAAACTCAAGGAGTCTGCAGATGACTTCCTGGACCTCGATGAAGACCCGAAGCGTTATCTCATTAGTTATCGAGGCCCTTCAATGCGCCGTTCGACTAGCTCACGACAAGCCGCACGTAACGTGCAGGTATCTGCGCCCGAAGACTCCCTGGCCGAGCAGGCAAGAGCCGAGGGCGCAGCCGAGATCGGCAGCATTACCGGTGTCGAATAGAGAACTACAACTGCATGTGAACCCCGCGAGTTCTCAAAAATTCGCGCCGAGACGAGAGGTAGGCAAATCCGATGAATACAAAGCCGATGAGACCCGTAATCGCCTCCGGCACCTCCACAAAAATTCCAACGAGCATCGCGATTGCGAGGCCGAGAATCGCATAGTGCGCTCCATGTTCGAGATACACGAGTGTTTCGAGCGTTTTGGCGCGGACGAGCATGATCGTGAATGAGCGCACGAAAAGTGCGCCGACCCCGAGACCGAGGGCAATGATGGGGACGCTCGTCGAAATGGCGAAAGCGGCAACGACGCCGTCGAGCGAAAACGCTGAATCGAGCACATTGAGATATATGAAGAGGGCGACGCCGGCCTTTGCGGCCATATCAGCCGACTTGGTCGCACCAGCCTCGAATGATTGCGCGATACCCTGGATAATGACGAAGAGAATGACACCCACGAGCCCTGCGACGAGAATTTCCGCAGCCTTAAGCGGCGCGATGAGCGTCGCGAGAAGGAGGATGGTGAGAACGAGGGCGATCTCGATGGCTTCAATACCACCCCAGCGAGAAAGCCAACGCTCGATGAGGACGATCCAGTGCACCGTCTTTCGATCATTGAAGAAATATTTGAATGATACAAGAAGAAGAAAGACGCTACCGAACGCGGCAATAGATACGTGTGCCGCGTGGAGATACTCGCTGTAGTGTACCGGGTCAAAGATTGCGAGCCACACAACGGCGATCGGGGACAGGCCCGCGGCAAGAGCAACGATGATAACGGGAAGCACTAAACGTGTGCCGAAGACGGCAACGGGGATGCCCCAGGTAAGAAATCGTTGTTGCCAACGCGCGTTCATGCGCGAGAGTACTTTTGCATTCACAACCGCGTTGTCGAACGAGAGTGTTGTCTCGAGCGTCGCCAAAAGCAGGAGGAGCATGAGTGCGGCGAATCCTCCCCAGAGAAATATGGCGATGCCCGCAAGCACTGCGGCGACCGAGGGGAAGATGAGCATCCGCATAATGGAACACATGCTAGCATACGGAGCCGAGGTATACGGACGTGGACGGCTGGTATGGTATATTGAAAAACGTATGACCGTTGCAGAGGAAAACGAGATCAAGCGTATCGCGAAAAAAAGCGTACGCGAAGCGCTCGATAAAGAGATTGACCGGGTGCGCGAACTCGGAGCATTGTATGATCGCGTACGCAATATTCCAAGCGCTCTGGCGACGCCGGAAGAAATTCGAGCCATCGAGCGGGGGCGCGCAGAATTTGCACGCGGTGAATATGTCACGCTCTCTGAACTTTTGCATGATGTGGATCATCCTCGTCGCAAAAAGCGCACGCAAAAAACTAAGAAAGTTTCCAAATAAGGATAGGGTTCGTATCGAAACCGTCCTTGCTGAGATGGAACAGAATCCATTTGACGGCGATATTGAACATCTCAAAAACATTGCCCCTGCGTTTCGTCGACGTGTCGGCTCATATCGCATAAAATTCGATGCATTCCCAGAAAGCGAGACTGTCAAGGTGTACGAACAGGTGTACGAAATCAAACGACGCAACGAGAATACATGTAAGAAACGTTTGTAATCATGCGAAAACGAACCAAAAACAAACTCCGCTCCTGCGCCTTGTGCAAACCCCACAAAACCGGCCACTCGTGCCGATGGAAAAAGCGCGACTTGCATAAGCTGCGCGTTTGGGAAAAGGAGCGGATTACGCTGTTCCTAAGCTGAAGTTGTTTTGTGATATAGTCGCAGCGGTCAATCTTGAACAACAGTGTCGAGGCATGCCATGTATCAATACCGTCTCGCAAAGCAGACGGAGATCCGTTATCCAAGTTTTTCCGGTCGCGAGAGTTGTCTGATACTGGATCCTTGCGACACCGGACGATTTTGGAGCGTCGGAGGACACGATGTCCCACTAACCGCCGAAATGATACATCTCGGCTGGTTCCATCACCTCTACCTGCAGTCTGGCAAGACGCGTATGCGTATGGCTGAACATTTTCTGCCGCTCCTCGGACACGGAGTCACGGGGTTTCGGATGACCATGAAAACCAGCGGTCTGCCTTACGATGGACGCGGTCAGCTATTCTGGGAATCCGTCAAACCAAACCTTCGCTTACATGGATTCCTAAAGCCGTACGCGCCACCTTTTCACACGCTTGCTTCTACGACACGGTGGTTGCGAGGCACGGTGCCTCGACGCATAACATACATGCGTACGAACGAGGCTCATCTGACCGTACGAATAAAAATGGACTATGGCCTCGGGAAACAATATGAGAAAGATTTTGTCCTGCCGCGAGACTGGGATCATGTCATCACGGCCCGCCATCGCGGAAGAAATTACCTATACCAGGCTGCACGCGCCGCCAGCCGTCTCGGTTGGCCCCATATACACCACATCGCGTGGGAACAAGAGCTGGACATTCGAGAACTTCTCGAGGAAGAGGCGCGGCATCGCGTCCTCGATTTCCTGGGCTACGCGGCGCTCCATGTGCCTGACGGCTGTACGCTGACGGGCATGTTCATATCGAACTGTGCAGGCCACTCTGATGACCACGATCTTTTCAGCAAGTGGAGGAATGAACTTGCGCGGGCGGCCTTGTAAGCCGCCCGTTTCTTTCATTGCCCACGGCAAAAAATACTGGTAGAGTGCGTTCATTATTATTAGTTGTGGCGAGCGGATAGGCAGCATGGGCCGTTAGGCTCATTCTGAAATCCGAACGTCACCCAAATTAGAAATGCAAAAAAAAGAATACTCCCTCGAAATCGGGGGAAAGACGATGACTGCCGAGTTCAACGACTGGGCGGACCAGGCAAATGGATCCGTACTCTTGCGCTACGGCAATAGCGCTGTCTTGGCAACCGCGGTGATGTCAAACCGCGAAAGCAATCTCGATTATTTCCCGCTCTCCGTCGAATACGAGGAGAAATTTTATGCAGCCGGTGCCATCCTCGGCTCTCGCTTCATGCGCCGCGAAGGGAGGCCATCGGACGAGGCGGTCCTTTCCGGCCGCATCGTGGATCGCACGATTCGTCCGCTTTTTCCCAAGGGACTGAAGCGCGACGTGCAGGTCATCATCACCGTGCTCTCGATAGAGGATTACGATACAGACATCTTGGCGGTTAATGCGGCATCGCTCGCGCTCGCAACTTCCGATATTCCATGGAACGGGCCGGTATCCGCCGTCCGCATCGGGATAGAGGAAAATAGTGATGAGCTCATAGTAAATCCGACGTACGGCCAGCGCAGCGAAGAGTTGCCGCCGCGCGCGCGGCTCGATCTTACCGTCTCGGGCAAAGACGGACTCGTGAATATGATCGAAGTCAATGCGCGCGAGGTTCCCGAAGGCGATCTCGATAAAGCGCTCGTACAAGCATCACTCGAGATTGAAAAAATTCAAGAATGGCAGAAAAAGATTCTGGCCGAACAGAGCAAGCCGAAGCAGGCGTTCACCGCACCCGACGTTACGCCGGAAGTCGAAGCGGCATTCGCCGAGATCATTGAGCCGAAGCTGAAGGCCTTGAGTGGCATCATGAGCAAAGAGCAATTCGGCGCCATGAAAAATGAGTGGGCGAAGGAGTCGGCGCTCAAATTCCCCGATATGAAGCCGCAACTCTTGGATGGGTATTTCGAACGTCGCATTGATGAATACGTGCACGACCTCGCGATAAAAGAAAATAAGCGTGTCGACGGTCGCGCGCTCGACGAAATCCGCCCCTTGTGGGCGCAAGCGGGAGGCATCTCTCCGATCATTCACGGCACCGGACTCTTCTTCCGCGGGCAGACGCACGTCTTGGCCGCGCTCACGCTAGGCGGCCCGGGAGACGCGCAACTTATCGACACGATCGAATTCCAAGACACCAAGAAAACCTTCATGCTCCACTACAATTTCCCGCCCTTTAGCGTGGGAGAGACGGGGCGCGTCGGCGGATTCAACCGCCGCATGACGGGCCATGGAGCCCTCGCGGAGAAATCGCTCCGCGCGGTACTGCCCGCAAAAGAAGTGTTTCCGTATACGATTCGCATCGTCTCGGAATGCCTCGCATCCAACGGCTCAACTTCTATGGCAACGGTATGCGCCGGTACCATTGCGCTCATGGATGCGGGTGTTCCTATCACTCGCCCCGCAGCGGGCATCGCGATGGGTCTCATGTCTGACGCGAAGGCGGGAGTATATAAGATACTTACTGACATCCAAGGCCCCGAAGATCATCACGGCGATATGGACTTCAAGGTCGCGGGAACTGCCGAAGGAGTTACCGGTGTCCAGATGGATGTAAAAGTAGACGGCGTGCCGCTCGAGGTCCTCTCGCGGGCATTTGCGCAGGCAAAAAAAGCGCGTCTCCAGATTCTTGAGGTCATCACCAAAGAAATCGCTGCGCCGCGTGCCGATATCTCACCACGCGCGCCGAAAATACTTTCGACGAAAGTAAAGGTGGATCAAATCGGACTCGTCATCGGCCCCGGAGGAAAAACAATCAACGGCATCAAAGACGCAACCGGGTGCGACGACATCACGATAGAAGAAGACGGTACAGTATTCGTTACCGGCAAGGCAGGGACCGCGGAAGCAGCGCTCAAAGAGATCATCGATCTCACGCGCGAGCTTTCCGTTGGAGATCGCTTCGAAGGAGAAGTCGTACGCCTCATGGACTTCGGCGCGTTTGTGAAGTTGACGCCGAATCAAGATGGATTGGTGCACGTTTCCGAAGTCGCGCCGTTTCGAATCGGAAAAATAACGGACGCGGTGCACGTTGGCGACGTTGTGCCGGTCGTTATCAAAGAAATCGACGAGAAGGGGAGGTATAATCTCTCTATCAAAGCCGCCGATCCGGAATGGGCCGCTCGCAAAGGGCTGACGCCGAGCGCCGGTGGTGAAGAATATCATGGAGGGCGACACAACAAAGACCGACGGAGCGGCGAGCGGCGCAGAATCTAATCCGCTTTCCTCGACTCCGGGAGCGCGAGAGGTGGCGCCTGTGATGGCTGCACCTGCTCCTCCCAACGCGCCGAAGCCGGGCGCTGTCTTGGCGCCCTCCACGGCGCAGCCTTCACCATCCGCGCCACCCGCGCCGCTTTCGGCGCTGCCACCGCTTCCGGGACCCATCTACGCGCCGATTCCACCGCGCGCGCCCGTCCCGCCGCCCTCACCCGCGCAATCTCCGAGTCCGCAACCGCCTGCGCCTGCGTGGCAAAAGCCCGCAACACCGGCGCCACGCCCGAGCGCCGATGAGTCGATCGTCTGCGCGACGCAGCCTGCCACCCCGGCGCCAGGCGCCCCTCCTTCACCCCTCGCGCCGACGCTTGCGAGTCTTGCTCCGGCGACCGTTACGGGCGCCGACGTGGGACTGAAGACGAACATTACGAAAATTCTCGAGGAAGCGAGGATGCCGGAGCGCCGCGACATGGTGGCGGCGACGCAAAATCCATCTCTTCAAACGGCGCTCACCGACGCGCCCTACCGGGCGAGCGCGCAACTCGATGCCGCGCCGCCTACGACCGACGTGCCCTCGGCGCTCGAACTATCGATAGAGCAAAACAAGCTCGCCGCTCCGCCTGAAACGCAGGCGCCTGTTACGGGGCTGTCATCGGTCGTGTCACTCCACACCATGAAGAGCGACTTGCAGAGCGTCGTGCGGAAAGACAGCATATCGCTCGTGCGCGCCGCTTCAATGGAAGCGGACAAGCGTCCGGGAAAACTTCCTGAAAAAGCTGCCGCGCCGGGCGCGCCCAAACGCTGGCGCTCGGCGCTTTTGATTGTGAGCGCTACGCTCGTGCTTTTCGGACTCGGCGGCGCGGCGCTCTATGCCGTCTACTATCTCAAAACGACGAAACCGAGCGCAGCGGCATCGGCAGCCGGGCTGCTCTTTGCCGAGCAACAAATCGCGCTCCCGATCGATGCGCAATCGTCGGCTGCGATAAAGCAAAATATCCAAAGCATCATGACAGGACAGGGCGCGCCGTCAAACTCGATCATTGAGGTGTGGCCGATTATTCCCAGCATTGACGAAGCTCAGGCGCCCCGGGCCGCGACATTCGCGGAATTTCTCCGCGCGCTTGGCGCGCGTCCGTCGGAGGAATTCATTCGTTCACTCTCCGAAGAATTTTTCTTCGGCATCCACTTTGCCGACGCGCCCTCCCCCTTATTTGTCGTGCCGGTCGTATCGTACGATCATGCATTCGCCGGCATGCTCGCGTGGGAGAAGAGTATCAACACAGAATTCGGGGGGCTGTTCGTGCAACTGCCCCCATACCGCACCGTGCTCGTGCCTGCGATCGTGAGCGCAACCAGCACATCTGCAACATCGACCGAAGCCACGAGTACGCCTCGCATGGTCGAAACGCAAGAGCCCGTGCCGCCGCGCGCCTTCGAAGATCTCGTCATGCGCAACTACGACGTTCGCGCCCTCAAAGACGACAACGGCAACATCGTCCTCTACTATTCGTTTCCGACGCAAGATCTCCTCGTTATTTCAGCATCGCCCTACACATTCCCCGAAGTCCTCTCGCGACTGCAGGCGGCGAGAAAACTATAAAAGGATGTGGGGATATGATGCATAATAAGCATTTGTAAATCTTCCCGAATACGTCATACTTTATACGTCACACTTAATACTGTATTTTTATGCAACATTTGAAGCAAAACGAGCTCGACGAACTCCGCGGCGCCCTCGAGGCGGAAAAGGATTCGGTGGAAGAAGATCTCGCGAGTCATGGGAGGAGACGGAGCGAGACGGGGGATTGGCAGGGATCTTCTGCCGGATTTGAGGGCCAAGAAGCTGATCCCATTGATGCGGCTGATCAGATAGAGGAATTGGCGACCAATATACCGCTCGTCGAGGAGCTTGAGCTCCGGCACAAAGACATTGAAGATGCCCTCGAGAAAATGGACAATGGCACCTACGGCGCGTGCGAGGAGTGCGGCGAGGAGATTCCTGCCGATCGTCTCGATGCCAACCCGGCGGCGCGCGCGTGCGTAGCACATAGCGTATAGGGACAGAAGCGTTTAGCGTTTAGAAATAGCGCGAGAGTTTTCCCCGTTGTTTGCTATACGCTCTCCGCTAAACGCTATACGCTGTATTTCATGAAGCAAGACATCGAATCCGGCTTTGCGAGAATCTTCGGCGCGCAAGCGGCGCTTCCCGCCGCGCACCTCGTATCAGTGGAATGCGACATTACGCGCGGGCTTCACGCATTCACTGTCGTGGGACTCCCCGACAAGGCCGTGGAGGAAGCAAAAGATCGCGTCGCGTCGGCTATCAAAAATTGCCATTCGACAAGCTCAGGCCGAGGCGGCGACTACGAATTCGAATCGCCGAAGCGCAGCAACAAAAAAATCGTCGTCTCGCTCGCGCCCGCCGAACTCAAGAAAGAGGGTGCAGGATTCGATCTGCCGTTTGCGCTCTCGTTTCTCCTCGCATCCGAGCAAATCGCGTTCAATCCGAGCGGCAAACTCTTCGCGGGAGAACTCACGCTCGATGGACACCTGCGCCCCATTCGTGGGGCGCTTTCAATTGCGATCATGGCGAGGAACGAAGGGTTCCGCGAGCTTTTCGTGCCGCAAGAGAATGCCGATGAAGCCGCGCTCGTCTCCGGCATTCTCGTATATCCCGCGCGGACACTCGCCGACATCATCGCGCATCTCGACGAGGGTGATGACTTTTTGTTCGAGTCGCATACCCGTGCGGATGAACGCTCGCAGCGAACTTTCGAAGGTGTATCGCTCTCGGATATTCGCGGACAGGAAACAGCAAAACGCGGGCTCGAGATAGCGGCAGCAGGACGACACAACATCGCGCTCTTCGGCCCGCCCGGCACCGGCAAAACAATGCTTGCGCGCGTCGCCGTATCGCTCTTGCCGCCGCTTTCCGACGACGAAACGATCGAGGTTACCACCATCCACTCGCTCGCCGGCACGCTGCGCGGCAGCGCGATGTATGAGCCGCCCTTCCGCACGCCGCACCACACTTCAAGCTACGCCTCACTCATCGGCGGCGGTACGATCCCCCGGCCCGGCGAAGTTACGCTCGCGCATCGTGGGATCCTTTTCCTCGATGAATTTGCCGAATTTCATCGCGATGTCGTGAATGCCCTGCGCGAGCCGCTCGAAGATTCGCAAGTATCGGTCTCGCGCGCACGCGGCTCTGCCACCTTTCCCGCCAATTTTATGCTCATCGCCGCGCTCAACCCGTGCCCATGCGGCAAATACGGCTCCTCCAGCTGCCGCTGCCCGCACACCGCGATAGAGCGCTACAAACGAAAGCTCTCCGGCCCTGTTGCCGATCGCATCGATATGTGGGTACACGTGGGCGAGATGCCGCCGGAGGCGCTTGCGATGAACAAAAATAGAGCCACCGAAGATGTCGAAGGCAATACCATGCGCGAGCGCATCGCCGCGGCTCGCGCACGACAGCAAGCGCGCTTCAAAGACATCAAACACATCTCGACCAATTCCGACATGGGCCCCAAGGAGCTCGAGCAACTCGCCGAACTTTCTTCCGCAGGGGAGAAAGCAATCATGAACGCCGCCCGCGCCTACAAACTCTCCGCCCGCGGCTACCACCGCACAATAAAACTAGCGCGCACCATCGCTGACTTAGCCGGCGAGGGTGAAATCACGGAAAATCACATGATGGAAGCGCTGCAGTATCGCGTGCGGGAGATGTAAGTTCAATTCATTGACTGTTAACCGTGATCGTATATTCTATTTCTATGGCCGTGACACAAAAAACACCTCAACGTCGAACACTTTCCGCCCGTTGGAAAAAAACAGCGGGGATACTGCGCAATCGCAAGGGCCAACTCGGCGGGCACGTAAAGCGTGTGCGTGCTGAGTGGGTAGGTCGATGACATTAGACACCAATATTCTCATTGCTTTTTTTGAAGAAGACCCGGTAGTTGTCGGCGCACTCTCAGCGTGGAAAATGCAGGGCATATCGTTGTTCTTATCGACGATAGTGGAAGCCGAAGTGCTCTCGTTCGATAAATGGACTTCGGGCGAGCGAAATCGAATTGAGCAATTTTTAGAACAGGAATTTGTTTCTGTCCCATTCGACCGCCCACTATCGAGAATAGCTGCGAGAATTCGAGTGAAAAAATCCATCAAACTGCCCGATGCAGCAATCGCCGCGACGGCCCTGTATACAAATTCTCCTCTTGTAACGCGAAACATCCGAGATTTCAGGAGCGTCCAAAATCTTCAAGTACTTAGTTTATGAAACCAAAACGCTTTCCAGAGACAGACGGCTGGTGTTTTGCTCTCGTCAACGGGCGGCTGGCGGAGATTTGGTGGCGAAAGAAAAAGAGCGGCGAGCGGGAGGTGGTCGCACATGGATATGTCGAAAGAAAAAAGAACTTACTTTCAAATCCGCTCTTTGCTTTCGGAGAAGAAAACTCGATTTTTCTTGATACCTAGAGTGGCTAGCCTTTTCAAAATGAACTCCTGCATACTTTTTTCATTATTGAACTTGCGGACCTTCTCGCGATCAATGACGGCCCACTCTCCGGCTTCGCGGAGGACGTCTACTTTATTGAAGACGACATGCGTCACGCCGTTCATGCGGATCGCGCGTTCGAGCGTTTGCATATTCATCCAATTGACCTGGCGGCGGCGGCCGGTGGTCGCGCCAAATTCTTCGCCGATGTCGCCGATCTTGTCGAAGATTGCGCCCTCGGGCTGAAACTTCTTGCTCCCCACGTACGTTTCATAAATTTTCGCGACGCCCCACACGTCCTGTATCGCGCCCGGCGGCAGGCCGTTGAGGAGTGCGCCCGCTGTGGTGCAGTGCGAGGAGGTGACAAAAGGGTAATCACCCCAGTCGATGTCGAGACCAAATCCTTGTGCACCCTCCGCCAAAATATTTATTTCACCATCATGAAACCATTCCTCATAGAGGTCGATGAGGTACGGCTTCAATTCATCTGTTTTCTCCGCGCGCACGCCGGTGCGTCCGTACTTGTCGCGATACGCGGGACCATTGCCTTGGCCTGTGGTGCCTATAGCTCCTCCCACCTGTTTGTCTTCCGCTTTATTCGCATCCGTGATCACATGCGCATTCTTTGCGATGAAAATTTTGCCCTTTGTATCAATGCCGCCCTCTTCGAGCATCTTGAGTTCCGTAAAAAATTGTTCGGGAGAAACGACACAGCCCGAGCCGATGACGGATTTGATACCAAAAAACACACCGGCGGGGATCTGGTGTGTGACAAACTTCTTTCCATTATGAAAAATGGTGTGGCCTGCGTTGCAGCCTCCGTTGTAACGGAGAACGTGGCTATACTCTCCGGTACGGGCGAGGTGGTGGGTGATTTTGCCCTTTCCGCAATCTCCATACTGGAGATCGACAACAACATCAGCGCGCAGCGACATATTCTTTCAGCTGCCGCATTGTAGCACAAGCCTTTGATGAGCGGGAAAATTGAAGAGCGCGATTAGAATGGATTACGCGGACCGTTACGGATCTCAAAGTGCAGGTGATTGCCCGTCGGGCCGGAAACCTTCCCCGTATGACCGACGTAGCCGATCACCTCGCCCTGGGATACATAGTCGCCGCTTGATACTGTCAGACCTGACATGTGTGCGTACAGCGTCTGCGAACCGTTGGGGTGCGAGATAACCGCGTAGCTGCCGTAGCCGCCGCTCCAGCCGCCCGAGCGGGCGACCGTTATGTCGCCGGAAGCCGCAGCGCGCACGGATGTGCCTTCGGGAGCTCCCATATCAACGCTGTTGTAGCCGTGAATACCTTGCGTGCGCCTGTAGCTCGCCAAAGGGGATTTAAAGTAGCCGTTGTTCTTGGCCGGAGCGGCGGTGGACGGAGCCGCTGCGCTGCCAGGCTTCCTCGTAGGCGGCACGATGGCCGACACTTCACCATTGGGGATGAAAATCTCCGCACCTGCGAGGAGTGTGCTGTTGTCTACGCTGTTGTGTACCGCAATTTCATTTACATTCCCGCCAGTCGCCTTTGCGATCGACTCGAGCGTATCACCCCGCTTCACGGTGTACTTGACACCCGGAATCGGCAAGATGACGAGTTCTTGCCCCACCTTGAGCGTGGCGCCACGGGGGAGATCGTTGGCGGAGAGGATGGTTCCTTCGGACACATTATGCATCTTGGCGACAGAGGCAATCGTATCGCCCTCGCGCACGATATAGGTACTCACAGTCGAATTCTTCGGCTTCTCGATGTCCGCCATCGTACCCACCGGGCCCTCCGCGGGCATGAGCGCGGAATCACCGACGATCGTGATGTCGCCGTTTCCGCGGGACGCGGTGGGATCGATATTCTTGGCGGGAGCCGGGAGGGCAAAGGTTTGCAAATTGCCGCTCGGCTCCGGGGCTTCTTCCCTGCTCTTAGCCTGAGCCGTCCCCGAAATAAAGCCCAAAAAATCGCCAAACACACTCGCCCGAGCGACGGCAGGAAGGAGCGCGCCAAGCAGGAGTAGCAGCGAAATGAAGGTGATGGCCTTGGGACTCCTCAACTTCCTATATTTCCCCCGTGAGAGGCGCTTGCGGGCGCCTTCGGGTTCACGTGATGTTTGCGATATAAGCCGTACCAAGAGGCCCTTCACCTTCGCGAGTCCCGTTAGACATAAGATTTCTAACGGGGCGAGCTCAAAAAAGAGGCCTATAAAACTCCTTCTTTGGACTCGCTGCGATAATAAAAAGCCCTTTTAAGACAATGGGTCTGAACAACCGGAGAGAGAAGATGATACCGTGCGGGAGAAACGGGAAACCACTGCCGGGATTCACTGTACCTTCACTGGAAGGGTGGCGCAATACCTTTTTTAATGGAGGAGTGAATAGCGCATAAGTCAACTTTGTGTTGTTATCGCAACGCATTTTTCAAAAAGTGTAAGTATTGGTCATGCTACACCCCGTTAGAGGCTTCGAAGGACAGCCCTCATCGCTAATTATATTGTTATACGCATTATGAACAGAGCCTCTAACGGGGTACAGTGCGAAAATGTCAGCTGACTACCTCGCAGGTCTCAATGAGCGGCAGCAAGAAGCTGCCGCTCATGGCGCGGGGCCTCTTCTCATCGTCGCGGGCGCGGGCGCGGGCAAGACCAAGACCATCACGCATCGCATTGCGCGTCTGATCGCCGAAGGGGTGCCAACACGGGAGATCCTCGCCGTAACCTTTACGAATAAAGCTGCCGGGGAGATGCGTGAGCGGGTCCGCAATCTCGTTCCTGCCACGCAGGGTACCCCGCTCATCGCGACATTTCACGCGCTCGGAGTGCGACTCTTGCGAGAATTCCATGCCGAAGCAGGGTTGCCGCGCGCCTTTTCGATCTGGGATCGCGACGATTCCATTCGCGCGGTCAAAAAAGCGCTCGAGAGCCTCGGTATCGAGCAGCCGCCGCGCAGTATCTTGGGCGCCATATCAAGCAAAAAAGGGGACGGAATGTCGGTCGAGGAATTCGCATCTGAGACGAAGGGTCATCGCGATCGGCTCGTAGCGCAGGCGTGGGAAGTCTACGAAAAAAATCTGCGCGAAGAAGAAGCGCTCGACTTCGATGATCTCTTGTCGCGCACGCTGCGACTGTTGCGCGACAATTCACGCGTCCGTTCCCTGCTCCAGAATCGCTGGCGCTACATTACGATCGACGAATACCAAGACACCAATGCCTCGCAGTATGAGATCGCGCGGCTGCTTGCGGGAGAACAAAAAAACATTTGTGTTGTCGGTGATCTGGACCAGGCAATATACACATGGAGGCAGGCGCGTCTCGAAAACTTACTTGAGTTTGAAAAAGTTTTCCCAGGTACGAAAGTGGTAACGCTTGAGCAAAACTACCGCTCCACTCGCACCATTCTCTCCGCCGCGGGCAGCGTGATCGAAAAAAACCGCCGTCGCAAACCCAAAAATCTCTACACCGACAGGGGGACTGGCGATCCGATCATCATCTACGAGGCGGGCAATGAAGTGGATGAGGCATGGTTTGTTGCGACGATCGCGCGGCAGCTGATCGAAGACGGCACGGCGCCGAAGGAGATCGCCGTCTTGTACCGCGAAAACTTCCAATCACGCGCCCTCGAAGAGGCGATGCTCCATGCGGGACTGCCGTATCGCGTCCTCGGTACGCGATTCTTCCAGCGCAAAGAGGTGAAGGATGTGCTCTCGTATCTTCGTGCCGCCGTCAATCCGAAGAGTCGAGGCGATATTGCACGCATCATTGGCGTGCCGCCGCGCGGCATCGGCAAAGTGACACTCGATAAGATGCTTCTAGGGCAAGATGGCGCGCTGGGAGCTGCGGCACGAGGTAAGGTCGCCATGTTTCGCGAGATTATCGTGAAAATTAAAAAGGGGATCGACGTGCTGCCTGCATCGGAGGCCGTGGCGCATGCGATCGAAGTATCGGGCATGGAAGCGCTCTACAAGAAATCCGACGATCCCTCGAGCGCTCTCGGGTCAAGCGGACAGGAGCGACTCGAAAACATGGGCGAGCTCGTCAACTTTGCGGCAAAATTCGACAACGACGCGCCGCCCTCTGGTATCGAAAAACTTCTCGAAGAAGCGGCGCTGCAGAGCGATCAGGACCAGCTCGAAGATTCTTTGAATGCCGTCTCGCTCATGACCGTACACGCATCCAAGGGCCTTGAATTCGACGTGGTGTTTATCACCGGCCTTGAACAAGGATTATTTCCGACGATTCGCGTGAACGATCCCCCACTTTCTGGAGAAAGTGGGGGACGAGACCCAGAAGAGGAGCGCCGCCTCTTTTACGTCGCGCTCACGCGTGCACGCGAACGGCTCTACCTCGTCCATGCGCGAGAGCGGATGAAATACGGCTCGCGCGAATACGCGAGTGGCTCCGAGTTTCTCGATGATATTGACGCGCGGCTGGTAGAGCGGGTGCAGCGCAAACGCTCGCTCATAGACGACGAGGATGTGATTCGGTAACGTACCACATATGGCACGAAAAGGAGCGGGGCTCGGACAGCATTTCCTCACGCATGCATGGGCAGCGCGGAAGTTGGCATACGCAGTAACGCCTCGACCGGGGGAGACGATTCTTGAAATCGGCCCTGGCAAAGGCGTGCTCACGAAAGAATTGCTGGCACTCGGGTCTGTCGTGGCGATCGAGAAAGATGAAAAATTGGTAGAGAAATTGCACGAAACATTTGCCGAAGACATTGCGTCCGAGAAATTGAAAATCGTAAGCGCCGACATTCGTGATGTCACTCCTGAACGGCTTGGATTGGACAACTATGTGTTGGCTGCAAATATTCCGTACTACATCACTGGCGAAATTATCCGACAATTTTTGACCGCTGAAGTGCAACCGCGCGCTATGGCGCTTCTCGTGCAAAAAGAAGTAGCGCAGCGCGTAGTTGATACTAAGGAGAGCATTCTCTCGCTCTCGGTGAAGGCATACGGGACGCCAAAAGTGATTGCAAAGGTGCGGAAGCCGCATTTTTCTCCGCCGCCGTCTGTTGACTCTGCAATTCTCCTGATCGACAACATCTCAAGAAAATTCTTCGCAGATATTTCTGAAGATAATTTTTTTAAAGTTGTCCGCACTGGGTTCGCGTCGAAACGAAAAATGCTTGTAAACAATCTGTTGTCGCTGTCCCAAAAAGCAGATGTGTTACATGCGCTCAATGCATGTTCGATCGCGAAAAACACGCGCGCCGAGAAAGTTTCCCTGGAGGAGTGGCGGTGCCTTACAAAGCGGCTATCGTGACGAACCGACCATAACCATCATGATACCCGGCAATGGCAAGAGCGGCGCGACCGAAACAATGCAAAAATAGGGAATGCCATAGAGACCGAGGACGTATTTGCCCGGCCCAGGACGACCAAAGGGATACGCGCGTGTTGATGTAAATGAGTCAATATACAATCCGCCACGAGGACTACCCACGACGTTCCATGTCGCAGCGTTAAAGCAGGGGAGCCAAGCGCCGACGCGCCCGCCGAATACATTCGCCGCCATCACCGGTACGGGCAACGCGCTCAAGATCATGACGACCGCGATAACCAAGGCTTCGACACGGCGAATCATATACAGATATATTGTATCAGCCGTTTTAGCCTCGATGAGGAGGATGTAGAATGTCAGTATGAGTGTAACTAAAAACGCACCTGCCCGCCGAAGCCTTGGCGCAGGAGGGAAACTAAAAACTAACAACTAACTCATGCACTGGCTCCGCTCCCATCCCTTTGCACTTCTCTTTGCGGGGGCAGGACTCGTATTGCTGGCGATTTTGATCAGCATCAACGGTAAAACGGTGCCCCCCTCTTCGCTTGGTGGATCCGTCGTTGCAGTTCCCGGGGGGAGTGGCAACACGCTGCAGGATCCGGGCATTTCAGAGCGGTATACCCTCCCCTCTGGCACTGGCGACTCTTTGATTGAGCCATCTGTACAGACAACACAGAGCGACAGTGGGGAGTCGGATACTGCATCTATTCCAATCCCTGCCGGGTCGCCGCAAACATCGCCGTCGCAGACAACCCTAGAGGAGACGGAAACACAATTTTTCTCGCCGCTCTTCTCCGGTACCGCACCGTCCTCTGCGTCCAGCCCCGACACATCGCTTGCCGATAAGCTCCTCTCGGAAGCCTACGCGCTCGTTCCATCGAGCTACTCACTTGCGATCAATGCCCCCACTACTCGTTCGCCCGAGCAGCAGGCGCTCTATCGTTACGGCAATCAGGCGGGCCTCGCGGTCATCACGTTCAGTAATACGCATGCGGATATGGCCGACGTGCTCACTACGTGGACGGAGGATCGCGGGGATGATGCGGCTAGGGCGCAGGCAGAGGAAATAGCGGCAGACATGATCGCCCTCGGAGACACGCTCCTCTCGCTTCAGGGCGTGCCGCAATCAGCAACCGCCGCCAACCAAGCGCTCGCTGACGGATACAAAACGGCAGGGGCAGAGCTTTCGGCCGTCTTGTCATCGGGCGGCAGTGACAGCGGACTCTTGGATTCAATGAGTGAATACAACGCGGCCGCCGACGACTTCACGCGCAGCTACATAGCGCTCGTGGATCTCTTTCTAGAAAGCGATGTTACGTTTGCGCCAACGGACGCGGGCAGTGCGTTTTCATTTTCCGCGCCGAGCCTCTAGCGGATGTTCAGTCGATGTTTTGTGGATGCTGAGATGCACGTCGGTTCAAGGCGCGCTAGGATTGCTGATCCGCAAGACGGCCGAACTGCTGTCGTACAACATCGATGAATTGCTCGGGTGTGCTGATAGCGATCCCGGCGGTATGACTCCCGAGTGAGAGCAAATCGTCGTCGCGGCTGACGATGTACTGAACCGCAGCGGCAACGGCGCAGGCAACGATCTTATCGTCGTCCGGATCGCGCGGGACAGCGCCCGGCATGAGCTGCGGATCGTCGATGATCGTCGCAAGCGTCATCAGATCAGCACGGTATTGTCCAATATCATCGGGCAGGTACCGATATTTCCGGCGCGCACGCTCGTTCGTCAGCAGAGTTTCGACCATTTCGTTCACGATCTCAATCGAGAGGTAGAGATCGATCGCACCGGCGATAACGAAACGGAGGAGTTCATTGGAAACTCCTCCGGGATTGTTGCGGCTCAGAAAGGCGCTGACCAGCAAGTTCGTGTCGAAGACTGCGCTAATCATGCTGCTGTCGGGCGCGTCGGACAGCATGGACTTCCTCAACGATTTCCTGCTCGGTGAGGGGCTGCTGCCCGCGGCGTAGCCGTACCCGATCGATTGTGGCGAGGATGCGCTCGCCAGCCTGTCGGCGTGCGTCGGGCGTGGTGCGCGTGACGGTGAGGCTTCCGGCAAACACGTGGGCCTCCAGTTCCTCGCCCTCGTGTACGTCGAGTTTCTCCCGGATTTCGTCCGAGAGGGGAATGGTCAGCTCACCGTTGCGAATGTGCGCTTTCGGCATTGCCTGCTCCACCGTGTCCATATGCACAAAGTCTATCACAGGTTGGGAAAACCGCCGTGAAGCGTCTCGCGATTACGTCTCGTGGTGTTCTCGGGCATGAGGGTTTTCCAACATGCTCTAGAAACGCACAGAATTGAGCAAAAAAACGGAAAAACTGTATCGAGAAGCTGATACAATAGTCGTGTGGAAACCAGACGCTTACAAGGAAGCGGCCCTTTTGATTATGAGACTC
>Ga0209542_10003660_pt1 | contig 32570 bp, 33 predicted proteins | sample RifCSPhighO2_01_FD_184028 | JGI IMG/M metagenome (GOLD analysis project Ga0209542, IMG submission 184028) | Soil microbial communities from Rifle, Colorado - Rifle CSP2_plank highO2_0.1 (SPAdes) (version 2) | ecosystem: Environmental > Terrestrial > Deep subsurface > Rock core/Sediment ... | reverse complement strand
CCACAATATATTGTGCTTTTGGCGGTTTTGTGAAATTTCAGTCTGCAGCCCAAAAGCAAAATTTTCAAAAAGGGCAGTTTAAGTAGAATTTGCTAAGTTTGCGAGGGAAAGGATTCCTGTCGAGTCGGGCTCGATAGGTATAGCGCTGTGATTTGTCCATTTTGTTCACACGATTTTACGCGCGTTGTTGATAAAAGAGAAGGTTCTAGCGGCAAGACAACCAGAAGACGACGTGAGTGTCAGAAGTGCGGCCGCAGATTTACAACTTTTGAAAGAGTTGAGACCCTAGATCTTTTAGTTATTAAAAAAGACGGCAGAAGAGAAATTTTTGACCGGCTAAAGCTAAGAAGCGGCATTATAAAATCATGCGAAAAGAGGCCGGTTTCGGCAGAAGAAATTGAAAGAATCGTTGATGAGGTAGAGGCGGAGCTAAGAAAAATCAACGTTAGTGAGGTTTCCAGTAAAAAGATCGGCGAGTTGGTTATTAAAAGACTAAAGAGACTGGACGAAATTGCCTATATTCGCTTTGCCAGCGTCTATAGACAGTTTGCTGATCTTTCGGATTTCGAAAAAGAGTTGACAAAATTATCAAAAGGCTTATCAGTTAAAAAGCAAAGTTATAAAAGAAAAAAATGAAGAAGGGTAAAAAATCAAATCAAAAATTCACAAGAGTTGATGTTCGTAGAGTTAGCCGCAAAATTCCAAAAGTTCCTGCTGGTCTTTTTGAGCCGGCTTTATCCGAAAATGCCGCCTATATTGCCAAGACCCGTTACTCTTTTCGTAATGACAAAGGTGAACCAATTGAAAGTCCCAAAGAACTTTTCTGGCGCGTGGCCTACTACATTGCTTCAGCCGACCGTATTTATTTAGGAAAAAAATCAAAAACAAGTTCTGCTTACCAAAGCGTAAAGGTTCATGATGAGACTGCCAGGGAGTTTTACAAACTTATGGCTTCCCAAAAATTTATTCCCAATACTCCAACTCTTGTTAACAGCGGTAAAACCGGCCAGTCTCTTTCCGCTTGTTTTGTTTTGCCTATTGAAGACGATATGGAATCAATTCTTAAAACCATGCGCGATATGGCAATGATTCATAAAATGGGTGGCGGCACCGGCTTTTCCTTTTCAAAACTTCGTCCAAAGGACGATATTATCGGCACTTCCAAGGGAAAATCGACCGGGCCGGTGGCTTTTTTGCAGGCCTACAACGATGTGACTTCGCAGATTAGACAAGGTGGAGTCCGCCGAGGCGCCAACATGGGAATCTTGCACTATACCCATCCGGACGTTCTGCGTTTTGCCGTTCACAAAGTCGATGAATTTTCACTAACCAATTTCAATATCTCCATTACCGTTACCGAAGAATTTATGGAGAAAGTTAAAACGGATGCTAAGTTTGTCGAAGACACCGAGCATGGTCGAGGTGTTGATGGTGATTTGGCAGTTGATGAAATTATAGAGGAAATCAAAGAAGCATATACTATTCGTGATTTAGACCTTAAAAATGTCCGCGTCGAAGAAGCGGTGAGTAAGCTTTATGAGGCGTGTCGCGCCACCCATAAGGGCGAAGGCTATAATCTTGTTAATCCGCGCACCGCTGAAATTACAGACCGTTTAAATGCCAAAAAAGTGTTTGATCTGGTAACCAAATTGGCCTGGCAATATGGGGATCCGGGCATGGTTCTAATTGACCGGATTAATAATTCCAGGGCTAATCCCACACCAAACTTAGGTCAAATCGAGGCAACTAACCCTTGCGCCGAACAGCCGCTTCTGCCCTATGACGCCTGCACTTTAGGTTCAGTTAATCTTTCAAAATTTGTTGAAGTTTCCCACGAAGAAGGGGTCGTAGATCCTGAGCGAAGTCAAGAGGTCGTAGATCCTGAGCGAAGTCGAAGGATCGATTGGGAAGAATTAAGACAAACAGTTCATACGGCCGTCCATTTTTTGGATAACGTTTTGGATATGAATGAGTATCCGGTTGCCGAAATTGACCAGATGACTGCCAAAATTAGAAGAATTGGCCTTGGAGTTATGGGTTGGGCTGATATGCTCGTAAAACTTGGTATTGGCTACAATAGTCAAGATGCTTTCTTATTGGCCGAAGAAGTAATGAGGGTTATCCAGAGGGAAGCTGATAACGCCAGCTGTAGCTTAGCTAAAATTCGAGGCAAGTTTCCGGCATTTAACGGTTCTATTTACGATAAGTCCGGCGAAATTCGTCCCAGAAACGCTGCCAGAACGACCATTGCACCAACCGGCACCATCTCTCTTCTGGCCGATTGTTCCAGCGGAATCGAACCACACTTTGCTCTTACCTTTGCTAAAAACACCATTGAGGGTAAGAGGCTTTTTCACATCAACCCTTACTTTTTGGAGATCCTTAAAGAAAGAGGTCTTGACTCTAAAGAACTGCTTGCCAAAATAGAAAATAATCGCGGTTCCATCCAAAACATTGATGAAATTCCAGAAGATCTTAAAAGAGTTTTCGTTGTTGCCGGCGATATTAAACCCGCCGACCACATTCGGATGGAGGCGGCTTTTCAAAAATACACCGACAACGGAATTTCCAAGACAATTAATTTTCCCAATGAAGCAACTGTTGCAGATGTCAGAGAAGCTTACTGGCTAACCTACGAGCTTGGTTGTCGGATGACTACTATCTATCGGGATGGATCAAGAGTCAAGCAGGTTTTGGAAGTTAAAAAGGACAAATCTTATTATGACCAACTTGCCCCGCACCATGTTAGGGTGGGATTGAGAAATGGGAGTTTTGTTCAAGATGAAAGCCAGCCGCTTGTTCCCAGGAAACGACCGACACCTCAAGAGGCTTGGGGAATGCGGGTTCGCAAAAAAGCCGATGTCGGTTATGTTTATACTTCTGTCTTTAGGGACAATGATGGTGCACCTGTTGAAGTTTTTGTGACTATCGGCAAAACCGGCGGTTATGTTGCAGGTGCTGCCGAAGTAACCGGTAGGCTGGCATCGCGCGCCCTTAAATACGGAGCATCTTTAGAGGAGATTGCATCGGATTTGGTGGGAATATCCTGCGGTACACCCTATGGCATCGGTCCAGAAAGTGTCCTTTCCGCTTTTGACGCGGTTGGTAAGTCACTCATGGAGATTGCTCATGCCAAACAACTGCAGCTGCCGGTTATTGAGCAGGATAGTGAAGAGCAAATTGTAAAAGTTGTTAAATCACAACCATCAGCCCAGATAAATGGCGATCCCACCCAAAATACTTCCCCCAATGGTCAAAGTCCAAATGGACAGATGGTTACAAACGGTAACGTTAAAAAGGTCCAGATGACAATACCCGGTGGTATTGAATATCAAATTGATGCTGGTCTTATGCCAGGCATCCATGAAGAGAAGATTATTGAAGATAAATTCGTAGTTTGTCCGGATTGCTCAAGCCCGGTAGTCTTTAGCGAAGGCTGTCGCCATTGTATTAATCCCACCTGCGGCTGGAGCAAGTGCAGTTAATCTCTTGTAAATTAATTACCAAAACAATATAATTATAATAATATGCAGAGAGCAGTTTTACAGATTCCCATCGATAGGCAATTCAAACAGCAAGCTGAAAAGGTAGCAACGTCTCAAGGCTTTTCCTCACTTCAGGAGGCAGTGCGGGTATTCTTGGCTAAATTAGCCGAAAAAAGAATCGAATTGACCTTTCAGGAGACAGTCAGGCTTTCACCTCGAGCTATTAAGCGCTACGATAAAATGATTGAGGGTATAGAAAAGGGTAAAGTAAAAACTAAAGCATTCAGAAAAGCGCATTTCAAATAACCCAAAATTAGTTGCAAAAACCGCAAGCAGGCTCAAACTTTTTCAAGAAAACCCTGCGAACCCAATTCTGAATGATCATCACCTAAAAGGCAGCAAGAATAATTTTAGGTCATTTTCTGTAACTGGAGATATCCGTATTGTTTATCAGCGAGTTTCCAAAAATCGTGTAATCCTTCTCGATATTGGAACTCATAATCAAGTTTATTAACTCTGCGGCTAGAGTAAGTGTAGCAAAAATTATTCTTTGCCTAATCTTTCCTCCACTGCTACACTGAAATTGTGAGGAAAGGTTTTGCCTTATCTTTAATCTTAATAGTATTAGCGTCGATTTTTGTTGGAGTTATCTATTTTCGCTTCAAAAATAAAAGCTCGGATCAAACAACACCCACGGTTTCGCCGTCAGCCTCGCCAGACGCGTATGGCGGTTGGAAAACATACAAAAATTCTACTCATGGTTTTTCCGTCAGATATCCGAAAGAATGGTTTATCAAATCCTATCAGGATTATGCTGCTGATTTTCTTGCAACAGATCTGCAAAATCAGGAGGCCTCACCTGGTGCCGTTAAAGTTCGCTATCTTCATTTAACCGAAAAAGTCGATCTTGACGAATTTGAAAAAATCCAAAAGTCGGAAGCAGGAAAGGACATTTATGAGCCTTTAGACGTAAGGTCGGTCATTAATAAAGTAAGAAATTTGGAAATGGGAGGAAATCCCACAATCGAATTTTATATAAATCGCAAATTTTCAGCTCTTGAGGGTCCAAAAACAGAATTTAGTCACGTCTATGAAATCAAAAAAGATGAGGCAATTTTAAAATTTTTTAGTTATGCTCTAGATAAAGACTCTCACCAAAAAGTCGATCCAATTTTTCAAAAAATGATTTCATCTCTTAAGTTTTAGTTCTTCCTCGCCAGACTTTTTCAGATATATTTTCTAGTTTATTTACATGTCTTGCCAAAACAAAAAGCCAGTCGGAGAGGCGATTGATGTAAGGAAGGATACTACTGTTAATTTTTTCTTGATTAACCAAATCAACAATTGTTCTTTCCGCTCGTCTAGCAACAGTTCTTGCCAAATGCAGCTTTGATCCGACTTTGCCGCCGCCGGGCAAAATGAAGTTTCTGAGCTGGGGTAGGGAAACACTCCAGCTATCGATCTCTTTTTCAAGACGTGTCAAAAAGGATTTTTTAACTCTTGGCACTTTGAGTTTGGCTTCATTTTGAGTTGCTAAGTCCGATCCTAAAACAAAAAGCTCAGATTGAATTCGTAAAAGTTTTTTCTTAATTATTATTCGAGCTTGCCAGCCCGTCGAAGTCTTGACGGAGTCGGGTCGAGAACCGCTTCTCGACTCACCGCGCTCGCTCGAAGAATATTGTTGAAGATCACTGATTATTAAACCAATCAGCGAATTCAGCTCATCAACTTCTCCATAAGCTTCAATTCTGGCCGAATTCTTCTCAACCCTTTTCCCTCCAAATAGGGAAGTGGTGCCGCTATCTCCGGTTTTCGAATAAATTTTTACCATAAGCTTAAGAATTATACTGCAGTATTTCTCGGTTGGAAACTTTTAACTCTAACTTCTATGTGGCTTGACAAACCCTCCCCAAGAGGGTAGGATAGAGTATGTATATGCAAAAGGCAGTAAAACAAAGCGCTCTCAAAAGGTTAAAGTCCGCGCGTGGCCATCTGGATCACGTGATTAAGCAGGTCGATCAAGAAAAATATTGCATTGATATTTTACAACAGTCCTTGGCTGTCCAATCTGCTCTTCGGGCTGTTGACAATATTATCCTCAAAGGACATCTAGAAGAACATGTGGCCCACGCCATGCATGGAAAAGATCAGCAGAAGTCGATTCAGGAGGTCGTTGATGTTTTTGAAAAAGCCAGAAAGTGAGGTGATTTAAATGTTTGCCGATATGATGCGCTGGGGAACCGAGTCTGGACAAAAACTGCCTTCTGACGATCGTTGGCTTTGGGGTCATCCGATGATGGGTTGGGCTGGTAATAATCCCGGCGCCTTTTGGTTTTTTGGAATTTTATGGTTAGCAACTTGGATATTAGTCATCGTTGCCTTAATTGCTCTTATCCGCTGGCTTTGGAAAAAAGGCGACAAAGGGAAATAAAGAAACCCTCCTTCGCATAAAGCCCCGGAGGGCAAGGGAGGTGAAAACAATATGAAAGAGCAAGCCTTTGCTAATGCTTTTGCTGTTATAACCGCCATAGTTTACGTCATTTGTGCTTTTTGGGTGGTTGTGGCCAGGGATAGCCTCACGGCTCTTTTTGGCAGCTGGGCACACGGTGTTGATTGGAAAAGTTTGCCCTATGCACAACCAACGGCAGGTGGTCTAATCTTTGGCTTTGTGACGGTAGTTGTTGCAGCGTGGGTTGCAGGTTACTTATTTGTATGGCTTTATAACCAATTTTCCAAAAAGTAACAAATTGTGAGAGTATTTAAAAAATAAAACAAAACCTTTAATCTGAAAGGAGTAAATTATGTCAGATAAAAACATAAAGAAAAACAAATTGTATGTTTGCCCGATGCATCTGGAAATAAAATCAGACAAACCGGGCACCTGTCCTAAATGCGGAATGAATCTGGAACTTTCAGAGAACAAACGGGAAAATCACGCCGAACACAAATTGGCAGACCATACGATGACACCCGTATCTGAAATGTCGTTCTGGAAAAAGCTAAAGATGGGAATGAAAATGACAATGGGGATGGAGCATGGCGGTTTAGCGGGACGGGAAATGGCCAGGCTAATGGAAGAAGATATTCGCACTAAATTCTTCTTTGCTTTTATACTATCTATTCCAATAATTGCTTATTCGCCTCTTGGAGAAAAAATTCTCGGTCTACAGTTGCCAACACCAATCCCATCTGGTTGGATTCTATTTATCTTAACTACTCCAGTATTCATTTATTCAGGCTGGATTTTTCTTTACTCGACTTACAAAGCATTGCTAGCAAAAACACTCAATATGGCTGTTTTAATCGCTGTTGGTATTACCGCAGCCTATGGTTTTAGCGTAGTTTTGACTCTGATTGGTTCAAATGATTCGTATTACGAGGCGGCAGCACTTTTAATTACTTTCGTACTTTTCGGTCACTGGATGGAAATGAAGTCTCGCCGCGGTACAACCGATGCACTGCAGGCCCTCTTTGCTTTAGTTCCGCCACAGGCAAGAATACTCAAAAATGGAAAAGAAGTACTTGTGCCCACGGCAGAAGTCAAAATTGATGACATTGTTATTCTTAAACCTGGAGACAAAGTTCCGGTTGATGGCGAAATTGTAGAAGGTGAAACATCAATAGATGAATCTTTAGTAACCGGAGAATCGATACCGGTTGCTAAAGCAAAAGGAGATGAGGTTATCGGAGGGTCCATTAATCAATCAGGATCAGTTAAATTCAAAGCAACCAAAATAGGAGAAGACACTGCTCTTGCCCAAATTGTCAAGCTGGTCGAAATTGCCCAAAGCTCTAAAGCCCCGGGGCAAAAAATTGCAGACAGGTTTGCACAATATTTAGTGATCGTTGCGGTTGGCGGAGGCTTAATCACTTTCGGAGTCTGGTTTCTTATTATTGGTCAACCTCTTCTGTTCGCTTTAACTTTCGCCATTTCAACTGTGGTAATTGCCTGCCCGGATGCACTTGGGCTTGCCACTCCTACGGCAGTTGCCGTAGGTACCGGTCTTGGGGCCAAACATAATATCCTCATTAAGGACGCAGCGACTCTCGAACAAGTTTCCAAAATTCAGGCTGTAGTTTTAGACAAAACCGGAACACTTACTGAAGGCAAACCAGTCATCACCGACATCGTGTCAGTGATGAAATTTCCAATTTCCAATTTCCAATTTCCAATGAAAGCTCAAATATCAAATGAACAAAAAGTTTTATGGTTTATTGCTGTTGTCGAAAAAGGTTCAAGTCATCCACTTAGCAAATCAGTACTCGAGAAAGCAGAAAAAGAAAAACTTGTCCTGAGCGAAGTCGAAGGATTCAAAAACATCGCAGGTCATGGTATCGAAGCAATGGTGGAAGGAAAACATGTTTTAGTAGGCACAGTCAAACTCATGAAAGATCGAAGTGTTAATCTTTCGTCAGTTCAAAAAGATATTGATCGGTTACTTTCTGAAGGAAAAACAATTATGGTACTGGCAGTTGATGGCAAAGTTGCGGGAGCTGCCGCCGCTGCTGATCCGATCAAACCTACTGCTAGGCAAGCAGTAGCCAAAATGCAAGAATTAGGTCTCGAAGTAGCCATGATTACTGGCGATAACCAAAAAACTGCCCAGGCCATAGGCAAGCAAATTGGCATCGGCCGAATCTTTTCAGAAGTTTTACCTGAGGATAAAGCCAAATACGTCAAAAAACTTCAGGACGAAGGCAAATTTGTGGCTATGGTGGGAGATGGGGTTAATGATGCACCGGCTCTTGCTCAAGCGGATATTGGCATTGCCATCGGTGCTGGCACCGATGTCGCCATTGAAACTGCCAAAGTGGTTTTGATGAAGTCCGATCCGACAGACGTCCTTCGGGCGATCCGTCTTTCCAAAGCAACCGTTACCAAAATGAAGCAAAATCTCTTTTGGGCCTCGATTTATAATCTTCTGGCAATTCCGATTGCAGCCGGCGTACTTTATCCTAAATTTGGCATTTCTCTTCGTCCGGAAATTTCGGCACTTTTAATGAGTGTGTCCTCAATCATAGTGGCGACAAATGCAGTGCTTCTGACAAGGGCCGAAAAGAATTTAGTCGAGGTTTAAATGGGTTTAAATTTATTTAAATCATCAAATAAAGCAACTGACCCTGTCTGCCTGATGAAAGTTGCAAAAAACGAAAATGCGCAAACGTTTACCTATAAAGGTCAAATCTATTATTTTTGCTCTGAAAATTGTAAGGAACAATTTAAACAAGACCCCGAAAAATATTTATCATGAATAAAATATTTAAAAACCATGGCCTTTTAATGGTTTTGGGTTGTTTAGTTCCTATTTTTGCCATTGGTCTTTTTGCGCTCTTTGGGGTCAGTCAAAAAAGCCTTTTCATTTTACTTGTGCTGGCCTGTCCTCTCGGCCATTTTTTTCTAATGCGAGGACACGAAAAGCACGATAAATAATGATAGAATTATTCAATCGATCATGGAGTTGTTAGTAAGTGCATCCTTCATAGCTGCATTTTTTGCAGGAGTTGCCGCTTTATTTGCTCCTTGCTGCATAACGGTCCTTTTGCCGACATATTTTGCATCCATATTCAAACAAAGATCGACCATTTTTGCTATGACGTTCGTTTACTTTTTAGGACTTCTGGCAGTCTTCATGCCAATTGGTCTTGGTGTATCCGCCGTAACTCAAGTTTTCAATACATACCATAATGCCATTTTTCTCTTTGGGTCAATTTTTTTACTTCTTCTTGGATTTACTCTAGTTGCCGGATTGCAATTTTCATTCCCGGTCTTAGTCCACCCACAGCTTAAAAACTCCGGTTTAGGCTCTGTTTTTGTCTTGGGCGTATTTTCCGGGATAGCTACAACGTGCTGCGCTCCTGTTCTTGCCGGTGTTTTAGCACTAGCTGCTTTGCCGGCGTCATTTCTTTTGGGCGGAGCCTATACTCTAGCCTATGTTTTAGGAATGGTTGTGCCCTTATTTATCCTAAGTGCGTTTCTTGATAAAGGTAAATTTACCCAGAAGTTTTTCATCTTTAGAAAAACAGTTGGCTATAGCTTTTTCGGCAAAAAAATTCGTTTAACCCTATCAAATCTTTTTTCGGGATTAATGTTCTTAACTCTTGGAGCGTACATTTTTTATTTGGCTTTAACCAACAATCTGGTAACCCATGCTTCTTATCAAGTTACAATCAATGTATTTCTTACCAAACTAATCCAATTTGTCAGCCGGTATACAAAAATTATTCCAGAAACTGTTTGGGCCATCGCTTTCTTTACCACTTTCTTGGTGATTGTCGGAATTTCCATTAGACAATTTTTGAAATCAGACGGAAAGAAAGAAGGTGACAATAAATTAAAAAACAAGTAATTTTTTGGATAGTAGGAATTACTCTTTTTGTCTCCGCTGTAGTTGCCGGGGCAATTCTTTTATCCGGTAAAAGCCAACAAGAATCAATGGATCATGGTGCACATATTGCAAGTGATGAGGAAAAATTAAACACACTACTCGGCAAGGAAGCGCCCGATTTTACACTCACAAGTTATGACGGTAAAAAATTTAACCTTAAAGAACAAAGAGGAAAAAAAGTCGTTTTGTTTTTTACCGAGGGAGCAATGTGTTACCCATCCTGCTGGAACCAAATAGTAGCTTTCGGTAAAGACAGTGTGTTTAACAAAGAAGATACAATAGTTCTTAATATCATGGTTGATACTAAAAACGAATGGAAAAAAGCTGTCGATAAAATGCCCGAGCTTGGTGCCTCAACCGTCCTGCTTGATTTAACCAAGAATGTTTCAAGAGATTATGGAATGCTTTCACTCCCGTCATCCATGCATAAAGGACAGTATCCGGGACACACCTATCTGATCCTTGATAAAGATGGTATCATCCGCTTCGTTAAAGATGATCCTCAAATGGCGGTTAGAAATGACGAATTGAAAGCAGAACTGGCAAAGTTAAATTGAAGAATCTTAACCTAAAAATTATTCAAGGATCAGCCCTAAAGGGACTCTTAGGCACCTCTTTACTTTTAGTATTTTATTTTGCAATCGTCACTTCGATTTCAGGCTGGCAATTTGCGCAAGATCAGTTTTTGCGATTTTGGTATTTTATTTTAGCTCTTGCCTTTGGATTCGGAATTCAAGTTGGACTTTATAGCTACCTTAAAAGCGCAGTCCACCAGAATGTCTCAGCAAAAGTAGTTGCCACATCAGGTGCAACCTCAACAGCGGCCATGATTTCCTGCTGTAGTCATTATTTAATCAATATTCTGCCAATCCTGGGAGTAACGGCGATTGTCACCTTTATTAGTCAATATCAGATCCAGTTTTTCTGGGTCGGACTGGCTTTTAATTTTGCTGGGATTTTCTACATGACAAATAGAGTGATTAAATTTTCAATTGGACGATGAAGGATACTAAAGTTATTGTTTTTATTGTTTTTGTTTTAGTTGTCGGTGCAACTATTTATTATTTTGTCTCCAACAGACCAAAAACTATTAAGAATACTACTTCTTCTGCCCAATCACAAAACATTTTAGCCCCGCAAACTGATTCGCAAGGCTCAGTAACTGTCAAAGTGACACCAAAAGATCTGCTGCAGTCTTCTCCAAGCTGGGATTTTGAAATAATTTTAGATACTCATTCTGGAAATTTAGACCAAGATCTGACAAAGATCTCAGTCCTGGCAGATGACAGGGGAAATCAGTTTGCCCCAGTTGCTTGGGAAGGTGACCCCCCGCAAGGTCACCATCGCCAAGGAACCCTAAAATTTAAACTTCTTTCTCCAAAACCTAAATCAATTGAGCTGAAAATTGGCAAGATAGGAGATGTCAATGAAAGAAGCTTCAATTGGGATTTAGAGTAAAATATACTCATAATTGGAGAGTACTGTTGAGTGATAAAAATAATTTTTAAAATACTCATATTCGCAATTGCTTTTGGTTTTGTTGAGGCAGCGGTTGTGGTTTATCTTCGCCACCTTTTGGGGATAGGTTTTACTCCTCCGCACATTGAGCGCAGCGAAATTTTATTCTTAACCCCAGGTATTGCCTTTTTGGAACCTCAAACTGCTGTTAAGATTATCGCCGATACCCAGATTTTAAGAATTGAAAGAATGCGAGAAGCAGCAACATTAGTTATGCTTGCAGCCGTTGGAACAATTGTCGGCAAAAAAATCCCAGACAAGATTGCTTTTTTCTTTTTAACCTTTGGTATTTGGGATATTTTCTACTACGTCTTCCTAAAATTAACCATCGGCTGGCCAAAAAGTTTTACCGATTTTGATATTTTTTTCCTCCTCCCAACTCCCTGGGTCGGCCCAGTTTCAGTGCCGATAATAATCTCATTAATTTTGACTGTCGGATCACTTCTTTATTTATTGCGAAAGGAGAAAACATTAATAAATCCATCAGTCCATTGAAGAAAGAAACCCATACCAATGCTTTAACACTTGGATTTTTGACGCCATTTTATGATTCGATCGTTAATTTTCTTGGTTTCGGAAATTACTTTTATAGAAAAATTGCCAGTCAAATTGATCCCCAAAGTAGAGGATCTATTCTTGATGTTGGAACCGGAACAGCGAATTTAGCCCTTACTATTAAAAGAAGATGTCCCAAAGCCAAAGTTATTGCTGTCGACCCAGACGAAAATATCTTAAAAATTGCACGAAGAAAAATCCAAAAGGAAAAAATTGATATTAATCTTGTCAAAGCTTATGCTCAAAAACTTCCTTTTAATTCCGGTACTTTTGATTGGATTGTTTCTAGCTTTGTTATTCACCATATCCCCAAACCATTTAAAAAGCAGGCATTTCTAGAGATGAAAAGAGTACTCAAACCAGAAGGGAAAATTTTAATTATAGATTTTGGACAGCCGAAAAATATTCTTGCAAATTTGGTAACTTGGCTTGCCTCATTTGTAGAGGATGTCGGACCAAATAGAAAAGGTTTGATACCGATGCTTCTTTCCGAATCAGGATTTAAAGACATTAAAGAACTTGACAGTAAATTTGGATTAATATCCTTTTACAAAGCGCGAAAAGCTTAATTTACTTCGCCCCGAATGAGCAGGGTCGAAATTTCTTGAAAATTTTAGGGGTTATTTTAGGGGCTAACTGTGTATCTTTGAACTTGATCTCTATCGGACTTTCCAATAATTTTCTCACCTAAGACCCGAGAAGCATTAAGAATTTCAATTCCCAAAAGTTCGCCATTTTTGCCAAGCTCGACAGAAACACCAGGCGAAATCTCTTTATGTTCATACTCGACCCCGCTTTTAACTAAAAGCCAAAGCGCATCGCTCTTTTTATCATAAAAAATCTTCTGTTTTATCTTTTTCATTTTTTAATCCACCTTCCAGAGTTAATTTTATTCCTTAATTCTATCTTTTCAATGGGGAAGATTGTAATTATTATTTCGATGTTGGCCGATAAATTATTTTTGTCACAATTAGATTTTAGCATTTTTTCTCAGTATCAAAATCAGATCAAAATTCTCATTTGCAGCAAATGGTCTGCCCTTTTAATGTCCGCCTCATTAATTATTGTCGTTATCAATGCTTTAACTCTTCACAATACCCGATTAGCTTAAACGAGGAATTTGCCTGCAGTGAGCTCAGTCGAATCTGAAGGTTGAGAGGATATCTGGATTGGGTGTTTCGAACTCACTATAACTTTTTGCGTTAAATAAGTTGCGATAAATTAAACTTATCTTATACGTACTACCCCTATGATTAACAACCCACTCTAGATATGAACCTCCCGACTGTGAACTACCAGGATAAACAACTCTAAGAGCGTCTTTACCTTGGAAAGTCAGTCTTTTTACATCTACATATTGATCTTGGTGTTTGGAAAGAAATTCATCTGTTGAGGTGTATATTAGTTTGTGGACAACAAAATATCCATGATTAAATTTTGGATCGCACGGCTTCGTGCTTTGTGGAACCTCTCCCGGCACCGAACAATAAACCTCGACAAAGCCCTCCTGAACTCTAATATCCCAACCATTAGGATATCTAAAGGTATAAGTATTATCAACGGAAGTGTAAGTTTCCCATTTTGGTGTTTCGTCTCTTTGAGCTGATGAACTTGATTGAGTTGAAGGCGACGGTTTTGGAGGTATCCGGCCGATATCGTATGGAGGGAACAATTTAAAATAGAGGAACAATCCTGCGTAAAACGCTCCTATCACAACCACAACCGCCAAAACCAAAGGCAGCGCAAAACCTTTCCTCATACTTCCATTATTCCACTCTTCTTTCTAGACTTCAACAAAATCAAAAGAGTGATAAAATTGTAAAAGAGATGCAAGTAGCCAAATATTTTTTAATTATTCTAATCCCACTTGTCATAATTCTTGGCAATTTTGAGTATTTGATCTTTAATTTTGGATTTTACCAAAAGCTTTATCAAAAAGCAGATGTTTATCAAACCTTCAGTGATCGTGAGATCGTTAATTACGCTACCGATAATCTTCTTGGCTACTTTCGAGGAAAAAATCAACTCGATCACAATTTTTTCTCAAATCAAGCTAAATTGCACTTAGATGATGTCAAAAACATCCTTAAATTAACATCCGGCTTATTTTATCTGTCTTTGGTGACTGTACTGACGATTTCAATCGTTTTTGTTTTTAAAAAACAATATAGCAAGCTTGCCAGATCATTTCTTATCTCATCAGTCATAACCTTAGCATTTGTGGGCCTTTTAACCTTTGGAATCTTCCAAGTGTTTGACCCAATATTTGTTAAATTCCATCAAGTTGCCTTCAATAACAATTTGTGGTTATTTCCTGCCGATGACAATTTGATAAGACTTTTTCCGCAACAGTTCTTTATTTTATTCGCCAATTCACTCGCTTCAAATATAATCCTTTCCTCTGCCATTATTGCACTGGTATCAGCCATACTTATCAAAAAAGTATTGAAATGATTCCGAGAGAGATCTTGCTTGGTCCTGTTACGATTCATCTATATGGTTTGATTATCGCCATGGCTATTTTTCTGGGCTGGTTTTTGGCCAAAAAGAGAGCTCATCTTTACAAAATCCCCCGGACTATTTTTGATGATCCGATTTTGCTTATTCCTTTAGTCCTAGCCGTTATCGGAGCAAGAATTTATCATGTATTGGATTTTTGGGATTACTATGCGCGTAATTTAACTCAAGTCTTTTTCATTTGGAAAGGTGGATTGGGAATTTGGGGAGCGCTTGCAGGCGCCTTTTTGGGCTTTTACTTAATTGCCAAAGTTAAAAAGCTTGATTTTTTAAAATTAGCTGATTTGGCCTCTCCGTCATTGCTTTTAGGGCAGGCTCTCGGTAGGATTGGCAACTTTTTTAATCAAGAAGGATTCGGGCCACCAACGAAGATGCCCTGGGGAGTTTATATCGACCCAGTTAACCGACCAACTCAGTACATAAGTTCAACTCGCTTCCACCCCACCTTTTTTTATGAAGCAATTTTTGATTTTATTTTTTTCTTGATTCTTTTATTTTTGAGCCAAAGGTTAAAGATCAAAGGTCAAATGTTCGCCTTATATCTTATTTTTTATGCAACCGGTCGCTTTATAGTTGAATTTTGGCGAATTGATACTTGGCAAGTTGGTACAATCAAAGTCGCTCATTTGCTGGCCATTGCTGCTCTCTTCGCAGGCGTTTGGTTCTTTACACATTCTCAAAAACAAAAACCCCTCTAAGACTCTTGTTTTGTCCCGTAGCTTTTTAAATCAAAGATAAACTTGCTTTCAACCTTACTTAACAACTTCTGATCAGCTGTAAACAAAGGTTTTTGTAGATAATCAGCAAGAGCAACATATGACGCGTCGTACGAAGAAATATCAAAATCAATTGCAGTCTTTAGTGTTCTTTTCATTAGCTCTTCAGAAGAATATGCCACAAAATTAAGTTTTAAAAAGGCTTCATAAACACCAAGTGCGCTCTTTGCATTTAGTCTAAGCGTTTTGGTGGCGGTTTTAAACAAGTTATTAATCTCCCAGTAGAGCAAGAGGGGAACAGCTATTGAAATTATTTTGGCCACGAAATCCTCTTTAATTTTCAGTGCTTTTTGACTTTCTTCTTCCGGGAAAAACCATTTGGCAATGACAGAAGAGTCGCAAACTATTGTTGAAGTGCTCACTTGTGGTCTTTTTTACTGATCTCGAGCAACTTTCCAAGCTTTACATTTTTGACAGTCAAGCTATTGCGAAAATTGTCAATCTGCCTCATGGACCGATTAACAACATTAAAGTCAGTTATATGACCAAAGCCGATAGCCAATGTCTGATTAATCACATCCTGCAAAGAAGTACCCTTTTTGAGGGCTATCATTCGGGATTGATCAATCAGATCTTTTCTTATCCTAATAGTAGTTCTAACTGTATTTTGCATTCTTCAACTTTAACACTAATATCATCTAGATGTCAAGATGACAAAAACAAAAAACCACGCATGCCCTTGACATTCATTAGCACTCGTGGTATTCTGACTGCTAATCGAGCTGACTCGGCTAACTCTAAAGGGACCCGTATGGTCTATAGACATACTTGGTACAATACACGGTAGAATACTTATATCAGCAAAGCTTTAAATTATTGTACTTAAGAAAAATTTATGGAAGCTTTCTGATATTTTTCAAAAACTTAATTATTAAAATTAAGTTAGGAAGTTTTTAAAAAATGGCAATCTTTCTAGAGCAACAAAAACCAAGACTCAAAAACGAACTTCCTATCGTTCCTCTTCGGGATACGGTTGTTTTCCCCTCCTCAATGGTTCCAATCACCGTTGGCAGACCCAAAGTCAAGCTAGGCTTGGACAGTTCTTGGGCAAGCGATAGACTGGCTGTTTTTGTCGCCCAGAAAAATCCCCGAATCGAAAATCCCGCTCCTAATGATATTTATTCCGTCGGCACTGTCGGTTTAATCAGACGTCTTTGGAAAGTCGATAATGAATATAACTTGGCAGTAGAAGGTTTAAGTCGGATCTATCTTAAAGAATTTACCCAAATTGATCCGTATCTGGCAGTCAGAGTTGAAGAGATACCAGAACTTACCCAAAAGACCGAGGAAATCGAGGCTCTTTTCAGAAATATTCTTACTAAAATCAAAAAATACGGTGAGCTTGGAGGAATTTTAACACTGGAATCTTCAATTCATATTTTTTCAACCGACGATCCCAATCAACTGGTAAATATTATTGCTGCCTCAATCGATCTTAAGACCCAAGACAAGCAGCAAATTCTTGAGATGGTAGACACCAAGACAAGACTGGAACGGCTTTCGGAGTTATTGACGCGTGAAATTAGAATTCTGGAAATATCTTCAAAGATTGATACCGAAACTCAAGAAAGGGTCGGCCGGGTGACAAAAGAGGCAATTCTTCGCGAGAAAATGAAATCAATTGAAAAGGAACTAGGGGAGGATGAAGACGGTCGGGAAATTTCCGAATTTCGCAAAAAGATAAAAGCCGCTGGTATGCCGCAGGAGGTCAGAACTAAAGCTGATAGGGAACTAGACAGACTTGCCAAAATGTCATCTTACAATCCGGAATCCTCATATATTCGCACATACTTGGAATGGTTGGTAGATTTACCATGGCAGGTTCAAGATAAAAAGTCCGCCGATGTCGATTTTGCAGCTAAGGTTTTAGAAGAAGATCATTATGGTTTGCCAAAAGCCAAAGAAAGAATTTTAGAGTACTTGGCCGTTCATAAGCTGGTTGGCAAAATTAAGGGACCGATACTTTGTTTTGTCGGACCGCCCGGAACCGGTAAAACTTCAATTGGCAAATCAATCGCTCGGGCGCTTTCACGCAAGTTTATTAGAGTTTCCTTGGGAGGTATTCATGACGAGGCAGAGATTCGAGGCCACAGACGTACTTATGTTGGTGCGATGCCGGGAAGGATTATTCAGGGAATTAAAAGTGCCAGTACTAAAAATCCGGTGTTTATGCTTGACGAAATTGATAAAGTCGGTACGGATTTTCGCGGCGATCCGTCGTCAGCTCTTCTTGAAGCACTTGATCCGGAGCAAAATAATTCATTCTCCGATCATTATCTGGAAGTTGCTTATGATCTTTCCGATGTTATGTTTATTACTACCGCCAACGTCCTGGATACTATTCCACCGGCACTTCGCGACCGATTGGAAGTAATTGGCTTTCCGGGCTACACCGAGGAAGAAAAGTTTCATATAGCTAAGCAATTTCTTATCCCAAAACAACTGGAGGCGCATGGGCTTTCAAAAGAAAAAATAGAACTTTCAGATAGTGCTATTAAAGAAATTATTGCACACTACACTAGGGAAGCCGGCGTCAGAGAACTAGAAAGAGAAATTGCAGCGATACTGCGCAAAGTGGCCAAGAAATTCGCATCACACGCCAAACAAAAGAAGATCAAAATCATGCCCAAACAGCTTCATAGCTATCTTGGTCCTCACAAATTCTCCAAAACGCTTGCCGAGACACGCGATGAAGTTGGTATGTCTACAGGGCTTTCAGTTACTCCGGCAGGAGGCGAACTGATTTTTGTTGAAGTTACACTGATGCCGGGCAAAGGCCATTTAATACTCACCGGCCAGCTTGGCGATGTGATGAAGGAGTCTGCCCAGGCAGCGCTTTCCTATGTCAAATCAAGAGCAAAGTTCTTAGGTCTTAGGGATAATTTTGCCGCCAAAATCGATGTCCATATCCATGTCCCCGAAGGTGCTGTTCCTAAAGAAGGGCCTTCAGCGGGTATTGCCATTACCACGACCCTTGTTTCTGCCCTCACCAAAATTCCCGTAAGGCGCGAGGTGGGAATGACCGGAGAAGTGACTTTGCGCGGTAGGGTTTTAGAAATTGGCGGGGTTAAAGAAAAAATTTTGGCTGCCCACCGGGCGGGTTTAACAACCATTATCTTACCAAAAGCCAATGCCAAGGACTTGGAAGAAATTCCTAAAAATGTCAAAAAGGACATGCAGTTTATTCTGGCGGAACACATGGATGAGGTTTTAAAAGTTGGTTTAACTCATGCCCTTCCGAAAGAAAAAACGAAAGAGCAAAATTTAAAAAAGAAAGAAAAAATTATCCAAGCCTACTCGCTTCCGACGGTAGCAAGTTAAAATTTTAGAAAAATTAGCGCTTGCAAAAATTTCCCAAAATTTGTATTATTTCCAGCAAAGCTTTGCCCATTTAAAATATTACGGTGGATTTCTTAAACATTAACCCCACTTTTGCCCTGCCTTTTGCACTCGCTTGTTCAACAGCGGCTATTTTGTATGGGGTTTTTACTTCATTTAGGATAGTTTCCCAAGATGCCGGGTCAGTTAAAATGCGCCAAATCGCAGATGCCATAGCCGAAGGCGCAGCAGCCTATCTTTCTAGACAGTACCAGGTTGTTGCGATAGTTGCCGTCATTATTTTTGTAATAATCTGGTTACTGCTCTCTCTTGAAATTGCCGTTGGTTTTGCTGTCGGTGCGGCTGCTTCTGCAATTTGCGGTTTTATTGGCATGAATATATCAGTTAGGGCAAATGTCAGGACAGCTCAAGCTGCCAAGAAGGGTTTAAAAGAAGCACTTTCTCTTGCTTTTGCTGGTGGTTCTGTCACCGGCTTTTTGGTTGTGGGCTTGGCACTTCTTTCTGTTTCGGGTTATTTCGGAGTGACCGGAAGCTTAGACGGATTGGTTGGATTAGGATTCGGCGGTTCTCTAATTTCAATATTTGCAAGGCTTGGAGGAGGTATTTATACCAAGGGAGCGGATGTTGGTGCCGATTTAGTTGGTAAAACCGAAGTAGGCATTCCCGAGGACGATCCTCGCAATCCGGCGACCATTGCCGATAATGTCGGCGATAATGTCGGCGACTGTGCCGGCATGGCTGCGGATCTTTTTGAAACATATGCGGTAACACTGGTTGCAGCCATGCTTTTGGGATCATTTATCTTCCCGAATAATATTGGCGCCATTGTTTATCCGATGACCTTAGGCGCAATTGCCATTATTTCAACGATTATTGCATCGCTATTTGTAAAACTTCCCAGAAATAAAAGCATTATGGGTGCTTTGTATGTCGGTCTGATTATTGCAGCGGCCCTAGCAAGTCTTGTCTTTTATCCGGCGACAATTTTTTTAATGAATGCTAACGGTTCATACGATCCATTCAATATTTATCTGGCCTCACTTATTGGAATTTTAGTAACAATTTCTATTGTTCTGATAACCGAGTTTTATACTTCCACAAAATTCAAAACCGTTCAAAATATTGCCAAGGCTGCGACAACCGGTCATGCCACAAACATAATTACCGGCCTTGCTTATTCACTCCGGTCGACATTTTGGCCAATAATCGTAATTTGTGCCGGGATTTTAATTTCATATTCGCTAGCCAGTCTTTATGGGATTGCCATTGCTGCTGTTTCGATGCTTTCTTTAACCGGTATCATTGTGGCAATAGATGCTTATGGCCCAATTACCGATAACGCCGGCGGAATTGCCGAGATGGCTAATTTACCAAAAGAGATCAGAAATATTACCGATAGTCTTGACGCGGTCGGCAATACGACAAAAGCCGTGACTAAAGGTTATGCGATTGCTTCGGCAGCACTGGCTGCCTTAGTACTTTTTGCTGTTTACTCCCAGGAATTGATTGCCCATGGTTCTTTTGTCGAATTTACTCTTTCAGATCCCAAGGTCTTAATTGGACTTTTAATTGGTGCCTCACTGCCTTTCCTGTTTGCTTCATATGCTTTGGAAGCAGTTGGTATTGCTGGAGCGGCCATTGTCGATGAGGTTAGGCGTCAATTTCGCCAGTTCCCTGGAATTTTATCGGGTCGTACTAAACCTGAGTATGACAGGGCTGTTGACATTGTTACCAAAAAAGCCCTAAGACTTATGATCACTCCTGCTCTTATTCCAGTTATTGCCCCAATTGTTGTTGGCTTTGGTCTTGGGACCAAAGCCCTTGGGGGTCTTTTAATGGGGTCAATTGTTTCAGGAGTCTTCGTAGCAATTTCGATGACCACCGGCGGTGCTGCTTGGGACAATGCCAAAAAGTTTATTGAGGCCGGTAATTTTGGAGGCAAAGGCTCAAGTGCCCACAAAGCCGCAATTACCGGAGATACGGTCGGTGATCCCTATAAGGATACTGCTGGTCCCGCCATCAACCCGATGATTAAGATCATCAACATAGTAGCGTTATTACTCATACCACTTCTAGCATAATTCTCGTATCCTTGCGATAACTACACCACTACAATAATCGTTGTTTTGTAGCGCTCCGTTATCTAAAGGATACAGCTGGTCCGGCAATTAACCCCATGATTAAAATAATTAACATTGTTGCACTTCTTTTGATCCCGTTATTAGTTTAAAAGAAACTAGTCCCTAGACCCTAATTTGCTAGACCCTAATATATTATTCTTCTTGGTTTTGCAGATGGTGAGCCGTCTTGAATCATTAGAGAGGGTGAAGGGGTTGGACTCGCAAACGGTCCATCCTCCAAAGTTGCAGAACTTGTGGCAGTTTTAAAACGGTTCTTGAGTCCCGGTTTGATATTATCAATTGTTAGAATTGTTTTAATAAACTCGCCAAAAGCAGCATCAAAATTATCATCAAAGTTATAACCTTCTTGGTAATTTTGCCACTTTGTAGAAATGGCCGAAAGTAGGACTTCATGCAGTTTTAATCCTTCAGTAAGTTCATCAATGAACGCGACAACTGATTGATTTTGTGATCTTGCCTTTTCCGTTTGTCTGGTCATAGAATCTAGTCTTTTCGAATATCTCCTTAAACTTTTGCTGGCGTTTTTTATGTCACCTTTCTCAAGAAGCAGATATGTTTCTTTTAATCTTTTTCCGGACAAAATAGAGTCAAAACGTGCCTTTTCTAAAGATGACGGCCGAAAAAATCTTGATACCATTTCTTTAACGGTAATTAGAAAATAAAGGGGGTTTGATGGTAAGAATCTAATTGGGACGGTTTTTGCCAAAGCTTCATTAACTTGTCCCTCTGTATAACTTGGGAATTGATAATCGGTATGGGCCAAAGACAAAGGGACAGTTAAAAAAAATAGTAAAAGAAAAATTAAAAGGCAGGCTGAAAATATTCGCATAGTAAATTAATATTCTTAAACCCCAAAATTCAACGAATTTTGAAGAGGAGAAACTAGCTTGCGATTAAGATTTTAGCTCTTCAGACTAAAATCGACAAGCAAAGCTCAGTTTCGACGAAGTGGCGCTACGGGGATTTGGACCCCGGTTTCGTGGATGAGAACCACGTGTCCTTGGCCACTAGACGATAGCGCCCGGCTATAAAACGAATCTAATTATATACCAGCGCAGTTTATTCTGTCACCCAGCCCCAAAAAACATGTTTTTTTCTTGACCTGCCATTAAATTTGGAATAGAATTAGCTTTCCAAATATTGAGAAATATGAATATGACTCAAAGTTCCAAAAAATTTATCTTAACCCCCGAAGGACTGACCAAATTAAAAGGGGAGTATGATCAGTTGGTTAATGTTGCAAGGTCGCAGATTATCAAAAGAATCCAAAGGGCCAGGGAATTTGGTGATCTTTCGGAAAATTCCGAATATGATGCGGCTAAGGATGAGCAGTCACTTCTTGAACTTCGTATTACAGAATTGGAAGAGGTTTTGAACAAAACCCAAATCATAGAGAAAGCCTCCAAAAGCGGTTTTGTGGTCATCGGTTCAACGGTGGTAGTGGAAGTTGATGGAGAGAAAGATGAATTTATGATAGTTGGAACAATTGAGGCCAATCCTGCCAAAAGAAAAATATCAAATGAATCTCCAGTCGGTCAAGCGTTATTGGGTACCAAAGTCGGGGAAGTGGTCGAAGTCACTACTCCAATCGTGTGTGCCAAATACAAAATTTTGGAGATAAAATGACATCAATTACAACTTTTAAAATCGATAAGCAGATTACTAACACACTCACGGCAAATGAGAAAAAAATTTTGCCGCTTCTGATTGAAGCAGCTAAGAAAATTGATAAAGTCTTTGCTCTGCAGGAAAATAGTCACTATGATGGCGCCAATCTTTATCCCCACGATGTTCAAAGATCCGAAATTGAAGAGGCGGCTCGGAAAGATCCGAGAATATTTTCACCATTTACTGTGGTTGAAAGAGATAAATCTGGTAAATTGATCGCAATTGACTATCACCAGAAATATCAAAGGCATCTTTTACCGACTACTCAATTACTTCAGCAGGCCGCAAAAATTACCCAAAATAAAAGCTTAAAAAATTATTTGAAGGCTACTGCCAATGCCTTGACTAATGGCAGTTATCAGCAGGCCGATATTGCTTGGCTTGCCGTTAAAAATACAAATCTCGATGTTGTTATCGGTCCGCATGAGAGGTATCTTGACAAATTATTTTTCATTAAACGTGCTTACCAAGCAAATGTGGGCATAATTGATAATGATGGTACAAAAAAGGCTAGACTTGTCAGAGATATTTTATACAATACCATTGGAGCAAGACCCCACAGGATAGTACCGCCATCAATTGTTGATGTCCGAGCAGAACGTTGTTTAATCTTTTCTGGATTCTTATCAAGAGCCCTTTTTACCAGACAGCATTTGCCCTCTGATACTCAGACTACGGAGAGTTATGGTTCAAGAATCATCGGTTATCTTTCAGCAATTGATCTCAAATTCCAAAAATTGATCTACCCAATTTTTAATGCCGTTTTTGAGAAAAGTTTTAAGCAGTCTTACCCAAAAGAGCTTTTAGCTAGAGGCAATTACTTTTATGTGCTATTATCTGCAATTGCTCAGCAACTCCATCGTTATCGAGGTTCCAGGCATCGATTAAGAGAGCTCTTTCCGATTTTGGATGAGGCCAATTGTATCGTCTCCGGAATTCAACATGCCAAGCACTTAGTTTTAAAGGGAGTTATTGATCAGAAAGAGCTGGAGGCGATTATGATCAATCAGATATGTTGGATTTTTTCTGAATGGGTGCTTTTTAAAAAAACTAATATCAGAGAGGATTACCTTAAAGGTGATGCTTTAACTCTTAATTTCCTGATAAAACAAGGTGCTTTACAGGAAAAAGAAGGTATTTCCTGGCCCAATTTTGCCAAAATGTTTTTTGAAATGGAGAATTTGGCGACAATCTTCACTCGCTTTTTGGAAGAGGGTACTTACATGGAAGCTCAAGAATTTTTATCTAAATATCTTTCGCTTGAACCATTCAAAGCATTTGATAAACGTTTAGCCAATATTAAGCCTCTTTAAAATTGGCTTTTTACTCAAAAAAAATGTAAAATATGCCTTCTATAAAGAAACTTAAATGTCAGCTGAAAGACCATCTCTAGTATTGACTCTGGATAATACAGGATACAATGGTTCCCGTCGGCCATTTGCTTCTCCTCCGGAATTGGCTTCGCATGAGAGTCCCGTCCGTGAATTTCGCTTACCACCAGAAGTTAAAGATAGCCTTGACAATCACCAGAGCCGACTACTTTTGCGACTAGTAAGAGTAGCAAGGAGATGGGCTGACCTTTTTGAGCTTAAGGTTAGCAAGGATCCGCGTTTCCCTTTTTATCCTCCAAGAGTGGATAAAAGTGAAATCTTTGAAGAGGATCGCCGGCACCCTGAACTTCAACTTCTTTCGCCATACACAATCGTTAAACTGATCGATGAAGGCGATTTGATTGCTATACCAATGCATCAGTTTTACGCAAAGACAATTGAAGACAAAGGAATTATCCCACTGTTAAAGGAGGCTGCTGCTGATTCAGGTAGAGGAAGGAATCGCGATATCAAATTCCAGGCCTATCTGCGAGTTCTGGCCAGATCTCTCAAGACAGGAGATTTTAAAGTCAGTACCAGAATTTGGTTGGAAAGAGAAGAAGGAGATGAACCAGTCGTCGACATAATTTTAGGTTTCAATGATACTTATCAAGATAAATTTTTAGGCATTAAATTTTCGCCTTGGGCTTCAGTCGGTGTTTTGGATAGGCAGTTAACGCGGGATTCTCAGTGGTTTATCAATGCCTATCGTCCTGAACATGAGAAGGAGACTGGCCAAAGTGCTCCGCAAGTTAAGATGCGGGCCGATCACACTGTAATTCAATCTGGACTTGTGGTCCAACATGAATGGAACGCTAATTGTCTACCTTGTCAGAGAGATTGGCGGCAAGAATTAGGTTCTAAATTTGTTTTTTTTGTGCCTAGATTTGAAGATAAATTCCCTCGTCGAAGAGAAAACTTTAGAGAATTTATCGGTCGGGATAAAATTCAAGGCATAACCGATAGTTTCGTAAAACTTACTGCATTCAGGAAACTTATTGCCCATGAATTCAATCATGCCCGACTTCCCGGCGAAAATCATCAGCAACGTTTTCAACAACATACGGCTTGGCTCAAAGAACTCTATTGCGATCTCTTAGCACTTACTTGCTATCGGAATGTCAAAGGCATTAACCCTCGAGAAAGCGAAATGGCCATGGCTATGACCCTTGCTGATGGCTATCTTGAATACCAAGACAGGCGAAAACGAGTAGATTATCATACTGCCTCAACTGTTTTTACTAGTTTTTTTCTCCAAAGCGGTAGTATCAGGATTGAAAATGGCGTATTTACATGGGATAACCCCGATGAGCTTTTTAAAGATGATGCCCGTTTACTTTCAGATATACGTGACTTATTCATAGAAGGAAGACTCAGAGATGTTCAAAAGTTACATGGACGTTTCTTTACACCTGATATTTACCGAGTTTTGCTCACCAGAGGGACATATCCTTCAGGAACGGTTCAGATGGCTACTGATTGAATATATCCTCAACACTTGTTTGACACTTCTGCTTTTCGTATACTCTAAGCGAACATGGAGCCTTTAGAGAATTTGCGAAGAATTCGCCTTGCCAAACTTGCCAAAATCCAAAAACTCGCAATCGATCCTTATCCCGCCAAAAGCAATAAAAAAAATTCTGTCGCCGATTGTCTAAAATCCGCAGGTAAGAATGTGACGACCGCCGGCCGCATTATGGCAATTCGTTCTCATGGCGGATCAAGTTTTGCCGATTTGGTTGATGAATCCGGCAAAATCCAACTCTTCTTCTCGCGCGACAAACTGTCAACTGTGAACCGTGAACTGTTAACCATGCTTGATATCGGCGACTTTATTCAAGTAGAGGGCCGCGTTGGCAAAACCCAAGCTGGCGAAATCACTATTTTTGCTAAAAGTTTAAAACTTCTAGCTAAATCACTTCGGCCAATTCCGCCTTCATTTTATGGTCTTAAAAATATTGAAACAAGGCTCAGAAAAAGATATCTGGATTTGGTCGTTAATCCCAAGACTCATGATTTATTTGTTAAAAAAGCCAAATTCTGGTCAAGCGTCCGCCAGTTTTTAATTGATAATGGGTTTTTAGAGGTAGAAACTCCCGCTCTTGAACACGTTCCCGGCGGTGCCGATGCGACTCCATTTAAAACTTACCATAAAGCATTACAAACAGATTATTACCTGCGTATTTCCCTAGAACTTTATCAAAAAAGACTGCTTGTTGGTGGGTTTGAAAAAATTTTCGAAATCGGCAAGGTTTTCAGAAACGAAGGCATCGACAGCGAGCATTTACAGGATTACTTACAGATGGAGTTTTATTGGGCATATGCCGATTACGAGGATTTAATGGCTATGATTCCCCAATTTTATAGGTACATTGTCAAAGCAACTCTGGGAAGTCTTAAAAGTAAATTTGCAAAAACTGAAATCGACTGGTCAAAGCCCTGGCCAAAAATTGATTACTTTGATTCTTTCAAACAAGAGATAGGACTTGATTTGACTAAAAATTCTCAAGTTGACCAACTTTTCAGTTTAGCGGGTAAACTTGGTGTAAAACTCGAAAAGAAATTATCAGAGGGCAGAATTATTGATTTGATTTATAAAAAAGCCATTCGGCCAAAAATTATTAAACCATCCTTTCTGATTAATCATCCGGTTTCAGTCTCGCCTCTTGCTAAAAGAAATATTAAAAATCCAGATACTGTTCAAAGGCTACAAGTATTGGCTGCCGGTACGGAAGTCGGCAACGGTTTTTCCGAGCTTAACAATCCTCAAGATCAGGAAGCAAGATTTCGCGAGCAGCAAAAATTAAGACAAGCAGGGGACGAGGAAGCCCAAATGTACGATAAGGACTTTGTCGAGGCCTTGGAATACGGAATGCCTCCGGCTGCCGGTTTTGGCCTGTCTCAAAGATTATTTGCGGTTTTAGTTAACAGGCCAATTAGAGAAACTGTCTTTTTTCCACCGGTGCGTCCGGAACAAAATGACAAAAGATAACGCCCTCAAAATTCTAGAAGAATTTGGAAACTCACCAAATATGGTTAAACACGCCCTTGCTTGTGGGTTTGTCATGCGCGCGCTTTATGAACATTTATCCTCTCGACCTTCTGTGCCTTCTGTATCTTCTGAGCCCCGTGATCCCTCAGATTGGGAAATCGTCGGGCTTTTGCATGATGCCGATTATGAATCAACCAATAAATCATTGGATCTTCACACCGAAGAAACGACCAAGAAGTTAAAAGAGATTGGTGCGGATCAAACAGTCATTGATGCCATCCGTGGCCACTGCGATAAAGCCCCCCGAGATACTTTAATGGCCAAAGCCATTTATGCTGCTGATGAATTAACCGGTTTAATTGTTGCCTGTGCGCTGGTGCAACCAGATAAAAAATTGAAATCAGTCAGTGTGTGGTCCGTTCTTAAAAAGTTCAAAGATAAATCTTTTGCTCGCGGCGCCAGTCGTGATCAAATTAAAACTTGTGAGACCGAGTTAAATATCCCATTAGAAGAATTTGTTTCAATTACCTTGAAATCAATGCAAGAGAAAGCAGGAGAACTTGGTCTATGATCGTTATTGTCATTGCGAGCAAAGCGAAGCAATCTAAAAAGATTCTTTCGCTAACGCTCAGAATGACAGAGAGACTGGGATGAACAAAGCAGTATTAAAAAAAATTCTTAAAGTTTTTTTAACCTTGCAGTGGGCTAAAGAACTGCCTCGTCAAGGTTTTATTGCCCTGGGTTTTAAAAGAAACGAAGCCGATTCAGTAGCAGCCCACTCCTGGACGACTGCGATGTTGACCTATATGTTAGGAACAGAGATGATTAAAAACGGTCAAAAAGTTGATCTTAACAAAGCCATTAAAATGGCTCTTTTCCACGACATGGCCGAAACCATCGTCGGCGATGTCGGTACCTTTGTTAAAGGCATGGCCAAAGGCGCTTTTGCGGGCGTTGAGGAAGAGGGTCTCAAATGGTTAGTCAATGATTTACCAACAGCCAAAGAGATCACATCTTTGGTTAGCGAATACACTCAAAGAAAAACTTTGGAAGCAAGACTTGTCAAGCTCGCCGATAATCTAGATGCCCTGGCCCAAGCCAAAGGTGTACCGGCAGCCCAAAGCGCCTTAAAATATTTTAAGGAAGTTTATCACATCACAAAAATCCCTTTCCACAAAACTGCTGTTGAAATGATTCTCAAAGATGAAGTCGAACCAGAGCGAGACTGGCAGAAGCACAAGTAACCTTGTGCTAGTTTTAAGTTATGAGTTCACAGTTCACAATAAAGCAAAACTGTTAACCGTGAACCGTCAACAGTGAACTAATTTATGTTAGACATTAAATTTATCCGCCAAAATCCAAAATTAGTTTCCGAAAAAGCCAGACAAAAAGGTTTTACTGTTGATATCAAAAAATTGCTTGATGTCGATCAACAAAGAAGAAAATTAATTGAAAAAGTCGACCAGTTGCGTTCTCAAAGGAAAGACGCAGCAGAAAAAAGAGACGAAAAAAAAGGCCAACAACTTAAAAAAGAATTAAAAGTCAAGGAAGATGAGCTGGAAAAACTAAATGACCAGTTTTATGAACTTATCCGCCAAATCCCAAATCTTCCTAAAGATGATGTACCAATTGGTAGTGACGAAAAAGATAATAAAGTCCTAAGAGTTGCAGGTAAAAAACCAACCTTTAGTTTTAAACCAAAAGACCATCTGGAACTTGGCGTCGAGCTGGATTTAATTGATGTTGAATGTGCAGCCAAGATTTCCGGATCCCGTTTTGCTTTTCTCAAAAATGAGTTAGTCACCCTTGAATTTGCAATCGTCGGCTACGCATTGGATCTTTTGAGTCGCGAGGATTTCATTCCCATAATCCCTCCGGTACTTGTCAATAAAAAAGTAATCGAAGGTTTAGGTTATCCAGAATACTTAACCGGTGAGGGGTATCAGACAGATGATCAGTATCTGGTTGGTACTGCCGAACATTCAATCGTTTCAATGCATATGGATGAGACATTTGAGAAGAAAGATTTGCCAAAACGCTATGTTGGATTTTCCACCGCTTTTCGGCGCGAAGCCGGATCATACGGCAAGGACACAAGGGGAATTTTTAGGGTTCATCAATTTGATAAAGTCGAGATGGTCTCATTTGTCAAAGATGGCGATGATGATAAAGAACATGAGTACCTTCTCTCCCTGCAAGAAAAACTTTTTCAAAGTCTTGAAATTACCTATCAAGTTGTCAAAATGTGCACTGCCGAACTTGGCTTTCCGGTTGCCCGAAAATATGATCTTGAGGCGTACTTTCCATCAGAGAAACGCTATCGTGAAGTTACGTCAGCGTCCACTACTACAGATTTTCAGGCAAGAAGACTTAATATCAAATACAAAGATGGAAAAGAATCCGAGTTTGTCTTAATCCTCAACGCTACTGCCTTTGCCATCGGCCGCACCTTAATTGCCATAATGGAGAATTACCAGCAAAAAGACGGCTCAATTTTAGTCCCCAAAGCCCTGCAAAAATACACAGGCTTTACTAAGATTCCCAGTTAAAAGGTTAGTCAATGTGGAATTATTAATCAGAGTGGTCTGGGAGACCTTAATTCTTTTCTTATCTCGGCGGCTGATTTTCCCTCTGCACTTAACTCGAGTACCCTGTCAACTAAAGCTTTTGTCCTTTTGTCGATTTCTCTATATGTTGAAGCTAAAATAGGATTACCATCACGGTCTCTCCATCGAAAATTTCTATACCTTATTTGGAGTTGTTCTGTCCTATTGCCTCGTCTTACCTGTCTTCTCTCTGGCATCACAGTCATTTTAGTTTAATTGGCATTCAAAATTCAAGCTGATGAGTTAATGGTGAACCCCAAGGGATATTGACATCATTTTTTTCATATCATAATTTGGAGATAGAAGCCTCCGGAATGCTCGCGGAGGCTTTTTTATTAAATTAAAGTAAAAATCAAAGATCAAAATTACAAAGTCATCCTCGCGAAAGCGGGGATCCAGCTTCAATTATTATATAGATTCCCGCATTTGCGGGAATGACATAGGGTGAGGCTATTTTGATAAAAGGTGAATAGTTACATCTGAATGAGCTTGCGAAGGTACGGGACGGGTTCTATAATAAAACTCCATGAAACATATTCTGCCCGAGGATGAAGAAAGCCTTTTGAAAAAGCGCAATCGGTTAAAGAAACTTTCTCCAAAAACTCATCAAATTGCCCGCGAATCCGGCAGATCAACAAAAAATTTATGGAGGAAAATTATAGGAAGATCAGGTAGGAAATAGGACCTATCTTAATTTTATGTTTGGAATTTTAGGCCGCTTTTTAGATTCGAACGAAAAACAAATTAAAAAACTTGAACCACAGGTTGAAGCGGTCAATTCCTTAGAGAAAAACTTCCAAAAGCTAACAGACGAAAAACTTCAGGCCAAAACTGCCGAGTTTAAATTACGCCACGAGCGGGCAGAGTCACTTGATGATTTGCTGCCGGAGGTCTTTGCGGCAGTTCGCGAGGCCTCCAAAAGAACTTTGGGACAAAGGCATTTTGATGTGCAAGTTTTGGCCGGAATTGTCCTTCATCAGGGCAAAATTGCCGAGCAAAAAACCGGTGAAGGAAAAACCTTAATCGCATCGCTTGCTCTTTACCTCAATTCGTTATCGCAAAAAGGAGTTCATTTAGCAACAGTCAATGATTATTTGGCAAGAGTCGGTCTAGGCTGGATGGGACCGATTTATTCTGCTTTGGGAGTTTCTGCCGGTTGCATTATGCAGGAGGCGGCTTTTGTTTACGACCCGAAATTTGAAGATAAAACCCAGACCGACTGGCGGCTTCGCCATCTTCGGCCGGTTGATAAAAAAGAAGCATACCAGGCCGATATTACTTATGGAACCAATAATGAGTTCGGTTTTGATTACCTCCGTGACAATATGGTTTGGGATCTTGATGAAATGGCTCAGCGTGGTCATTACTTTGCCATTGTTGACGAGGCAGATTCTATTCTTATTGATGAAGCCAGAACCCCACTGATTATTTCTGCACCTACGGCTCAAGCCACCCAGAAGTATTATCAGTTTGCAAAATTAGTCGGAGAATTATCAAGCGCTACCGATTATGTTATCGATGAAAAGTTAAAAACCGCCAATTTAACCGAGCATGGAATACGCAAAGTCGAAAAAAGATTGGGCGTTGAGAATCTTTATGAAAAGGATTTTGCATCTATCCATCACATTCAACAGGCGCTTCGCGCCAGAACGCTCTTTCAAAAAGACCGCGACTATGTCGTTAAAGATAACGAGATTATTATTGTCGATGAATTTACGGGCCGCCTTATGCATGGCCGCCGCTGGTCAGAAGGTTTGCATCAGGCCATTGAGGCCAAAGAAGATGTAAAAATTCATCAGGAATCACAAACCCTAGCCACTATTTCATTTCAGAATTATTTTAGACTTTACCAAAAGTTATCCGGAATGACCGGTACGGCGGCAACCGAAGCAGAAGAATTCCATAAAATTTACAAAGTGGAAGTAATGGTGATTCCGACAAATAAACCGATGATAAGGAAAGATCTTTCCGATGTTGTTTATAAAACTACCAAGGCTAAATTTACGGCAGTAGCCAATGACGTAATGGTAAGACACGAAAAGGGTCAGCCGGTTTTAATCGGTACGACATCAATTGAAAAAAATGAATTTTTATCTTCTCTTTTAAAAAGAAAAGGCGTTCCTCACGAGCTTCTTAATGCCAAGAATCACCAGAGAGAAGCGGAAATTATTGCTCAAGCAGGTCAAAAGGGTGTAGTAACTCTTGCAACCAATATTGCCGGCCGGGGAGTCGATATTATTTTAGGTGGTACACAACCAACCGATAAATTAGGAAGACCACAAACTCATGGACGGGAATTTGAGAAATGGCAAAAAGAACACCAACAAGTTGTTGAGCTGGGCGGATTTCATGTAATTGGAACGGAAAGGCATGAGGCAAGAAGAATTGATAATCAATTGCGGGGCCGCTCCGGTAGACAAGGTGATCCGGGATCCGGCCGTTTCTATGTTTCGCTTGAAGATGACATCATGCGGCTTTTTGGCGGTGAACAAATTGCCAAAATCATGACGACTTTTAAACTTCCCGAAGATACCCCAATTGAGCATGCAATGGTCGGCAAAGCAATTGAAAATGCCCAAATTAAAGTCGAAACCCACAACTTTGATATTCGCAAACACTTAGTCGAATACGACGATGTGGCCAATAAGCAAAGAGAAATTATTTACGGCATGCGCAGGGAAACCCTAGAAGCGGCAAAAGACAAACAGATGGCCCAGAAAATAAAGGATGAAATGAAGGGTAAAATTGAAAGAGAAATTGAAAATCTGGTGCTAATACATGCGCCGGAGGGAATTTCCAAACCAGAACACGAAAAAATAGTCAGAGAACTCACCACTATCATTCCATTTGATGATGCATCGCAAGATAAGCTTTTTAAAGATGCATTAAAAATTAATGATTCAGGGCAGCTTATTCAATTCTTAAAAGGTGTTATTAACAAAGTCTACACCAGTCGCCAGAAGGCACTCGGCGAGACCGTTGCCAGGGATATCGAGAAATTTGTCAATCTTTCAGTTATCGATACCCTTTGGATTGGACATTTGGATTCACTTGATGATCTGCGTGAAGGAATCGGGCTTCGTGCCGCCGGCCAGCGCGATCCGCTCGTTGAGTATAAACAGGAAGCTTTCAATTTGTTTGAAAAATTGATGGCCTCGATTGATTATGAAATAGTCCACCGCATTTTTAAGGTTCAAGTAAGACAAGAACCAACAAT
>Ga0209542_10003655_pt1 | contig 32622 bp, 33 predicted proteins | sample RifCSPhighO2_01_FD_184028 | JGI IMG/M metagenome (GOLD analysis project Ga0209542, IMG submission 184028) | Soil microbial communities from Rifle, Colorado - Rifle CSP2_plank highO2_0.1 (SPAdes) (version 2) | ecosystem: Environmental > Terrestrial > Deep subsurface > Rock core/Sediment ... | reverse complement strand
GAATGACTGTTACAGATATGATGAAGCATCCGATAGTCGTCGGTATCTTCGTTCCGATAGCGATGCGCTTCATCAAGTATGATGAGTAATGGCTGATCGTTGTTCTTAAATTTCTCGTAAACATCCGCAATGGCACCGGAACTGTAGACTCGTGCCCCGGGTAGTTTGAATTCTGCTTGGTAGTCTTCCCATTGTTCTCGTAAATGCGGTGGAGCGATAATAATGGAATTCATGCCAAGATCATGAGCTGCAGCCGAGGCTATGATGCTTTTTCCCAAACCCACAACATCCGCCAGTATCACGCCGTCATATTTTCGCAGTTTGCTGATTACGGATTTGATCGCATCAATCTGATACTCCAAGTCTACATACTTTTCATTGGTGATTTTGCTGGGAGTTTTAATTTTCTGCTCTATCTCTTTACCAAAGATTTCGTGCAGAACTCGCACATACACCGAGTAGGGAGTTGGGCAAGAATGAACCCATAACTCCTTTTGGAATTGATCCAGCAGTTCATCCTTGTTATTCAAAGTAGCAATATCAATATTTTCTGCATCAGACCACATAGATTCAAATTTCCTGAGGTACGCTTCGTATTTTTCCTTATCACTGTATCTGTTATTCAATTCTCCCTGATTAAGCAATCCCTGAAATGTGAAGTTGCTGGAACCCATAAACACGGTTCCCGGATAGTCTCCGTTCTGGCTCAATTCCGGCTTCGTATGGAGCACGTACATTTTTCCATGCTCCTGCTTTGCGGTAATTTTGATCTCCAATGAGCCGTCGGCAATTTTACTCTCCAGTATTCTGTAGGCATCTTGATTGTCACTTTCATCAAGCAGGGATGATTCGTTAGAGAGACGCACAAAACTTTTTACATAGGTCTGCTTCCTTGCAACACGGGAAGAGATTGTTCTTCTGGGCTGAAATGCATCCAGATCAACACCTGTTCCCTCCTGTTTCATCTTTGAAAGAAGCTCCGGAATCGCATCGGGGTCTATATATTTACCAACCAGCAGTCGAATCTTTTTGTCCTTCAGATGTTCAGCCAAAAGCTGCCAACCGGAAAAATAAAAATACCCCACTTCAATATCCACCCTATCCGAACTGGAAAGCGCATTTATCAATGCTTCCTGCATTGTTTGCGATGTGTTGTCGATGAGTGCCATAGAGAGCAGATGTAAATCTTCGAGTTTGAAGGCATTGTAGCCGTTAAACCCGTATTTGTGTACTATTTGGTTTGTGGGCATCAGAACCAGAAACATTTTTGATCCGGCATCCAAAGAGTCGTTTAAACTCTCGCGCTCCAAGATCGAGCTTTTCCTTCAATGTCCCCGATGTTTCTATATCGATCGTCGCCTCGGGGTTGGTCGCGTGAGTGGCCCCCCATTTACACTTAACAGCGCAACCGACACTTTGCTCAAAAAGGAATTCGATTGGCATCGAGGAAATAGTACACAGCATGCTCTCATGAAGGAGTTTGGCATCGATGCCGTACCCTATAAACATGCAAATATGGATGTGTGGCGCGAAAACTTCAAAGGAGTGCAATATCTGCATGAACCGACAAATTTCCTCATTACCGGAGCAATCGATGATATCTGGCAAACACCAGATGGAAAGCTGCACGTCGTCGACTATAAATCCACAAGTACGCTTAAGGAGATCACGCTCGATGATCAATGGAAACAAGCCTACAAGCGACAAATGGAAATCTATCAGTGGCTCCTCCGCCGCAACGGTTTCGATGTATCAGATATGGGCTATTTCCTCTTTGTGAATGCAGATACCAGCAGGGAACATTTCAATGGTGAATTGAAATTCAAACTTCAGATTATTAAATATTCAGGAAGCGATGGCTGGGTGGAGGAAGCAGTACAACATGCGCATGATTGTCTGATGAACGATCAAGCTCCCCATTACACAGAAGAATGTGAGTGGTGTGAATTTTCAGGAGCAATTAGTAAATTGGAATCACCGGAATAGTGCCGAGCTTCCTGGAAGATCCGACAAGCAGCTCAAAACTCTTATGGAAGAATTTAAGGTTCCCTCGCAGACCAAATTACTTGAGAAATTAAAGAAATGAATGGCCGTTTCATGTCTTCTTCTTTATTTTCTCTAGGATGATCCGCTGCTCTTTAAGCAGTAGCCTGTCCTTCAGGCATCCCAACAGCTCTCTCCTCTCCTCCCTTGTTCCCTCCTGCAAGATATATTTCGCATAGATCTTCAGATCAATCTCCGGAGCATTTGCCTTTGTTTTCTGTCCAAGGACTCCCCGTGTGAACTTCTGATAGCGAGCGACCTCTTCTTCCAGCTTCGCCTTCATTCCCATGGTATCGAAGTCAATCGTATCGATGAGTTCGGAGAGCTGCTTGATCAATTCTTCCTCCCGGATCGACGGTTCCTTGCAGTGAAGATCCTTGGTATGGGTGCAGCGATAGTAGACGTACCTGCGTACGGAGCCATCCTTGTTTTTCTTGCGCTTCTCCTCGGCAGTAATGCCCGATCCGCACCCGCCGCAGGTCATCAGCTTCGTGAAGGCGAAATCCTTTGATACCCATTCCGGCTTCTGCACGAGATCGAGAAGTTTCTGCACTTCGCCGAAGAGTTCCTCCGTCACGAGCGCCTTGTAATCGCCTTTGCACCATTTCCCGCTCCCGCGCGGAAACTCGTAGCGTCCCGTGTAATAGGGATTACGGAGCATGCGATAGACCATGCTGAGCGTGGTGATCTTCCCCGCACGCGTGCGCAGGCCTTCCTCCTTCAGCCATTTGTAGATCGTGCGCCCGCTCGCACCCCGGTATGCCATATGCTCGAACATCTCGGAAATATAGGAACCGCGTTTCGGATCGACGATGACCCGGCTCCTGCTCTCTCCCGCAGGCCGCTCATGGAGGTAGCCGAGAGGAGCCATGCAGGGACGGTATCCCATCTCTGCCCGGGTCTTCTGCCCGCGCTTCACGTTGATGCCGCGATTGTCGTTCTCCAGTTTCGCCTGCGAGCAGAGGATCATGAGGAGAAATTTCTCATTCGGATTGTTCGTGAACCGCTGCCCGTGCGTACGGATTTCCTTCAGGAGTCCCTGATCCATCAAATCGACGATGTATCCCAAGTCGCCCGCGTTCCTGCTCAAGCGGTCCGGCGCCCATGTGAGGATGCCCGAAAATATTCCCTGCCGGACATCCGCGAGAAGCTGCTTGAAAATGGGACGGGCGCCGGATGCCTTGGCGGAATGACTTTCCCGCCGCGTCTCTGCGATCTCGAGGCCTTCCCGCTCGGCAATCGCGAGCATTTCCTTGATCTGCGAATCAATGGAGAGAGCCTGCCTCTCGTCGGATTCCTGGCTTTTCCGCGCATAGAGAACGTAGCGTGTTATCGGCGTTTCTATTTTTGTTTCTGCCGTTGATGCAGTTGCTGCCGGAGGCATAAGGAAAGGGGGAAGAATGCACCTCAAGCAATGCCGCAGCCTCCTCCTTAAGGCTAGCCGAAGGCTCTGCGTATACCTCTGCAAAACCCCTCACATCCATCCAAGCGAGAAATCCCGAAAGCCGCCGAGCTTCGCAAAGCCGTCGTGTTCCTCATGGGTATGGTAAATAACCATCATGCCCATGCGGTGCCGCCGTTCCTCTGCGATGCGCGCAAGGAGCATGGAAAGTGCGTCTGGGAGATCATCATGTTTTTCCATGCCGAAGTTGAGCGTTTGCAAGAGAAGTTCTTCCACTCCATATCTCGGGAAAAGAACCTGCCCTGACTGGATCATGTGCGCGGCAGCCGTCAGGCGGGCGCGTTTGTCCTGCCCCTTTACCTTCACTCCCTCTGCATCGTAGCCGTCCTTCTCGAGCTGTTCGGCCAGCACGATCTGGTATCCGACATCTTCCACGAGGATGCGGGTCGAATGCCCCAGTATGTCCGCGAGTGATTCGGCTCTCTCGATGGTTTCCGCGGATGAAAGCCGTTCGTTGACGGGGTTCGGGAGAATGTAGATCCGGAATCGCTTGTCATCCAAATAGACTTTTGCCGCGACCATGGCGGTGTAATCCGCCGTATCTTTCTTGGAGATCGCGAGATCGATGCCTATGGCGAAGTAAAGAAAATTGCCGTCGCTCTCTGGAGGAAGTTCATCGTAATACTGAATCCACTCCGGATGCACAACGCGGTCTGCATCGGAGATGATCCGCAGAAGATATTCCCGGGACCACGCCGCTTCATCCCCGATACGTGCCTTCTCTGCGAGAATCGCCTCTTCATCCGGAAATTTTTCGCGCCAGAGGCAGCGGTCATCGCCATCGATGAGAGGATACGCGCGGTAGACGGCATGCTTGCCGCCGCCCTCCTCGATCTGTTTTCGCATGCGCTGCGTGAGCGAGTCATCGTGGAGATAGTTGCCGACAATGAAGAAGCGCGTGTCCTTGTCACCCGCGGGAATGAGTTCTCCCACGACCCAGCTGCGCGTCTTACTGCGGCTCTCCTGCGTCTGCACCGATTCGAGATCCTCAATATCGTCGCAGATGATGAGATCCGGGCGATGCTCATTGTGGCGCAGGCCTCGGACGCTCTGGTCGACGGAGACCGCCGTGATTCGCGCTCCGTAGTTCTGGATGACGAGGGAAGTATTGCGCCACTCATCTTCTTCCTGGCGAAAGGGGCCGAGGTCGAATGCAAGGAGGCGGTTATTCTCCAGTTCCGTGCGGATGTTCCGAAGCATCTGTTTTGCCTGTTCCTGCGTCCGGCCGACGATGAGGACGAATTTGCGCTGCTCTCTCCCCATGATCGCCCAGAGAACAGAGGAGAGGGTGATGATGGTGGATTTGCCGGAGCCGCGGAAGGCAACGATGACCGCGCGGAGGATAGTCACATTTTCGGTGATTGCGAAAATCTCCCGGTGGAATGCCGCCATCGCATATTTGATGTAGTGCGCGAAATAGAACACGAAGAACCAGAGATGGCTCTTGCGAATGATTGCACGGCGGACTGCAGGATCCCTGAGCATCCGCTCAGTCAGATCCTGCTTCGATCGTGCTGGAAGCTTCTTCACGGGAAGAGAGGGAAGGAGATAAGGAGGCAAGGCGGATGGCTTCGCGGATGATGTGTTCCTGTTCCGGATCGATGGGATCGCGCTCTGCGATTTTTGCCGTCACTTCGAGGCGGCTGCTGTACGCATGGTGGCGGTGCTTGAGCCAATACGTGATCGCTCCAAGGTTGCCATCGCGCACGGCGGAGAGGAGCTGCGACTCCGCGAGATCATTCATGAGGAGCATGCCTTCCATCAGCGCGTCATCTGCCGCTTTGGCAAATGCATCATCGCACCTGCGCCAGTCGTAGTAGGTCGTGCGCCCGATACCGAGTTTCTCGCAGCAGATCTGGATGATGGGAGTTTTCTTCATCTGCTCGATCATCAATGCCTTCTCTCTGGACTGGCGGACACTGATCGATTGCCGGCGTTTTATGGACATCGAAGAATCAGGCATGGATGGTGAGGGAAATTTTCTTGGATTCGATGCCCGTGAGCTTCGTGAATCTTTCGATGGTCGTACGGCAGTGTCCCGGGGCTATCTCAACCGCGAGACATCGCCGCCGCGTCTGTTCCGCTGCGAGAAGCGTAGAGCCAGATCCCACGAAAGGGTCATAGATGATGTCCCCGATCCTCGAACTATTGAGGATCAGCCGTCGCAGGAGGCCGACGGGCTTCATCGTCGCATGCGCCACACTCTTTGTTGGTTTGGGATGGAAGAGAACGGATTTATCTTTTGCTTTTCTGAACTCGTGCACGCCGTGCCATCCATAACAGATGAGTTCATGCATTGGCAGATAGTCGAGCCTGCCAAGAACAGCGGCCTGCTTGATCCAGATGAGGAGTTGCCCGAAGCGCCATCCCGCATCAGCCATGCCGTCGCGCAGGGCGAAGAGCATCTTGTCCGACCCGAAGATATAAGCGGCATTCATGCGTGTGAGGAAGGGGCGTACGGCTTCAAGCCATGACCGCGTGAACATCCGGTACGATTCGTCGCTCTGGAGATGGTCGTTTGCGATCGGCATATGCTTCACTTTCCCTTTCAGGAAGTTGGCTTTCCCCTCGACGTACGCAATGCCGTAGGGCGGATCGGTCAGGACGAGCGCGATCTTCCGGCTGCCGATGAATTTCGCGATCATCCCGGCATCCCTGCAGTCGCCGCAGAGGAGCAGATGCTCTCCGAGTTGAAAGATGTCGCCGGGGCGTATCGCGGGTTTTGTCATGGTTTGAGGAGAGTAGGTTTGATGCCGAAGGCGGCCTCGAAGCGACGGAGAGTTACGTCGATGAAAAGAGGTTCCCACTCAACGATGAAGCATTTGCGCTTCATCTGGTGAACTGCGATCAAGGTACTGCCCCCGCCCCCGAAGAGATCGAGTACAGCGTCGCCAGGCTTCGTGCACCGCCGCAGCGGCCTTTCGTGCAGAGTGGGATTCTTTGCGGTCGGATGCTCATACTCGTTTGTCGGCAGTCGCTTGCAAAGCCAGATATCGAGCAAATCCAAAACATCGTCGATCGCGCGGTTGCCGTTCGCAATTTCCTTATTGAGAATTTCCGTGAAGTTCTGCGCACGGGGGGAGAGATACGGTTTCCCGCGCGTGCCGTAGATCACAGGCTCGTAGCATTTGTTAAATGCCACCTGCGGAGTCATGTTGAAGTTGTTCTTGATCCAGAGCGCCACGCGCTTGAAATCTATTCCCAGTTCCGGATAGAGAGCCTGCATCATGCCGATGTATTGCTGATCGACGTAGGTAAAGACATGGCAATTGTCTTTACAAACGGACAAGCCGTTCACGAGCGCCTTCATGAGGAACTCGCGATATTCTTCGTCGCTTTTGTTGTCATTCGTTTTCCCGCCGTAGTTCATTTTGCCGCTGATTCCGGCCGAATAATCGACGGAAATATTGTAGGGAGGATCGCTGTAGAGCATGTCGATGCGCGTCTTTCCCATGAGGCGTTTGGTAACGGACGGATCGGTCGAGTCTCCGCAAATGATCCGGTGTCCGGCGATGTCGTACATATCTCCCGGTTTCGATTGCGGCTTCTTGATTTCCTGCACCGCTTCGTCAAGATTGAAATTGTCATCTTCCGTTCCGATAGCATCGTCCCAGATCTGAGAGAGATCGGCATCGTCGAATCCGATTTTGAGAAGGAATTCGACATCGAATGCCTTCAATTTTTCCAGATCCCATTCTCCCGCATTGCGGTTGAGCCGGATATTCAGTTCTTTCTCCCGCTTGATGCTCGGGATGGAGAGATAGACAACGGGCGCCTCGGTGTAGCCAAGTTCCTTCATGACTGCGAGGCGAAAGTGGCCGCCGATCACGATGTTCTTCCGCTTCGGAGCGCCGTTCACGATGAGGGGATCGACCGCGCCGAACTTCCGGATGCTTTCTTTGAGGTGTTCTTTTGCGGCAGCATCCCATCGTCTCGGGTTATATGTCGCAGGCCGGAGGGCTGCGATTTTCACCTGTGTGACGGAAAGCTTTTGATGGAGTGTGGAAGGGGTCATGGGGAGAGGGGGAAGAAACTGCGGACACGGAAAAAAGGAACGCGTTTGCGCCCAGTACCTTGTGACGGAGTGACTATGTAACCCGGTGGGATCGTAGGTAACACTAGCATCGCAGAAACGCAATGAACCGATAAAGCTGTAAACTTTGAACGGTACACCGGTTGCGACGCTAAGCGTCAGTTCCTCCCTACCAGACGGTCGGAACCACGCCCAGTATACCAAATACAATCGGAATGGAAATATATTAATTTGCAATATTTTCACGTATCGCAAGTGATCTCTAAATCAGTACGTAGAATTCATATTTACTCAGCAATAACGTTCCGTATAATTATGCGTTATGGAGTTATCGCAAGAACGTATTCAAGAGATGAAAGATCTTCTGGAGAAAGAATATGGCAGAGAGTTTACGCGGGAAGAAGCCTCTGAATCGGCATACAATTTACTCCGGCTGGTCGAAGTATGTCTGGATGGTGCGAAAGAGGAGCACCGTACAAAGAAGAGGCTCGAAGAGTCGCCCAAAGGTTTTCATCTCGATGGCATTGGCTATAGATGTTTCATCTGCGGTCAATCTGCTTCCAAGGAACAATCATGGTACGACAAGTACGGAATTAAGTGCATGATCTGCCAAGCAGCGATTGATCGAAAGGAGATCCCTGCATCGCTCGCAAAGAACAAAGACAGCTGGTATTCCAAATATGAGATTGAGAGTGCTTTTAACATCAAAAGCCCAACGCTGAGACGTTGCGTAAAAGAAGGCATCTTAAAGGCACGCACGGTGACGCATAACGGGAAGGGTCACATGCAGCTTTTTTTGATCAAGGATAATAAGGATGTGCTCCCGCCCAAGGAAATGATAAAAAGCCATATGGTAAAGGAAACGAAGGACGGCAAAGATTTGTACCACATGGAACCGTGGTATCAGTTTGTAGATCCTCATGAATACCTCAAAGGTTACAAGATCATGGATCATCTCCGTGTGGTCCACGAAGGGGAGGCCTAAGGAGGAGTAACCCCAAGAAGGAAAGCACTACAAATGCACAAACGACTGTGAGCCCCATTTTCACAGAATGATCCATCGAATAACCGACCAGAGGATTCAAAAGAGCGATAAACAACTTTTGAAGCATGTTCATGAATGAAAGAACAGTCGCTCTCTGCGCCGACGGAATCCATTGGTTCACATGCGCGGAAATGTATCTTTCCTGCGTAAGTGCAAATCCTCCTCCGGCCGTTATGAGTGTTATGGCGGATAGAATCGAGGGAGACTGGATCGCAAATACAAATGTGAGGCCGATGATAACAACGTTAAAGATGATATAGCTCTGCAGAGATGGAAATATTTTTTCGATGAGTCCGAAATTGCTTGCGATGACAATCTGGACTCCGACGAGCAAGACGTTGAACCATCCGAAATATTCGATGGGTACATTCAGTGTTGTCAGAAGCGGTTGATACAGCCATATGATGAAGTAACCGGCCGCGCCGACGATGGCCATTTGAAATGCGATTGTTCTCGTCGCCACATGGCCGCGCAGAAATGCCAATCCCTTTTTCGCTATATCCAAATAATTCTGAACTTCGATTTCATGGCCATCGCCCAACTTCGGCTGTGAGATGGCAAGGGCGATGACCATAGCTCCGACCAAAGCGAATGCTTCGACCAGCATCGGCACATTGAGAGCGGTATGCGCAGCGATGAAGGAGCCGATTGGTGCCGCGATGAGTATCCCTGTCATTCTAAAGGAGTGCGATCTTCCAAACACTTTCTTCGATTCTGTCTCCGTTCCGCTGGCAGCTAACGTGTCATACACCATTGCTTCATAGGCTCCGGATATGAGTGTCAACGAGAGTGCCCCCAAAAATTCCGCAAGAAGAAAGAGCCAAAAATTCGGGATCATCCCGTAAATAAAAAGCCCGACTGCTCCCACAAGAGCGCCGAGCGCGACTGAAAATTTCTTTCCGAAACGATCCGCGACCACGCCGGTCGGCACCTCCAGCACAAACATCCACAGGAGGAACCACGTTTGAATGAGATGCATCTGTGTGAACGACAGATGTGCCCATTGCGTGAAGAATGGGACGAGAATTGCGGAGGTGAAATGCAGGTTTAAGAGAACGTCGAAGACATAGCAGAGGCGTATATTTCTGCGGTTTCTCCTGCCTGCGTCGATGGCAATTGGATGTTCCATGTCTTGTGGATCAGATTATTTCCAACTCATCGTCGAAGCAATGGCAATTCCCGTGTCCGTCCTGATTTTTTCGATCTTCTCTGCGTTTCCTCCGAGGAGAATGAACTCGACATCGCCGAAACCTAATTCCTCGAACACTTGCCGTAATGTCGTATATTGCCTGATGTCATATCCTTCCGGATGAACGGAGGACAGGCTTTGCTCAACGGACATCGGCTCCGTTTTTCGACCCTGTTCATCGACCCCATAGATCAGTCGATGGTCTCTTACCTTGTCCCGAGGTCCTCTTCCCAGCGAATCCTGCGGCATGTAGACGAATACACCACTTCCATGGGCGGCGATTTTCTTTAGCGCATCAACCGTGTCTTCGTAACAGCTGCATTCCATATCTCCCAGCGATCCGTGTACGCATGACGACGCGATTCTGAGCAAGACGCTCGATCCTTCGAAATGCTCTTTGCCGAAGAGCTTTCCGCTCTGCGCTCTTGTTTGCAGTGGGTCTTTTGCCATCTTTACGAAGATAATGACGTTTTCGTCGGTCAAACCATCGCGTTCCTGTTCCTCCTTGCCCGCCGTGAATACGATTTGGGTGCAGTCGCCGAGATATCGATTTTTCATCGGTGAGACCGAATATTTTTCGGTTTCCAACACTAAAGTCGGCGATTGTGCTAATGACCGTTCCGTTTCCGTGGCGAATTGGGTCAGTTCTCGTTCGTTTTCCGTTGAAAGAAGGAACGGCGATCGCTGTAGCTGACCCGTACGCAATGCCTGTGACACTGATTCACACCAAGACGTGATCTGTTCCTTCTTCAATCCGTATTGCACTCCTTGCGCATCCAGAATGTTCCTCGCCTTGAGTCTCACTAGGGTCTGTTCGATATACGAACTCTCATCTTCTCGGAATGTCAGCCACTTATTCGTGACGCCGACGCTTTGCCATTTGTCGTCCTGACTCGTAAGCGCATCAAGAATAGTGACACTGCCCGTCGAATCTTCATCCGATTGCGACAACAGGAACAGTATGATCGTTTCCCAAGCACGCAGCTTAAGCTCGTGGAATTTTTCTTCGTCTCCAGAAAGTCTCCTGCTGAAGGCCAACATGCTTCGCCATGCCCTGTAATTTCTTTCCCGATCACCCAAGTAATACTCGTCCGACGCCGGGGGAAGATATAAACCACTTTCGGAGACATGAAATCCTCTGCCTGCGATGGCATCTTCCGCATTTGCTTCAGTGATGTACTCACCCGGAAAGACGACATCGGGACGATAACCGTATTCCTTATGAAGTGCGATGTAATCTCTCACAAAGGATTGGATCATTTGGATAGTTTCCGTTGGAGGCATTTCAGCGATATCCGGACTCAGCACGGTCATGACATCCAAGTCGCTCTTGTCCTTCGTCGCACCGCCGTAGGCAAAGCTCCCGCTTGATATGACGAGTGAGGCGTAGTTCCCGAAATGCTTCGCGGATGACTCCGCGAACTTTTCTTCGATTTCCGCCCTTTCTGTGAGATGTTCTTTCATATGAGAATTAGATATCAAGTAGTTGAAGAACCTTTTGCCTATCTGCCGCCCACAGAAAAGTAGCCAGTCTCGGACCTGAATCTTTTCCGAAAAGAAGTCTGTAAACATTCGTGCGAAAGGCTCTCTGCCTTTCTTTATTTGTCTCAGAGGTTAGTTCGGCATCCGCTTTCAGCATGATGATAGTTTTTAACTCTGCTACTTCCAATGTCTCCTGTGAAAGTGCCGCTCGCAAATTTCTGATATTAGTGATTGATTCGGCGTCCATTGTTTCTGCATAAGGCTTATTTGGCTTCTCAAGGAGGGAAATAGCTTTTTCGGAATTATATTTCTCCACCCAGGAGCGTGCGCGTGGCAAGCGCCGATCAATGGATTGTTGATCGTACTTCATTTCGATTGATGCAAGGAGTTCGGATAGTTTCCCCGTATCCCAGCCAACTGTTTGTCCCAGTGCAACAGCTTGTCTGAATGGCATTGCAGGTAATGCATCTTCCGAAGGAAGACCCCCTGCCCATAGGAGTGCCTTTTTTGTGGCGCTGCACTGCTTCGCCATTTGAGACTGTGAATCTCTGTCATATTCGTCATATTGCCGGATAACATCTGTATCGAAGCTGATATTGAGATCGTGGAGAGGGCTGCGCCGAAGATACATCCATTGCAGAACGCGCGGTTCGTAGATCTCCAAAAGCTTATTGATCGAGAGTCCGCCCAAAAGTTCGTGAGCATGTCGTTCGGTACTTCCTTCTCGCAGTCGCACCGTACCGTACTGCTGATAAATCGGCGTTTGATTCCCAAGCATTTCTTTCGAAATCGCCTGCGCTACTTCATGGCTTCCTCCCCGTGCGGACTCAGCCACGCCGCCTGCTTCAAAAACGATGCCGTGAGCCTTCCAGCGGATCGGCCATTCCGCTCTCCATTTGAGTTTTGCTATCCGTTCGCGTGTGAGATCGACGGTCTCTTCGTTGCCCGTATCGAGGCATCGGTACATGATGTTCTTATCTCCGTCAAAATTGAGAATCGATGTATTCGATTTTCCCGTGAATCGGGAGTAGATCGAAACCGGATAATAATCCTGCCGGTATTTCTCGGGTTGAATCATTCTTCTTGTCATCGTCTTGGGTGACATATGCCTCAGCATCATTTCCGCATATTGTTCACGCCTCCGCAGAGCGTCCAAAATCCAAGCATCGTATTCTCCGGATTTGTAGCGTTCGGTTTGCGAACTAAACGTCAAATTCATGCCGAGTTTTTCCATCGCTTGTTCAAATTCTTCCTCGAAATGCCGCGCGTAAGAAGTCGTCTTGCCGAAGGGGTCCGGAATCTGGGACAGAGGCATGCCAACATATTTCTCCCATGAGGGATTCAGTCCAGTCGGAAGTTCCCGTAGACCGTCGAGGTCATCCCAAGAGAAGACAAATCGCGCATTCTTTTCTCGTTCTTGTAATTCGCGGACGATAGCGAATGCCGTCATGACATCGCGCATACAGCCGAAATGAATGGTGCGATACGGACTTGCGCCAGCCGCGACCGTGTATTCTTCTTTGTCCGGGAATTTTTTCAAAATGCTGTCGACGATGCGTGATCCCCAGTGCTCACGATCTTCGGTATTTACCCTCGATATCTCGTGAATCTGCTTCTTGGGTTCCTCTTCTTTTTTCTCCGCAATCTCCAGTGAGGGCTTCACGAGGAACTCATAGATGTCTCGCTGGGGAAGCGTAGGTTTCGCGATGATCCTGCCATGAATGGAGATGGAGGATGCCCCTCTCCCGTAACCGCCATAAGGCTTGGTTCCTCTTTCCACTCCGGGTGCGTGCAAATCTGTGTTACGAATGATCGTGGAAACATCGTGAAGAATGTTTTTGTCGTTCTCAGGATCGCCAATAAGGCTTTCCACGTAGGGACTGTTACCAAAGAGAGTGATATACATCGCATTTGCTTTATACTTGGGATCTTCGAAGTAACGCCCGAGTTCGTCGTCGCCCTCGTATCTTTGTATGAAGAAAATCGGCGCGAATTGTTCGGTGAAATTCCCACCGTCTTGCAGAGGCTTCTCGATAATCGTCGGTTCCACTATGCCGCTCCGAGTCCGGATGATCCCCTCGGTCGCTGCCGAGATGTACCGTCCATTTTCTTCGAGGAATCCTTGGATTCTGGGCAGATCTCCATCCCTACTGATCGGTCCGACCGTATTCTCTCTGTTCTGGTAGGAACCGACCTTTACCTGTCTGACTTGTTCAGCGAGCCGATGAACGAACACATCATATACACTTGTATGAACGAGTATCGCGTTCGGCGCGGAGCAATCCTGTCCTTGGTTATACAACTGAAGCCGCAACGCGCTGGCAATCGCCCGCTCGATATCTGCGCTCTCTGCGACGACCATCGGGTTGTGCCCCGCGCCGTTGATGATGAAAAGCACTCTTTGATGAAACTCGTTACGGACAAGAGATGCTTTTTCGGGGGTTCCGGTGAAGATGACCGCGTCTGTTGCTGTTTCCAATTCCCTCGTCTTCGGATGTATGCGTCTTGCCGCTCTTTTGTCGATAAAATCGGCGCGAGCACCTTGATGGACGTGCACGTTGGGGAAATGTTTCTTCAGCTCCAAGTCCTGCACCAGTGCAGGAAAGAATTTGCGCATTCCTTCTGGAGCTTTCACATGAGATTCACTCGCCATGAGAGACGGCACCACAGTGAAACACGTCGTTGCGTAAAGCGGCTGATTGCTTGGGAGGAAGGATGCCACTGGTCCGACCTCTCTCTGAAAATACTCGCTGTTTTCGCGCAGACTTATTAGTAGATCAACTGATCTGCGGATCTCATCGGAAGCCACTTCGTACGTTTCATACATAAGCAGCGTTTTGACTATTTTCTCCCTGTTTCTTTCGATAAATTCCGCGAACTCTGCCGCTCTGGCCGCCACGTCCTCAAAATGGATCTGCTTGATGTACTCCCTGTGTTGCAGATTTTTCTCAGGCATAAAAGGAGTGAAGTGTAGGTTACTTTACATTTTCTATCAAATGTATTTTAGAGCTATTATGGCTTTATTGCCTTCATATGAAAGAACTCGTGTGATTTTCCTCCGATCTATGCAATGACGACGAGTAATTACAAAGTGTCATCAAGCCCCAGCACTGTTCGGTTTGTTCGGATTACTCCATTCCCACGTGCATTCCCCTCGATCCAATTCGTATTCCAACAACCCCCCAAAAACCGCTATGGTGTTGTTGGACGACCCGCGTGTTCAGCCACTCATCTATCAAAGTATTCAGTTCGTGGCCATGGAAGGATCCCAATTATTTGGAGCGATGAGGGCAACCGGCCCAACAACAAGGCCTCCGCATTCCGCCTTTCATCTTGGAGAGCGCCTTCTCGATACGGATTCTTCTCGTCTCTGCCTTTTTCCCGGAGGTCACCCAACAAATCCACTCATTACGCGCAAGGGGCGTAATGTCCTCCCATACCGCCTTCGCTGCAGGAGTCGACAGAATGGCCTCTCGTAAATCTGCTGGCAATGGATGCACCGTCGCAGTGGATAACGTATTTTTGGTCATACGATAATTCTATTAAATCGATGAAGCTCATGCTGGTGATTTCCCTTCGAACGCCTTCTGTAACGCCGCAATATCAAATTTTTTCATCTTAAGGAATGCCTCTGTCACGCGCGCAAGTGCGGCTTCGTCTTTGGTTTGCATCATCTCATCCATGACGGTTGGAACAATCTGCCACGAAACACCGTATTTATCCTTCAGCCATCCACACTGTTCGGATTTGGGAACCGCGGAGAGTTTTTTCCAGTAGTCATCGATCTCTCTCTGATCCTTGCACCGTACGATCAGCGAGATGGCTTCGCTGAAACCGAATTTGTGCATGTGGCCGCTGTCCATGGCTGTGAACCACTGGCCTTCCAGCATGAACTCAGCGAACATGAGCTTCGCATCTTTCTCCGGTGCCGCGCCGGGTGGGTAGAGCGCGGACATTCCGCGCTTAGAGTCCTTGAACGTCGACACGTAGAAATCGATCGCTTCATCGGCCTTGCCGGTCAAGTCGCCCGTGAACATGAGCGAAGGGACGATGAACGGCCGCGGTTCACCTTCGGGTTTGGTGAGGATCAGCTGCCATGAAATACCGTACTTGTCCCTGATCCAGCCGTAGTGCTCGCTGAAGGGATATGTGTCGAGCGGCATGAGCGGGGTGCCGCCGTCTGCGAGCTTCTCCCACAGCGCATCCAGATTCTTGCGTGCGTTCGCATCTTTCGATGGATCAAAATTGAGCATGAACGATATCGACGGGTTGAGCGTGAAGTACGGTCCTGCACTGATAGCCATGAAGGAGAAGCCGCACAGATCGAACCTGACGATATCGCAATCACCCGAGGGCGTATCGTGGATCGTCGACACGTGTGTGACTTTCGACTTGTTGCCAAATGCCGACCTGTAAAATTCGGCCGCTTCCTTCGCCTCTTTATCGAACCAGAGATGGGGAACAATTTTTTGCATAGGTTTCAGTATAGAGGAGGTGGCGTTAAAGCCAGATTTAAAGCTTTGCCAAAATATCCTTCATTCTCTCCCACGCGGCATTTCGAGCGGCAATGTTCGCCGGATCCCCAGCGGGATCTTCGCCACTGCGCATAAAGGCATGTCCGGCCCCCTCATAAATCACGTAGTCGTACTCATTACCCGCGTCCTCCATTGCAACTTCGGAGGCATCGATCGTTGCATTTACCCGCTCATCCGCTCCTCCGTAGAATCCAAAGACCGGTGAGGAGATTTCTTCGTATGCTTCGGGATCGGTGGGGCCCGTACCGTAGAACACCATGGCCGCGGCGAGATCATCACTCTCCGTCGCAAACGTAAAAGATTGCCCTCCTCCCCAGCAGAATCCTGCGGAGACGAGTTTTCCATTCCCTGCGGGGATCGTCTTTGCATACTCTGCGACGGCTTGGAGATCGGATTGCACGTCCTTAGGATCAAGCTGCGAGAGCGCATCCCGCGCCACATCCTCATTTTCGAAATCGCTCGTGCGCTGCATTTCTGCACTAAACTCCGAGAGGAGATCCGGTGCTACTCCGATGTAGCCGGCTTCCGCTACCTGATCCGCCATTCCGCGTGCCCAATCGTTGAGGCCTCTATTCTCGTGGATGAGGATGACGACGGGGCGTTTCTCACTCGTTTCCGGGTACACGACCCATGTGTGGATGGTCTTCTCACCGTTCTGCACCTCTACCCATTCCTGATGCCGCGGGGAATTATTGAGTCGATCGATACTTGCAGCGGAACTACTCTCGCTTGTGTGATTGCTGAGATTATCGACCTCTTGATTGCCTGGAGGAGCAGCGCAGGAGACGAGGAGGAGAACAAAGGTGAGGAGAAGATTCTTTTGCATAATCGGAGTGTATTACAGGTGACGAAAAGAACAGAAGAATCTTTCCTCGATTGATGAACAGAGTGCGGATTTGTGACGAAAATGCTCGACCACTTTCTCTCCGTGCGATATACTCCGCATCTATGGTCGATAAAATTTTCGTGAATCTTCCAGTAAAGGATCTGGAGAAAACTATGGCGTTCTGGAAGAAGCTTGGATTTTCCTTTAATCCTCAATTCACCGACGAAAAAGCTGCGTGCCTCGTGATTGGTGAGAATATTTTTGCAATGCTCCTCCTCGAGAAATACTTCGTAGGGTTTAATCCGGGGAAGGGGATCGCAGATAGCAAAAAGAGCACGGAAGTGCTCACTGCCCTCCATCTCCAAAGCAGAGCCAAAGTGGATGAAATGGTAAAGAAGGCGGTGGCTGCGGGCGGTGCGGTGTACAGGGATCCGGACATTCACGGCGACTGGATGTATGCACATAGCTTTGAGGATCTGGATGGCCACCGATGGGAAGTGTTCTATATGGATGAGAGTAAAATGCCTGCCAATCCCTCATGAGCAATCGAGTCGTCCACTTCGAAATTCAGGCAGAAGATCCGGAGCGCGCTGCAAAGTTCTACCGTGAGGTTTTTGGATGGAAGATTGATAAATGGGAAGGAGGGGAGTTTCCGTACTGGATGATTATGACTGCAGAGAAAGATAGTATGGAGCCTGGTATCAATGGCGGATTACTCCCGCGACCGGCAAAGACTCCTCCCCAGGAGTGCGGAACGAATGCGTTCGTGTGCACGGTGGTTGTGGAGGATTACGACACAGCTGAAAAAAAGATTCTGAAAGCAGGTGGCAAAGTGGCAATGCCTAAGTTCGCGCTCGCTGGTATGGCATGGCAGGGGTATTACCTCGATACCGAGGGCAACACTTTCGGCATCCATCAGCCAGATACAAATGCGAAGTAATGCTTGGAAAAATCGCCTTGCATTCGCCCATGAATAGGTGTACATTCGATCACCTATGACAGTCACTCCTCCCTCACAGCACATTGCCCTCTTCCATGGTAAGGAAATCCGGAAAACCATCCACGAGAACGAGTGGTGGTTTGTCATTGTGGATGTGGTAGCCGTGTTAACCGATTCGGTGCAGCCGGAGGGTTATATCAAGGACATGCGGCGGCGTGATCCGAAGCTCTCCGAAGGGTGGGGGCAGATTGCCACCCCCCTTTCCATACTGACGGCCGGCGGTCCACAAATGCTCAATTGCGCCAATACTGAAGGAATCTTCCGCATCATCCAGTCTATTCCCTCTCCCAAAGCCGAACCATTCAAGCTCTGGCTTGCGAAAGTAGGCTACGAGCGTGTGCAGGAGATCGAAGATCCGGAGCTTGCGACCAAGCGCACCCGAGCCCTCTACAAAGCCAAAGGCTATTCCGATGACTGGATCGAGAATCGCATGCGCGGCATTACCATTCGCGAAGAGCTGACCGATGAATGGAAGAATCGCGGCGCGAAGAATCAGGACTATCAAATTCTCACTGCAGAAATTTCCAAAGCCACGTTCGGCGTGACGCCAAACGAGTACAAAAAACTCAAGGGGCTGAAGCGGGAGAACCTGCGCGACCATATGAACGACTTTGAACTCATTTTCAACATGCTCGGTGAACGCGCCACGACCGAAATCCACCGGAACGAGAATTCCAAGGGAGTCCCGAAACTCAAAGCCGATGCCAAGGCGGGAGGGGACATCGCCGGAGGCGCGCGGAAGAATCTGGAGAAGAAGCTGGGACGATCCATCGTTTCAAAGAAGAACTTTCTTAAAAGGCCAGGGGACAAACAATTGCTGGATGGATGATATGTTGGAATGGTTTTCTATTTTTCCTGTACAATGCTCCCATGGATTCGCAAGCAAAAGATTTTCTCTTTACCCTCCTTAAGACACCGAGCCCCACAGGATTCGAGTCTGCCGGGCAGAAGGTATGGCTGAAAGAGGTAGCAAAGTACGCGGATGAAACGGCGAATGATGCCTACGGGAGTGCGTGGGGAATTTTAAAGGGGGGATCGAAGAAGACTCTGATGCTCGAGGCGCACTGCGACGAGATCGGCTACATGGTGAAGCACCTCCTGCCCGGAGGATTTTTGGCGATTGATTTGATTGGGGGATCGGATGCAGCAACTGCGCGTGGAAGGAGAGTGACAATCTTCGGAGAGAAGGGAGAGGTGCAGGGGATTATCGGCAATATCGCGATCCACATTCGCGAGAGAAAAGAGGAGAAAGCCCCCGAAGTCCACGATCTTATTGTTGATATCGGTGCCAAGAATGAAAAGGAGGTGGCTGCAATGGGGGTTCGCGTAGGGTGCCCCATGGTTTATAGCGAGACTGTGAGTGAACTCGGGAAGAATGGAATTATTGCACGCGCACTCGATAACAGACTCGGTGGGTTCATCATCGCAGAGGTGATGAAGAACCTCTCTCAAGGGAAGAAGCCCGCATGGAACGTTGTCGCACTCAATGCGGTGCAGGAAGAGATTGGATGCTACGGAGCGAGGATGGCAACGTACCGCCTCTCGCCAGATGCCGCGATTGCGTTCGATGTGACTCATGCGACGGATACGCCGGGTATCAAAAATGAGAAGCACGGCAAAGTGGAGCTACGCAAAGGTCCCACGGTGACGCATGGCGGATGCAATCATCCAAATATTGTCGAGCGGCTCACGGATGTTGCAAAAAAGAAGAAGATTCCATTCCAGCATGAGGCAGCCTCGCGCTTTAGTGGCACAGATACCGGGGTCATCTATCTAACGAAGGAGGGGATACCGAGTGCACTCGTCTCTCTCCCCTTGCGCTACATGCACTCTGCTGTAGAAACGGTGGATATCCGGGATGTGGAACAGACGATTCTCCTCCTCACGGGGTTCGTGCAGTCGCTCACAGTAAAGGATGAGTTTGGAATGAAAATTGTGGTATAATGGTGAGAATGCACTTCTTCTCCCACCCCCGACCGCTACGGGATTTAACGCATAAGCTGGAATCGCTCCTCCGTGGAAAGCTATGGTTGCAGGCGCTCGTTGGGCTCCTGCTTGGAGTGGCAGTTGGAATTCTTGTGGGTCCCGATGCCGGACTCTTTGATTCCAGCGATGTGCGCCTCCTCATGGAGTGGGTGGCAATGCCGGGAGAATTATTCCTCCGGCTCATTAAGATGGTGCTGATTCCACTCCTCGTTGCCTCGATCATTCGTGGACTTGGGGGAACAACGAATCCGGAAAAACTGAGGAAAACTGGGCTTACCTTCCTCCTCTATGTGGTCGCGACAACGATTGCAGCATCAGCAATCGGTCTCATGATGGGGGTCTTGGTGAAGCCGGGACTCTTCGTTGCTTCTTCCCTCCAATCGGGTACCGCTCCCATCATCAGTGCACCTCTTAAGCTCCATCTCCTTCGCGATTTCCCAGGGACCATCATTAATTTAATTCCCGTGAACCCCATTGCTTCTGCAACGAGCGGGGAGATGCTTGGGATTGTCATCTTCTCTGTGATCGTCGGACTCGCATTTGCCCTGCAACGGAATCAGAAGATCGAACCACTCCTCATATTCCTCGATGGGGTGCTCGAAGTTTGTATCACGATTGTCCGATTTGCCATGTGGCTGATGCCGCTTGCAGTTTTTGGTCTGATGGCGCGCATGGTGTCGCAGATTGGAGTTGTGACGCTTGTGGGAGTGGGTGTGTACGTTGCTACGGTCATTGCGGGTCTCTTTTTGCTTCTCATCCTCTACCTCCTCCTCGTTCTCCTCTTTTCCCATCTCACACCACTCTCATTCCTGCGCCGCATTCTCCCCGCCGGGCTCCTTGCATTCTCGACCTCGAGCTCTGCCGCAGTGATGCCGCTCTCCGTGAAAATTGCAGAGGAGCAGCTCCAGACGGATGAGGAAACCGCCAAGGTGATTATTCCGCTTGGCGCCATGTTCAATATGGCGGGTACGACGCTCTACCAGAGCGTTGCTATTCTCTTCCTCGCGCAGATGTCGGGCGTTGCACTCACCACTGTGCAAATGATTTCGATCGCGCTCACGCTCATGATAAGCACCATTGGGGCTGCTTCCACGCCGGGATCCGGCATGATTATCTTGGGGAGTGTTGCGGCGGGATTTGGTATTCCGATGGAGGGATTCGTCCTCATTCTTGGCGTTGATCGCATTCTGGATATGTGTAGAACGACGTTGAACGTAGTTGGGGATTTGGCGGCGTGTGTGATTTTTGGACAGGAGAAGAGAGGATGGTTTTCACGATGATGGCGTCACTTCGAAAATTGCATTGAAGCTAAACTCGTGCGGATAGGGTTTGGCGGGTATGGCGCGAGGCAGGAAGCGTTTCTTCTTCAAACGGAAACCGTTCTCCTTAAAGAGAGTGAGATATTCTTGCTCAGAAAAGAGCGATTGGTGTTTCCGCTCGGGATCTGGATTCTCCTTGGGATCACTGAACTTGGTGTCTTCCTTGGTGATGCATTCAAAGCAGAGGAACCGGCGCGCGACGCGGCGGAGTTCTTGAACCGCCTTCTTCGCTTCACTCTTCGTGAGGTATTGGAACGTATCGATGCAGATCACGATATCCACAGATTGATCGGGGCAGGGGAGGTTCGTCACAGAGCCAAAGCGCAGGTACTGCCGCACAGGAGAAGTGCGAATGCACCAGCGGGAGAGATCGATGCCATACGCGCGGAGCCCACGCTTGCGGAGCACTTCGACAATGCCGCCAAGTGCGCAGCCAACATCGAGTATTCGCCAGTTGGCTTCTGGATGAATTTCCCGGAGGATGCGCGGGACAATTTTTCGTGCCATATCACGGTAGCGTCTCCCGTATTCGTAGTTCTCCTCCTCGTAGTACTCCTGATCGAATTTACCAGCACCGCGTATGGTGCGATCAACTTTCTTTTGAGGGGTAAATATTTTCATTGCGCGGAAGAGAGATGCTGTACCGAGAGATGCCCTCCGTACATGATGCCTTCGATCACGATGTTGAGCTCGGGGAAGGAGAGCTTCCTCCCCGTCGAGCGAATTTTTTGCCGGATGCCATGGTAATCCGAGAAGAGGGGAGTCTCGCAAGGAACGGGAGGAAGCGTGTGTGTGCCAAAGAGCGGGTAGATCGGATCATCCTCGATGATCAATGGGTATCCCGCAAGCGGAGGGAGTTTCTCGCCGTAGGGCACGGGAGGATCCTCGGAGCTTCCTTTTATAGTCGCCTCAAGGTGAGTATCCCACTCTGCGTAGGCCTTTGGGTTACTGTACATCGTGCCGCGGCAGAGATCGGAACCACAGTGGCAGTTATCGGTTCCAGGATCGCATTCTCCGTCCTGATCCCCCAGGAAGTAATCATAAGTCAGCTCTTCTCCCGGGAAAATTCGCCGAAGCGTAAAGAGGATCGTATGGCGCTTGATCGTAGCCATGGCACAGTTTGGCTCGCAGGAAGAATTGATGAGGTGCACACCCTCTTCGTCTGGATCCGGATGGATATCAGCCTTACTGCTGTACCACATGTCGTATACCGAATCATTCTCATAAGGAGAGCCTTCTTCTGATTTTGCGATGATGCCAAGGTAGTCACCGATCACAGTCCCTGGTTCGATCTCCACTTTTGCAAATACCCCTCTGCCTCGCTTTTCGCTCTGCCGCACCTCGATCGTATCCGTAAAAAACATGGGGCTAGAATGTCATCACATTTTGTAAGTGCGCGTACTCTGGTGCATCTTTGTAGCGCTGAATGGCGAGGTGCAGAATTTCATCGATGAAGTCCTCGTAGGGCACGCCGATGATTTTGGCGCAGTTTGGCACGCAATCACTGATATTGATACTCGGATTTGGATTCAGCTCCAGCACAAAGGGATTTCCATCCTTATCCACGCGGAGCTCCACGCGGCCGTAATCGTGGCAATCGAGGATGTTATAGGTATCGATACTGATCTCGGTGATGAGGTTTGCGAGTTTCCTTGGGATGTGCGCAGGACATTCCTTCTCGATTTTCCAGTAGGGCCCGCGCTTTTCTCCCCATTTGGCATCGTAGGCGTAGATGTGCCAGTAGCCCTCGGGCATGTTCTTGAATGTGGAACGGTTAAGCGGGAGCACGCGGAGCGAATCATCATTCCCTATGATCGAGACATCGTACTCATCTCCTTCGATGAACTCCTCGATGAGTGCTGGTCGCCCAAGCTCTTTGAGGACGTACTCCACCTGTCGATCGAGCTGCTTTCTATTCACCACTACGGAATCATTTGTGATACCGATCGAGTTATCGGTATCTGCGGGTTTTACCATGAGCGGATAGCGGAGGCTATTTTTGATGTCATCATCCATTGTGTACATGCAGTCCCAGTTCGGGGTGGGGATTTCGTAGTGCTCCAAGAGCTGCTTCACGCGGATCTTATCGAGGCAGAGTCCGAGCGTCATCGGGTTACTCCCGGTGTAGGGGATCTGCAGGATATCGAGGAATGCGGCGGAGTGAGGCTCCAGGAGCGAATTATCATTCACGCGCTCGCAGACATTGAACATCAAATCGATATTCGCTTTCAGAATCTTCTCAAACGGCGGCGGCGATTCGTTCATATCGAAGAATGTGACGTTGTAGTGTTTTTTGCGGAGAGCCTTTTCGATGTTTCGTCCGACCGAGGTGAGATCCTGCTCCACGGCAGAGCCGTTCTGATGTGCGTAGACGTTGCAGAGCACCCCGATGTGGAGTTTCTGACGTTCTCGCTTTGGGATCTTGCGGAGCTTCTCGATCTTCGCACGTCCTGCAAGTTGCTTCCGCGTAATCCTTGCAGTCGAGAGCGCGCGCTTGCGTTCGGTTTTCCCCACACTCGAGATGCTGCTGAAGGGCACTACTTCAAAGTCGACATGTTTGAGGAAATCATTCACCTGTTCCTCTGCTTCGCGCGTGGTCTTTCCTTTACCTACAACCCATCCCATATTCTCGAACCCTTCTGGTGGCACGAGCACTGTATCGCCGATCTCCTTTGCTATATGGAGCTCGAAGATTTCTCCCTTTTTTGGTTCCATGAGTCCCCGCTGCCTTGTCACAACGCCCGAGCGTTCCGGGATCAGGTAGCGGGCAAAGAGGTGACACTGTGGCTCACGGTACTTGAGCCACTGCAGTTCCACAGGCTCATCGGTTGCGATTTTGAGTCCCGAGGAAACGAGATCAATATCCCAGATTTCCTTCACCCAGCGGTACAGGTAGTCGCCACCCATGCGGGAGGCGATATCGATGAGGAACGGACCCTCCGGTGCAATCTTCATCTCGATATGTCCAAGGCTCTCCTGCACACCGAGTGCAATGAGTGATGCCTCCGCAATTTTCACCGCTCTTGCACGCATGCCATCGGGGAGTCTGGCGGGTGCTAAGTCTCCCCGCTCCACAAAGTAGGGTTCTTCCATCGGGAGCTTCTCCACAATCCCGATCACGTGGGGAATACCAAATTGCACCATACACTCCACGCTGATTTCCATCCCCGGAATGTAGGATTCGTAGAGGAACTGCCCACCGTTGTAATGGAAGATGGGATTAAAATCTGGCGTGCAGTTTGCCTTTAAGTACTTAAAGACGCGCTCAGCATCATCCGCATCATCCACACGCACCACGAACTCACTATCGGCACCCCAGACGGGTTTTAAGACTGCGGGGAACCCAATATGCTCAATTGCCTCCGTGAGATCGTTCTCCGTTCGCACGAGGTGGAATGCGGGGATTGGGAGACCTGTTTCCTCGAGCCTTGTACGCATGCGAAACTTATTCCTGGTTTGTAGTGCAGCAGTCGGGGCATTCCCTGTCCACTTAAACTCACGACAGAGGCGTGCGAGGAGGGGGATATCGTCTTCCCAGAAGGTGATTGCTCCATCGATGTGGATCTTCGGGTTCTCATCCAGGAACTTTTGCACGCGATCCACACACTCGCCATGGTTATAGGTATTTGCTTCGATGAAGTGTGATGCAATCTTTTGCGCATCGTTCGTGGTATTCAAAAGGACGATGCGGTAGCCAAGCCGCCGCGCGATTTCGAGCGTGAAGCGCTTCTTCTTTCCACCAGAGTTTACAAAGAGGATCGTCTTCGCCTCATCTTTTTTCATGGCTATCATAACTGCGAAAAGTGTAGCGTGGATATTTTTTTTGTCACGATGAAATTATGAAAGGGAAATTTCTGGAATTTTTTTTATCATCAAGAGTTTTCTTCGAGCGATTTTCAAGAATGCTGTCTTCATGGTTTATCATGCACTCATGAAAACTTCTCGACTCGAGTTTGCCCCGAGATTGTTGAGGAACTCGAAGAGAACAAAAAAAATGCCTTCCTGTCACCAGGAAGGCATACCTTTACTCAATTAAATTGTAGAATTACATTCTCAAACCACGCCGCACACGAAGGTTCGCCGGGTTCCAGAAGTTCTCCTCCTTGGTGCGCTTTGTCCACATCGCTCGTGGAGAGGTGTCCACACGCGAAGCAGCCGCGCCAAGCTTTGCATCTTCCGCACGCATCATGCGCATGTTCGTTTGGATCTGCGTCATTGGCACATGGTGCTGGCGGGAGTTTGGTTCCAAAAGCTCAAAGCCGTTATACATCCTTGCTGCGCGCACACCCGTTGGGTGGAGATAGAGGTTCCTATTTATTTGCCTCTGCGTGCGGTGGGTGCTCGTCATATTTTCCATGCGCTCCTGGCGTCGCATGGTTGCTTCCGAGCGGAAGACATCGGCAAAACGGCGGGGCACGCAGCTGTTACCCACCATGAGATCGCCCTGCGCGCAGGGAGGGGAGTACTTGGCTCCGGGAGGGACACTCTCGAGACCGGTGGGGTTAGGGAGAGCCGCCACCGCGATGAGCGGGAAGCTGAATACGAGAAAGGTGATTGCAGTGAGAAGTTTTTTCATGAGAGAAAAGAGAAAGAATCAAGATTTCTCCGATCCTAGCAAACAAGGAGGAAATGCAAAGGATGATCACACGAGGAAACAGCAGAATTGTAAATGGGAAATGATCACGGCGAACTAATGCACTTTTTCTTTTGTGATGTGTGTACAATTCTGCGCATGGATCTTCCAGAGCTTAAGGCCATGGGTCTACAGAAGATTGCTGCAGCCAAAGATGCTGCAGAGCTCTTCCTGATCGAGAAGGAATTTTTTGGCAGAAAGAGTGGGCATCTCACCGATGCCATGAAGGTGCTCCAGAATCTTTCTCCGGAGGAGAAGAAGAAAAAAGGCCGAGAGCTGAATCTCATCAAGGAAGCCTTAGAGCAATCACTCGAAGAGCGTCGTCATGCGCTCACCGGTGCTGCCATAGGTTCGCTTGCAACAGAGGATGCACTCGATATCACGATGGATCTCCCGGAGCGTTCTCGTGGTCACCTCCACCCAATACCCGAGTTCATTCGGAGGATCGAAGAAGTCTTCGGCCGCATGGGGTTCGATGTCGCCTACGGTCCGGAGATTGATTCCGAGGAGTACAACTTCGATCGACTCAACTTTCCCAAGGAACACTCTGCTCGCGATAACCAGGATATCTTCTATATGAGGGAGGAAGGAACACCCGATAATCGCATGTTGCTCCGGGGTCACACCTCCACTGTGCAGATCCACTATGCAGAAACGCACAAGCCGCCATTTCGCATGATTTGCCCGGGCAAAGTGTTCCGCAAAGATTCCGATGCCACCCACTCCCCGATGTTCCATCAATTCGAGGGGATGATGGTGGATAAGAACATTTCGCTCCGTCATCTAAAGGGAGTGCTCGTGACTGCGCTCAAGGAACTGATTTCCCCCGATATCGAATTCCGCTTCCGTACAGGATTTTTCCCTTTCACGGAACCGAGCCTGGAAATGGATATGAAGTGGCGAGGTGATAAGGAAACGAGAGAGGGGAAATGGCTCGAGATGGGTGGATGCGGCATGATTCATCCGAATGTTCTGAAGAACTGTGGCATTGATCCCACAAAGTGGCAGGGATTCGCCTTCGGGTTTGGCGTGGAGCGCCCGATCATGATCAAGCATCAGATTCCAAATATCAGATTGTTCTACCAGGGGGATCTGAGGTTTTTGAAGCAGTTTTAGGATTTGTACAACTGATCGTGGGTTCCGAAATCGTGGAGAAGATAGGTATCGCTGCCAACTTCTTCGAAGATCAATCGATAATCACCGGTGATGTTGATGCTTCGTTTGCCCTTCAGCTCTCCTTTTAGGGAATGGTTGTGGAGAATGGGATTGAATGGATTCGAAATAAAAAGTTTCAATCTCTCGTGGTATGCCTGTTGCAGATTCTCATTCGCTCGCGCCTTGAAATGTTTTTTGAACCGGTGAGACCATGTGAAGCGCATCATACTCATTCCGTCAGATCTGCCATCATTTCATCAAGCGTATAAAAACGCTTATGCGGATTCTTTAAGTGTTTTTCACTCTCCTTGAACGATTTGATGAGCTCTTCGTTCGGTACTTCGGATTGTTCGTCCAATTCAATTTTCGTCGAAATATAGTAGTGGGAGAGCGCTGCGCGAATAATTTCGGCATTATTGAGGAGCGGGAAGCGCATGGCTTTGAGTTCCCGGAGGATCCTCGCGAGATCTTTGCCGACGGTGAGGCGAATAGTGGACATTGGTAGGTTAGTGAATGGTCAATCACTATCCATTATAGGGCAGTGAGTGTCTTTTTGCAAGGGGAAAATGATTGAGTCATCAAATCCCGAATATCCGGTTGTTCTATCAGGGGGATCTACGGTTTTTGAAGCAGTTCTAAAGTTCTCTGTAGAGGGAACTCGACGTAGGTTCACTTTCCCCTTGTCTACGTCTCAATGCATCGGGATTTCTTTCCTCAGAATCTTGAATGCTAATAGCTGTGCCATTGACCATTGCTTCCCTAAGGAGAGCCATCATATGACTACAATCCACTGCAGGCGCCGAAAGTCGATCATCCGGCCATTCAAAAGTCTGATCTGTGATGTTGAATATTCTTGCGATGGTACTTGCGCGTGAGCGCACGCGCCCTTCACCGCCACGCAAAAAATATCCAGTGGAACATTTTTTTAAGCGTTCGCGGCCTATTTCGTTCATTGCAGTTAAAAACATCGTCGGGTCTCTTTCTGTGGGATCATCAATCTTTACTTCTATTCCACACGCTAAGAGCGCATTGATGGTTGGTTGCCATGCTTGAATCGGATAGTCGGGAGGTTTGGAGATATTCATGATTAAAAAGGGGATATGTAGAAGTAAAATTATTCATGAGCTACTTTGCTGAGCTTTTCCATAACACGCTGTGATTCACGGAACCATTGTCTTTCCTGTGTATCACTTTCGGTCACACGCCAGATTTCCGCACCATCGGCATTTTGAGTGCGCCCCTCTTGAGGCAGTGCTGTGGTATCTCCGTTGATGTGCATAATAATTTTGTGGCGTGTTTGTCGGTGCACTGTTTCTACTGTTGTATTCGTGAGTGCACGTGTGAGTTCACTTCGGCTATCTTCATCAAGTTGCCCGATATGTTGATGCACGATGTCATCAATGGCATTCCTGGTAATGACGGTATCTTGAGTGCCAAGTAAGGAAACAATAGCTTGAGCTGCTCGTTCTGCTGCTGCGTTCATAAAGTAAAAAGAAAATGGAAATACAAAAACTCCTCCGCTTCTTGGAAGGGAGGCTTGTGCTTGAGAGAGATTTCTTTACGCACACAGCCTGCCTTCCGCCGTAAGGAGGAGAAGGAGACTGCCGAGGAGGCCTTCGACTTTGCTCAGGCCAGGAAGTCCTCGAGACTGGTGCATGTTGGGGCCAGTCTAGCTCTGTTTTTTCGCTGTGCAAGCGCAAAGACAGTCTTCAAAAACCTGCCCCATTCTTCTTTTTGAGCAAAGAGAGAGCTGTTAGAGTGTCATGAGCGTCCAGCTCGGCCCCTTACGGAACCGAGCTGGCGCAAGCTTCCCTATAGGCGCAGAAATGAGAGCAGGGTTCAAGAACACGGATGAACGTGAACGAGTAGGAGATCGCCTGCGAGGAGTCGACCGTCCTCGCAAAGGCAGACAACGGGGGAGGGGATTTGGTTCGAAAATTTTCGGAACCAACTTTCCCGGAGGCGAAGTGTGAGCGGCCACTGGGGCGCCCGGTTTCTGTGACAACGTACGTGACGGTCATAGATCCGCTTCGCCCATGTACTGATAATAATCTCGAAGATCGTTTTCATAGTTACCTTCCTTTCCTCAGTACCGAGGAGAGTAGAGGAGTGGGACATGGGTGCTTCCTTTCGAAGGAAAAAAGTACTGCTCTGTTTCTACGTAAACAGGGAGGACTGACGACTTTTGATCGGCACTCCACCGTGTTCCTATTGGGAGCTGTGATGTAAAGGAACGAAAAAATGCCCCTTACGCTTTGCGGGGGGAGGAATGAGAGGAACGAATATTTTTTGATTCTCTATGCACTCATCATCCCCGCAATAACCTGACACGTGGAGTCGTTCGCCTTGAGGGCGACGAAGGACATGCCGCGGAAATGAAACAGGGTTTGCATGGAATGCGAAGGTATTGTGAACGAGTGAAATTTCCTTTGCAAGCGCAAAGGGAGTCTCTCCTAGAGTTCCTTCACTTTGTTGTAGATCCAGGCAATAACGAATCCCATGATGCCGCCATCCACAAATCCCCAGATCCCTCCAAAGAGTGCCCCCGGGATTGTGTTGTCGTATCCGAGGTACGCAGAGCTTAGGATGCTGATAACCGTGTTCCCAAAAGAACCATGGATCATGGAGATGACTGCAAGTAGGATCATGCCGAGAGCAAACGTGCTACCGAGGGCGAGTCCGAATGCTTTGGGGTTGAGTGGTTGCATGGGTGGTGGGGGAGTTGGAGGAAATGATAGCATAGCTTGGGATGAAACCTCTCCTCATCTTCGATGGCAACTGTGGTTTCTGCAAACGATGGATCGAACGGTTCCGTCGCTTAACAGGAGATCGTGTGAACTACGAACCCTCACAGGCCGTGCGGAATCGCTATCCACAAATCACACAAAAACAGTTTGAGGAATCCGTGTGGCTCATTGAGCAGGATGGCAGAACTTCGAGTGGAGCAGAGGCAGTATTTCGGGCACTTGCAACGTCGCCCCTCTGGAAGTGGTTCCTCATCCTCTATCGGTACTTTCCATTCTTTGCGCCAATCAGTGAATGGACGTACCGCTTTATTGCGCGACATCGTTCAACGAGCTGCTCTCTTTAAATTGCATTACTGTACTACCTTTGCTTTTGGACTCGAGATTTCGGAAACCAGGAAGAGGGGGAGCCCAGCAACAAGGATGATAGGCCACCATGTTCCAAAGAGGATACCGGCTGCAACGTGGAGCAAGACCCCGATCACGATGAAGATCATCCGAATCTGCTTCATCCAGAGGGAGAACGGCAACATGAGTACGAGAGCTTTCGTAATGTAGAGCGACCACTGGAAGAACGCAGGGGGAACATCGGAACGTGCGAGTCTTGCACCAAGCATCGTGCCCAGGGATCCAACGAGTGCAGAGCGAAGTCGCATGCCACTCATCCATAGCGGTTGCCACAGGAGGAATGCACCAATGTAGAGGTACGAGAGAGCGAGAATAATTTTGAGGAGTTGCTGCGGCAACGAGTGCACATCTTCCCATTCCCATGGTGATCCATACCGAAGATACATGGTGTAGGAGTAGGCGCGATCTGCACCGCTGAATGCAAGGACGAGGAGCACAGGAATAAAGAGTGCTGCCTGTTCTATGCTTGTTACACCATTTGTTTCGATGCCGGCTTGCATCATGAGTGCAAGCTCAAGGGCATACAGGATCGCGAGGTACACGGTGACGTAGCGGAACCAAGCGCCGATCGTGAGGAACAGCGCCATCAGAATCATACCGAGAAGCAACAGATGCTCCCCCTCACTCAGAATGGTTCCATTGAAGAGCGGCGCAAGCCAGATACTGAGGAGTATGACCCCGCATGCGATGCGGAAGAATGCGAGAGCCTGTGGCGGAGTACTCCGAACACTTCGTTTCGTCACGGTTTGTGTGTTTGGTGGTGTTTCGAGCATTCCAAACATTGTACCACATTTTCTTGGCTTAGTGGAGAGAGAGAGGGGGAGGCTTTTCTGCTTTCTGAAGCCAAAATACTTTTTATCCTCAAACCTTTTCGGCTGCGTCCAGAATGGCAGCGAATGAGGCGGGATCGAGGGAAGCACCTCCCACGAGCCCTCCATCTACTTCTGATTGAGAGAGGATCGTAAGCGCATTCTCTGGTTTCACCGATCCGCCATACAGGATGCGAATTGTTTCTCGGCATGATGCGGGGAGGAGTGACCGAATGAATGCATGCATGTTCTCTGCATCTTCTGGAGTAGCGGCTGGGCGGTTTGGATCCCCACGACTTATTGCCCATACAGGTTCGTAGGCGAGTGTCACCCCACCTTCACACATGAGTGAGAGGATGGGCTTCAGTTGATCTTCCACTACCTCTTTTCCTCTCCCCGTATCCCGCTCTACTTCCCTCTCTCCTATGCAAATGATGGGATGGAGGCCATGAGCGAGTGCTGCGCGGGCCTGAGCTGCCACTTCTTCATTCGATTCGTGATGGAATTGCCTCCGATCGGAGTGTCCGCAGAGCACGTATGTGCACCCTAAGTCCTTCAGCATTTTTATCGAGATGTCGCCGGTGAATGCTCCCGAATCTTCGGGTCTCCCGAACTGTCCTCCCGTCACGATTTTTGCTTTGAGGCAAGTGCTGAGATCGAGGAAGGTGGGGAAGACCACCGCTTCGACATTTTTACGAGATTCATATGTTTTAAGGCTGTTTGGAGCACTGTTCATCTTCCAGTTCGCTGCGATGAGGAGTGACCTTTTTTTCACAGGAGCAGAGTAGCAGAAATCGCAGCGGAAATTCTTGCATCTCCCCCCTTCCTTATATAGGATCACGCGCGCGATGGAACGCTACATCCACCCGTAGGGTCAGACCCCTCCCTGAGGAGGGAACATTCTGATTCTGCGGGTGGGTGTAAGCCCACCCTTTTTGTATGCGGTGGTTTGTCCATCCGGTGATCATTCACACCACCGGTACGACATCTATAAAATTATTTAACGCAATTTCATCTAAATTTTTTCGTCCATTGCAAGTAAAGTACGTGTCCACGTACTGCTTGCCATCCCACTTCGTCTCGTCCGCCTTCGGCGGACGGATTACGGGGGACAGGTCCCGCTCTTCATGGGTGGGACATGGCATATGAACAGCGTTATTTCCGAGCATTTAATTTTTGAGGAGGTACGCAAGTATCTCTTCTAAAGATCAAGAAAAGAAATGTTACTCATGCGCATCACATGGATGCCTCGACTCTGCATTCCGACGAAGGACGTAGCCAGCTGCGATAAGCTTCGGTCAGCCGCTAGGCGGGCGCTATCAGCCGAAGATTTCCGAATGGGGAAACCCCTGTGGGGGAATGCCCACAGACCTGATTCCGTTTTGGGATCAGGAGGACACCCTGTGAACTGAAACATCTCATGTAGCAGGGGAAAAGAAATCAAACGAGATTCCCTGAGTAGTGGCGAGCGAAAGGGGAACAGCCTAAACCCAACTTCGTGTTGGGTGTTGTAGGAGCCCAATATCCGATTCACATCATGGTAGACGAACGATCCTGGAACGGACGGCCAAAGAGGGTGAGAGCCCCGTAAGCGAAACCATGATGGACGGTAGGGATTTCCTGAGTAAGGTCGGACACGTGAAATCCGGCCCGAATCCGGGTGGACCACCATCCAAGGCTAAACAGATGCAGAGATCTATAGCGGATAGTACCGTGAGGGAAAGGTGAAAAGCACCCCGGATAGGGGGATGAAATAGTCTCTGAAATGTGATGCGTTCAAGGAATAGGAGCTCCGCACTTGTGCGGGGTGACTGTGTGCCTTTTGCATAATGAGCCAACGAGTTTGTTCTCAGTGGCTGGCTAAGGGAGTATTACCCGGAGCCATAGCGAAAGCGAGTCCGAATAGGGCGTTTATAGTCGCTGGGACAAGACCCGAAACCGGGTGAGCTATCC
>Ga0209542_10003654_pt1 | contig 32634 bp, 43 predicted proteins | sample RifCSPhighO2_01_FD_184028 | JGI IMG/M metagenome (GOLD analysis project Ga0209542, IMG submission 184028) | Soil microbial communities from Rifle, Colorado - Rifle CSP2_plank highO2_0.1 (SPAdes) (version 2) | ecosystem: Environmental > Terrestrial > Deep subsurface > Rock core/Sediment ... | reverse complement strand
ATGTTTGAGTTTTTTGGTATAAATCAATCAAAAATAGAAAAGATGGAAAAAACATTTTCTAATCATTTAGGGAAGTCAATTATCTTGTTTAAGTTGATTCCAGGTCTTGCAGTTCCAGGGATTATGCTTGCTGGATTTTCAAAGGTATCATTCAAAAAGTTCTTCATAGCAAGCACTATTTTTAATATTATTTCTGCAATATTATTTACACTCTTAGGATTTTATTCAGGTATAACAATCTCTTCTCTATTAAGATACTTAAAATTAGAAAAATATATCTTAATTGCACTTGTAATTTCAGTTATAATAGTTTATTTCCTAATACAATATTTTAAGAAGAATTTTAACAAAATGTCTTAAACTCTTAATGAACGCATTTTTATGATTTGAGTAATTACTCCAAAAAATCCAAGAGTTTTTATTATTTCAAGAGCCATAGAATAATCCTTTATGGTGCCAGAGATAAATCCTCTTTTTTCGGTTTTTCTTATATGGGAAACATTTGGAAATGGGACTATTTTTATTTTAAATTGTTTTCTAATTATTTCTTTATTCAAGTAAGATTCAAATCCAAAATTGGGTAAGCTTCTAAACCGATTAATATCTCCTAAAATTTTCTTTGAAAAAACTCTTTCTCCCGAAACAAAATCAATTCCCATCCATTTAAAAATTTTATAACTATTTGCTCGAATGTTTATTGAAACATCTGCATAGTTTTTAATTATTGGAGAAATCAAATTTGTAATATCTTTTTTAGAAAGTCCAACTAAATCAGAATCTATTAACATAACAATATCTTTTTTTGCATAATTTATTCCTCTTAAAAGAGAGTGTGTTTTACCTCTATTTTTTTTATTAACTAATAATTTTACATTTTTGTATTTTTTTACAATTTTTTTTGTATTATCTGAAGAGCCATCATCAATTACGATTGTTTCATGAACTAATGGATGGTTATTTATTATTTTCAAAACATTGTCAATACTTTTTTCTTCATTATATGCTGGAATTATGCAGGATACCTTATTTTTCATTTTACTAATTGATTATATGTTTTCTCCCATTCATTAATAATTTTATTAATATCATGTTTTTTAATTTCTTTTAAAGTATTTTTACTCATGTGCCGATATAATTTTTTGTCAGTTAATAATAAGATTATCTTTTTTGCAAATTCTTTTTTATTCCCGTCTTTTATCAAATATCCATTATAACCGTTTTTTATTAAATCTTTAGTTCCTCTTGCATTCAAACCAATACATACTAATCCATTTGCTTGAGATTCTAAAACTGTTATCCCCTGAGTTTCGGTTTTTGAAGCAGTTATAAAAAGATTACACGCTTTAAAGATTCCAGATTTTAATAATTGTTCATGTTCTATTTTTCCAGTAAAGATAATATTATCAGAAAGACCTAAATATTTCACATGATTCTTTAATCGATTCATTTGTGGTCCATCGCCGACGATAACTAATTTTGTATCAGGAATTTTTTTCAACACTAATTCAAAACATTCTAATAAATAATTAAGATTTTTTTCATGCGCTATTCTTCCAACAAAAAGAAGCGTTTTGTCATTAAGGTTATGCTTAGTTATAATTTTTCTCCAGTTTGAATTATCAAAAGAGAACAAATCAATTCCATTTGATATCACTTTAATTCGCTTAGTAAAATTATTTTTAATTAACTCATTTTTTGTTCTTTCTGATGGGCAAGTAACTAAATTACATTCATTATAATATCCTCTTACATAGGCCCAAGAAATATTCTGAAGAAATTTAACATTTATTCCAAGATGTTGAATATATTGTTCGTCTGTAATAAAAGTGTGGAAGGTTCCAAGAAGTGGTTTTTTTAAAATTTTTGCAGTTAAAATTGCTTGTATTCCTAGAGTAAATGGTGTTTGAAAATGTATTAAATCTATTTTTTCTTTTTTCAAATATTGAATTAATTTTATATTAATTGGTGGGGTAAATTTAAAGCCAGGATAAAAAAGAGCAGGTACTCCGGATATTCTTTTAACTATAACGTTAGGGTAAGAAAATTCTTTTAAATTTTTATAATTTGGAGCAATAATATAAATTTTGTTTCCTTTATCTGCTAATCCCTTAATCAAACTAATTGTTGATGTTACTATCCCATCTCTTAAAGGAATAAATGAATCTGTGAATATTGCTATCTTCAGTTTTTTCATAAATATATTTTAGCTAATAAACTATTTAAGCGTATCTTAAATCTATGAAAATTGTTTATTATTCTTAATGAAAGTATAGCTTTATTAATATTAATTTCTATAAATAAAAGTTTTATAAGATGGAATTAAAAAAAGAATGGGGTAGTGAAATTTGGGAGCATAGGTGGCTAATATTTTTCTCCTTGATATTATTAGTCATTGCAGTTATATTAGATTATGTTGCTGGAACTTATGTATCAAAAATTCAAGGAGTTGCAGTTCCAGATATTCTTTTGGATAATATTCCTACTGTTGACCTTAATTATATTTATTTATATGGTGCAGTATTTATGGTGATATTATTATTTTTATATCCTTTAATTTTCGAGGTTAAAAAATTCCATATTGTAATAAGTCAGTTTAGCCTTCTCGTTATGGTTAGAGGATTTTTTATAAGTTTAACTCATTTAGCAATTCCTACGGGAGCATTGCAATTTCATGTTCCAAAAGCACTCTTTTTTTTAAATTTCAGTAATGATTTATTTTTCTCAGGACATACTGCAATTCCCTTTTTAGGTTTTCTTTTGTTTAAAGAAGATAAAATAAGATATTTATTCTTGGCATTATCTATTCTTATGGGTACTGTTGTTCTTTTAATGCATGTCCATTATACCATAGACGTATTAAGCGCGTTCTTTATAACCTTTGGAACATTTAAAATTGGGGAATGGTTTTTTAGTAAAGTAGATATTTATTTTAAGAAGTAAATTATTATAAATAGTTTTCAACAAATTCCTGAAAAATAGCTTAAATCTTTGGAAAAATAGTTTTTAAATTTTTTGATTCATTGAAGAGTGATTTTTTAGTGGTGGTAAAATTTAAAAACAATCTGATTATATGGATTTAATAGTAAAATGGAGGAATTTTTTAATGAAAGCATATGAAGATAACTTCGAAGATGATGAGTCTGAAGAAGATACTGAAGACGATTTTGAAGATGACGAATAAACCTTAAAATTTTTATTTTATTTTTTTAATTAAATCGATTCATAAATTTTTGATATTTGAATTTGGTAACAATTATTTTATGACCAAATTTTTTATCTATTTTTTTATTCATTTTTTTCCATCCATGCATGATAATTCTTCCTGAAATGAACCATAATAAATAAATTGAAATGATTATTAGGATAAAGATTATTAAAGCATACCTTAAATTATTTAACCCCTCTAAAAGTTTGGCGAATCCTTTTCCTGCAAGAAATCCTAAAAAAACTAAAAGTGAAATCCAAATTGCGGAGCTTGTGAAGTTATATTTTATAAAATCTTTTATGCGCATCTTTCTTTTTCCGGCATATATAAGAGTTAGGATTTTTGCGCCATAAATAAATTTTGAACCTAAGAAAACAAAAAAATTATTTTTTTCTTCAGATTTATTTAATATGGATTTTATTGAATAATAATTATAAAGAAAATGTCTGTGTCTTGCTATTTTATTTATTGTGGCTGATTTTCCGATGATAAACCAAATTGTATCTGAAATTAAAATTCCAATTAAAGCTATAATCCAAACTTTCCATAAAGAAAATATTCCTTGACCTGAAAGTGACGCAAGAAATATGACAAATAAATTATTACTAATTATTGAACCTATTAATGATAAAATATAAAAATGGGTTTTTAATTCGTAAATTATGATGGAAAGAAAAAATGAATTAAGACTCATTTTTTCTTTTCTATTTTTTTAAAACCTGTATATTTATGCAAAACTTTTGGAATTTTTATTGAACCATTTTTTTCTTGACCATTTTCTAAAATTGCTACTAAAATTCTTGAAGTTGCTAAAGCTGTGTTATTGAGAGTATGAACAATTTCATTATGGTCTTTTCTCCGAAATCTTATATTCAAATCTCTTGCTTGATAATCTGTTATGTTAGATAAAGACATTACTTCTCCATAATTTTCTGTTGTAGGACGCCATACTTCTAAGTCATGACTTCTGAATTTCCAAGGAGCTAAATCTCCCGTGCAGATTTCTATAACTCTGTAAGGCAATTCTAATTCTTTTAATATTCCTTCAGAATTTTTTAATAATTCTTCATAAATTTTTTCAGATTCTTCCGGTTTGCAAAATACAAATTGTTCTACTTTATTGAATTGGTGAGTTCTCCATAGACCTTTTTCATTAATACCATGGGCGCCTATTTCTTTTCTGAAACACATTGAATATGCGAAATATTTCTTTGGAAGGTCTTTTTCATTAAATACTTCATTGGTGTGCATTGCGAGAAGAGCGTGCTCAGCTGTTCCGATTAAAGCAGTTTCTTCATCTTTTATCTCATAAATTGAATTTGAAAAAGTTGCTTCATCTTCTGCAAATATTTTTTTTCTTAACATTAAAGGAGGTTCTATATACTCATATTTTCTTTTTTTCATATAATCTATGGCAAATCGAATTAATGCCTGATTTAATAAAGCTAACTCGTTTTTCAAATAATAAAATCCGTTGCCAGTTACTTGTGCAGAGGTATCAAAATCAGCGACTCCAAGTTCTTCACATAATTCAACGTGGTTTTTTATTTTGAAATCGAATTTTTTGGGTTTGCCAATTTTTTTTATTTCCTTGTTATCTTTATCAGATTCTCCATTTGGAGTTTGTTTAGAGATTATATTCGGCACTGATTTTAATAAAGAATTTCTTTTTTCTAAAATTTTATCGGCTTTTTCTTCGGCTTTTTCTATTTTATCTGGAATTGATTTTGCTTCTTCAATTAATTTTTTTGCTTGTGATTCGTTCTTTACTTTTTTGGCTTGATTTATTAACTCTGAAATTTTATTTCTTTTTGACCTTAAATTATCAGATTCTTGTTTTAATTTTTTCCATTCATTATCAATCTTTAATAAATCATCAATTATTGAAACCTTTTTATGTGCTCTTATCTGATTCTTTTTAATTAATTCAGGATTTTCTCTAATTAAATTTATATCTAACATATGTTAATATGGGGTAGAATATATATAAAGGTTTTCAAGAATCTTTTTAAGTGTCTGATTTTATAATTGAATAATGAAGTTAATGAGGTGGTTTGAAAAAAATTGGGATATTTCTTTGATTATTGTTATGGGTATTTTAGTAATTATTTTTACCCTTTCGAGTTTTGGAGAATTTTCTCCTCCAAGTAAAAAAGGGTCTAGTCTTTTTTCAATTATTTATCATTTTTCTGCTTTCTTTTTTCTTAATTTATTTCTTCTTTTTGCATTTGTTCGCGGAAACAAACATGATTTTATTATTATTGCAATTCTTATTTCTATAACTTATGGAATTTTTGATGAAATACATCAATTGTTTGTTCCTGGGAGGACTTCAGATTTTTTTGATGTTATGATGAATAATACTGGAATTTGTTTTTCTAGTATTTTTTATATGTTTTTTATGAATACAAAAAAAGGGAAGATTTAAAATATACTTTGTAGCTTTTATTCTTATCATCATACATTGGCTGTGATGATGGGCAGTTCCGCTCGCGGCGTGGACTGCCCACTTTAATTTTTGATTAATTAAAGAATCTTATTTGCATAAGATTTAAAAACCAATATTGGCCTATAGTATTCATGCCCCAAGTAGTTAGAATAAAATTAAGTAGTATTGACATTGAAAAGCTAAATGAAATTACTGATTATATTAGAGATATTTCTAAGAAAGCCGGAGTTATAGCAAAGGGACCAATTCCATTACCGACGAAAAGACTTAAAGTCACAACACGAAAATCACCCTGTGGTGATGGAACTGCAACTTTTGATAGATTTGAGATGAGAATTCATAAAAGAGTTATTGATTTGCCAAGCAATGATAAAATTTTACATAGTGTAATGAGATTACCAATTCCGAAGAGTGTGAATATTAAAATAGAAATGAAAGAATAGTTATTATTTAGAAGATATTTATTTTTATAGTTGATTTGAAATAATTTTTAATGGAAATAAGAAATTATCTACCTAAAAAACCTTTATTTATTAGTTTTGAAGGAGGTGATGGAAGTGGAAAGACTAGTCAAATAGAAGCGTTTACTCCTTGGTTTGAAACTTATTATGGTCCGGTTGTTGCAACTAAAGAGCCAGGCGGGGATGAAGTTGGAAAGAAAATAAGAGAACTTTTATTAGACCCAAAATTGGTGATTCACGATTATGCAGAACTTTTTTTGTTTATGGCGTTAAGAGATCAGTTTTTGAGGAATATTGTTAAACCTAATTTATCTCGAGATATTAGTGTTATTTCAGATAGATTTTTTGATTCTACTATGGCTTATCAAGGTTATGGAAGAAGATTAGATAAAAGATTTATAGAATCTCTTAATTTAAAAATTGTTGGGCCGACTTCTCCTAATTTGACTTATATTCTTGATATTAATCCTGAAAAAGGTTTAGAAAATGCTAAAAAAAGAGGAACTCTTTCGAGAATTGATACAGAGTCTTTGAATTTTCATAGAGACGTTAATGAAGGTTTTAGAAAAATTGCCGAAGATAATCCGTGTAGATGTGTTTTAATTTCTTATGAAGAGGGGATTGAAAATATTCAGGATAAAATTAGAGAAGAATTTAATAAACGTTTTTTATAATTTTATTTCTTTGTTATTTGGAAGGTTTTTTGAATGAACATCGAGTCTTCCTTTTTCAAGGCATGTCCAACATGTGTGGATGCTTCCATTTTTCTCTTTGATTATTCCTGTGTCTTTGCATTCAGGGCATTCTTGACTTGTCTTTGGTAGACTTCTTTCATGAGCCCTTATTTCTTCTCTTTTAAAAGGATTAAAATCAGATACTCTTCTGTCTTTTTCATAATCTTTTGGTTTAATATTGTCAAATTGCATGAAATTGTCTGTTTTTTGGTTTTTTAATTATTGTTATTGTGTGGGATAATCATTTCTTTATATTTTTAGATGAATTTATGAAGAAAAATACGGGCGTTAACTATTTAATCTTGAGAATTTTATAATCATATGGAAAATGAAAATGCAATGTTTGCGATGGGATGTTTTTGGAGTCCTGAACTTTTATTTTCTAAACTAAAAGGAGTTGTTAAAACTCGAGTTGGATTTGCTGGTGGAAAAGAATCTTATAAAAAATTATCTTATACTAAAGTTTGTCTTGGGAATACAGGTCACGCAGAAGTTGTAAAAATTTGGTATGACACAAAAAAAATTTCTTATGAAAAATTATTAAATTTCTTTTGGAAAAATCATGATCCTACTCAAGGAAATAGACAAGGTCAGGATAGTGGTTCTCAATATAGGTCTATGATTTTTTATTTTGATGAAACTCAAAAAAATTTAGCTGAAAAATCAAAGGAAAATTTACAATTGAAATTAAATAAAAAAATTACAACTGAAATTTTTAAGGCTTCTAAATTTTATGAAGCTAAAGAGTATCATCAAAGATATTTAGAAAAAAATGGGCAAGCAAGTTGTCATATTTGAAATGAAAAATCGTTGTTCTTGGCCTGGTAAGGAAAAAGGAATGATTGATTATCATGATAAAGAATGGGGTATTCCGGTGCATGATGATAAAAAATTATTTGAATTTTTAATTTTAGAAGGAGCTCAGGCAGGGCTTTCTTGGACCACAATTTTGAAAAAACGGGAAGGTTATCGACGAGTATTTAAGAATTTTGATATTTTGAAAGTTAGTAAATTTTCTGAGGAAGATATTTTGAATTCTTTGAAAGATGATGGAATAATTCGTAATCGGCTTAAGGTTAAATCTGCTGTGAATAATGCTAAATTTGTTTCGGAGATTCAAAAAGAGTTTGGAAGTTTTGATAAATATATTTGGAGTTTTGTTGACGGGAAACCTATAGTTAATAAATTTAAACTATTAAAAGAAATTCCTGCGACTAATTTGGTTTCTGATTTAATGAGTAAGGATTTGAAAAAGAGAGGTTTTAGTTTTGTGGGAAGCACGATTTGTTATGCGTTTATGCAGGCTGTTGGAATGGTTAATGATCATGAGGTTAGTTGTTTTAGATATGGGAAGTGTGAATGAATTCACATAATTTATAAAGTTAAGATTCTTTTTTTTGTTATGTATCCTGCAGATGGAAATTATGTCTCTAAGTCTGAACCTATAGTTCTTCAAAGGAAGAGATGGAAAGAGGGCAATGTTTTGTGGGGTTTGCTTTTAGGATTAATAGTGGTTCTTATTGAACTTGTTTTAATTGTTTCTTTTAATATTGATAGGGTTGAAGCTTCGCTTTTAGGAGTTATTTTAATTTTGATTTATTCAATTATATTATTTTTTCTTTTAGAACCACATATTTTGCAGGAAATTAGGCATACTCAAATTAGAACAATAGAAAAACCAGTAATTAAAGAAGTGATTAGAACTGTTGAGAAACCTATTTTTAGAGATGTTGTTAGAACGGTAGAAATGCCTGTTGAAAGAAAAATTTATGTTCCAATAACTTCTCCTCGGAAAAAATTAAATATTCCTAAATATGAATACTTTGGAAGCGATGATACTAAAACTTATCATCATAGAAATTGTCGATTTAGAAAATTAATAAAAAAGAAAAATCAAGAACATAGTAATTCTGAATTATTTTTTAAGAAAAAGAAATATTTTCCTTGTAAGGTTTGTATTTTGAAAGAAAGAAAAGCATGATTAGATAATTATGTTCAATAGTAGTTTTTTTGATATTTTGGATAATCTATAGCTCTATCAATTCTGACAATTTTTTCACCATCTACAATACTTATTTCTATTGCTCTTTCTGTTGTTTGATAAGGACGGTCATAAAATGCATGATAAGGACGGTCATAAAATGCAATTCTATTATAAGTAGAAATGGTTGCACTTTCTCTATTCTCTAATTTAAATCTTGGAACTTTTGCTTTTATAATGTCTCCTTTTCTTACTGGAGAATTCCCATAGAAAATTAATTCTTTTATGGGAATATTTTTATTAGACGCTAAAACTGCTGGAATTACATTTAAAGTTAAGTTTGGAGCATATCCCTTATTTATTTGCAACGATTTGTCAAATTCAAGAGAAAAAATATTATCATCTATTAAATTAGTTTGCGATAAGACATTTGTAACGATAAATTCTTCTTCAAATATAAGTTCAGGTAGAGGTTTTGATTCAGTTGCAATGTCTTCAAGGTTTGTCATTTTAATAATACCTTGTTAAATAATTTCCGTTGTAAGAATTATATGAACTTCTTGAATATGTGTATGAATTGTAACTATTTGATCCTGAATAACTTCCATAATATCCCCCGTAATAACTTGGATGGTATCCGTAGTAATAGTTGCCGTAATAATTTGCGCTCGGGTTTTGGCCCCAATCAACTCTGTATGTTGGCCCGCCATAATTGTAGCGCGTATATGAATAATCTGAATTGTATGATCTTTCATAAACACTTGTTGAGTAATAATTTGAATACTGTTGCGGAGCATAATTGTATCCGTATCTGTAAGCTGAAACGCTGAAAATACTTAATAGTAATAATGATACAAAAAGAATTGGTAATAAGATTTTTTTATTCATCTATTTTAAATGGCATTTTTGTTTATAAGATTTGTTGTTATTTTTTAGTATGGTTTTTTTAGTATCAATTAGTAGATAAATCTTTAAATAAATTTCATTAATTATCTTTTGATGTTATCTATTGAAGAGAAATTATTTGGAGAAAAAGGGGTTATTCTTAGGTTGAAAGGTGATTTAGATGAAATAGAAATAAATACTTTATATAATTACCTGTCTTCTTGTCCAATGAACAATAATTCTAACCTTATAATTAACCTTGATAAAGTAGAAGAAGTAGATTATTTTGCGATTGGATTTTTAATAGCTCGACGTGATTTTTATAAAAAAAATAATGGAGATTTAAAATTAGTTTCGACAAATTCTGTGATTGAAAAATTATTAGAGGTTATGAATATAAGTTCTTATTTGGAAATGTATAAATCAGAATCAGAAGCGATTAACTCTTTTGATGTATAAAAAATTAAAAAATCAAAGATTTTTCAAGTTGTAATAAGGTAAAAAATCAAAGATTTTTCAAGACACCAAAATCCAAAACTTCTTTTTCTCCGACTACATGAACTTTAAAATTTAAAATATTTTTTGCAGGAATAAAACAACGATTATTTGAGAGGTGTTCATTTACACTTGTTCCTTCAATTATTGGAAGAAAACTTGGAAGAATAATTATTTCTTTATCCTTATATTTTCCGACGAGAAAACACTTGTATTTTTCTTTTTTTATTTTTTGAGAATCTGAAATTGTTATAGCAGGATGTAAATGACCCATAATTATTGTTTTTATTTCTTTTTTGAAAGCTTCATTAATCATTATATCTCCATGAATGAATGCGATATCTTTTTCTATATAAAAATCAAATAATTCTTTATCAGCTATTTGAGCCATTTTTTCATGATTTCCTTTAATTAAAATAATATTTTCTCTTTTAACATATTTTCCAACCAAAAGTAAAACATTTAAAATAATATTTTTTTCCCCCTTTTCATAAGAAAATAAATGTTTTATATCTCCGAGAAAGATTACTTTTTTTATTCCCTTCTTTTCTTTTTTTAATTTTAAAAATATTTTTTCTAAATCTTCTTTGGTCTGATTTAATTGCAACGCTGGAATTTGAGAACCAGACTCTCTAAAAATAAATTCGTAACCTAAATGCATATCCCCAATTACAAGAATTTCATGGTGTGGTAAATAAATTGTTTTATTAACGAATTGGTAGTTTTCCATTAAATTTCACCTATCGCTTTCATATGTAATTCATGCATTCTTTTTAAGAATTTTTGTTTGTCCTCGATTTTAATTAAATCTGAATGACCTTGAATAATTAAACTCAAAGTAAAAGGACTCGGAAGTTTAGTTTCAATGATTTTTATTTTTAGTAATTTGTTTTCAATTTGGTCAAGAACTTTTTTTGTTGATTCTAAATCCATTACATCTTCTAAGACTTCTCTTCTGGCTTCGTTTAATATTGGAAAATTTTTAGATATTTTTTTCACAGCAGCCATTAAAAAATGACTTCTAAGTTGCTGTTTTCCGACGGTTTTACTTCTGCCTTTGTAATTTCTAATAATCATTAAAGAACGGGTAGCACAATGCCTGAATCTTCTTGCAAGAATATCTGTTTTTTCAATAGCTTCCACCAAAACTTCCCGTAAATTTTTTGAATTCAAAAATTTAAATGCCTTTTCTATTTGTAAATTTTCTCCAGCAAAATAAAATCCTTCGTCGGTTATTCCTATTTCTACATCTCTCGAACCTGCTTGTGCCATTAAATATCCTAACGCTCTTGAAAGTGCATCGTTGACTCTACGACCATAACAGCTGTTGATTAAAAGATAATTTTTTTCACCTTTATATTTTTCAATAATAATTTCTTTTGAAGTAGGAATTTCTGCGAATTTATGTTGTTCTTTAAAATAAGAATAAATTGCTTCTGCTGTGTTTTCTGGAACATAAAGATGTTTTTTGATGAAATCTAATATTTCTTCTTTTGATTTTTTTGAATTGAAACGTTCTTTCATTAATAATCTAAAACGATTGATTTCATTTGCCGAATCAAAGCTTAAAGGTAATTGTTCTGAAAACCACGACGGGATTGTTGGAGTTCTGTGTTCTGCTGATTTAACATACACATTCATTCCTTTGACATAAGCATATTGGTATTTTTTTCCACCTAAAACAAAAACATCTCCTTTTTTCATTCGTTCTAAAAAAGATTCATCTATCATTCCTATTTGTTCTAATGTAGGCAAAATCTTTACTTTTATGAATGACTCTTCGGGAATTGTTCCAATATTTGTTAAATAAATGACTCTTGCGAGTTTTCCACGTTTACCTATCATTTTTGTTTTTTCATCATACCAAATTTTTCCATAAACACTTGATTTTTCCAAGGCATATTCTCCTGCTAAATAACTAATAATATCAAAGAAGTCGTTTTTTGTTAGGGTATTGTAGCAGTATGATTTTTTTATTAAATTAAATAATTCATCAATGTCCCATTGTTTGTAAATTGCCATTCCGAATATTTGTTGAGCTAAAACATCTAATGCATTTTTTGGAATGTGAACAGTGTTTATTTTTCTTTCAATCATTTCTTTTTGAATCACTGCACATTCGACTAAATCTTCTCTTTCAGTTACAATGAATCTTCCTTTTGCAGTTTCATGTAATTTATGTCCGGCTCGTCCTAATCTTTGTAATGCTCTTGCAGATGATTTTGGAGAACCTAACATAATAACTAAATCAATGTAACCAATGTCTAAACCTAATTCTAAACTTGTGCTACATACGACGGTTTTTAATTCTCCTTTTCTGAGTTTTTCTTCAACATTAAATCGTATATCTTTACTTAGCGAACCGTGGTGAGCGGCGATGCTATCATCTCCATATATCGTCGGGAATTTATCTTTTAAATGCGAGACAACTCTTTCTGTTCCAGCCCGAGTATTTGTGAAAATTAAAACTGTTTTGTGTTCCTGAATTAATTTATCCATTAAACTATATAAATCGTGATAAATATCTGTTGCATCAATTAAATTTTTCACGGGAGTTAATACTTCAATATCAATTTTTTTTTGCATAGGTATCTCTGCAATTTCGACTTCTCTATATGAATCAATTCCAACTAAATATTTTGCAATTTCTTCTAATGGATGAATTGTTGCACTTAGTCCAATTTTTACTGGCCATATTTTTGAAACTTCATTTAATCTTTCGAGTGTGAGACTTAGATACGTTCCTCTTTTATTATCTAATGCGTGAATTTCGTCGACAATGCAGAATTCTAATTTTTCTAAATAAGTAACAAATACTTTACTTGTTAACATTATTGCTAAAGATTCTGGAGTTGTGACCATTATGTGTGGAGGGTTTTTGGCCATTTTGGCTTTTTCTTTCGCGTCGGTATCTCCGGTTCTTAATCCGACGCGGATTTTTTGCAACTTTATATTTTTCTTTTCAGCTAATGCATATATTTCTTCAAGAGGTTCTATTAAATTTTTATGAATGTCATTGCTTAATGCTTTTAATGGAGAAGTATAAATACAGTAAACGCGATTTTCTAATTCTTCCCGTTCGGCGATTCCAATCAAATAATTAATTATGGATAAAAATGCAGTGAGGGTTTTTGTCCCACCTGTTGGCGCTGAAATTAAAATATTTTTTCTTTCCCAAATTGCAGGAACTCCATATTTTTGAGTTATTGAAAAATCATCAAATTTATTGAAAAACCATTCTTTTACAAGAGGATGCATTGTTTTCACTATTTGTTCTTTTGTTCTCTCAGTTGATTTAGATATTTTTGTCATAAGATTATGATAAATAACTGATTGAGATTAAATAGTTGTCGAGAAAAGTTATCTAATAAATTAATCTGCGTTATGAGATAAATCTGTTAATTTTTCTAATCCAATATAATTACTTCGTTGTTCTGTTTCAGATTGCGAATTAATTGAATTGTTTGTTCCGAGAACCATAGAAACATATTTTTCCCATTGTTTTTTAGGTAATGAATGTAATTTTTTTCCTTTAGAATCATATCTTACAAAAGTTTTTTCTTTAGAAAAATAGTGTTCAAGTAAATAGGTTGTAGTTTGTTCTAATCCTTTTTTTAATATATTTAATTCTTCATCTGAAAGAGTTTCACCTTTATTTTTTATTGATAGTAATTTTTGTTGTTTTGTTCTTTCATCATTTGTCAATACTTTTTTATAAAGTCCTTTGATGCCTAAAGGTAAACACATTAATTCTAATCTCTCTTTTGCAGAGTTTACATAACCTTCAAAAATTGAATATTCTCCATTTAATTCTTGAGAAGAGGGGTAAGACATAGTGCGATTAGCTATTAATCTTCCACATTCATATCGTGATAATGAATCAATTCCCACTGTTTTAATTTTTGATAGAATTTCTGTTTGTTCTTTTGCTAAGGTTTCACCTAAAACTTCCTTAAAGAAACCTTTTTTTCTTTCAGTATTATCATTAAGTTTGTGTTCCATTTTTTGTCTCGTTCGGGTGGGTCTTCCATTTTATGTTTAATTATTAAATATTTGTTTTTTAGTTATATCTTCTAAAATTTTTTATTTTTAAACCTTTCGGTTTTGATTATTCTGTCCAGAATTAAATAAATCTCAAAAATTAAAATAAAAAAGATAAATTATCTTCAAACTTTTTTCCATCAAAAAAAACCACCCCGAAAGACCCGTTATCGTTGTCCAAGCTCCTGCCCCTAGCGTCAACACTATAATCGTTACACGGATAGTTGAACCACAGATAATTAACTAGTGTTTGATTTTTTTCTGATTGTTTAACATTATAAAAACTAATTTGTCTGTTTGTAAATCTATTAAAATATTCTTGAGTAGCTTCTCCTAAAAGAAATATAACTTCTTCAGTTTGAGGAGTAAGAATAAAATTTTCATTATATGAAAGAATAATTGCTCTTCTTTTTTCAGGAGATAGCGAGCTATCTTCTATAGCTATTTCTCTTGCTTGTTCATAAATATCTGTTCCTTGAAAAGAAGGATATTTTCCATTTTTATGTTGAGAAACAGCATACCTTGCCATTAGAGGATTCATTAATGGAGAATCTTTAGAAAGAATTGTTGGCTCTCCTTTTATTGCAATAGGTGCTATAGATGTTCTTGAAGAATCATTAGATAAACCTGAAAGTCTTATTCTTGCTACTTGTTCTAAACTAGGTAAATAAGGAGCTTTAATTCCTACTTTTTCAAATGCTTGAATTTGTTTGTCTAGCGGAGCTCCAACTCGATAAACATCTCCAACTCCTTTAACATTTCCTAATTTAATTGCTTCATATTCCATAGATTTTTTAGAAAATGAATATTTATAACCATTTAGGTTTTCAAAAATCTATTTCGAACAGAAATACTTTTGATTATTCATTTGGGTATCTATCACATTCTTTTCGGTATTCGCAATAATTACACATCCAACTTTGATTTTTAATTAATTTAGATTCTGCAGGAGGGATTACATCTAATTTTAGGCAGTGATGTAATCCGTGGAATCTTCTAATTATTTCCTCATATTTTTCTTTATTATAATTTATGTTAAATTCTTGAGTTTGTAAATTATCTTTTTGAACATATAGGACGACTCCTTTCGAAATTTGTAAATTATGCATATATAACTGGAGTTGTGAAATGTGATCTTTTTTTGGTCTTTCAGGGAGTGTTTTTGTTGATTTGACTTCTACAATTATTTTTTCATTATTTTCTTTTAGAAGTATTAAATTGTCTATTCTTCCAGAAATTGTGAAATCACCTTCGTCTTGTTTGAATGGAAGTTCTGTTTCAATTAATTCTATGTGTGGATTTTTTTCACTCTCAAGAATTTTTGAAACTAATTCGTGAAGATTATTTCCAGCTTCAAATATTTTTAAAAGTTCTTTATCAGTTTCTTTTGGAATTTTGTATGAGAACCATGTTTTTCTTAAACAACTTCCTATTTCACTGGGATAATATCTTCCAATTGTCTTTTCTTTTTTATCTTGAGATAAATAATTATTGATTAATTCATTGAAGTCTAAGTCCATTAGTTGAGGAAATTTGAGAAGTATTTATAATTTGTGGGTTGAGATTACATAAATTCTTCTTCGATTAAATCTTTTAAGAGTTTTTCTTGATTAACTGAAATCGAAGTTTTCTCAGGCTCTTCGATTTGTTTTTCAATTTTATCTAGTTTTATTTTTTGACTAGGGTCAAGTTCACCCAATCTGGTTTGTTTTTCATGTAATAATTTTTTTGTGTTGTCTAGTTTTTGTTCAATAATGTCATTTCCCTTAAACATATGTGCTAAATCATATTCTGTATTCTTTATTTTAGTTATAAGCTCAGCTATATCTTCCTCTAATTTTTGAGTTTCAGTTTTTTCATCTTCTGGAATTACCATCTTAAAAATCTCAAGAACTGGGTCTTTTTATAGGTTTTGGTTAAGAATTTCGAGAAAGTTTAATCGATTTTCCAATTCTTGATAAAATATAATATATACATTCATCTTCTTGAACTTCTGTTTTCATTACTTTTAATTTTTCCATTTTAATTTTCATTTAATCCTCTCTTTTTTCAAAGCTTAAGTTTTTTAAGTCAATTAATCTTAATTTTTTAATAAAATGACAATCAGACAACCTATCATAACTGTTGCAGGTCATGTTGACCATGGTAAAACTTCTATCTTGGATGCTCTTCGTGGAACTAAAATTGCAGATGGTGAAGCTGGAAATATTACTCAGAAAATTTCATTTACTAAATTTCCTTTAGAACAATTAAAAAAAGTTTGTCCATTGATTGAGAAATCTGGTATTAAGTTGATGATTCCCGGATTTTTATTTATTGATACGCCTGGGCACGCTGCGTTTAATAATTTGCGTAAACGAGGAGGTTCTTTGGCAGATATTGCAATTTTAGTTATTGATGTTAATGAAGGAATTAAACCACAAACTGCGGAAGTTTTACAAATTCTGAAAGAACATAAAACTCCTTTTATTATTGCGTTGAATAAAATAGATAGAATTAGAGGTTGGCAGAAGTCTGGAGGAGATTTAAAGAGAAATATAAGTTCTCAACAATCTCACGTTAAACAAGATTTTGATGAAAAGTATTATACAATTATTGGCGCGCTTAATTCTTATGGATTTCAAGCCGATTTATTTTATAATATTGAAGATTTTTCGAAAAATATTGCTATAGTGCCATGTTCTGCGCATACTAAAGAAGGAATTTCGGAAATTTTATTTGTTATGGCCGGGCTTTCACAGAAATTTTTAATGAATCAATTAGAAGTTGGAAATGTGGCAAAAGGAGTGGTGTTAGAAATTAAAAAAGAAAATAATCTTTCTTATATAGAATCTATTTTATACGACGGTTCTTTGAAAATTAACGATGAGATTGCGATTGCCAGTTTTGATGGTTTTATTAAAACGCGGGTTAAAAGTATTCAGGAAATAGAACCTTTGAGTTTTAAATTTAAATCAAAAGAGATTGTTTCTGCGGCTTCGGGAATTAGATTACAAATTAATTCTAAGGACGAAATTTTACCTGGAATGCCTTTTATGTTGTATACTTCTGAAGAAGAAGTCAGAGAGAATTTTAAATCGGAAATATTTGAGAATATTAAAACAGATAAAAAAGGAATTATTATCAAGGCTGATTCACTGGGAAGTTTGGAGGCGATGATTGTTTTGTTACAACAGACAAATGTTCCTATTGTTAAAGCAGGTATCGGGGCGATTAATAAAAGTGATATTCTTTCTGCAAAAGCTAATTTGAAAATTGACCCCCTTGACGCAATTATTTTAGGATTTAATGTTTCTATTGATAATGATGTGCCGAAATTTGATGGGATTAAAATTATTTCTCATGAAGTTATTTACAAGATAATTGAAGATTTGCAAGATTATCGAGAGAAAAAAGCTAAAGAAATAGAAAAAGAACGTTTGATGGAACTTGCGAGTATTTGTAAATTAGAAATTTTACACCAGTATATTTTTCGTAATACAAGTCCTGCTATTTTTGGTGTAAGAGTTTATGCTGGAAAATTAAAAGAAAATCAAGAATTAATTGATGATTCTGGAGAGGTTATTGGCAGAATTAAAAAAATACAATTAGATAATAAAGGAGTTAACGAAGCTTTACAAAATATGGAAGTTGCTATTTCTATGTCAGGTGTTAATTTTGAGAGGAAATTGGGAGACAAAAAAAATCTTTATTCAAATATTTCTGAGAAACAATTTAAAAAATTTAAAGAAAATCGTGACCTTTTATCCAGTGATGAGATTAAAATTTTGCAAGAAATTAAAGTAATTAAAATGTGGAATTAACACAATAATTTTTATAAACGAATTTTCAATTAAATTTTATGGATCATAAACAACTTAAATTTGACCAAATTTCTGGAGATGCGGACTATCCCACAGGATACACTTCAATTATAGTGCCAGTTAAATTAAGAGATAAAAATAGGTTTAGGTATTTGCTTGGGTGCCCTTTGGAAGAACTTTTTAAAAATGATAGTATATTAAACCAAATTAGTCCAATCTGTTTTGATAATTTTAAAAATGAAGGGGTGAATATTAATTTTTGTATTACCGGAAATAATTATGATCCTAATTTTATTAAAAAAATTAAACATTTTGAAAATTTGGATGTTTTTTTATTAAGAAGTATTGTTAGATTAAAAGATGAAAATGAGTTTGATTCATTAGATTCAATTTTGGGAGAGATATTTATTCAATATATGCAAAAATATAATTCTTTTTTAGAATCTATGACAAAAAATAGTGAAGGTATTATTATTGAAAATCAAAAGACGAGAGATAAAGATGTAATTCCAATTGATTTTAAATTTAGAATGGATGATATTCCTGGTTGGAATTTAAATTAATTTTTCATATATAATGTTTCCCATTTTCTGATTAAATGTTCTGGAACGTTAATTTTTTGTGCCTTTGTTTTTTTCTCATATTTTATTTTAATTATTAATCCAAATATTGCACCGAAAAATATTCCTGATAAGTGAGCTATGTGACCAATATTGGATGGAATGAAGACCCCGATAGCATCTACAATAATCCAAATAATTGTTGCTATGAACATTGGCACAATCATTCCAAATGCCCAGACTTGCATTGTTGGTCTTAATATTGTTAAAGCTCCAATAATACCCATAATTGCTCCACTTGCACCTAATGACGAAGAATAAAAATTAATTGCAATAATATTCGCTAAAATTCCAGATACTAAATATATTCCTAAAAATTTGTTGCTTCCTATTGTTTTCTCGAGGATAAATCCGAAGAATATTAGCGCGAAGAGGTTTGACAATAAATGTTTGGCTGAGCCGTGTAAAAAAATTGAAGTGATAAAACGCCATGGTTGAATCCATGAAAATTCTGTTAAAATAAATAAATCTGTGAAACCTTTAATGAAAGTTTGCAAAATGAATATTAATATAATTGTCAATGCAATCCAGAGAGTGTAAAATTTGAATTTTGCCATTTTCATAGAAACTAAAACAATTTAAAAACTCTTGCTTGAGATAATCATAAAGTTTTAATAGTTAAAAGTTATTTTATATTTCTGTGTTAAGGTTTATAAAATTCCATAAAGGAATTAAAAGTATAAAACCAACATAGAATTTACGGCGGTTGTAGTTCAATGGTTAGAATGCACGGTTGTGGACAACAACTTTTCTTTAGAAAAGAAAAGTTCTTGGAGTCAAAAGAAACTAAGAACGTCTTTAGAAGTCGAGAATAAAAATTCTCAACTACATAAAAACCCCAAAGGTTTTTACATAAAGAAAAGTTCTTGGAGTCAAAAGAAAGATTTTCAATCTTTCATGTTTCCCTTTGGAAAAAAGAAACTAAGAATGTCAAAAGAAACTAAGTTTCTTTTTTGAGAGTGTTGGCAGAGTCCGTGAGACGAGAGTTCGATTCTCTCCTTCCGCTTTGAACGTAGCGAGAAGTGGGAGGAATGAGGATTTTATATTCCGACTTCCTTCCGCTTTTGTTCCGCTTCGAATAATTTATGAGAAAAAGATTGGACAAAATTTAATAGAGTGAAAAATGAAAATTTTATTTAGAAAAGCCATTAAGAAAGATTATCTTAGAATTGCCGAAATTTATACCAATGAATTTTCTAAAACTCCTTATAATGAGGACTGGACGAAAAAGAAAGCTTTGAAAAAAATAAATATTTTTTCTAATTATTGTGATATTTATGTTTCTGTTGTTGATAGAAAAGTTGTTGGTTTTTTTATTGCTAACACTAATTTTTGGAATTTAGGAGAGTTTGTTTTTGGAGAAGAAATGGCAATTGATGAAAATTATCAAAATAAAGGAATTGGAAAGGCTTTTTTATCTTGGATTGAGAAAAGATATTCTAAGAAAGGTTTTAAGAAGTTTATTTTTCTATCATTTAAGGATTCAAATGCTTATAAGATGTATAAAAAATGGGGATATGAAGAAAGTAAGTCTAATATCTTGTTTGAAAGGAATTTAAAATGAATAACGAAACTGTCAAGGGATTTCAGGATTTTTCTGGCGAAGAAGCTCTTAAAAGAGTTAAAATAAAAAAAATTATAGAAGACACTTTTCAACTTTATGGTTTTGAACCTGCAGAAACTCCAATAATCGAACAAGGGGAATTTGTTAAAGGGGATAATTCTGGTGACGAGGCTGTTTCAGATATTTTCAAATTGAAAGATAGAGGAGAGAGAAACCTTGCATTAAGATATGAATTTACTTTTCAGTTGAAACGTTTGGCTCGAAATAAAAAATTGCCATATAAAAGATATCAGATTGGCCCTGTGTTTCGAGATGAACCTATTTCTGGGAATAGAATGAGGCAATTTATTTCTTGCGATGGAGATGTTATCGGAGCAGATATTAAGGACCAAGCAGAGATTTTATCGATGACAAAAGAAATTTTAGATAAGTTAAAAATTAAAGGAGAAATTTATGTTAATAATCGTAAATTGTTGAACGAAATTTTGGACGAGCAAAAAGTTTCAGATAAGAAAGCGGTTATTAGAGAAATTGATAAATTGGATAAATTATCTGAATCTGAAGTGAAAATTAATTTGAAGAAATATAAGGCGGAAGGAATTATTTCTATTTTTAAAAAACCGGAAATTTATTTTAAGAAATATTCTTCATATAAAAAAATTGTTGAATTGAGAAAATATTGTAAATATTTTGGTGTTAATGTTAAATTTTTACCTTCTTTAGCAAGAGGATTGAGTTACTATAATGAAAATATTTTTGAAATTAAAACTAATAAAATTAAAGAAACAATTTTTGGCGGTGGCGCTTATACTTTTAATGATTTTCCTAGTTTTGGATTTGGAGTTTCTATAGAAAGATTGATGGCTGTTTCAAATGTGGAAACTGATAATTCTTATGTTTTAATTATTTCAATTGAGCGAGATAAAGACGCAATAAATGTTGCTTCAAAATTAAGAGAAAAAGGAGTTAAGTGTTCAATGTTTTATGGAAAACCTGGAAAAGGATTAGAATATGCAAATTCCAAAAATTTTGAAAAGATTATTTTTGTGGGAGAAAAAGAAATAAAATCAAAAAAGTTTACTCTGAAAAATTTGAAAAGTGGAAAAGAAGATAAATTTACTTTGAAAGATTTGATTAAAAAATTAGTTTAATGTGTTGGTTTATCGACGATTGTTAAAGCTCCATCAAATAATGTTTTAAGTATACATAAATCAATTATTTTACTTTGATTTTTAGTCATTATTATATTTAGAGTTCCTTTTTTTTTACTTATGGCGCAATAAAATTCTACCATTGTTGCTGCGACAGATGTATCTAATGATTGTTTTCCAGGATCTTTTTTTGGCGAAGTATTGGTAAAATCAATGTTTAAGTTAGAATAATTACTTTCTCTGAAAATCTCATAATGTGCTCTTAATTCATGAGAATTATTTAAATCAATAATTCCTGAAAGTTTTAAATTGTAATTATCTTCCTCTGAAATGTCTTCAATAGTGAGTCTTCTATCTTCAATAGTGAGTCTTCTTTTTGAGTTCATATTAGATTATAGGATAATCCTTTAAAAATATTATTCTTCAATGATATTACTTTCCAAATTTTCTTTTTCTTGGGTGTTTACTGATTCTTCGAATTTTCGTTCAATGTTGTCAGTTATAATTTCATCTTTTGTTATGAATTTTTCCCCATTTTTGTGTATCCATATTTCTTCTAAATATTTTTCTTGATGTAACCATAAGTGGTTGTGATTATCTAAATGTAATAATGGAATGAAGTGGTCTATTTTGTCTTGTCTTTTTGGACCTGAGAATTCACTGAAAGGAATTTTTTCTTGAGTTTGAAATAATTGTTTTATTCTTGAATGAACATTTTTTATTCGGTCTTGTATATTTATTGATTTTTTTGGCATGAACAATTTAGCTCTTTCATAGATTTCTTTTTCTGTTCGTTTTCTTATTGTTCTTCTTTCTTCTGTTTTGACTGCTTTAGATAATGCTAAAACAAGTTCTTGTAATGAAATTTTTTTGTATCTTGGTAAAGGAGTTCTTGGGAGTAATTCAGGGACATCGATATCTTCATATTCTCTGAAATCTAATGTTTGCTGTTCTTCTTTTTTACTAAATAAAATGTCATCTAAATCACGAATGTATCTGTTTAACAATAATTCTGATTTGATTCTTAAGAGTAAAGAGCATACTAATAGGACTTTAGAGGACATCATGAAATTGGCTTCTTCGAGTTCTTTGATGCGTTCTAAGTACCTCTGAGACAAAATTGAAAGGTTTATGTCCCAAGGGTCTAGTTGTGATGTGTTTATTAAATCATAAATTAATTCTTGCCAAGACATATCTTCATTAAATACAAAATCTTGGAATTGTTCCTGTCCAATGCGCTCTGGTTTCACCCCTTTTCTTTCCATTTGTATTCCCGAATGCAATAAGGTTTATAAATAATAAGGTAATAAGTATTAAGTGATTTGCAAAAGAGAACCAGTCATTTAAGAATGGTAACAAACGAAAACTTTAAATACTACCTCTTCATTGCAATTTTATCACCTCTTTTTCCCCACTAGAGGCAGTTCAACACTCTACTTGATCGTTGGATTTCCTCTTTTGGGGTTATATTTACAAGATAAATATAACCCTTGAATTTTCTAATAGGAAAATTCAAATTCAATTTATTTCTAAAATTAGGCTCTATTTCTTCCATGATATATACGGAATTTATGTCTTTCTCTTTGACGAACTTGAGCTTTTTGTATTTGACTTCTTATTTCTTCTTGCTCAAAGAACGGATTATTTTGTGGGAAATATTCTTGATATGAAGATAATTTAATCTCTTGAAAACGATGTATTTGAAAATCTACTTTTTCTATATTTAAATTTTGTTTTGAAGAATTTTCATCATAGTGTTTATTTTGATTCATAATAAATAGAAATATTTTAACTATAAATATTTATGCAGTTACAATAGGTTTAGAAGATTTGAATTCTGTATAGTGGCATTTTCCACAGTATTTTCTTTTTTCAACATCCATTAAAAAAACACCTAAACCACATCTTGGACAACTTGATTTTCTTTTTATACTATTACCTTCAATAGTGTATTTAGTATATTTTTTACTAGTTGGTTTATTTTTTTTAGGTTTTTTACCTTTCTTTTCTATCTTCTTTTTCTTTGCCATTGTTTCTTAAATTATTCCGTTGTTTTCTTTGCCTTTTCTTCTTCTGCTTTTTTAGTTTCTTCTATTTGTTTTTTTCTTTCTTTTCGACTAATAACTTCATACTTCTTTTTATTTTCTACATTATCATAAACTTTTGCACTCACTTCAAATGTTTTACTTCCAAATTTTGTATTAATTTTAGATATAACAATATTTTCTTCTGGTTTTTTTATTTTATTAGAAATCTGTTTTTTTATTTCTTCTTTCGAAGGAATAGAATTTTTTTCAACTTCAAATGTGATTTCTTCACGATTTAATAAGCTATTATGTTTTTGTTTTAAATTGTTCATTTTTTTTCAATATAATCTCCTACTTTAACAAGATTAAGGTTTTTTGCAAATTCAGATTCTTTTACATTAAATATAATAATTCTCCCTCTTATTTTTTCATCTTGAATTTTATCTATTTTTTCTGGAATGTTTGCAATTTTTTTAGTATGAAGGTTAACTTTTTCCACTTCTTCTTTTTGTTCATCTTCCATTAAATCTACTTCTACTTCAGGTGTTTCTTCCTCGTATTCTATTTTATCTTTTACCATTATTTCTTTTTAACTCCTTTTTCTTCTTTTTTCAAAGCAATTTTTGTTGCTTTAATTGCTTTTTGTTTATCTTCATCAATCCATTCTAATTTTCCAAGACCGGGTTGCCTCATTGTTAAACCAATTTTTAGTTCTCCAAGTTTGTAAGATATAGCAACTACTCTCGCTAAACAATTATCTCCTTTTTTTAAGGATCTTTTTGAAGATTTACCGGTTAATGTGTTTGTCTTCGAAAATGACACAAAATCATCCATTGTTTGACTAATATGAATCATTCCTTGTGTTGCACCTAAATTAATAAATGCCCCAAAATTCGTTATTTCTTCGATAGTTCCATAAATTAATTCTTGCATTTCTGGTCTCCATACAACTAACTGAAATTTTGATTTGTAATAAGCTGCCCCATCACTAGGGATGATTATTCCCTCTTCAATACCTGAGACTTTTGCTACAGCTACAACTATTCCGAGCTCTTTGTCGAAATATTTTGCATATGTTTCTTTTAATTGTTGTTCCACTGCTTCTTTAGTCGGTAAACCAAAGAGTTTAGGTTCAACTCTGATAAAGTCTTCTACATCAATTAGATAGAACATATAAATTAAAGGTAAAATTAGGTTTATAAAGCTTTTGAAGTCTTATTGGAAATCAATCTTTTTCTTTTCTTTTATTGTTAAAAATTTTGTTTTAGAGAATTTTTACCTTCTTTTTCTTTTAATTTTCTATTAAGTGTTGCTAAAATACATTCTTGCTGAGTGCAATACTTTAACAAACCAGCGTCTACATCTTTTGTGCCTAAAATAGTAATTGTTAAATAAATTAATAAATTTTCCTATTTATCTGAAACAAAACTAACTATAAGATTGTTATAAAAATATTTATAAATGACTTTTATTTAGTTAATAAAATGAAAAAGAAATTGGTGATGATTGTGTTGTTGGCTATTTTTATTTTTCCGGTAATTAGTGCGATACCAACTAAGATAAATATTAAGACCTTGCCGAATCATGACGTCGATGTTTCCTTTTTAGCTCCAAGTGAATCAGAATATAATGTGTATAATCTTTCTAAACAATTTTCAGATTATTATGGGGATATTTCTTTTGAATATGAAATAGATAAATCTACTTTTGCAATAGGAATTTTTGTTAAACAAAATGGGAAAAAGGTTCTTTATGAAAGATTTAACGATAATTTTCATCCAGGAGATGTGATTAATTTAGAAGTTATTCCTGAAAATTATGAAATTAAGGAAAATCCATTTAAGGATAAACCTGCTACAGAAGTTGTAGAAGAGGTTGAAATTAATTCTTCTGATTCTATTGAAGAATTAGTTAATGAAACGGAAATTATTGAAGAAGTAATTGATTCAAGTTCTAAATCTGAAATTACTGGAAAAGTTATTTCAGGAGTTAGTAGCGCTTTTGATAAATCTAAATTTTATCTTCTTGGAATATTTTTAGTTTTAGTTGTTTTAGTATTTTTAGTTAAAGTTTTTAGAGACCCTGTTCATGCAGAAATGAGAAAAGCAGCATTACACTCTGATGATCGACCTCCGACTATTTTGACAGATAAAGAATTAGAAGATGCTGAGAGAAGATTGAAAGTAGCTGAAATCGAATTAGCCGATGTTAAGGCAAAATTTTCTAAAAAATCTGCAGCTGAAGAAAAATATAACGCTGCTAAAAAAGCATTAGATGAAGCGCAAAGAGAAATGAATGAAAGAGAATAGTAGTAAATTTTAAAATTCTAAATATTTATTTTACTCGCTTTCTGTTTAAAATTAATGTTTTAAATTTTTATTTTGGTGCTCAATAAAAATTTAATTTCATTTGTAAATATAATTAATATAATGTAATATCTTATTTTAAGAAGATATTTTTATTTTTAAGTTTGAAGATTAATTTATAATCCAAGAAAATATAGTCCTAAAGAAATTAGTCCTATAATTAATAAATAAATTGAAAATAGCCAAAATTTGTTTCTTTTCATTATGTATGTAAGCGCATTAAGAAATATTAAACTTAATAGGAAACAAATAATAAATGCTATTGTAAGCTCTAATGAGAAATATGCTTCTCCGATTTCTAATATTCCTGCGCCAATTGCGAGAGGTATGAATAATAAAAAAGAAAATTTGACTGCTTTTTCTTTAGGTATTCCTGAAAATAATCCTGCAGAGATGGTCATTCCTGATCTTGAAATTCCTGGGAATAACGCAAATAATTGGAATAATCCGATAACTAAAGCATTTTTGTAATTTAAATTATCAACTTTGTGCGCGAATTTTGTCAAGAATAAAATTACACTTGTGAATAAAAAAGCAAGTCCTATGAATAAGTAAGAATTAAAAGTAGATTCTATTAATGATTTGAAAGTGAATCCGAAAATTGCCGCAGGAATTGTTGCAATGATTAAATAAATCCAGAGTTTCTTCGAATGTTTCTTGAAAGTAATTAAATCATATAATTCTCTTCTTGTAAAAATTAATACTGCTAATAGAGATGAGATATGAAGAATTGTTATAAGAAATAAATCTGGTTCTCCTAATAAGTTTCCTAATAAGGCAAGATGGCCTGAACTTGAAACTGGGAGAAATTCAGTCGCTGCTTGAATTATTGCGAATAATATTGCGTTTTGCATTGCGAGTTAAGAATTAATAGGTTTTTATAATTAATTATTTGTAAAAACTTATTGGAAGGTAGTAAGTTGTTGGATTTGATTAATTTAGGTTGCTAATTTTCTTCAAAAGATTTCTTCGTCCATTGTTTGTAAATATTGAATATATTATAATTTGGAAGTTTACTAAATAAAATTGTGAAGATAATTTTTATGATAGGTTTTTAGAAATTGTTAAAATAAATCTTCCAATAACAAACTTTAAAAAGTGTTTTATTTTCAATAAGTTATGCCTTTCAAAATTAATATCTCAGTTAAGGGTGGGAAGACTTTTAAAGTCGAATCTGAGAACGAAAGTTTTATTGGAAAAAAAATCGGAGATAGTTTTAGTGGTAGCGAGATTTCTAAGGATTTGCAAGGATATGAATTGAAAATTACGGGGACTAGTGATCGTTCAGGATTCCCTGGAATGGTTAATCAAATTGGTCCTAATTTAAGGAAAGTTATGTTTACTCAAGGTCCTTTTTTCCGTAAAGTTAAGAATAAAGGTCTTCGTAGAAAAAAGAATGTTAGAGGAAATGAAATTTCAGTTTTTACAATTCAAATTAACACTATGATTGTTAAAGAGGGTGCGAAAAAATTAGATGATATTTTTGGAAAGAAAGAAGTGGCTGTTGTGGCTTGATTTAATTAGAATAGTGTGTAACTATAAAATGACAAAGTTTATAGAAAAGTTTAAATAGCTTTATTTTATAAATTCCTTATGGTACCCGCAACAATTAGTTTTGGTCGTGAAAGAGAAATTACTCACGAAATTGGTAAGGGATTAGAAGAGTCTTTTAAAGAAGCTAAAGAAATTGATTATCAAATAGCTAAATCTTTAAATAATGGAATGGGTGTAATGGGATATATTGGAAGAATGCCTATTGTTGGAAAAGCGGTTACAAAGGTTAGAGCAATCAAACCTTTAAATTCTTTAGAATCAGAATTAAGAACAGGACTTAATAATTCTCTAGTCTCATTAGTAAAAGTTGGTAAAAAAGCTCAAGAAGAAAAAAAAAGAATAGCTGAATTAAATATAATTTATGATACTGCAGTTAAAGATAATTGGAGTCCACAAGAGTTTATTGGATTTATTGAAGCTAATACTGATATTGATTATGTTATTTCTTTAGATGGGGAAGAAATTGATATGAAAGATTTATTTGCCGAGGTTGATTCAAGATTATCCTTTGAAAGGAGAGAAAAAAAACAGCAAGAGTATCTTGATTGGCTTAAACAACATGTTAATTTAAGTGAACAATATTTAGAATCAATGAACGCATTGTGTTTTGTAGGCTGTGAATGGATTGGAGGGATGACTAGAAGTTATTTTGATTTAACTCAATTAAGAGGAGGAATGGAAGAAATTCAAAGAACACTTCAAAACTTAGGAAGAGGTGGAACAGTCGCTATTACAAGTCAACAGGCACTTAGGCAATATGGAACCGCTTATATTAATGGAATGAGAAGTTTAATTCAAGGATACAATAAAATGTGTGATTTGAAGGAGAGTGGCTCAGGTGAATTTAAAGCATCTCTCCAGCAATTAGAAACTGAGTTAAATAATTCCTCAGCAAATGCATCCCCTAGATTAGAAGCCCAGCAATATTCCTCTAGAGGAAGATTACATAATCCAAATTTACATAATCCAAATAAAGAAACGAAGAAAAAATGAGAATAAATATAGAATATAAGCGTGGAAGATGAAATTTGAAGAATATTTTTTAGAGATAAAGGTGAAGAAAGGAGAGAACTAAAATGGCTACTCTTGTTAATGAAGAACTTTTTGATTATTTAGACCATTTGAATAAAGAAGTTGATAAAAGAATTTCTATGAGCAATGAAAGAAGTTTGCAATATCTAATGCATTCTCAAATGAAAAGTATAATTGAAAATGAAAGAGATTTTTTAAAATATATTAATTCAAATGGAACTCAATCCATTTTATCTATCTCTTCAAATGGGTTACCTTCTGTAGCTTCATTAAATCCAGATTTAGAAAAGATTTGTGAGTTAGCTGAAGAAGAAAAATCATTTTCTGATGTAACACAAAAATTTAGAAAAGGTATCGATGGAAAAAATAGAGGAGAAAAAGAATATTCATATGTCCCTGTTTCTGAAGACGAGTGGAGTAAAGAGTTAAAAAATAGGGGCGGAAAAAAATTACAATCACAGGTTGGGTTTGCAATTAGTGAAACAGAAGATGGAAAATTTGAACTTGCAGTAAGAGAAGATGTTCATTTACAAGGTTATGACCAATATTCTAAAGAATTTCCAATTCTGATTAGAGAAGGAAGGATGAAGTATCATGTTGTCTGGAATAAATTGTTAGAGGATAGTGAAGAAAGTTTTTATGTTCCAAGTTCTAGTACTACAATACAAATAATTAGAACTTCCAAGCAATTTAATGATTTAAGCAGATTTTATAGTTTTAATAAGCAAGATTATAAATCTTATAATGGAAGAATGCCTCTTTTATTTTGGGGTTCTTGGACTCCAAAAAATTATTCAGAATTTTTAAGTGCTGGGAGTAATGCAAGGGTTAATATTGCGAATAATGTTTTAGAAACATTAAGTAAGGCATTAGGAAGAAAAGTGAATTTTAAAGGAATAAATAAAAATGATTTGAAAGTTGTTTTAGATTTTTATACAATTCCATTTAAAAATGCTCCACAAACAACACTAAAAGAAACAGATTTATTTGAATTTTATTGCGAGTATAATAATAATTCTAGAAATAAGATAGCTAGTAGTAAATATCCAACAAAATTTGATTTAATTTTTACAAATGGAGGAGATAAAATGGGACAAATCGAATATTTTTTGCCTCGTAATGTTAGGTATTCTAACCCCATAAATCATAAGTATAACTATAACTTCCCAGAGTATGGTTATTCCAAACATTGGTATGATGGTTATAGGTTTTGTTTGGGATTAGTTAAATTGGATGTTTTGGGTTCAGCAATTTATGATGAAAATCAATTTGCAAAAGTTCAAGAAGGACTAAAGAAGATTCACTTAAAAACTAATTAAAAGCTTCCGAAAGAAATCCTACGGCTTTAGCTGGAGGATGAATTTCGGTGCATTTTTATTTCTAGAAAAATTGAAAATAAGTAATAAATGAATATAATTCTTTCAAGATGAATTAAGAAGAGTTAGAAAAAGATAATTGTATCAGAAATATAAATAATACCTCTTAAGATATCTTATCTTTTAATTTCTTTTAAGTAACCCAAACCTTTTTTAACAAACCTTTTCTTAATTTTATAGAGTTAAATTTATCTTGAAATAACATGACTGAAGACATATCAAAACTGCCGGTATTGAATATAGGAATTGTTGGACATATTGATCACGGAAAGACAACTCTTTTACAAGCTCTTACTGGAAAGTTTGCAGATTCACACAGCGAAGAATTGAAACGAGGAATTACTATTAAATTGGGTTATGCCGACGCTATTCTTAGAAAAGATAAAGATGGTTATAATATTAAAGATGGCGAGCCTATGAGATATTTGACTTTTATTGATGTTCCTGGACATGAAATGTTAATGGCCACTATGTTATCTGGAGCGGCAATTATCGACGCTGCGGTTTTAGTTATAGCTGCTAATGAGGGAATTAAACCTCAAACGCGTGAACATCTTGTTGCTTTGCAGGCAAAAGGAATTAAAAAAATAATTATCGTGCAAAATAAAATAGACCTTGTTTCTAAAGAGAATGCGATTAAAAATTATAAGATAATCAAAGATTTTGTTAAGGGAACTTATGCAGAAACTTCTCCAGTTATTCCTGTTAGTGCTCAGCAAGGAATTAATATTTCGAAACTTTTAGAAACTTTTGGTAGCATTGAAATTCCTCAAAGAGATGTGAATAGTAAACCTTTATTTGTTGTTGCGAGGAGTTTTGATATTAATCGACCTGGAACAAAGATTGAAAATTTATCTGGAGGAGTTTTGGGAGGCGCATTGAAAAGAGGAAAACTTAAAGTCGGGGATAAAATAGAAATTAAACCCGGACTTTTCATTAAAGAGAAAGGAGTTGTGAGTTATGAAACTGTGAAGACTAAAATTTTATCTATTAGACGAGGGAATTTTGAAGTTAAAGAAGCAACTCCTGGTGGAAGTTTGTCGATAGAAACTTCTTTAGATATGGCTTTAACTAAAACCGATAATCTTTCTGGTTGTGTTGCAGGATTAGAAGGAGAGTTGCCGGAAATTGTCAGTCGAATAAAATTAAAAGCTTCGCATTTTTCAGAAGTTGAAGGAACTGAAACGCACGAGAAAATTGATGACTTTCGAATTAATGACCTTTTGATGATGAGTGTTAACACTTCGATAACTGTTGGAAAAATTATAGCTGTTAATAAAGGAGAATTAGATTTGGAATTAAATATTCCTGTTGTGTCATTTAAAGGAGATAGCGTCGGTATTGCTAAAAATCTTGGCGGGCATTGGAGATTAATAGGTGTTGGAGAAGTTCTTTGATAATCATTTATTTCAGTTGCAAAATTTGACAAATCAAAGATTTGCCTTTATATTTTTTAGATTTACAATATAAATTTGCGGAGCTTCATATCAAAGACCGAAGCGGAGCGCGTGATTGATTATAGAATAATTTATAAATATGTTTATCTCTTTTAATTTATGAAAGGAGGATATTATGAGAGATAAAAGATTTGGCATTGCTTTATTGATTATTGTTCTTTTGGCTATAGCTTTAGCTTATGTGGCTTTTATTGGACCGAAAATACAAGGATATATTGTTGCAAAGCAAGTTGAAGCACAACAGAATGTAGTCAATGCAATTTTGGATGTTGTTGACCAGCAAGGTTATGTTGCAATTGGCGATGGAGAAAACTCTGTTGTACTTGTGAAATATAACCCTTCACAACAAACCCCTCAAGTTGGAACAGGAACTAACGAAGCAATTAATTAAATTCGTATTTTGAACATGAAAAAAGAGGTATTGCTTTCATTTTTAGTAATTTTATTGGTTTTATCAGCGGGAGTTCTTGCTCAGGAAATCTCAAATACTATCGATGCAACTACTGAAAAATTTGTTAAAGGTTTTGTTGAAAAAAGCGATATTGCAAAAAATGGAGAGGTAAAAAGTGTTAATTCTGTGAATCAAAGTAATCTTCCCGACGATTTAGAAATTAAAGAAATAAATGAAAACAATCTTGGAATTTATGAAGTAAATTTTACTGATGAAGTAGGATTTCCTAAAAAAGTTTTTGTTGTGACTTTTGCTACAAATGATTTTAAGAAAAAAGAAGCGCCAATGAAAAATGTTCAAAACCTTTACTTTGGTCTTTCTACAGAATCTTCTAAATCTGATTATTTGGAAACTTCAACTGGAGTAAAAACCGGAGAACAAATTGGTTATGTAATGTTAAGAGAGGGAAGCGTTACTGGAATTTCTTCAAGCTTGGAATTATCTGGAAAAGGTAAACTTTTGATTAATGTTTATAAAAATGGAATTGATACAGGATTCTATAATTTGATTGATAGCGACGGAAAAACCGCAATTGATTTTGATTTGCAATCTGAAAATGTTGTAACTTATAGTCCTGGAGATATTATTTCAGTTTATGTTCAGAAATCTGGAAGTGTTTCTTGGAATAATGTTGTAACAACTGTGGAGACAACTAACTAAAATGGTGAGAGGGAATATAGGCGCTAGGAAAATTCTTATTGTGGTAGGATTTTTAGCTTTAGGAATTCTTTCTATGTTTTATTTTAATTATACTGCTTTGACAGGTAATGCAATTTTGTCTATTACTACTAATTATGACCCTAATTCAACTTTAGATGGAAAAATGTTATTGTCTTTGAAACCAGGAGAGTTAATTCCAGAAGATACTAATGTTTTAATTTCTATGGGAGATTCTTCTTATGATTATTTGCTTAAAGATTTGGTTAGTGAAAGTTCTGTTGAAGGAGAGTTTTATGGCGAAGGTTTTTCTTTAACTGGTTCA